>ERZ888423.50-NODE-50-length-106713-cov-17.095126_pt1 | contig 106713 bp, 93 predicted proteins | sample MGYA00520523_ERZ888423 | MGnify/ENA primary metagenome ERZ888423 (study PRJEB32303, sample SAMEA104408611) | aquatic metagenome | biome: Brackish water; feature: Pelagic; material: water | place: Baltic Sea | collected 2014-06-08T10:24:00 | depth 30,27 m ...
CTGGAGTTTCCTCAACTACAGTTTCAACAACTTCTTCTGGAGCTTCTACTTCAGCTACTGCTTCAACTTCTGGAGCTGCTTCTTCAGTTACTGCTTCAACTGCTGGAGTTTCCTCAACTACAGTTTCCTCAACTTCTGCTGGAGCTTCTACTTCAACTTTCAATGCTTCAGCTTGAGCTGCAATACGTTTTGCGTTAGCTTCTTTTTCAGCTTTTAAAGCTTTTGCTTTTGCTGCTTCATCCGCTTTTGATAATCCTGCTTTTTTAGTGTCAACCTTGTTTGCTTTTTCATCTAACCAAGCGGCTAATTTAGCATCTGCTTGTTCTTGAGTTAAAGCACCTTTACGAACTCCTCCATCTAAATGGTGTTTTAATAAAGCACCTTTGTAAGATAAAATAGCTCTTGCTGTATCGGTTGGTTGAGCTCCATTATGTAACCATTGAACAGCACTTTCTAAGTTCAAATCAATAGTTGCTGGATTGGTGTTTGGATTGTAAGTTCCGATTTTTTCTAAGAATTTACCATCTCTTTTTGATCGTGCATCTGCTGCAACAACCCAATAAAAAGGTTTCCCTTTTTTTCCGTGTCTTTGTAATCTAATTTTTACTGACATAATCTTGTGATTAATTTAAGGTACTCGACCTTGGTTATTTAAGGGTGCAAATATATAAAACTTTGTAATATAAATAACCTATCTCTGTAAAAAATATTTTTTAATAGATTTTGTGTTTGTTTCGATAAAAAACTTATTTTTGTTTCCCCAACATATAATAAACCCACAAAAATGAAAAAAATCCTTTCTTTCTTTGCTATCGTTGCTTTATTTAGTGCCTGTGAGCAAGATATTCAGACCAATACTCCTGGTTTTCAAGCCAAACTAAATGATGTTCAATGGCGAGCAAATAACGCAAGTGTTGCTGTCGACGCAACTGGAGGAATGACTATTACCGCATATTCATCTTCTGAAACGGTTGTTTTAAAAACTAATGCTACAAATGTTGGTACATATTACTTAGGCACACAAAACGCAAATAATTTTGCTTCATATACTTCAAATGCTCCTGGATTTCCAGATTTTTATGACACAAGTGTTGTAGAAGGGCCAGCATATCTTTTATCAAATTTATTAACAGCTGGAACAGGATACACAACTTCTGCTGCAGCGCATACAAGTGGCGGTTCGGGATCTGGATTGCGATTAGCTTTAACTACTTTATCAGGTGCAGTTACTAAGGTTACGGTGGTTTCAAGAGGATTAGGATATGTTTCAGGAGATGTGGTAACAATTCAAGGAGGTAATAATAACGCAACGGTTCGTATTGAAAATGTACAGCAAAGTAATGGCGAAATAGAAATTGAAGATATTTCTGGAGGCTTGTTTACAGGGACATTTAAATTAAACGCTACTAATGCAGATGGAGAAGTAATAACCATGTCTGAAGGCAATTTTTATAAAATACCATTAGGGCAATAAAAAAATAAAATAATATCACATAGTAAAACCATTTGAAGAAATTCAAGTGGTTTTTTGTTAATAACTAAAATTGCTCCTTAACGACTTAAAATGTAATTTTGATAAATCTCAAATTCGTATTGTTAAGCATTGGAATTTGAATTTTTGAACTTGGAATTTTACCACTATGTATTTAATTTTCGATACCGAAACCACCGGATTACCTAGAAGTTGGTCAGCACCTATTACAGATACTGATAACTGGCCTCGTTGTATTCAAATAGCTTGGCAGTTGCACGATGACATGGGAAATTTAATCGAGCACCAAGATTATTTGGTAAAACCCGAAGGTTTTAATATTCCGTATGATGCCGAACGAATTCATGGTATTTCTACCGAATTAGCAATAGAGCAAGGAATTTTGTTATCGGAAGTTTTAGAAAAATTCAATATTGCACTTTCTAAAACTAAATTCATTGTTGGGCAAAATGTAGGATTTGATGTCAATATCATGGGATGTGAATTTCATCGAATGAACATTGGTTCGGATATGATTAAAATGCCTGTTTTAGATACGTGTACCGAAATAACAGCTAATTTATTGAAGTTACCCGGTGGAAGAGGCGGAAAGTTTAAATTACCAACATTAACCGAATTACATCAATATCTTTTTAACCAACCTTTTGCAGAAGCACACAATGCAACTGCCGATGTGGAAGCTACAACGCGCTGTTTTCTGGAGTTAATCAAAAGAGAAATTTTTACCAAAGAAGAGCTTGATGTAACTCCCGACTATTTTAGAAGTTTCAAAGAAAAAAATCTGGGCGAAATTCAATTAATCGGATTAAAACATATTAATCTAAAACAAGCCTCTGACGAAATTAGAGCGCGTTTGAAAAAAATTGAACAAGAAGAAGTTCAAACCACGATTTCAAACGATATAAAATCAGATTTAAAAGAGGCTGCTTTTGCACATTTGCACAATCATACGCAGTTTTCGGTATTGCAATCAACTATTGCGGTAAATGATTTGGTAAGCGCTTCAGCAAAATTTAATATGCCTGCAGTTGCTATCACAGATACAGGTAACATGATGGGCGCTTTCCATTTTGTAAGTGCCGTAATGAATCATAACAAAGCTGCAAAAACAAAAATTGAAGCGTCAATTGAAGGGGACGAAATTCCGACAGAAACCGAAATTAAGCCGATTGTAGGTTGCGAATTCAATATCTGTGACGATCATAAAGATAAGACCAAAAAAGACAACGGTTATCAAGTTGTTTTATTGGCAAAAAATAAAAAAGGCTATCATAATTTAGCCAAAATGTCATCTATTGCTTATACGGATGGGTTTTATTACGTTCCTCGTATCGATAGAAAAATTATTGAGCAATATAAAGAAGATATCATTGTTTTATCGGGAAATTTATATGGCGAAATACCGAGTAAAATTCTAAATGTTGGGGAAAGTCAAGCCGAAGAAGCTTTGATTTGGTGGAAGCAGCAATTTGGTGCTGATTTTTATTTGGAAGTCATGCGACACAAGCAAGAAGATGAAATTCGAGTAAATCAAACATTAATAGCTTTCGCAAAAAAGCATCAAGTAAAATTAGTTGCAACTAACAATACCTATTACGTTAATAAAGAAGATGCCAACGCACACGATATTTTATTGTGTGTAAAAGAAGGTGAAAAACAAGCAACGCCAATTGGTCGCGGTCGCGGATATCGATATGGATTGCCTAATCAGGAGTATTATTTTAAATCGGGTGACGAAATGAAGCAACTTTTTGTTGATTTACCCGAAGCGATTATCAATATTCAGGAAATCATCGATAAAGTAGAAATTTATTCCTTGTATCGCGATGTTTTACTTCCCAAATTTAAGATTCCTGATGAATTTGAAGTTTCAGAAGATGCCGAAGACGGTGGCGTGCGAGGCGAAAATAATTATTTAAGACATTTAGCCTACAAAGGTGCCGAAAAACGATATCCCGAACTTTCCGATGATATCAAAGAACGGTTAGATTTTGAATTAATTACGATTGCTAATTCGGGTTATCCAGGCTATTTTTTGATTGTTCAAGATTTTATTGCCGAAGCCCGAAAAATGGACGTATCCGTGGGTCCAGGTCGTGGTTCGGCTGCAGGTTCGGCTGTTGCCTATTGTTTAGGAATTACCAATATTGACCCTATTAAATACGATTTACTTTTTGAGCGTTTCTTAAATCCCGATCGTGTTTCTATGCCCGATATCGATATCGATTTTGATGATGAAGGTCGCGGTCGCGTTATGGATTATGTCATCAATAAGTATGGCGCGAATCAGGTGGCGCAAATCATTACCTATGGTAAAATGGCTACAAAATCTGCCATTAGAGATACTGCTCGTGTGCTAGATTTACCATTGTTTGAAGCGGATCGAATTGCCAAATTAATCCCAGGAATGATGCCTGCCAAATGGAATTTAGCTCGGTTTTTAGCCGAAGACGAAAGCGAAGTCAAAAAGGCATTGCGTTCGGAAGAATTTGATAAAGTCAAAGAACTAATCGGAATTGCTAATTCAGAAGATTTAGCAGGAGAAACCATTCAGCAAGCAAAAGTATTAGAAGGTTCAATCCGAAATACCGGAATTCATGCCTGCGGAGTGATCATTACGCCTTCTGATATAACCAATTTCGTTCCCGTTACAACTGCAAAGGATTCCGATTTATATGTTACTCAATTTGACAACTCGGTAGCCGAAAGCGCCGGTTTGTTAAAGATGGACTTTTTAGGATTAAAAACCCTAACCTTAATAAAAGACACGGTTAAATTGGTCAAATACCGTTTAAATATCGATTTGGATCCAGATAATTTCCCAATTGACGATGCAAAAACATATGAGTTATTCCAACGAGGCGAAACGGTAGGGATATTTCAATATGAATCTCCTGGAATGCAAAAATACATGAAGGACTTAAAACCAACTGTTTTTGCCGATTTAATTGCCATGAATGCACTATATCGTCCGGGACCATTGGAATATATTCCTTCATTCGTTCGAAGAAAAAATGGCGAAGAAGAAATCAAATACGATTTAGAAGCCTGTGAAGAATACTTAGCAGAAACCTATGGAATTACCGTTTATCAAGAACAAGTAATGCTTTTGTCTCAATCATTAGCTGGATTTACAAAAGGTGATGCCGACGTACTTCGAAAAGCAATGGGTAAAAAAGATAAGCCTGTTTTGGATAAAATGAAACCTAAATTCATCGAGCAAGCTTCAGAAAAGGGTCATGATTCGACTATTTTAGAGAAAATTTGGAAAGACTGGGAAGCGTTTGCTAGTTATGCGTTTAACAAATCGCATTCCACTTGTTATGCTTGGATTGCTTATCAAACGGCTTATTTAAAAGCACATTATCCAGCAGAATACATGGCGGCGGTGCTTTCTAATAACATGAACGACATCAAACAAGTTTCTTTCTTTATGGAAGAATGTAAACGTATGGGATTAGACGTTTTAGGGCCAGATGTGAATGAATCGTATTATAAATTTACAGTAAACGAAAATTATGCTGTACGTTTTGGAATGGGAGCTGTTAAAGGAGTAGGAGCAGGAGCCGTTCAAACTATAGTTGAGAACAGAAAAGAGGGTAACTATAAATCTATTTTTGATTTTTCGAAGCGAATTGACTTGCGTGCAGCGAACAAAAAAGCTTTTGAAAATTTAGCATTAGCAGGAGGTTTTGATGGTTTTGCTGAAACCCACCGCGCACAATATTTTCATCATGATGGCGACGGAATTACGTTTTTAGAAAAGGCAATTCGGTATGGATCCAAATTTCAAGAAAACGAAAATTCTTCGCAAGTAAGTTTGTTTGGCGATGCTTCCGAAGTTCAAATTGCAGAACCCACCGTGCCTCCTTGTGAAGATTGGAGTACGATGGAAAAATTAGCCAAAGAAAAAGAAGTTGTCGGAATTTACATTTCGGGTCATCCATTAGATGAATATAAATTTGAGATGAAATATTTCTGCTCTGCAAAATTGGAAACGCTAAAAAACTTAGCACAGCATTTGGGTAAAAATCTTTCCTTTGGCGGAATTGTAACCAATGTACAGCATCGAACTGCCAAAAACGGTAAAGGATGGGCAACCTTTGTTTTAGAAGGCTATGACGAAAGTTATGAGTTCCGAATTTTTGACGAAGATTATTTAAAATACCGTCATTTCTTGTTGCAAAACCAGTTCGTGTTTTTTAAAATTAATGTAAAAGAGGGTTGGGTTAATCGCGAAACGGGTAAAAAATCAGATCCTAGAATTCAATTTATAGACGCAAAAATGTTGGCCGATGTATTGCCGTCATTTGCCAAAAAATTGATCATTCATTTAGATATTAAAGAGTTACATTCCAATTTTGTGACCGAATTAAATGAATTATTTACAGCAAACAAAGGCGAAAATTCGGTAACCTTTGAAGTAATGGAATTAGAACGCATCAAAAAAACATTAGAGATGAGTCCGGTTATTGTTGAAGAAGAAATTGTAAGTACAGATGACGGAGAAGAAGAATCAGAAATGGAACTCGATATTCCAATTGAAAAAGAAGAAATTGTAGTTAAAACGAAACTTTCCATGCCAAGCCGAAAATTGAAAGTTAAGATTTCATCTGAATTGCTTCAGGAATTAGACAAAATGCAAGTAAGTTTCAAATTGAATTAATATAAATTCTAAATATAAGACTATAGTTAAAAGTAATCTTAAAACATACTTTCATTGGTAATAAATTCCTAAATTTGCAATTCAAATAATTATAAAATTAAATAGAAAAATATGGCATTAGCAATAACAGATGCTACTTTTGACGAAGTAGTTTTGAAATCAGACAAACCAGTAGTAGTAGATTTTTGGGCAGCTTGGTGTGGACCATGTAGAATGGTTGGACCAGTTATCGATGAAATTCACAGCGAATATGAAGGAAAAGCAGTTGTAGGAAAAGTAGATGTAGATGCAAACCAAGAATTTGCAGCAAAATATGGAGTAAGAAATATTCCAACGGTATTAATTTTCCAAAACGGAGAAGTAGTAGGAAGACAAGTTGGGGTGGCTCCTAAAAAAACCTATACTGATGCAATTGATGCATTATTATAATAGTTTTAAAAAACACATATTGAAGGTTCAACGAAAGTTGGACCTTTTTTTATCCATAACCATTTACCCATAACCTTTCACCTACAAAATAAAATCTTTCCCTATCTTTACGATATGAATTTAGAGCAGCAAATAGAAAAAATTTCCAGTTTTGAACATTTAGAACTTTTAGCCAATCAAATTGTCGAAGGCTTTATTTCTGGCATGCATAAATCTCCGTTTCATGGATTTTCTGCTGAATTTGCTGAACATAAAACCTATAATCAAGGTGAAAGCACCAAACATATTGATTGGAAATTATTTGCCAAAACCGATCGTTTATATACCAAGCGATATGAAGAAGAAACCAATTTACGATGCCATTTAATTGTTGACAATTCCTCATCAATGCATTATCCAAAATTGAAAGCAAATCTGCCATTTTATGAAAATAAAATTGGTTTTTCGGTATTAGCTTCGGCGGTTTTAATGAATTTATTAAAAAAACAACGCGATGCTGTGGGGTTAAGTATCTATTCTGATAGTTATGAATATTATGCGCCCGAAAAAGGAAGCGATCGTCATCATCGCATGATTTTAAATACTTTAGAAGGAGTTTTAAAAAATAATTCCAACACAAAAACCACAGACACAGTAACTTATTTACATCAAATTGCTGAGAATTTACACCGTCGTTCTATGGTAATTTTATTTACCGATTTATTTCATTCCCAAGGGTCGGAAGAAGACAACGACAAAATTTTTAGAGCGCTTCAGCATCTAAAACATAATAAACATAAGGTAGTGGTTTTTCATGTGTATGATCAAAAAACCGAATTGAACTTTAATTTTGATGCTGCTCCCCGAAAATTTATTGATGTTGAAACTGGCGAAACCATTCAATTATTTGCCGAAAACAGTCAAGAAGCCTATCAAAAAGTCATTTCAAACTATTTTAAAACAATAGAAGCTACATGTTTGCAATATCAAATCAAATATATTCCGGTAGCAATAGATGAAAAATTTGAAAAAATTATGACTTCTTATTTGGTTGAGAAACAAAAGTTTGCCTAGATCGCTCAAAAAACTTTACCTTTTTTTTAAAAAATATTTGCAGGAATCAAAAAGCGTAGTATATTTGCACTCGCAATCAAGTTCACGGACTGCTTTAGCAATAAAGAATAAGTGAAAATGCACTGGTTTGGTAGTTCAGTTGGTTAGAATACATGCCTGTCACGCATGGGGTCGCGGGTTCGAGTCCCGTCCAGACCGCCAGTAAAGAGGAAGCCTTTCTTTTATGAAAGGCTTTTTTGCCCTCTTAAGATATTTAAAATAGTTGTGTTGTTTATTCCCAAGCAATTGGGATAAGGTTTAGTAGTTAGACCAATGAAAAGCTTTGCATTTATGCAGGGCTTTTTTGATTGTATTAAATCCAAATCGATTTATTTTGCCAAACAATAATCAAGAACAAAATTAAAAACAGCACACAAACAAATAACTTCATAAACGTTCCGGCAACAAAACCTATAAACGAACCCAAAGCGGCTTTTAAGGCGCGTTCTTTTTCATTGAAATTATATAATAACTCACCTATAAATGCCCCCAGAAAAGGCCCAATTAAGAAGCCAAAAGGAATAGGTGAGATAAGCCCTACAATTAATCCAATATTTGTTCCCCAAATTCCATAACTACTCCCTCCAAAATATTTAGTTCCCTGAGCAGGTATCACATAGTCTAAAATACCGATTATTATTGCAATCATCAGCGTAATGCCAAGCAACCAATAATTGGTTTCAATGGTTGGGCAAAAATATATTAGTAAAAGACCAAGCCAACTTAATGGCGGTCCAGGCAATGCAGGAAGTAAACTGCCTGCAATTCCAACAAGCATTAAGCAAAAACCAATGAATAATAAAAAGTATTCCATAAATTATTTCTATTTTTACAATGTATTATTACAAATTTAAAGTTATTCTATTTCAAATGCATAAAGTTGGATTATTATTTTTAGTGCTTTTAGCAACTTCTTGTCAATTATTTGACAAAAAAGTACCGGATGAAAACCAATTATTGCAACAAGAATTGCAAAAAATTAATTGGGAAGAAGTAGACGAATTGCCATCAGTGATGCAATGCGACACCATAAAAGACATAGCGGTTAAGAAACAATGTTTTTTCGATTATTTGGCACAAACCATTCAAGAACGTATAGGTATTGATACGTTGCAAATGTTATATCCTGAAACTGATACGATTTCTGTAAAAGTAACGATTAATCCCGATTCGAGTTTGCAATTTGAACCGCAATTTTCTAAAGACAGTGTGGCTTACGATAAAGTAAAAGCCGACAGTATTTTAACCGCCCGTTTAGCAGATTTTCCAAAAGTAGAGCCTGCAATTAAACGGGGCATTAAAGTAAAAACCCAGTTTATTCTTCCAGTGATTATTAAAGTTCAAAAATAAATTCAATTGGCAAACGAACGCATCATATTAGGTATTGATCCTGGAACCACCATAATGGGTTTCGGATTGATAAAGGTGGTCAATAAAAAAATGGAATTTGTGCAATTGAACGAATTGATTTTATCTAAATACGATAATCATTATCAAAAGTTGAGAGTCATTTTTGAACGAACCATCGAATTAATAGATACACATAACCCCGATGAAATTGCTATCGAAGCGCCTTTCTTTGGTAAAAACGTGCAATCGATGTTAAAACTGGGAAGAGCGCAAGGTGTTGCCATGGCGGCCGGACTTTCCAGAGATATTCCTATTACAGAATACGAACCCAAAAAAATAAAAATGGCGATTACTGGCAATGGAAATGCGAGTAAAGAGCAAGTGGCTAAAATGTTACAACAACTGCTAGGCTTAAAAGAACTACCAAAAAACCTTGATTCAACCGATGGTTTAGCGGCGGCTGTTTGTCATTTTTTCAATTCGGGAAGAGTGGAAATAGGAAAAAGTTATTCGGGTTGGGATGCTTTTGTGAAACAAAATGAATCGAGAATTAAAAAATAGTTTTCAGTCCCAGTTTTCAGTCTCAGTGCTGTAAACTGCGACTGCGACTGAATACTAATAAAATGTCAGGCATATACATCCACATCCCATTTTGCAAGCAAGCGTGTCATTATTGTGATTTTCATTTTTCTACTTCGTTGAAGAAGAAAGACGAAATGGTTCAGGCATTGGCAAAAGAAATTGAACTGCGAAGTAAAAGCACTTCTAACTCCCAACTCCCAACTCCCCACAACGAAGTTATTGAAACTATTTATTTTGGTGGAGGAACGCCAAGTATTTTAGAAATTTCGGATTTGAAATTTTTGATTGATGAGGTATATAGAAACTATAAAGTTGTTTCAACTCCAGAAATAACAGTTGAAGCCAATCCAGATGACTTAAATTATGATACCATTCGTCAATTAGCTAATTCACCTGTAAATCGTTTGTCTATCGGAATTCAATCGTTTTTTGAAGACGATTTGAAGTTGATGAATCGAGCGCACAATATGGAAGAAGCCAAAAAATGTTTAGAAATCGCCACGCAATACTTTAATAATATTTCCATTGATTTGATTTACGGAATTCCGAATATGTCCAATGAAAAATGGTTGCAAAACATCGAAACCGCGCTGTCGTTTAATGTGCCGCATATTTCAAGTTATGCTTTAACGGTTGAGCCCAAAACAGCGCTGCATTCGTTCATTCAAAAAGGGATTATTCCGCAACCCGATGACGAAGTGGCTGCAGCCCATTTTCAAATTTTGGTAGACAAACTTTCGGAAAACGATTTTATTCATTATGAATTATCGAATTTTGGAAAAGAAAATTATTTTTCAAAAAACAATTCTAGTTATTGGTTGGGAAAAAAATACATTGGCATTGGTCCTTCTGCACACAGTTATGATGGAAAAAATAGAGGTTGGAATGTGTCAAATAATGCATTGTACATAAAGTCGATTCAAGAAAATAAATTACCCATTGAAATTGAAACATTAACTAAAACCGATCGTTATAACGAATATATTATGACCGGTTTACGCACAATTTGGGGCGTTTCGTTGGATCGAATTGAAGAAGAATTTGGAAAAACTTATTTAGATTATCTGAATCAACAAGCAGCAAAATTCATTGAAGATCATTTATTGTTTGTTGACGAGAACATTTTACGAACTACAAAAAACGGAAAGTTTTTGTGTGATGGAATTGCGAGTGATTTGTTTTTATTAAATTTGGAGTAGTTTAAACGCAAAGACCGCAAAGTTTTTCGCAAAGGACGCAACAATTTAATTATACACGCCAAAATAAATAGTATGACAGAAAACGAATAATCTTTAATTCTTTGCGTTTAAAAAATATGAAAGCAACAATAAACAACATACAAATCGATTTATCAAAGCCAATTGATATCTCTATTCCTTTGACTAATAATGATCAAAATCCGATTGCTTGGTATCAAAACGCACCCGAAATTGAACCGGTAACTATGGGTGACTGGATTGGAAAAGTTTCGGAAGGAAAATCGTCAACCAATTTCAATAATATTTTCTTCAATCCGCATGCCCATGGAACGCATACGGAATGTTTAGGGCATATTACTCGCGAATTTTATTCAATCAATCAATGTTTAAAACAGTTTTTCTTTACAGCTGAATTGATTTCGGTAGAACCAAAAAGCGTTGGAGAAGATTTAATCATTTCGAAAGCGCAAATTGAAATTGCTTTGGGCACAACTACACCACAAGCCATCATTATTAGAACATTGCCAAATCCAGAAAGCAAAAAACATTTAAATTATTCGAATACGAATCCGCCTTATTTAGAAGAAGCGGCAGCTATTTTTATCAGAGAAAAAGAAATTCAGCATTTGCTCATTGATTTACCAAGTGTTGACAGAGAACACGATGAAGGAAAATTGTTGGCGCATAAAGCCTTTTGGAATGTGAAAGACATAAATCAAGCTAATGACGACGCTCGATTTAATTGTACGATTACCGAAATGATTTATGTAGACGATTCAGTTAAAGACGGAAGTTATATTTTGAATTTACAATTTGCTTCGTTTGAGAATGACGCGAGTCCCAGTAAGCCGGTTTTGTATAGTTTGGAGTAAGGAGTTTAGAGTTGCAAGTTTGGAGTTGCAAGTTTTAAAAAGTGTAAATTATGGATTATAAAGATTTATTAGCCTATAAAAAATCGTTCGCTTTAGCCATGTTTGTTTTTGATGTATCCAAAAATTTTCCAAAAGAAGAAAAATATTCATTAACCGATCAGATTAGGAGAAGTTCAAGAAGTGTATCAGTAACAATTACAGAATCATATAGAAAAAGAGTTTATCCCAAAAATTTCTTGAGTAAACTTACTGATGCTGAAGCAGAAAATTCTGAAACTCAAGTGTGGTTAGATTTTTCATTAGCATGTGGTTATTTGGAAGAAATAAAATACAACGAACTCACTGCTCTGAATACAGAAGTTGGGAAACTAATTTATTATATGATGAATAATCCAGATAAATTCGGTTCAAGTAAAATATAAATTAAACGATAAAAAACTCCTAACTAAAAACTCATTACTCCCAACTATTGTCATGGATATTCAACAACTCTACGAATACTGTCAATCCAAAAAAGCCGTCACGGAACATTTTCCTTTTGATGAAGATACGTTGGTGTTTAAAGTAGGTGGAAAAATGTTTTGTCTAACCTCGTTATCCGATTGGGAAAAAGGAACGCCAAGTCTAAATTTAAAATGCGATCCTGAACGTGCCATGGAACTTCGAGCCGAATATGAAGCCATTGAACCGGGTTATCATATGAGTAAAGTGCATTGGAACACCATTCATTTTCAAAGCGATGTTTCCGATAAAATGATGTGCGAATTGATTAATCATTCGTACGAACTTGTTTTAAAAAGTTTAACGAAAAAAGTGCAACAAGAAATTCAAGAATTAGAAAATTAGGCATTACTTTTGTAGTGTTAAAATGAAATTTCAAAGAAACTATAATGATAGACAACTTAAAAAAAATATTAAACGAAGATCAAGATCCAAAAGCAATTGAAAAAATCACTTCAAAATTGGAAAATCTTTTAATGTCTAATGAGGAAATTGGATACATTGCGGTTCAAAAAAAACCAGCCGTAACTATTTTTCCGGATAGCATTGTGGTGACGAATAAAAGAATCATTTTATGTAAGCCTAAAAATTTAGGATTGTCAATGGAATTCATTGATTATGATTGGGATGATATTGCAGGGTCATTTGTAAAAGAAGGTATTTTAGGTGCCGATTTTACCTTTACGACCCATTCAGATTTAACACACACCGTTGATTATTTACCAAAAAATCAAGCGCGAAAATTATATACTTATGCCAAAGAGCAATTGGATGTATTGAAAAATCCGAAAGCAGCTCCATTTGTAGAGGAAGTAAAATTGGAATCACCTGCCAATGATTTAATTGAGGAAGTTCAAACGGAAGAAGTAACCCATTTTGCAGAATTAATACCTTCTAATGATGGTATCCGGGATACCGAAGTAGAAGCATCCATTTCAGAAGAAAAAGGATTGGCGCATTTATCACATGATGAATTGTTTGGAAAACTTCAGAATTATAAAAAGTTGTTAGACAACGGATTAATTCTTCAAGGAGAATATGATAGATTGAAATCGGAGATTTTGAAATACTTGTAGTTTATCAAATTTTTCTTTTCATAAAAAAAACCCTCACATTCCTGCGAGGGTTTTTTTATCTAATCTTTAATTTTTGACTAGTATCTGTAATACTCAGGTTTGAATGGACCTTGAACTTCTACACCAATATATTCTGCTTGTTCTGGACGTAATGTTTCTAATTCAACGCCTAATTTAGCTAAGTGTAACATCGCTACTTTTTCATCCAAATGTTTTGGTAACATATAAACGTCGTTGTTATAAGCTGCGCTGTTTTTCCATAATTCAATTTGCGCTAATGTTTGGTTTGTAAATGAGTTACTCATTACAAAACTTGGGTGACCTGTAGCGCAACCTAAGTTTACTAAACGCCCTTCAGCTAAGATGATAATATCTTTTCCGTTTACGTTGTAAATATCAACTTGTGGTTTTACTTCAGATTTTGTGTGACCAAAGTTTTTATTCAACCAAGCCATATCAATTTCATTATCAAAGTGACCGATGTTACATACAATCGTTTTGTCTCTCATTTGTTCAAAGTGAGCACCTAAAACAATATCTTTATTTCCAGTAGTAGTAATGATAATATCAGCAGTTGCAATAACTGTATTTAATTTTTTTACTTCAAAACCGTCCATTGCAGCTTGTAAAGCACAAATTGGATCAATTTCAGTAACAGTTACAATAGAACCAGCTCCGCGGAAAGAAGCCGCAGTTCCTTTTCCTACGTCACCATATCCACAAACGATTACTCTTTTTCCAGCCAACATAATATCAGTTGCACGACGAACAGCATCTACTGCCGATTCTTTACAGCCGTATTTGTTATCAAATTTAGATTTAGTAACTGAATCATTTACATTAATAGCTGGCATTGGTAATGTTCCTGCTTTAACTCTCTCATATAAACGGTGAACTCCAGTTGTAGTTTCTTCAGATAAACCTTTGATTCCAGCAACTAATTCTGGATAACGGTCGATAACCATGTTTGTTAAATCACCACCATCATCTAAAATCATGTTTAATGGTTGTCTGTCTTCGCCAAAGAATAACGTTTGCTCTATACACCAGTCAAAATCTTCTTCATTTAACCCTTTCCAAGCATAAACTTGAATTCCAGCAGCAGCAATTGCAGCAGCAGCCTGATCTTGCGTTGAGAAAATATTACAAGATGACCAAGTAACTTCTGCGCCCAAAGCTATCAAAGTTTCAATTAAAACTGCCGTTTGAATCGTCATGTGTAAACATCCTGCAATTCTAGCACCTTTTAATGGTTGGCTCGCACCATATTCTGCTCTTAGAGCCATTAAACCTGGCATTTCAGCTTCTGCTAATTCAATCTCTTTTCTTCCCCAAGCTGCAAGCGAAATATCCTTCACTTTATAAGCTACAAAAGGTAATGTTTGTGTACTCATCTATTATGTATATTTGTATGTTCTAAAATTAGAGCGCAAAATTACAAAATAACTTTTTATTTTAACAAAGATTTCTATTAATTTGTGAAATGTTTAGCTCTCTAATGATTTGAAAAACAACATACTATAGATGCCATTATATAAAACTATAACAATTAATGAAACGACTAAGGCGTACTTTTGGCACATTACCGAAGACGTAACTTCTTTATTTAGAGCGGTTTCATTAAGCGATGCATCTATAAAACGATTAGAGGGGATGAAGTCGGAGGCGCATCAAAAAGGGTTTTTAGCCGTTAGAATGTTGCTTCAATATTTAGATTTTTCAGATAATGATTTAACGTATGATGCTGCCGGAAAACCGCATTTACAAGTTAAAAGGCAAAAGTTAGAAGATAAAAGTAGTGAATCCGTCAACCATCACCCATCACCCATCACTCAACATATCTCTATTTCACATTCACACGAGTTTTCATGTATTTGTATTAGCGATGAGGTAATTGGAATTGATTTAGAGTTAATAAAAGAGAAGTCGTTAAAAATTGCACCTAGATTTATGGATGTTACCCATTTACAAGGACTTTCAATTGCAGATCAAGTTACTAAAACAACTATTGTCTGGGGAATTAAAGAATCTATATTTAAAATTAAGAACGAAAAAGGGATTAGTTTTCCAGACCATATATTTGAAGATGCATTTGATATTAAAGAGGGTAAGTGCACTGCCGAATTACATTTTAATAACCAAATTGAAAAATTTCAGGTTCAATTTCATCTGATTGAAGGTTATGTTTTTGTTTTTTCTAAAATTCTAATGGAATAAAGTTAAAAGTATGCTCGATTTACTATTTGCACAATATAAAGGGTATTCCTTTTTTTTCATTATACTTGAAATAACCGCTGTTGTTTTTGGGATTATTAGTGTTTTGTTTGCAAGAAAAAACAACATATTAGTTTATCCAACCGGATTGATAAGCACACTCATTTTTATTTACATCTTGTATAATTTTAAATTGTATGGAGAATTTATAATTAATATTTATTATTCGGTGATGAGTATTTTAGGGTGGTATTTATGGTCAAGAAGAAATAATGGTCAAGAAGAATTTCCGATTTCGATTATGAATTCAAAAGAGTATAAAATTTCGGGTTTAATTTTTACAGTAACCTTATTATTTATTGCTTTAGTTTACCATTTTTTTGATAAATTTACAGATTTAACAGCATATGTTGACGCATTTACAACAGCACTATTTTTTGTGGGAATGTGGCTCATGGCAAAACGTAAAATTGAAAACTGGATTGTTTGGATTATTGCAGATATTATTTCTGTTCCTTTGTATTTTTATAAAGGATTAACCGTTAGCAGTTTGCAATTTATAGTATTCACAATTATTGCTATTTTAGGCTATATAGAATGGAAAATATTTTTACAAAAGAAGATATAAATTACATAAACAGTAAAGGAAGTTCTGTTGAAAAAATTAAGCAACAATTAGATTTTTTCAAACAAGGAATTCCTAAAAATAACCTTGTCAGATCGGCTACGGTGAACGATGGAATTTATAGTTTTACAGAAAACGAAGTTGATTTCTATGTTGATTATTTTGATAAAAACAAAGCACATTTCAACATTGAAAAATTTGTGCCCGCTTCTGGTGCTGCTACCCGAATGTTTAAATTTTTGAATGAGTTCTTAAATGAATTCGATATTCGAAATGATACGATAAATAGTTACATCAATAAACATAAGGCAAAAGACGTTTCTTTGTTTATTTTCGGAATCAGAAACTTCCCTTTTTATAAGCTTGTAAAAGAAAAAACGGTTCAATTATACCCTGATTATTATTCGCAATCTAGCGATACAAAATATTATCTTTTAATTAAAACGTTACTCAGTAGTGAAGGGTTAAATTTTGCTAATCAGCCTAAAGGAATTATACCCTTTCATTTGAAAGAAGAAAAATTTCTTACTCCAGTTGAGGAAAACATCATTGAAGCTGAATTTTTTAAGATTCAAAATAAAAAAACTAAAATTCATTTTACCATTACCCAAAAATTTCAGCCCTATTTCGAAAAAATAACCAACCTTTTTGAAGACTTCGATATTAGCTTTTCCTATCAAAATCAGTCTTCGGACGCGCTTGCGGTTACCGATGACAACATCCCTTTTAGATTAGAAGATGGCTCATTATTTTTTAGACCAGGCGGACATGGTGCTCTAATCGAAAATTTAAATTCATTAAATTCAGATTTTATTTACATTAAAAATATTGATAATGTTTCTCAAAACCACAAATTGATTATCACTAAATATAAAAAACTTATCGGTGGCGTTTTGCTGCAAACACAATTTCAAACGTTTAATTATTTAAGAAAACTTTCAGAAGGTGATGTAACTGAATTAGAAATAAAAGAAATTAAACATTTTACAGAAAAGAAATTAGCTTTTCTATTACCCGAAGAGTTTAATTATTTTCAAAAATCATATAAAGTAGATTATTTAATCAAAGTTTTAAATAGACCTATTCGTGTATGTGGAATAGTAAAAAACGAAGGCGAACCAGGCGGAGGGCCTTTTTGGGTACAAGATGAAAAAGGTAGGCAAACACTTCAAATAGTTGAAACCTCACAAATAGATTTTAATAATAAGATTCAGAAAGATATTGCAAATAAGGCTAAATTTTTTAATCCAGTTGATATCGTTTGTGCAATCAAAGATTTTCAAGGAAATAAATTTGATTTACTTCAATTTGTAAATGAAAATACAGGATTTATCGTTTCAAAAAACAAAAACGGAAAACCATATAAAGCTATTGAACTTCCTGGTTTATGGAATGGTGCCATGGCTAAGTGGACTACCATTTTTGTTGAAGTTCCAATAGAAACGTTTAATCCAGTAAAAAATGTAAATGATTTGCTAAAACCTGCACATCAACCCGAAAATAATGGATAAAGCACTACTCATATCAGAAGTAACTTTTAAAGCGGTTAGGAGTAGTGGACCAGGAGGGCAAAATGTAAATAAAGTAGCATCAAAAGTCATTTTATCATTCGATTTATTGCTTTCAAATGCTTTATCAGAAAATGAAAAAACCCATTTACAAATTAAACTAGCATCAAAATTATCGCAAGAAAACATCTTACTAATAACAAGCCAAGAAAACAGAAGCCAAATCAAAAACAAAGAAATTGCACTAAAAAAATTCTTGAAAATTCTTGAAAATGGTCTAAAAATTGATAAGCCCCGTAAAGAAACTAAAGTTCCGAGAGGTATTAAAGAAAAGCGACTTAATTCTAAAAAAGTCATGAGTGTTTTGAAACAAAACAGAAAAAAACCAAATTTTTAAAAGGTAAGCTTGGAATTTTAACCGAAAGAGTTTTATCTTTGTCATGTCTCAAAGGGGTGCTTAGATTCTTTCAGAACGAAAGATTCAAAGCTGAGATCATACCCATAGAACCTAGAACAGGTAATGCTGTTTAGGGAATAGACACTAAAATTTATATATATTAGTGTCAAAGAGTATTAATATTAATTTTTAATCGAGAGTAATTGCCCCTTTTATTCGTAAAACTTTTACGAATGAAAACTTTACCAAAAAACTGTTGCCACAAAGGCACAAAGTCGCAAAGATTTTTTAATCTTTTTTCTTTTTTCTTTTTTCTTTTTTCTTTCTCTCAAGAAGCTCAGAAAGACACCACAAAAATCAATACTTTAAACGATGTTATCGTGTCTTCGGTTCGAGCAAAAGACAAAAATCCTATTACGTTTACAAATGTTTCCAAACAAGAAATTGCCCCTCGCAATTTAGGTCAAGACATTCCTGTTTTGTTAAATTATTTACCTTCGGTAGTTACTACAACCGATGCAGGAAATGGTATTGGTTATACGTATATGCGAGTTCGCGGTGCCGATGGTTCCCGAATCAACGTGACTTTAAATGGTGTTCCGTTTAATGATAGTGAAAGTCAAGGTACTTTTTTTGTAAACTTGCCCGATTTTGCTTCGTCATTAGAAAGCGTTCAGTTGCAACGAGGTGTAGGTACATCAACTAATGGAGCCGGTGCTTTTGGTGCGAGTTTAAACCTTCAAACCAAATCATTTCAAGAAAAAGCGTATGCCGAAATTTCAAATTCTGTTGGAAGTTTTGCTTCCCGAAAACATACTTTAGCTTTTGGAACAGGCTTGCATAACAATTTTGAAATGAATGCTCGGATTTCAAATATTGCCTCTGAAGGATTTATTGATAGAGCTTCTTCTAATATGTTTGGGTACTTTTTCAATGCAAATTATATTACTGAGAAATCCCAAATAAAATTCATGGCTTTTGGCGGAAAAGAAAAAACATATCAGGCTTGGTATGGTATTGAAGATCCCGAAAAATTACAAAATGATCGAACGTTTAATCCTGCCGGAATGTATACAGATGCATTTGGAAATATCCAATTCTATGATAATGAAACCGATAATTATGGACAAAATCATTTTCAATTGCATTGGTCCGAAAAATGGTCTGACAAGTGGATTTCAAATGTAGCATTTCATTATACCATTGGTAAAGGGTATTTTGAACAATATAGAGAAGATGAAAATTTGGCTGATTATAATTTGCCCTCTTTTAACGGAAACTCAATTTCAGATTTGGTTAGAAAACGATGGTTAGATAATGACTTTTTTGGAACGACCTTTTCGCTAAATTATAAAACAGCAAAAACTGATTTGTTATTTGGAGGAGCAGCCAATCGGTATTTAGGAAATCATTTTGGAGAAGTAGTTTGGACACAAAATTATGTTCCAAATGCAAATCGTTATTATGATAATTTTGGAAATAAAGACGATATAAATTTCTACACTAAAGCATCTTATAATATTACAAACAAACTGAATTTATTTACCGATTTACAATACCGAATGGTGTTTTATGAAGCAACAAGTGTTAAGTTTTCGGATGTGAATGATACTTTTCGTTTTTTTAATCCAAAAGCTGGGGTGAACTATCAATTAGATACTAAAAATTCCTTTTATGGCTATTTTGGAATTGCCAATAAAGAACCAAGACGCGATGATTATGAAAGCGGTGCTATAAAACCAGAACGTTTGCTTGATTATGAATTGGGCTGGAAATACAACACTAAAAAAGTAAACTTATCAGCTAACGCATTTTATATGAGATATAATGATCAATTGGTCGCTACTGGTGAGCTTAATGATGTAGGTTCGGCAAAATTCATAAATATCCCTAAAAGTTACAGATTAGGTATAGAGGTAGAGTCAACTATTAATATTATTGACAAATTAATTTTACAACCAAATGTAACAATTAGTTCTGGTAAAAGTCAAGATTTTAATTTTAAGTTGAATGGGAGTTTAGAGAATTTAGGAAGTACAAATTTATCATATTCTCCAAATTTAGTAGCAGTAAACAGATTTTCTTATTTACCAGTTAAAGGTTTACAATTATCATTGTTGTCAAAATTTGTTGGAGAACAATACATGGGAAATATCGATTCAGATGTTTCAAAATTAGACAGTTATTTTATCAATGATTTCAATTTTTCTTACGATTGGCAAATTAATAAAGGAATAAAATCGATTGTTTTTTCAGGATTGGCAAACAATATTTTTAATTTAGAATACGAATCAAACGGTTATTTCTACACATTTGACGACAATTGGAGTGCTCCAGGAGCAATTACTACCATTGAAGGAGCAGGATTTTTTCCACAAGCAGGAATAAATTTTCTATTAGGAGTAAACCTGAAATTTTAATTGTAAACGCGTAAATTAAAATTGTCTAATTGTTCCACTCGGTACTGTTTCATAGGATATTGCATACCTTGGGCCTGACCCGAAAATAAACTGTAGGAAACATTATCACAAGGGCATATTACATTAATACCGTTTAATGTCATTGTTGAACAACTGGTTAATGCTTGGTTTGGACAAGCTGCATCAAATGCTACATATCCACCTCCGGTATTAAACACAAAAACACCTCTTATGCCCGTATTTCCAGCATTGACATACACGGCATTACTTGGAAATTGTAAACTACTGTACTGAGGCAAGCTCATATTAATGTTATAGGCAAAGGAATAATTTGGTAAATAAGGATTATTATTGCTAAAATTATCCTTATCGCAACCCATAAATACAAGTAGAAAAGTAAAAAGAATATATTTCTTCATAGAACATGCAGATCAATTAAAAAACAAATTTAATTAATTACTTTCGACATAACATTATACAATGTCATAAATTAATATTAAAAATAAATTACTATCTTTGTGAGAAGGAATCCCATCAGGTGGGATTTTTTCTATTTATATAAATGATGAAGTTATGAGTACAGTATCTTATTACACAGCAGAAGGATTAAAAAAATTAAGAGACGAATTAGACCAGCTAAAGAGCATAGAAAGACCTAAGGCATCACAAGCTATTGCTGAAGCTAGAGATAAAGGTGACTTGTCTGAAAATGCAGAATATGATGCAGCTAAGGAAGCTCAAGGGCTTTTAGAGATGCGTATTTCTAAAATGGAAGAAGTAGTTTCTAATGCGCGTTTAATTGATGAATCACAACTTGATTTATCAAAAGCACTTGTCTTGTCTACCGTAAAAATAAAAAATCAAACAAATGGTATGGAAATGACCTATACCTTAGTTGCCGAAAGCGAAGCCGATTTAAAAACAGGCAAAATTTCGGTAACATCACCAATTGGAAAGGGACTTTTAGGCAAATCTGTTGGAGAAACTGCAGAGATAAATGTGCCAAATGGCGTATTAAAATTTGAAGTATTAGAAATTTCTAGAGACTAAATTATGTCTAGTATTTTTACCAAAATAGTTAGTGGAGAAATTCCTTGTTATAAAATTGCTGAAGATGAAAATTATTTGGCTTTTTTAGATGTAAATCCCAATGCAAAAGGGCATACCTTGTGTATTCCAAAACAAGAGATTAACAAAATCTTTGATATGGAAGAAGAACACTATTTAGGATTAATGAAGTTTTCTAGAAAAGTAGCTAAAGCAATTGAAAAATCGGTTGAGTGCAAACGAATTGGAGTAGCAGTAGTAGGATTAGAAGTACCGCATGTTCACGTGCATTTAATTCCGCTTCAAGATATGGACGATATGCGTTTTCAACGAAAAACAAGTTTATCTCCAGAAGAATTTCAAGAATTAGCCACTAAAATTGCTAATAACATCTAAAAAAATCCCGAGGTAATCGGGATTTTTTTATATTGTTTTATAACTTATTTGTATGGTAGTTCCTTTGCCAATTTCTGAATGCGCCACTTTAATTTTCCCTTTGTGATATTCATGGACAATCCGCTTAGTTAATGACAATCCGAGTCCCCAACCGCGTTTTTTAGTAGTAAATCCAGGTTCAAATATTTTTTGGAATTGATTTTTCGGAATTCCTTTTCCGGTATCGGTAATCTTAATTTTAACGATATTCTCTAATTCCGAAATGGCAATATCTAAATGACCTTTTCCTCTCATGGCATCAATAGCATTTTTTACTAAATTTTCAATAGTCCAGCTATGTAAAGAAGGATTCAAAGCCACATAAATAGGATAATCTGGAGCTGAAAAAGTAAATATAATCTGTTTTGAAACTCTTGTTTGTAAATAATCTAGTGCGTTTTTTGTCTCTTCAATAAGGTCTCTTTTATCTAAAATAGGCTCACTACCAATTTTTGAAAATCGATCAGTTATCGTTTGTAATCGATTAATATCTTTTTCAATTTCAGAGACGGTACTTTCTTCAATATTTTCTAATTTTAGTATTTCAACCCAACCAATCAAGGAGGATAAAGGTGTGCCAATTTGGTGTGCTGTTTCCTTTGCCATTCCTGCCCAAAGTTTATTTTGAGTAGACATTTTTGTTGCTTTATAGAAGTTATAAACAACCGCGCCAAATAATATGATAATCAACAATAAAGCAATAGGATAATACTTTAATTTATTCAATAAGGGTGAATCGCCATAGTAAACCAATTGATATTCGTTTTTTGAGCGCTCAATTTTTATGGGTTGATTATCGTTTTTTATTGAATTAAAATACTTTTTTAAAGAAATTGTGTCGTTTGATATTGCTTCGTCTATATTATTAAAATCAATAATACTATCTTTTCGATCTGTAATAAATATCGGAATGGTGTTGTTTTTACTGATGATTTTAAGCGGTAAATCTAAATCTGAATTTTCGTTTGCATTGGCAATGCTTGTTAATGCAGTAGCCCAAAATTCCATTTTTGAACGTTCTTCATTTTTAAATATTTGAAAAAAATTATAGGTGTTCCAAAGTATTAAAAGTACAATGAAAAAGGAAGCAATAATTATAAACCAACGGGTTAAATTTCGTCTTTCAGAAAACTGCATCAATTATGTTTTGATGTAAAAATACTAAAAAGCATTTTAAAATTGATACTTGTTCATGTAAATGAACTTGTATTTGTTTGCTATCTTTGTAAAAAATAAAGTTTAGCTATGTTAAGCATTGATCCAAAAGAAATAGCACCAGCAAAATTACAAGGATATTTACAGAGTGCTGTGGCACCAAGGCCAATTGCATTTGCAAGTACATTAGATAACTATGGAAATCCAAATTTATCGCCTTTTAGTTTCTTTAATGTTTTTAGTTCAAATCCGCCCATTTTAATTTTTTCACCTGCAAGACGTGTGCGAGATAATACAACAAAACATACACTAATTAATGCCCAAAACACTAAGGAAGTGGTTATTAATGTTGTGAATTATGAGATGGTACAGCAAATGTCATTATCAAGCACAGAATATCCAGATGGTGTTAATGAGTTTGAAAAAGCCGGATTTACAATGTTAGCATCTGATAAAGTAAGCCCTTTTCGCGTTGCCGAAAGTCCGGTGCAATTTGAATGTAAAATTAACGAAGTAATTGCTTTAGGTGACCAAGGCGGTGCTGGAAATTTAGTAATTTGCGAAGTAGTTAAAATTCATATTAATGAAGCTGTTTTAGATGCAACAGGAATGATTGACCAACACAAAATAGATTTGGTTGCCCGAATGGGAGCAAATTGGTATAGTCGATCTAATGTAGGTATGTTTGAAGTAGAAAAGCCCTTAACGACTTTGGGAATTGGAGTAGATATGATTCCCGATTTTATCAAAGAGAGTGGTTATTTTGACGGAAATGATTTTGGTAAATTAGGAAATATAGAAAATATACCAAACGAAGAAGAAATTGCTATATTTGTAAAAGAAAATTTTGAAGTTAAAGCCGTTTTAAGTGCTGATGACATGCATACAAAATTTCAAAAAGCAAAAGAATATGTAGACAACGGAAGAGCTATTGATGCTTGGAAATTGTTATTAGCCAAAAAATAAATTTAAGTATTATGGAAGTTTTAGGAAGAGTAAAATTAATTAATCCTGTTCAACAAGTAAGTGCTTCATTTAAAAAGAGAGAACTTGTTGTTACTACAGAAGAGCAATATCCTCAACATATTTTGATTGAGTTTGCACAAGACAAAACTGATTTGTTAAACAATTATAATGTTGGTGAACAAGTAAAAGTTTCAATCAATTTGAGAGGAAGAGAATGGGTTAATCCACAAGGAGAAACTAAATATTTCAACTCTATTCAAGGTTGGAGAATTGAAAAAGCACAAGCAGAAGCACCAAGCGCACCACAAATGCCGCCTATGCCAGCTGCAGAAGCGTTTGAACCAGCAACCAACTTTAAAGAAGAAGAACACGACGATTTACCTTTTTAATTTTTAATTAAAAAGTAAATTCCAAATTTTTAAATTCCAAATTCCAAAAGAAATAATCAAAATTTTTGGAATTTGGAATTTGATGTTTTTTGGAATTTAGAATTTGATCTTTGGAATTTCCGTTATGTATTTTCTAACCCAAGAATTATTTTTTCCGCCAGCAGCATCTGCTTCACCTGATGGTATTATTGCTTTTGGAGGTGATTTGTCTCCAGAGCGATTGCTATTGGCCTATAATTCAGGAATTTTTCCTTGGTTTGAAGATGATGAGCCTATTTTGTGGTGGAGTCCGCCAGAACGTATGGTCTTGTTTTTTGAAGATTTAAAGATTTCAAAAAGCATGCGAAATATCATTTATCAAAAAAAGTTCAAAGTAACTTTCAATACCGCTTTTAGAGAAGTAATTCTTAATTGTAAAAAAATTTCCAGAAAAGATCAAATGGGTACTTGGATTACCGATAATATGGTAGAAGCCTATTGCAAATTACACGAATTAGGTATTGCCAAAAGTGTTGAGGTTTGGGAAAATGATGAATTAGTTGGCGGTTTGTATGGTGTAGATTTAGGCCATGTTTTTTGTGGTGAAAGTATGTTTTCAAAAGTTTCCAATGCTAGTAAAATGGCTTTTATTGCCTTAGCAAAGCAATTAGAAATGGCCAATTATCGTTTGTTAGATTGCCAAGTGTATAACGATCATTTAGCCAGTTTAGGTTGCGTAGAAATTGACCGAGACGATTTTTTGAGTGTTTTACAACCCTAAAATTTCGGCAATGTTCTTACATACAATTCTTCTACTTTTTTTCTAGCCCAATCAGTTTTTCTTAAGAATTTCAAACTAGAATTTATAGACGGATTTTCTCTAAAACAATTGATGTTAATCAATTCGGCCAAAGTGCCAAAGCCATAAAAATTCACTAATTGTTCTACAATTTCCTTTAAAGGTTTTCCGTGAAGTGGGTCGTTGCTCATAATTTATTTTCTTGTTAAGCAATCCATGACATGATCATTGAACATTCCTGTGGCTTGCATGTGTGCATAAACAACGGTTGAACCTACAAATTTAAACCCGCGTTTTTTCAAATCTTTACTCAGTTTATCAGAAATTTCAGTGGTTGCTTTCACTTCGCCCAAATTTTTCGGCTGATTATCTATAGGTTTTCCATTTACAAATCCCCAAATGTATTTTGAAAAAGTTCCAAATTCTTCCTGCACTTTTAAAAAGGCTTGTGCATTGGTAACCGTAGCTTTGATTTTTAATTTATTTCGGATAATTCCAGAATCTTCTGCTAATTCCGCCATTTTTTCTTCTGAATAATGGGCAATTGTATTCCAATCGAAATCATCAAATGCTTTTCTGAAATTTTCTCTTTTTGCCAAAACGGTATACCAACTCAAGCCTGCCTGAAAGGTTTCTAAAATCAAAAATTCAAAAATTGTTGCATCATCATATACTGGTTTTCCCCATTCGTTATCGTGATAATTTCGGTATAAATCATCTTTTTCGCACCAAGCACATCGGTATTTAGTTTTCATGTTTTTCTGTTCCTAAATAGTTGTCAATTAAATAATGTCCGAGATAAATTAAAGGGGTTAATCCTATGGCAATCAATAATTTTACCGAATATCCTGTAAAAGCAGAGGCTACAAATGTTTCGCTATTTATTTTTCCGGGTAACCAAAAAGCAATTCCTAATACAATGAAGCTGTCAAATAATTGAGAAATAACGGTTGACCCCGTGCTTCTTAACCACAACATCTTTTTCCCGGTTCTATTTTTAAGAAAGTGAAAAAGGGTAACATCAATTAATTGAGAAACGAGAAATGCGGTAATACTTCCAACGATAATCCACATGCTTTGACCAAAAACCGCACTAAATTGATCATCCGTAATTAATCCGTCACCTTTTACCGCTGGAATATTGAGTCCAATTAGCAATAAAATAAAGGTATATGCAATCAATGCAGCGGTTATTAATGATAATTTTTTAACTCCTTTTTCGCCAAAATATTCATTGATTAAATCGGTAGTTATAAATACAATCGGCCAAGGCAAAATCCCTAAACTCATTACGTTGTTCCCAATGTAAATGAGTTTACCACCAATTAATTCGGCCACTAATGCATTGGTAATAAAAATACCTGCCAGCACAACATAAATGATGTCTTTTTTTCTGTGGAACATTTCTATCGTTTTATCAAAAGTACTAGATTTATAACATAAAAAAAAACTTCAACCCGAAGATTGAAGTTTTTATATGCTTGTAATCGAATGATTATCCTAAAGCAACTCTTTTGAAACCAGTAACCGTTAAGTTAGCATCTACCGATTTGATATAAGCAGCAACGCTCATAGAACCATCTTTGATGTAATCTTGGTTTACTAAAGTATTGTCTTTGTAGAAACGTTGGATTTTACCTTTAGAGATATTATCTAACATAGCTTCTGGCTTACCTTCTGCTCTTAATTGTTCTTTAGCAATTTCGATTTCTTTTTCAATGATTGCAGCATCAACACCCGCTTCGTTTAAAGCAATTGGGTTCATAGCCGCAGCTTGCATCGCAATGTTTTTAGCAGCTTCGTCAGCACCAGAAACGTTTGAAGATAAAGCTACAAGCGTAGCAATTTTACCCGCGTGAATGTATGATCCAATGAATGCACCTTCTAATCTTTCAAAAGCACCGATTTCAATTTTTTCTCCGATAACTCCAGTTTGCTCAATTAATTTTTCAGCAACTGTAATTCCGTTAAAATCTGAAGATAATAATTCGTCTTTAGTAGCAAAATGTAAAGCTTGATTAGCTAAATCAGTTGCTAATTTTACGAAAGCTTCATTTTTTCCTACGAAATCTGTTTCACAGTTTAAGGTAATTGCAACAGCAGCCGTTTTGTCTGCGTTAACAACAGCAACAGCAGCACCTTCAGTAGATTCTCTATCTGAACGGTTAGCAGCTACTTTTTGACCTTTTTTTCTTAAGTTTTCAATTGCTAAATCAAAATCTCCGTCTGATTCCACTAATGCTTTTTTGCAGTCCATCATACCAGCACCAGTGATGGTTCTTAATTTATTTACGTCTGCAGCAGTAATATTTGCCATTTTGTATTTTTTTTAATTGTTTGTAAAAGTAAAAATCCCAATTACTAAATCCCAAATTCCAATTTTACTAAATTGCTAACTAATTGTTAGAACAAGTTTGGAATTTGGAATTTAATTCTTGGAATTTAAATTATTTATGCTTCAGTTTCAGTTGCACTTGTTTCAGTTGCACTTGCTTCAGCTTCAGTTATAATTTCTTCAGCTTCAGTTGTAACTGCTTCAATTGTAGTTGCTTCAACTTCGGTTGCTACTGCTTCTTTAGTTGGTAATTCATCTTTTTCATCTTTTCTATCAGAAAGACCTTCTACTAATGCAGCAGAAACTAAAGATAAAATTTTATCGATTGATTTAGAAGCATCATCATTTGCAGGGATAACGAAATCAATTGGACGTGGGTCCGAATTCGTATCAACCATTGCGAACACTGGAATGTTTAATTTTTGAGCTTCTTTAATCGCGATATGCTCTGCTTTAACGTCTACTACAAATAGAGCTGCTGGAAGTCTAGACATGTCAGCAATAGAACCTAAGTTTTTCTCTAATTTTGCACGTAAACGATCTACTTGCAATCTTTCTTTTTTAGATAAAGTTAAGAAAGTACCGTCTTTTTTCATTCTATCGATAGAAGCCATTTTTTTAACCGCTTTACGAATAGTAACGAAGTTTGTTAACATACCACCTGGCCATCTTTCAGTGATGTAAGGCATGTTACAAGCTGCTGCTTTTTCAGCAACGATATCTTTCGCTTGTTTTTTGGTAGCAACGAATAATACTTTTCTACCAGATGCAGCAATTTTTTTCAGAGCTTCATTAGCTTCTTCAATTTTAGCTGCTGTTTTATATAGGTTAATGATATGAATACCATTACGTTCCATATAAATGTAAGGAGCCATGTTTGGATCCCATTTACGAGTCATGTGTCCAAAATGAACACCTGCTTCTAATAAATCTTTAACGTCAATTTTGTTTGCCATTGTGTAATAGTTTACGTTCCGTGATTAGCAATGTTCCGTTGGGCTTTAAGCTTGAGGCTTCATTTAGATGCTAAACTAATTCCCTTTTGATAAGGAATATCGACAACTTTGTTTTTAATTCAATTTTAATTGTAAAAATAGTTTTGAAAAAATATTCTGATAAATACCGAATATTAACGTTTCGAGAATTGGAATCTCTTACGTGCTTTTTTCTGACCGAATTTTTTACGTTCTACCATTCTTGGATCTCTTGTTAATAATCCTTCTGGTTTAAGGATCGCTCTGTTTTCAGCCTCAACTTCACACATTGCTCTTGCAATAGCCATTCTTACAGCTTCTGCTTGTCCTGTAGCTCCACCACCATAAACGTTTACTTTAACGTCAAAGTTAGTTGCATTTTCTGTCATAGACATTGGTTGCATTACTTTGTACTGTAAAGTTGCAGTAGGGAAGTAGTTACTAAATTCTCTTTTGTTTACCGTGATTTTTCCTGTTCCTTCTGAAACATAAACACGTGCAACAGCGCATTTTCTTCTACCGATTTTGTGAATAACTCCCATTACTTAAGATCGTTTAGGTTAACAGTTTTTGGTTGTTGAGCGGCATGTTTATGCTCAGAACCAACACTTACATTTAAATTTCTGAAAAGTTGAGCTCCTAATTTATTTTTAGGTAACATCCCTTTTACAGCTTTCTCTACTAATAATGCAGGATTTTTTTGTTGCATTACTTTAGCAGTTAAAGTTCTTTGACCTCCTGGATAACCTGTGTGTCTGATGTACGTTTTGTCATCTAACTTGTTACCAGTAAGGTTGATTTTTTCTGCGTTGATAACAATTACGTTATCTCCACAATCAACGTGCGGTGTATAACTTGGCTTGTATTTACCTCTCAAAAGCATTGCTACTTTTGTAGATAAACGACCTAAGTTATGCCCTTCAGCGTCCACAACAATCCACTGCTTGTCTGCAGTTGCCTTGTTTGCTGATACTGTTTTGTAGCTTAATGTGTTCACAATAATTAATTTAAATTAAACATTCCATTCCCAATAAAGGGAGTGCAAAAGTACAATTAATTATTAGAAATACAAGTAGTGATACTAAAATATTATGTAGATCCTGATTTTTGCATTCATTAATATTTGTTTTTTGAAGTTTTAATTATATAATATTGTATTTTTACTTTTTAAATTATAAGCATGAAAGCAAAATCCACCTTAAAAAAAATTGCAAAAGAGTTTGAAGTATCTATTTCTACCGTATCAAAGGCATTAAGTGATAGTCCAGAAATTAGCGAAGCAACAAAAATTAAAATAAAAGAGTATGCCAAATTGCAAAATTATAAGCCTAACAGCATAGCTAAAAATTTAAAAAATCAAAGGACCAATACTATTGGGGTAATTATACCTAATATATTGAATCCTTTTTTTGCAAAAGTATTTAGCGGAATTGAAAAAAGAGCTTTAGAAAGAGGTTATAATGTGATAACGGGTATTTCTAATGAATCACAAAAAAAAGAAGAACAAGTAATGGATATGCTGAACAATGGAACTATTGATGGTTTCATTATTTCGTTAGCCGAAGAGACCCAATCCGCAAAAAAATATTCTCATTTGAAAGAAATTTTAAATAGTGGCACTCCTATTGTAATGTTTGATAGGGTTGCAGATGAAATTAAATGTGATAAAGTAATTGTTGATGATTTAGATTCTGCTTTTCACGCCACAAATCATTTGATAAATATTGGCTGTAGAAAAATTACTTTGCTTTCAACGATAGCTAACTTAAGTGTTGGAAAATTGAGATTGCAAGGGTTCAAAAAAGCTATAGAAAGCAAAAAGCAAATTTTGAATGAAGAATTAATAGTACTTGAGAACGATACTGAAATTTTCGAATCAAAATTAAAAGAATTATTGTTGTCAAAAAAAATCGATGGAATTTTTGCCTTAAATGAGGTTGCATCTACTATTGCTTTTAAAATGGTTTTGAAGATGGGTTATAAAATTCCTGATGAAATAAATATTGTAGGTTTTGCAGATGGTGTTTGGTCAAGAAGATTAACTCCAAGTCTTTCAACAGTTAGCCAACACGCTCCAGAAATCGGAGAAAATGCTGCAAATCTTTTAATTGATAGACTTGAAGATAAATCTAATAAAGAAATTCCGGAATACAAAACAGTTGTAATTAAAACCGAATTGCGTCAAAGAGAATCTACTAGAAAACTATAATTGTCTTTTTTTATCATCGTTCCAGGTGATATAACCTAAAATTGCATTGACCATATAAAATACATATTTAATCGTATTTGCGATATTAAGCAACATCAAATTTTGCACGATTTTAAATGCATTATAAACTTGCCAGTTGAACCAATTGTCGGGATACATGCGACCTAAATTAAAAGTACCCCCAAAGCTTATACCCGCAGGGATAGCAATGATAAAAAACAACTTCCAATCAATTGCTCCTGTTGAAAAATTTGTAAAAGCAATATAATTCAACACAAAAGACAACAGTATTCCAATGCCCATATTTCTAAAAAAAATCAAATCAATAGTATTCAAGTATTGTTTCTTTTTCCAAATTTTAAAGGCAAAGTAGTTTCCAAAAAATGAAACAGGATAGGTTAAAACGGCACCTATATTCCCTAATAAAAAATCAATCCCACCACTTAATAGGGTATTGCAAGTGCTGATTAAGTTTCCAAAATTATTTTTTTTGGTTACCAATCGGGTGGCAAGCATCGATAAAATAGTATTTACAATCGAAAAATAACCTAGATAAAATGAATAGCTTTTTTGATTCCATTCAAAATCATAAAGTGTTTCATGGTATTTTAATAGAAAGGAAATACTAACTACTAAAACGACACCAATATAATCTAAATAACGACTATTTGTAATTTTTTTAATACTAATAATTATGTTATTACTCATTTATTCTTTACTGAAGTTAAAACTCATACCGCCTTGTTTCAACACAAAACCGTTTTCGCCAAAAATCATTTCGATTCCTGCAGGGGCAAATATAAATGTTTTTTCTTCTTTAAAAGTCAATGGGAAGGCACTTTGTCCGGTTGCTTGTGCTAGTAATTCGCCATTTTTTTCAGAAATGGTCATTTTTAAAGGTAACTCTTTAGAAGAATAAGTTCCAGTAAATTTTACTAGTTCTGAAGCCTCAATTTTGTTGAACTTTGGAAACGGGAAAGGCATTTTGTAGTAAATACTTAACACTCCAATCATAATATCATTTCTGTTAAAATTATCCCCGTTTACAATTAATGAAATGCCTAATTTTTCAGTTGGATAATACCCAACAACTGCTCTAAAATTTTCTATTCCGCCCGTGTGACCATAAAAACGACGTTCACCAAAAGGAAATTGCATTAACGCTTTTCCATAACCTTCTTTGATTTCTTTCATTTGTTCTAAGGAAGAAGGTTTGACCAATTTTTCATCAAAAAGCGCATACATAAAACGTGTTAAATCGGCAGGAGTTGAAATAATGGCCCCGGCTGAATAAGCAATAGAATTTTCCCATTCTTCCACTTTTTCCCATTTGGTTCCATTGAATAAATAAGAATAACTTTCTCCAATAGAAGTCTCTATTTTTCCTTGTGGAAAATACGTATTTAATAGGTTAGCTTTTTTTACAATTCTAGTTTGAATATTTTCTGCATACGATTTTTTCGTAAGCGTTTCAATAATGTAGCCTAATAAATTATAGTTTGAATTACTGTATTCGTGTTTCGTTCCAGGCTCAAAAAGTGGTTTGTAATCGGTTATTTTTTGAATCATTTCTTCTTTGGAATGAAAACGATAAATGTTTTTTGCAGTAATTGAATCGCCATTAATATAATCTACTATACCCGTTCTATGATGTAATAAATCATAAATTGTGATTTTTTCAGCATTTGGGATTTTTGGATAAAAACGATTTAATTTGGTTTGAAGATTTAATTTTTTTTCTTCAATCAATTGCATGATCATTACCGCTGTAAAGGTTTTAGTAATAGATCCAATTTTATATTTGGTCATTCGATGGGCACTTATATTTTTGTCAACATCGGCAAAACCGTAGGCTTTATTAAATACTACATTTTCACCTTCTCGAATACATAGTGAACCCATGAATTTATCATTCTTATTTAAATACGTAAGTAAACTGTCCATCTTGGTGAAACGATCTTGCGCAACAGTAAATAACGAATAGGTTAAAGCAAAAATAAGGGCTAATTTTTTCATCTGAAATTTAATTTACTATTGGTTATAAAAAGTATGATTTTGTTACGGTCTCTAATATAAAATTAATGCGCTTCCAACCAATTTTTACCCAATCCAATTTCCACATCTAACGGAACTGCCATTTTAAAAGCATTTTCCATTTCGTGTTTAATCATTGGTTGAATTTTTTCTAATTCGGAGTTGTGCACATCAAAAACTAATTCGTCATGGACTTGCAATAGCATTTTTGATTTCCAATGTTCTGAAGTCAACTTTTTATGAATGTTAATCATTGCAATTTTAATAATATCGGCCGCCGACCCTTGAATTGGAGCATTTACAGCATTTCGTTCTGCACCGCCACGAACAATTGCGTTGGCTGAGTTGATGTCTTTTAAATAACGTCTTCTGCCTGAAATTGTTTCTACATAACCGTTTTCTCTGGCAAAATCCACTTGCGAAGTCATAAACGATTTTAATTTTGGATAGGTTTGATAATAGGCTTCAATTAATTCGGCGCTTTCTTTGCGCGATAAATTCGTTTGGTTACTCAATCCAAAAGCCGAAACCCCATAAATAATTCCGAAGTTTACGGTTTTTGCATGACTACGCTGTTCTTTAGTTACTTCGTCTAAAGGCACATTGAATACTTTTGCAGCCGTACTTTTGTGAATGTCTTCGTTGTTTTGAAACGCTTTAATCATGTTTTCTTCGCCACACAAAGCAGCAATAATACGCAATTCAATTTGAGAATAATCGGCAGAAAGTAAGGTGTAATTTTCATCGCGCGCAATGAACGCTTTTCTAATTAATCTGCCTTTTTCGGTTCGAATAGGAATGTTTTGTAAATTTGGATTTGTAGAACTCAAACGACCTGTAGCGGCAACCGTTTGCATGTAATCGGTGTGAACACGACCTGTTTTTTTATCGACTTGATTGGGTAAAGCATCAATATAAGTACTTTGCAATTTCACCATTTGTCGCCATTCTAAAATATCGCGCACAATTTGATGTTCGTTTGCTAAATAACTCAATACTTCTTCGCCAGTGGCATATTGACCGGTTTTGGTTTTCTTTTGTTTAGTTCCTCCAATTTTTAGCTTGTCGAATAAAATATCGCCCAATTGTTTTGGTGAAGCCAAATTGAATTTCTCACCAGCGGTTTCATAGATTTGTTGTTCAAACGCATCGATTTCTTTTTGCATCTCGACCGACATACTTTTTAGAAATTCCACATCCAAACGAATTCCTTCTTTTTCCATATCGGCTAAAACAGGAACTAGCGGAATTTCGATTTCGTCAAACAATTTTTTAGTACCCACTTTTTCTAAAATGGGTTGAAAGTGTTCTTTTAATTGGAAGGTAATATCAGCATCTTCAGTCGCATATTCTTTAACTTCTTCCAGCGGAACATCGCGCATCGATAATTGATTTTTTCCTTTTTTACCAATTAATGTTTCAATCGATTTTGGTGCATATTTCAAATAAGTTTCTGACAAAATATCCATATTATGACGCATATCAGGATTGATTAGATAATGCGCAATCATGGTGTCAAATAATTTTCCTTTAACTTGAATGTTGTAATTCGAAAGAATTTTCAAGTCGTATTTTATGTTTTGACCTATTTTTTCGATGCTTTCATTTTCAAAAAACGGTCTAAATTTTTCAATTAAATGTTGTGCTTCTTCCTGATTTTCGGGAAACGGAACATAAAATCCTTTTCCTTTTTCAAATGAGAACGACATTCCTACTAATTCAGCATTCAAAGCGTCAATTCCAGTAGTTTCGGAATCAAAACAAACCGACGTTTGATTTAATAAATTCTCTAACAACAATTTTACAGGCAAATCACCTTTAATAATTTGGTAGAAATGCGTGGTGATTTCTAACGTTGCATAATACGAATGATTCGCGGTTGGTTCATCAGAATCATCACTAAAACCGAACAAATCAAATTGGTCTTCGTTTGATTTTTTAGCTGGAGCTTTTTTTATGGGTTGCGGAATTTCAGAAGTATTTTCGTTACTATCAATTTCATCGTATTCTTTTCCAGAACCAAATAACTTATCAAATTGCGCTTTCATTTGACGAAATTCCAGTTCCTGAAACAATGCATCGGTTTTCTCTACATCGGGTTTTGATAATTCATAATCGTCTGCATCAAAAGTAACCGGACAATCGAGTAGGATAGTGGCTAATTTTTTAGACAGAATTCCCAACTCAGCATTGGCTTCGATTTTATCTTTAATAGCTCCTTTGAGTTGGTGCGTGTTGGCTAATAAATTTTCTAAAGTGCCAAATTCAGCTAAGAATTTTTTAGCGGTTTTTTCTCCCACGCCAGGTAATCCCGGAATATTATCGGCGGCATCACCCATCATTCCTAAGAAATCAATGACTTGGTCTGGTCGCTCAATTTCAAATTTTGCTAACACTTCAGGAATACCCCAAATCTCAATATCGTTCCCCATTCGGGCAGGTTTGTACATGAAAATATTTTCGGAAACCAATTGGGCAAAATCCTTATCTGGCGTAACCATGAACACTTGAAAATCTTCTTTTTCGGCTTGTTTTGCTAATGTTCCAATCAAATCATCGGCTTCAAAACCTGCTTTTTCAACAATAGGAATGTGCATGGCTTTCAATAATTCTTGAATATAAGGAACGGCAATTTTAATCGCTTCTGGTGTTTCATCTCGGTGTGCTTTGTATTCTTGATACATTTCGAAACGATAATCGCTTCCGCCTTTATCAAAAGCAACGGCCAAATGATCTGGTTTTTCACGTTTAATTACATCCATCAAAGAATTCATAAAACCCATTATTGCCGAAGTATCCATTCCTTTAGAATTGATTCGCGGATTTTTTATAAAAGCATAATACCCTCTAAAAATTAAGGCATAAGCATCAAGAAGAAAAAGACGTTTTTGAGCAGACATAACAGATAATTGAATTAAAGTTGTAAAAATACAATTCTTAATTTATATACACTTTGTTAAATTTCATTAAATGAAGTAGATTTTTCAACAAGTTGTGCTTTACTTTGCAAAAAAAAAGAACTAATGATTCGTTGGATTATTTTTTTAGTATTTGTTATCATTTTGGAAATCTATGCTTTTCAGGCATTTAGGATGTTGATTAAATCCAAATTGTTTTTTATTTTCTATTATATAACTTCTGTAATTGCATTAACTTATATCGTTTATCAATTGTATCATTTTGATAGAAGTGTAGGGCAAACCCCAAAGACAATGATGACTATGGGATTGTTATTGTTGCTTTATGTACCAAAATTATTGCTAACTTTTATTTTATTTGGAGAAGATGTTGTTCGTTTTATTTCAGGATTATTTTCATTGGCAACTAAAAGCGGTTCGGATAATTTTTTGCCGGAGCGTAGACGTTTTGTGAGTCAAATTGCTTTAGGAGTTGCAGCAATTCCTTTTGCTTCATTTTTATACGGAATTACCATTGGGAAATACAATTTCAAAGTAATTAAGCAAACGTTGTTTTTTCCCGATTTACCAGAAGCTTTCGACGGAACCACTATTACTCATATTTCTGATGTGCATAGTGGTAGTTTTGATGATGCCGATAAAATTCAATATGCGATTGATTTAATAAATGAGCAAAATTCGGATTTGGTTTTGTTTACAGGTGATATAGTAAATACGCACGCAACCGAAATGGATCCTTGGATTGAAACTTTTAAAGGTATTCATAATCCTAAATTTGGGAAATTCTCTATTTTAGGCAATCATGATTATGGAGAATATGTAGATTGGAATTCGAAAGCAGAAAAGCAAGCCAATTTTGAAGCTATTAAAGACCTCCATCGTAAAATTGATTTTAAATTGTTACTTAATGAACACGTTAAGATTGAGAATAGCAATCAAGAGTTGGTAATCGTTGGAGTAGAAAACTGGGGAAGAAAATTTGGCGAACGTGGCGATTTAAATTTGGCTTCACAAGGTTTAACGAAAGATGATTTTAAAATTGTAATGAGTCACGATCCAAGTCATTGGGATGAAAAAATTCAGCACGATGAAAAGCATTATCATTTAACACTTTCTGGACATACGCACGGATTTCAGTTTGGAATTGAAATCCCAGGTTGGTTTAAATGGAGCCCTGTTCAATATGTATACAAACAATGGGCCGGATTGTATGAAAATGTGGGAAGATATGTTTATGTAAATCGTGGGTTTGGCTTTCATGCCTATCCAGGAAGAGTAGGAATTATGCCTGAAATTACGGTTATTGAACTAAAAAAAGAAGAAAAAGTAGTGTAATTCATTAAAAATACTACATTTGTATAATATTTTCGTGTGAAAAATATTATTTTTGATACTAATAAATTCAATTTATGTCAAAATTTGGAGAACTTATCGATGCTCAAGTACCTGTATTGATAGATTTTTTTACAGAGTGGAATGAACCTTCTGTTTCAATGAATGAAGTAATTCGTCATGTAGCCGCAGCATTAGGAGATAAAGCTCGTGTAATTAAAATTGATGTGGATAAAAATCAGGAATTAGCTGATGCACTTCGTATTAAAGGGTTGCCTACATTGATGATTTATAAAGAAGGTCAAATGGTGTGGAGACAAAGCGGAGAACTTGATGCCAACACTTTAATTTCTTTAGTGCAAGAACAAGCTTAAGCACCTACAAAGAAACAAATCCTTAATTTTCAGCTGTTATTTTCAGTGTAATTTTTATGATTTCTGCTATTGATATAGTGGATAATGTTTTGTTTTTATATTTCAGAGCATATCAAAAAAAATGTTCCAAAAGAAAGAAGTTTCATTTGGAACATTTTATATTTTTAAAAAAGGAATTATTCCATTTTGCGATTAAAAACAGCAAATCGTTTATTGAAATTATTAAACTTAACTTTCTCTTTTTCATAAAAAGGCATATCCTTAGCATTTTTAGCAATTTCAAGTAAGCCTCTATATTGTTCAATGTCTGTAACAATATCGGAGGCATAATAATATTGTTCAGCTAGTTTGAAGCCACTGAAATAAGTAAGGCTTTCTTGGTATTTTACTATTAATTCTGATAAAATTTTTCTTGCTTTTTCTTTTTTACCCACTTCATAATAACCCATTGCAAATGGATCTACCATAGAATAATAATCAAAATAAGCGATAGGCATTTTAGTCATTGCTAAATCAATTACTTTTTCGGCCTTATCATTTTTACCTTCATTTATTAATGTTTCCATTAATCGAGCTAAATTGGTGCGATAAGAAATGCTGTTTTTTCGTGTTTCAGGATCGTGATAGATTTTTGGACTGCCGCTGTTTCCCCAATCCCATTTCATTACAATTGAGTACATTTTATCGGCATCTATTTGTCCCATTCGCATCGGGTTTGGATCTTCAGAAGGAGTTTTTAGTGGAACTAGTTTAAAACACATTCCGTCTAATTGTAAATAGTCTTTCATCCAAATATAATCGTCTTCACCAAAACTTCCTCCAGTAAAATAGATTGGTCGTTTCCAGTTATTCTCATTGACAATGTCTAACATCATTAAACGGTTTTTATATAGCGCTTTGTCTTTGATTGTAAATTCTATTTGAGGCACAATTGAATCATAATATTTTGGATGAACCACTTTGTTTTTGATGATTGTGTTTTTATCAATAGGAATAATTACTTTTTTAGAAGGAAAATAATTCACTTTATTGCCGCTGCCCAATGTAATCTTCGCCCTTTCATCGTCTAATGCCACAAATTTTATTATTTCACTCAATAGCAAAGGTTCTTCGGTGCGTTCTACAAACAAACTATAATCTCTAAAACTTCCTTTGTATTGCTCTCGATTAAATGAACTTGGTATGGGATCAGAATTGTGGTTTTTCATTTTCATTTGGTCGATATACCAATCGGTCATGAACAAGCTTGTACATACAATTCGTATGTCGGTTCTATAACCTTCAATTTCTTGCATATACCACAACGGGAAGGTGTCATTATCTCCAATAGTAAATAAAATTGCATTAGGCTCGCACGAGTCTAAATAAGCCTTTGCCATTGCAAGAGCTGTATACTTGTTTGATCGATCATGGTCGTCCCAATTTTCTTTAGCTAAAAGTACGGGTGATGCTAAGAAACATACACTTAACACTAATGGTATTGCAACTTTTGGCGCGAGGTATTTTTTTATCCAATCAAAAATAGCATAAACCCCAAAAGCAATCCACATGGCAAAAACATAAAACGAACCTACCAATGCATAATCACGTTCTCTTGGTTCAAAAGGTCGTTCATTCAGGTAAATTTTAAGAGCTAATCCAGTGAATAAAAACAAGGCAAGTAAAACATAAAAGCTTTTAGGGTCTCTTTTAGCATGAAAAAACAATCCAATTAGCGCTATGATAAACGGAATTCCATAATAGATATTTCTGCCTTTATTATTTTGCATATCAGAAGTAAGATTCTTTTGAGTGCCTACTAACCATTCGTCAATAAAAGAAATTCCGGTTATCCAATTCCCATTTGAATTGTCGTATTTTCCTTGGTTGTCGTTTTGTCTTCCTACAAAATTCCAAAGTAAATATCGGCCATACATATAGCCAAATTGATATTGAAACATAAATTTAATATTGCTGACAAAAGATGGTTTTTCAACAATTAAATATTCTCCATAGGTGGTTAAAAACTTATCGTAGTCTTTTAAATCATATTCGCCACTTGCATATCCTTTTCTAAATTCAGAAATTTTTTGCTGAATCTCATCTCTTAGTTGTTGTGTGTATTGAGCGAGTTCTTCTTCGCTTATTGTTTCAGGATCGATACCATATTTTGGCAAATCCTCTTCATAAGCATAGTTAGCATTTATACTAAATTCCAAAGGCGCTCCAAACGTCATATAATTTACATTGTGTTCGTTGCTCCACATTCTAGGCAAAAACGCTTTATGCGCATCATCAGTATTTTGTTTGGCGTTTTTGAAGTTATTTGTAATTATATAAGTTCCCGTTTTATAATCACGTTCATAATTTGGTTTATCATCTAAATAAGGAGTTTCAGAATCTAATCCTGAATAAGTATCAGAGAATTGTGGTCCATAAAACAATTTTTGTTCGCCATATTGTTCTCGGTTGTAATACGCTAAAACTTCGGCAGCATCAGAAGGTTTGTTCTCGTTAATAGGCGTATTAGCATTGGCACGAATAGGTAACATTATCCAAGTAGAAAAACCGATTAAGATAAAAAGTGTAGATAATATTAAAGTATTGTAAAAAACATGTCCTTTTTTCTTGGTATAATTTAATCCAAAATAAAACACTGCTACTATTAATATAAAAGCAAATATAGTTCCTGAGTTAAAGGGAAGGCCTAATTCATTCACCATAAATATTTCGGTTTTACCAAAAAATCCAAGGGTAAAAGGCAACAGTAATTTAAATATAAAAAGTAAAATGGCAACAATGATTACATTGGCTAATAAGAAACTTTTTACAGTAACATTTTTGTATTTTTTAAAGAAATAAAGAAAACCAATCGCAGGAAAGGTCAACAATGCCATAAAGTGAACCCCAAATGACAAACCGATTACCAGAGAAATGATTAGTAACCATTTGTTACCTCGTGGAGTTTCTAATTCTTGTTCCCATCGCAATCCTAGCCAAAACAATAAAGCGATTAAAAAGGATGCCATTGCATATACTTCAGCTTCAACAGCGTTATACCAAAAACTATCGGTGAAAGTAAACGATAATGAAGCAATTAGTGCACTACCTAAAATTACAATATTTTCCTGAGTTGTAATTTCTTTTGCAGAGCCAAAAAGTTTTTTTAACAATAAGGTTAGCGACCAAAACATAAAAAGAACGGTAAACGCACTTGAAAACACAGAAAGATAATTCACCATTAAGGCAATCTTATCAGGACTTAATGCAAACATAGCAAAGAATGCACCTAACATTTGAAACAAAGGAGCTCCGGGCGGATGGCCTACTTCTAAATTTGCAGAAGTAGCAATATATTCGCCACAATCCCAAAAACTGAGTGTTGGTTCAACGGTTAACGAAAAAGTGAATAACGCAACTGCAAAAGCAAACCATCCTAGAATGGTATTCCATTTTTTAAAATTGAATGAAGTCATACAAAAATTAGGTTTCTTAATTTCAACTACAAAGAAACTATTTTTTTACAGATATAAAATGTTAAATTAAATTTTTAATATTTTTTTTGGAAAAATTTGTGGAATACAAAATATGTACTACATTTGCACTCGCAATCGAAAAGGTTGTAGGTTAATTGGCCCATGGTGTAATGGTAACACTCCGGTTTTTGGTACCGTCATTCAAGGTTCGAGTCCTTGTGGGCCAACAAAACTCCGCTTATTTTAAGTGGAGTTTTTTTATGTTTACATGTGATTGATTTGGTGCATAATAAGTATAAAAAAGACCGCTAATTTAGCGGTCTTTTTTAGGGTAAAAATTTGAATTTTTATATTTTAAAAGTTATTACTGGGCGTTTTGCATGATTTACTAAATCTTCGCTAATACTTCCGTTAAAAAAGTGTGATAATCCTTTTCTTCCATGGGTGCTCATCCCAATTAAATCGGCATCGATGCTTTTAGCAAAATGTAAGATCCCTTTTTCAACATTAACATCATTGTAGATATGTGAAGATATTGCTGAGGTGTCTATGCCAATTAAAAATTCAGACATAATTTGTTGAGCTACTTTAGTAGATTTAAAATTGTTTGGTGTATTAATGTTTACTAGATGTAAGTGCGCTCCAAAACCTTGAGCAAATGCGAATGCTTTTTCAAATGGTTTTTTTGCTTCCTCTGAAAAATCTGAAGCAAAAACAAATTTTTGAGCACTAAAAGGTTCTTCATCGCGTTTAATTACTAATACAGGAATATCCGAATTTCTAACTACTTTTTCAGTGTTTGAACCAATAAACATTTCTTGAAAACCACTAGCGCCATGGGAACCCATAACAATTAAATCGGCATTATGAGCTTTTCCATTTTTAACAATTCCGTCAAAAGCCATTTCAAATTGAATAATTTTTGTAACTTTTATACCTTCAAGAAAACTGGAATTCATTTCTGAGTCTAATTTATTAACAGCAGCGTTTTTAAATAACATAAGTTCTGGAATTTCATGAGCAGTGGATATCGCATCATTTCCAGAAGTTGGAAGTTCTAACATGTGAATTAAAAAAATTTCACCATCATTCTTTTTTGCAATTTGGGCAGCTACCTTTAAAGCATATTCAGCGTGTTTAGAAAAGTCGGTGGGTACTAAAATTCGTTTCATAATATTGTTTTAGGTTACAGAATCGAGTGTGATTTAATCACATTATAAAGGTACAGAAAATATGTGAATTTGCAATATTTTTTTAATTCAAATTTAATTTATATATTTGCCGAGTTATTTAGAAATAAATGAATAATGAGGCACGCATAGCGTGCCTCTTTTTATAAAGAATATGACGTTTAAAAACAAAGTTCAAGAGTTATTAGATGTTGCGTTAGCAGAACGTCCTGAATTGTTTTTGGTGGATTTATCAATCAATGAAGCCAATAAAATAAGTATTAATTTAGATGGTGATCAGGGTGTAAATCTTCAAGATTGCATTGATATTAGTAGGACAATTGAAAATAACTTAGATAGAGAGGAACAAGACTTTTCTCTTGAAGTAGCATCGGCTGGTGTTTCAAGTCCGTTAAAGTTTGTAAGACAATATAAAAAAAATATTGGAAGAACACTTAGGGTAAAAACAAGTTCTTCAGACGATCTAGAAGCAAAATTAGTTGCTGCTGATGAAGAAAAGATTTCACTAGAGTGGCAAGCTAGAGAACCAAAAAAAATAGGTAAAGGAAAAGAAACCGTTCAAAAAAAGGTCGACATTCTTTACGAGAATATAAAAGAAGCAATTGTAATAGTATCATTTTAAAATAAAAAAGTTGACATGGAAAATATTGCGTTAATAGAATCGTTTTCAGAATTTAAAGACGATAAACTCATCGATAGAGTTACACTAATGGCAATTTTAGAGGAAGTATTTAGAAATGCTTTAAAGAAAAAATATGGTTCAGACGATAATTTTGATATTATCATAAATCCTGATAAAGGAGATATGGAAATTTGGAGAAATCGTGTGGTAGTAGAAGACGGTGAAGTAGAAGATGAAAATTCAGAAATTTCGTTATCAGAAGCTAGAAATATTGAGCCTGATTTTGAAGTAGGTGAAGATGTTTCAGAAGAAGTAAAGTTATTCCAATTGGGAAGAAGAGCCATTTTAGCATTACGCCAAAATCTTATTTCTAAAATTCAAGAACACGATAATACTAATCTTTACAAACAATTTAAAGATATTATAGGTGATATTTATACCGCTGAAGTGCATCATGTTCGCCCAAAAGCTGTAATTTTGATGGATGATGATGGAAACGAAATCGTTTTACCAAAAGAAAAGCAAATCCCAAATGATTATTTCAGAAAAGGAGATAATGTAAGAGGCATAATTGAAAATGTTGAATTGAAAGGTAATAAACCACAAATCATCATGTCTAGAACAGCGCCAGACTTTCTTGAAAAATTATTTGAACAAGAAATTCCTGAAGTTTTTGACGGATTAATTACGATTAAAAAAGTAGTAAGAATTCCAGGTGAAAAAGCAAAAGTTGCCGTAGATTCTTACGATGATAGAATTGACCCAGTTGGTGCTTGTGTAGGAATGAAAGGATCCAGAATTCATGGAATTGTTCGCGAATTAGGAAATGAAAATATTGATGTTATTAATTATACATCAAACCCTCAATTGTATATTACAAGAGCCTTAAGTCCGGCAAAAGTTTCTTCGGTTAAAATCAATGAAGACGCAAAAACGGCAGAGGTTTTCTTAAAAATAGAAGAAGTTTCTAAGGCAATTGGCCGAGGTGGAAATAATATCAAATTAGCGAGTTTATTAACAGGCTATGAAATAGATGTTATTCGCGAAGGTATAGCCGAAGAAGAAGATGACGTAGAATTAAGAGAATTTTCGGACGAAATTGAAGAATGGGTAATTGAAGAGTTTGAAAAAATTGGGTTAGATACTGCAAGAAGTGTTTTAAAACAAGAAGTTGCCGACTTAGTAAGAAGAACAGATCTTGAAGAAGAAACAATTATAGATGTAATGAATGTTCTTAAAGAAGAATTAGAAGGATAATCCTACATTTGTAATCAGTATAACAAAAAAAAGAATTTTTTAAAAAGATTATATGTCTGAAGAAAGAGTAATAAGAATAAACAAAGTTTTAAGGGAGTTAAATATTTCTCTTGATAGAGCTGTGGATTTTTTAAAAGACAAAGGTCACGAGATCGAGTCTAGTCCAAATGCTAAAATATCACAAGAGGAGTATAAAGTCTTATGTGGTCAATTTTCTGCCGACAAAGGGAATAAGGTTGCCTCTCTTGAAGTGAGCGAAGAAAAAAGAAAAGAGAAAGAGGCGCTTAAACGCCAACTTGAAAAAGAACAAGAGGCAAAACATTTGCAAGAAGAAGAACGACAAAGACAAGAAGTTATTAAAGCGAAGGCTAATGTAACGGCTCCAAAATCGGTTGGGAAAATAGAATTAGATCCTAAAAAACAAATTGTTACATCTGAAACTCCAGAAGCTGAACAAAAAGAAAACGCAGTAGTTGCTAAGACCTCTTCCAAAGCAAAAACTAAAGAACAAAATACTCAACCAGAAAAAGTTGTAGTTAAAAAACAACAAACCGAGAAGTCTTCAAAAGAAGAAATAGCTTCAACAGAATCAACTGAAGAAGAGGTTGATGTAAAAATTGAAACACAATATCACAAACTTTCGGGAGCTACTTTTACGGGTCAAAAAATTGATTTAACTCAGTTTAACAAGCCTAAAAAGAAAAAAGAAGAGATAAAAAAAGACATCAAAAAACCAGGAGCACCTCAAACACCTATCACTACAGGTACGGCAGGAGCTAATGCAAATAATAAAAACAAACGCAAAAGAATTATAAAACCTAATGGTCCAGGAGCTCCAGGAGTTAATAACCAAACAGGTGGTGGTCCTAAAAAAGAGTTTGTAAAAGGTGGTGCAGCGGGAGGTTTCAACAAAGGTAAAAAACCAATTATTCAAAAGGTTGAACCTTCTGAAGAAGATGTAAAAAACCAAATCAAAGAAACTTTAGAACGTTTACAAGGAAAAGGTAATAAGTCTAAATCAGCAAAATACCGAAGAGATAAAAGAGATTCACACCGTCAACGTGTTGATGATGAGCTTCAAGCTATAGAAGAGGGCAGTAAAACACTTAAAGTTACTGAATTTGTAACTGTTGGAGAAGTAGCTACCATGATGGATGTGCCAATTACAAAAGTGATCGGAACCTGTATGTCTCTTGGGATCATGGTTACCATGAATCAACGTTTAGATGCGGAAACATTATCAATTGTTGCAGATGAGTTTGGTTTTGAAGTAGAATTTATCACAACAGATATTGAAGAAGCAGCAGAAATTATTGCTGATAATCCTGAAGATTTAGTTCATAGAGCACCTATTGTAACGGTAATGGGACACGTAGATCACGGTAAAACATCATTGTTAGATTACATTCGTAAAGCTAATGTAATTGCTGGAGAGTCGGGTGGAATTACACAACATATTGGAGCTTATGGAGTAATATTAGAAGGCGGCGAAAAAATCACGTTTTTAGATACACCAGGTCACGAAGCCTTTACAGCGATGCGTGCACGTGGAGCTCAAGTTACTGATATTGCTATTATTGTAATTGCAGCAGATGATGACATCATGCCACAAACAAAAGAAGCAATTAGTCATGCACAAGCTGCAGGAGTTCCAATGATTTTTGCTATTAATAAAGTGGATAAGCCGAATGCTAATCCAGAGAAAATCAAAGAGCAATTAGCTGGAATGAATTTATTAGTTGAAGATTGGGGTGGAAAATATCAATCGCATGACATTTCAGCAAAACAAGGAACAGGTGTGCTAGAATTACTTGAAAAAGTATTATTAGAGGCAGAAGTTTTAGAATTAACAGCAAATCCAAAAAAACCGGCTATAGGAACGGTTGTGGAAGCACAATTAGATAAAGGTAAAGGATACGTTTCTACTATATTAGTACAGGCAGGAACACTCCGTATTGGGGATTATGTTTTAGCTGGAAAAAATCATGGTAAAATTAGAGCCATGTTTGATGAAAGAGGTCAACAAATTAAAGAAGCGGGTCCATCAACTCCAGTATCCGTATTAGGTTTAGACGGTGCGCCAACTGCGGGAGATAAATTTAATGTTTACGAAGACGAAAGAGAAGCAAAACAAATTGCATCAAAACGTACACAATTACAACGTGAACAATCAGTACGTACACAAAAACACATTACACTTGCAGAAATTGGTCGTCGTATTGCTTTAGGTCAATTTAAAGAATTAAACATTATCCTTAAAGGAGATGTTGATGGATCGGTTGAAGCATTATCAGATTCATTCTCTAAGTTATCTACCGAAGAAATTCAAATCAATATTATCCATAAAGGAGTAGGAGCAATCACAGAATCAGATGTATTATTAGCTTCGGCTTCAGATGCAATTATTATTGGATTTAACGTGCGCCCTCAAGGAAATGCGAAGCAATTAGCTGATAAAGAGGAAATCGATATCCGTAACTATTCAATTATTTACGATGCAATAGATGACTTGAAAGATGCAATGGAAGGAATGTTGTCTCCAGAAATGAAAGAGGAAATTTCAGGTACGGCCGAAATTAGAGAAATCTTCAAAGTAACAAAAGTAGGCTCTATTGCAGGATGTATGGTAACCGATGGTAAAATATTTAGAAATTCTAAAATACGCCTTATCAGAGAAGGTGTGGTAATTTACACAGGAGAATTAGCAACCTTAAAACGTTTTAAAGACGATGTAAAAGAAGTTGCAAAAGGTTATGACTGTGGTATGCAAATTAAAAATTACAACGATATTAAAGAATATGATTTAATCGAAGCGTTCCAAGAAGTGGAAGTGAAGAAAAAATTAAAATAATAAAGTAAAAAAAACGCCTTACAATTGTAAGGCGTTTTTTTATAGAATATATTATTTTGTAGGTTTTATTATTAAAGCCGTTGGATATTTTTTCTTTATTTCTAAAATTGCTTTTTCAACTTCAATGCGGGTTTCAAAATTTCCAACCCACACTTTATAATTTGGATTTGTATACACAATAGTGCCATCAAAATCTATAAATTCTCGCTTAAATTCCTGTAATTTTTTTTTAGAATCATCACTATTTCCATAAAAAATTTGAATTTTATACGTGTCATTTGATACTAATCCAATATTAATTTTTCTTTTTTCTTTTAGTAATTGATCAATTTTTGGATCTTGAATTAAGTTGGATTTTCGTTCTTGTCCATTCATTTTATAACCCAAAAATATACATAGAATGAAGAAGTACAATAAGTTATGTTTTTGCTTTTTTTTCATCACATTTTTTTTTCATTACAAAAATACAATTTCATTTTATTGTGGGAAGCATTATTGTTATTTAGAACTAATATAAATTACATTTTAGTGCAAAATTTGGGTTTTAATAATAGTTCTAATATTGTATTTTTGTCGGAGTTTTTTAAAAATAAAAATTGTTATAGTTTCATCTATAATTGTACCAATAATTAGTTGATAATCATTTTTAAATATGAAAAAGGTGGGTAACCATAAATCGTTTTCAAAGATTTTCTTCAGTTTAGCAATCACGCTAACTATTTCTTTAAATGCATTTTCTCAAGATGCAGCAAAAGGTAAAGAAATTTTTAATGCCAATTGTGCAGCATGTCATAAATTAGATGCTAAATCTACGGGTCCTGCACTTCGTGGTGTTGAAGCCAAGTATGACAAAGAATGGTTGTACAAATGGATTAAAAACAGTGGAGAATTAATCAAATCTGGAGATGCTCAAGCAGTTAAAGTTTTCGAGGAAAACAATAAAGTGGCTATGACTGCATTTCCTCAATTGTCAAATGAAGATATTGACAATATTATAGCGTATACTTCAGAACCAGCTCCTGTTGCGGTTGCTCCTGTTGCTGGAGCTTCAGTTGACGGAAATAACGCGGCTAATGAAAGTGGAGTGTCTAATAATCTTATATTAGGTGCGCTATCTTTGGTAATGCTGATGTTGGTTGTGATGTTGTTCTTGGTGAACAATATGTTGACTAAAATTTCCGGTGCTAAGGGTATTGAAATCGTTAAGAAAAATCGCTCATTAATGGTATTCTTTAATGCATATGCTAAAAACCAATTTTTGGTATTAGTATCTGCAATTTTATTCCTTTTAGTAAGTGCTTATTTTGCCTACGGATATTTGATGCAAATAGGAATTGATCAAGGATATGAACCATTACAGCCTATTCATTATTCGCACAGAATTCATGCTGGGGATAATGGAATTGATTGTAAATATTGTCACTCTTCTGCTAGAGTCAGTAAACATGCAGGAATTCCTTCTTTGAATGTTTGTATGAATTGTCATAAAAACATTAGTGAGGTTGCAGAAACAACTGCTACTGAAGAACATTCAAAAGCCTTTTATGATCAACAAATTGCCAAACTTTACGATGCAGTGGGTTGGGATAAATCTTTACAAAAATACACAGGTAAAACAAAACCAGTAAAATGGGTTAGAATTCATAATTTACCAGATCATGTTTATTTTAACCACTCTCAGCACGTTACTGTTGCTGGAGTTGAGTGTCAAACTTGTCATGGTCCAGTTGAAGAATATGAATTTCAAAAACAATTTGCTCCTCTAACAATGGGTTGGTGTATCAATTGTCACAGAGAAACAAATGTAAAAGTAGAAGATAATGCTTACTACAAAAAAATCCACGAAGAACTTTCTAAAAAATACGGAGTGTCGCAATTAACTGCTGCACAAATGGGTGGTTTAGAATGTGGAAAATGTCACTATTAATAAAATAATTTAAGAAGCTAATATATAATACAATGGCATCAAACAAAAAATACTGGAAAAGTGTTGAGGAACTAAACGAAAATAGTTCTATTGTTGAGACGCTAAGAAACAACGAGTTTGTGGAACCAATTCCAGTTGAGGATTTTTTAGGAGATAAAGAATCTTTGTCTTCTTCTTCAACTACTCGTCGTGACTTTTTAAAATATGTTGGATTTAGCACTGCAGCAGCATCTTTAGCTGCTTGTGAAGGTCCTGTAGTAAAGTCAATTCCTTACGTAGTTCAACCAGAAGAAATTATTCCTGGTGTTGCTGATTATTATGCAACAACAATGGCTGATGGTTTTGATTTTGCTAATATTTTAATCAAAACTCGTGAGGGTCGTCCTATTAAAGTTGAAAATAACAATTTAGAAGGTGCAAAAACTGGAGCAAATGCAAGAGTTCATGCTTCTGTTCTTTCTCTATATGATAGTTTGCGTTTAAAAAGTCCAAAAATAGCTGGTAAAGAAGCTTCATGGGCTGATGTAAATACAAAAGTAAAAGCAAGTTTAGAAGATGCAAAAGCAAAAGGTGGAAATGTAGTAGTGTTAACAAATACTATGGCAAGTCCTTCAACCGATGCTTTAATCGCTTCTTTAGTTGCGAAATATCCAACTACTAAACATGTTGTTTATGATGCAGTATCTGAATCAAATACCTTAGATGCATTTCAATCGGTATATGGTGCAAGAGCATTAGCAAATTATGATTTTTCTAAAGCTAATACCATTGTTTCTGTTGGTGCAGATTTCCTAAGTGATTGGCAAGGTGGCGGTTTTGATGCAGGATATGCTCAAGGTCGTATTCCTAAAAACGGAATGATGTCTAAACATATTCAAATTGAAGCTAATATGTCTTTGGCAGGTGCTAATGCAGACGTTAGAATTCCGTTAAATATTGCTGCTCAAAAACAAGCATTAGTTAAAATTTACAATATTGTTACTGGTGCTTCTGTAGGAACATCAAAAATTGATAAATATGAAGAGGCTGTTGTAAAAGCGGCGAAACAATTAAAAGCGGCTGGTTCTAAAGGAGTTTTTGTAACTGGTTTAGACGATGTAAATGCACAATTATTAGCTTTAGCTATTAACAACGCATTACAATCGGAGGCTTTTAATCCTTCTAACGCTATTCTTACAAGAAAAGGAGATGCTAAAGCAGTTGCTCAATTAGTAGCTGATATGAAAGCTGGAAAAGTTCATACATTAATTATGAACGGTGTTAATCCAGCATATACTTTATCAAATTCAAAAGAGTTTGTTGCAGCTTTAAAATCGGTTAAACTTTCGGTTGCTTTCTCAATGAAAGAAGATGAAACTTCAACTGAAACTACAATTGCTGCTGCGGCTCCACATTATCTAGAATCTTGGGGAGATGTTGCAATTACTAGAGGTAATTACAGCATTATGCAACCAACGATTCGTCCTTTATTCAATACAAAACAATTCCAAGACGCATTATTAACTTGGACTGATAATTCAGTGGCTTATTATGATTTCTTGAAATCTTTCTCCGCCACTTCTTTAGCAGGAAAATCATGGAATCAAGCGGTTCACGATGGTTTTGTTGCTTCTGTTGCAAGTCCATTGTCTGCATCAAGTGCAAATTATAGTGCTGCGGCTTCGGCTTTAGCGCAAGCAAAATCCTCTAATTTTGATTTAGTTTTATATTCTAAAATTGGAATGGGAGATGGACAACAAGCAAATAACCCATGGTTACAAGAATTCCCTGATCCAATTACAAGAGTATCTTGGGATAACTATGTAACTATTTCAAAAGCAGATGCAGAGAAAGGTGAGTTTAAAAATTGGAACGTAGCTAACGGAGGTTTAAACGGAAGTTATGCTACTATTAAAGTGGGTAATACTACTTTAGAAAATGTTCCAGTTATCATTCAACCAGGTCAAGCAAAAGGAACTTTAGGTTTAGCTTTTGGATATGGTAAAAAATTAGGTTTAAAAGAGGAAATGCAAGTTGGTGTAAACGCTTATACTTTATACGCTAACTTAAACTCTAATCAAAATGCTACTATTACTGTTACTGATGGAGAGCATGAATTTGCCTCAGTTCAGTTGCAAAGAACATTAATGGGCAGAGGTGATATTTTAAAAGAAACTACTTTAGAAGTATTTAATACAAAAGATGCTAAAGAATGGAATCCAATTCCTATGGTTTCTTTAGATCATAAACCAACTGCAGCTACTGAAGTTGATTTATGGGAATCTTTCGATCGTTCAATAGGTCATCATTTTAATTTATCAATTGACTTAAATGCGTGTACTGGATGTGGAGCGTGTGTTATTGCGTGTCATGCCGAAAACAACGTGCCTGTAGTTGGTAAATCAGAAGTAAGAAGAAGTAGAGATATGCACTGGTTGCGTATTGATAGATATTATTCTTCTCAAGAAACTTTTGCGGGTGATATTGTTGTAAAAGAGGAAGCTTCAGGTTTATTAGATACAATAAGTACTTTTTCAGATATGGAAGATCCTTCTGAAAACCCACAAGTTGCATTCCAACCTGTAATGTGTCAGCACTGTAATCACGCTCCTTGTGAAACAGTTTGTCCTGTGGCGGCTACATCACACGGTAGAGAAGGTCAAAATCACATGGCATACAATAGATGTGTTGGTACGCGTTACTGCGCAAACAACTGTCCATATAAAGTAAGACGTTTCAACTGGTTCTTATATAATAAAAATAGCGAGTTTGATTATCATATGAATGATGATTTAGGTCGTATGGTTCTTAATCCAGACGTTAACGTTCGTTCTCGTGGGGTTATGGAAAAATGTTCAATGTGTATCCAAATGACTCAAGCGGTTAAGTTGAAAGCAAAACGTGAGGGAAGATTAGTGGGTAAAGATGAATTCCAAACGGCTTGTTCTGCAGCTTGTACAAGTGGAGCAATGAAATTTGGAGATGTAAATGATGAAACATCAGACGTTGCTAAATTATTAGAAGATGAAAGAATGTATCATTTATTAGAGCATGTAGGAACTAAACCAAACGTGATGTATCACGTAAAAGTTAGAAACGATAAATAAGTATTAATTAACAGAAACAATATAAAGGATTATGTCGTCTCATTACGAAGCACCCATAAGAAAACCGTTAGTAGTAGGAAGTAAATCTTACCACGATGTAACGGTAGATGTAGCTAGACCTGTAGAAGGTAGAGCAAACAAACAATGGTGGACAGTATTTTCAATCGCATTAGCCGCTTTCCTATGGGGATTAGGTTGTATGGTTTATACTATTTCTACTGGTATTGGAACATGGGGTTTAAATAAAACAGTAGGTTGGGCTTGGGATATTACCAATTTCGTTTGGTGGGTAGGTATCGGTCACGCCGGAACTCTTATCTCAGCCGTATTATTATTATTCCGTCAAAAATGGAGAATGGCCATTAACCGTTCTGCTGAAGCGATGACTATTTTTTCAGTAATTCAAGCCGGATTATTTCCAATCATCCACATGGGTCGACCATGGTTGGCATATTGGGTATTGCCAATTCCAAATCAATTTGGATCATTATGGGTGAATTTTAACTCACCATTATTATGGGACGTATTTGCAATTTCAACGTATTTATCGGTATCATTAGTTTTCTGGTGGACTGGTTTATTGCCTGATTTCGCAATGCTTAGAGATAGAGCAATTACACCCTTTAATAAAAGAATATATTCTATTTTATCTTTCGGATGGAGTGGAAGAGCAAAAGACTGGCAACGCTTTGAAGAGGTTTCTCTTGTTTTAGCTGGTTTAGCAACGCCATTGGTACTTTCTGTTCATACTATTGTATCTTTTGACTTTGCTACTTCGGTTATACCAGGTTGGCATACCACAATTCTTCCTCCATACTTCGTTGCGGGAGCTATTTTCTCAGGATTTGCAATGGTAAATACCTTGCTTATTATAATGAGAAAAGTATCAAACTTAGAAGATTACATTACTGTGCAACATATCGAATTAATGAATATCGTAATTATGATTACAGGTTCAATCGTAGGTTGTGCATATATTACAGAGTTATTCGTTGCTTGGTATTCAGGAGTTGAATATGAACAATATGCATTTTTAAATAGAGCTACAGGTCCTTATTGGTGGTCTTATTTATTGATGATGACTTGTAATGTATTTTCTCCTCAATTTATGTGGTCAAAAAAATTAAGAACAAATATTGCTTTCTCTTTTATAATTTCTATCGTAGTAAACGTAGGAATGTGGTTTGAGCGTTTTGTAATTATCGTTACTTCTTTACATAGAGATTATTTACCATCTTCATGGACAATGTTCCAACCAACTTTTGTCGATGCAGGTATCTATATTGGAACTATTGGATTCTTCTTTGTATTGTTCTTATTATATTCTAGAAGTTTCCCAGTAATTGCTCAAGCAGAAGTTAAAACTATCTTGAAAGCATCAGGAGATAATTACAAGAAAGCAAGAGAAGAAAACGACCATAATCATTCAGATAATCATTAATATTATGAGTAATAAAGTAATACACGCTATATACAATGATGATGATGTTTTAATGGATGCTGTAAAACAAACTAGAGCAGCACATCATCATATCGAAGAAGTATATACTCCATTTCCAGTTCACGGGTTGGATAAAGCAATGGGGTTAGCTCCAACAAGACTTGCAATAGCTGCATTTCTATACGGAATAACTGGACTTTTAGTTTATACTGCTTTGATGAATTTTATAATGATTCAAGATTGGCCACAAGATATTGGTGGTAAGCCAAGTTTTAACTATATTGATAATATGCCTGCATTTGTGCCTATTATGTTTGAAGGAACTGTTTTTTTTGCAGCCCACTTAATGGTAATTACTTTTTATTTGAGAAGTAAATTATGGCCATTTAAAAAAGCCGAAAATCCAGATGTTAGAACTACTGATGACCATTTTTTAATGGAAGTAGGTGTTCACGGAAATGAAAAAGAATTGGTTTCTTTTTTCAAAAGTACGGGAGCAGTAGAAGTTAAAGTAATTGAAAAGCATTAAGAAGGAGTTATGAAAAGATTATATAAAATAGTAGCAGTGGTAGGTTTGTCCTTTATGGCAACTTCTTGTTTCGATAAATCTAAACCTAACTATCAGTTTTTCCCAAATATGTATGAAGCAGTTTCTTATGAAACCTATTCAGAGCATAAAGTGTTTAAAGGCGGAGTTGAAGCACAAGCTCCTGTAACAGGAACAATTAAAAGAGGTTTTGTCCCTTACGAAATTCCAAATACTCCTGAAGGTTATGCTTTTGCAAAAGCAACATTAAAATCTCCATTAGATACTAATGCAATAAACCAGGATAAAGCTAAGGAGTTATTCACCGTTTATTGTGCAATTTGCCATGGAGATAAAGGTGACGGAAAAGGAAATTTAGTAGTTAAAGAGAAATTTCTTGGCGTACCAAGTTATAAAGATAGAGAAATTACAGACGGAAGTATTTTTCACGTAGTTACTTATGGATTAAATTCTATGGGTTCTCACGCAAACCAATTGTCTCAAGAAGAAAGATGGCAAGTTGCGGATTACGTTTTAAAATTAAAAGCTGGATTATAATAATAAAACCTTTTGAAAATAATAGATATGTACACGTTTTCAAGTAAATTAAAAACATTTTCATTCATCCTAATGATTTTAGGTATAGTTGGTATTGGAGTTGGTTTTTGGCAAGCTCCTAAAACTATCGAAGATGTTGAAAAAATATTAGCAGATAGTAATCATGGTCATGAAGCTGCTCACGTAGAAAAAGTTGCTCATGATACAGAAGCACACGCTGTTGCTGAACATGCACATAGCGAAGTTGCTGTTGTAGATTCTGCAAAAGCTATCGTTACTGATTCAGTTCATAGCGCACATGAAGTTATTGATTCTACTGCTGTTGCCGTTGCACCTGTTGCAGACAATAATGATACTCATAAAACCGAAAAAGTTGCTCACGCAGCTGACCACGATAAAGAACATGCTGAACACGTTTTACATCAATTACAAAACAAGCCTTGGGCTGCATTGTATGTTGCTTGTATTTTCTTCATGTTAATTTCAGTTGGTGTATTAGCTTTTTATGCCATTCAATATGCGGCTCAAGCAGGTTGGTCTCCAATTTTATTCAGAGTAATGGAAGCTATTACCGCGTATTTATTACCAGGTTCTATCATTTTCTTTGTTTTACTTATTGCAGCTGGTATGCATTGGGGTCATAACCACTTATTTGTTTGGATGGACCCAGAAGTAATTAATCCAGAATCAGTGGATTTTGACAAACTTATTTTCCTTAAAAAAGGATGGTTAAATGTTGGAAGATTTTTAGCTACTGCTGCAATTATTTTAGTGGTATGGAATTGGGTTCGATTTAAATTCAGACAAAATTCTATCGCTCAAGATGCGGCATCAGATAACGCACCATACAAGAGAAATTTTAGATTAGCGGCTTTCTTTTTAGTATTCTTCATTGTTTCTGAGTCAATTATGTCTTGGGACTGGATTATGTCTGTTGATCCACACTGGTATAGTACATTGTTTGGTTGGTATGTATTTGCAAGTTTCTTTGTAAGTGGAATTACAGTAATCGCAATGACAACTTTATATTTAAAATCGAAAGGATATTTAGAGCATGTAAATACAAGTCATATTCATGATTTAGCAAAATTCATGTTCGGTATCAGTATTTTCTGGACTTATTTATGGTTCTCTCAATTCATGTTGATTTGGTATTCTAATATTCCAGAAGAGGTTACTTATTTTGTAACTCGAATAGAACATTATAAATTACCATTCTTCGGAATGTTAGCCCTAAACTTTATTTTTCCATTGTTAATCTTAATCAATACTGATTTCAAACGCTTAACTTGGATTGTAGTAATGGCTGGAACTGTAATTTTATTCGGACATTATATTGATTTCTTCAATATGATTATGCCAGCTACAGTTGGTGATCAATGGTTTATCGGCATTCCAGAAATAGGAGCACTATTATTTTTCTTAGGATTATTTATTTTTGTTGTATTTACAACATTAACTAAATCACCATTAGTTGCAAAAGGAAATCCATACATAGAGGAAAGTAAACATTTTCATTATTAATAGTTAAAAAGAAATAAAATGACAAGTTTCTTGGTATTTACAGTTTTAGTATTAATCGGAATTGCAATTTGGCAATTGACTAAAATTTATGATTTGACACAAATTGGTGGTGATTCTGATGATTCAGAAATTGCCAATGATAAAGATAATAGTGTAAATGGTTATTTAATGTTTGCCTTTGTAGGTTTCATTTATGTATTTACAATTTATTCATTCTATGCTTGGAGCGAATTTATTTTAGGAACTCCAGCTTCAGTTCATGGAAAAGAAGTTGATAGTCTTATGGCAATTTCCATGGCATTGATTTTCTTTGTGCAAACAGTTACTCAGTTTTTATTACATTACTTTGCCTTTAAATATAGAGGTAAAGAAGGTCAAAAAGCGCTGTACTTTGCAGATAATAATAAATTAGAAGCTATTTGGACTATTATTCCTGTTATAGTATTGGCAGGATTAATCTTGTATGGTTTGTTTACATGGAATAACATCATGTTTATTGATGAAGAAGACAAGCAAGATGCTATTGTTATTGAATTGTATGCAAAACAATTTGGTTGGGAAGCGCGTTATGCAGGTGATGATAAAACTCTAGGAAAAGCTAATGTTAGATTAATAGAAGGAATAAATACTTTAGGTGTTGATTTAGCAGATCCCGCTGCACAAGATGATAAAGTAGCTACTGAATTACACTTGCCAGTAGGTAAAAAAATTATCTTTAAAATGCGTTCTCAAGATGTTTTACACTCAGCTTATATGCCGCATTTTAGAGCACAAATGAACTGTGTTCCTGGGATGATTACTCAATTTTCATTTACTCCATCGGTTACAACTGCTGATATGAGAAATGATGAAGCAATTGTTGCTAAAGTGGATAAAATCAACAAAATTAGAATCAAAAACAGTAAGAAAATTGTTGCAGAAGGTGGGGTAGCTTTAGACCCTTATACTTTTGATTATTTATTATTATGTAACAAAATTTGTGGAGCTTCGCATTATAATATGCAAATGAAAATTGTTGTAGATACGCCTCAAGAATATAAAGCATGGTTAGCTGAAAAACCAACATTGGTTCAGCAATGGAAAGAAGCTAATGCTCCTAAACCTGCTGAAACTCCCGGAACAGTTGTAGTTGACTCTACAAAAGTTATTGCACAAGTTATTAAATAAGAATATTTTATCATATAATAATTGAATTGATATGTCACACGATCACGGTCATCATAAAGAAACTTTCATTACTAAATATATTTTTAGTATTGATCACAAAATGATAGCGAAACAATACTTAATCTCAGGATTATTAATGGGTATTGTAGGAGTTGTTTTATCTTTATTCTTCCGTATGCAAATTGCATGGCCAGAAGAATCTTTCCAAATTTTCAAAGTATTCTTAGGAGATAATTTTGCACCAGACGGAGTAATGCGTAATGATATCTACCTTGCATTAGTAACTATTCACGGAACCATCATGGTGTTTTTTGTACTTACAGCTGGTTTGAGTGGAACATTTAGTAACTTATTAATTCCATTACAAATTGGAGCACGTGATATGGCTTCAGGATTTATGAACATGTTGTCTTTCTGGATGTTCTTTGTCTCTTGTATCATCATGCTTAGTTCATTATTCGTGGAGTCTGGTCCTGCATCTGCTGGTTGGACAATTTATCCGCCTTTAAGTGCATTGCCTCAAGCAATACCTGGTTCTGGTTTAGGAATGACATTATGGTTAGTTTCAATGGCTATTTTCATTGCTTCTTCATTAATGGGATCTTTAAACTATGTAGTTACAGTAATCAATTTAAGAACTAAAGGAATGACCATGACAAGATTGCCATTAACAGTATGGGCTTTCTTTGTAACTGCAATTATTGGTATTGTTTCTTTCCCAGTTTTATTTTCTGCAGCATTATTATTAATTTTTGATAGAAGTTTTGGAACATCATTCTTCTTATCTGATATATTTATTCAAGGTGAAGTGTTACATTATCAAGGTGGTTCTCCAGTTTTATTCGAACACTTATTCTGGTTTTTAGGTCACCCTGAAGTTTACATCGTTTTATTACCAGCTTTAGGTATTACTTCTGAAATTATTGCTACAAACTCTAGAAAACCAATCTTTGGTTACCGTGCGATGATTGCTTCTATTTTAGCAATTGCATTCTTATCAACTATTGTATGGGGTCACCACATGTTTATTTCGGGTATGAACCCTTTCTTGGGGTCAGTATTTACCTTCACAACTTTATTAATTGCCATTCCATCTGCCGTAAAAGCATTTAACTACATTACAACATTATGGAGAGGTAACCTACAATTAAATCCTGCGATGTTATTCTCTATCGGTTTAGTATCTACTTTCATTACTGGAGGTTTAACAGGTATTATTCTTGGAGATTCAACTTTAGATATTAATATTCACGATACGTATTTCGTAGTAGCTCACTTTCACTTAGTAATGGGTATCTCTGCATTGTATGGATTCTTTGCTGGGGTTTATCATTGGTTCCCCAAATTGTTTGGTAGAATGATGAACAAAAATCAAGGATATGTTCACTTTTGGGTAACTGCTGTTTGTGCTTATGGAGTTTTCTTTCCAATGCACTTTATCGGAATGGCTGGTTTACCAAGACGTTACTACACAAATACTGCTTTCCCTTTATTTGATGAATTAGCAGATGTGAATGTATTAATTACCATTTTTGCTATCGTTGGTGCTGCTTTCCAAATTGTTTTCTTCTGGAACTTCTTTTATAGTATTTTCTATGGTAAGAAAACTATACAAAACCCCTGGAGATCGAATACTTTGGAATGGACCGCTCCAATTGAACACATACATGGAAACTGGCCTGGAGAAATTCCTGAAGTACACAGATGGCCTTATGATTACAGTAAGCCAGGTCATGATGAAGACTTTGTTTCTCAAATTACACCTATGGAAGAAGGAGAAGAAGTGTTACATCACTAATAATTTTTCCATAATATACAAACCTCTCCCACCCGGAGAGGTTTTTGTTTTATAAGTTTACTATCTTTGTTTCTATGAACGATAATTTGAATCCCAATAAAGAATCTATTACTCCTCAAGAAATTGAAATTGAAAAAGCACTTCGCCCGCTCAGTTTTGATGATTTTGCAGGTCAAGAACAAGTGCTAGAAAATTTAATAGTTTTTGTGCAAGCGGCTAATTTGCGAAATGAGGCTCTTGATCACACCCTGTTTCATGGTCCTCCTGGTTTAGGAAAAACAACTTTGGCAAATATTTTAGCAAATGAGTTAGGTGTTGGAATTAAAATTACTTCTGGGCCTGTTTTAGATAAACCTGGCGATTTAGCTGGTTTGTTGACCAATCTTGAAGAACGAGATGTTTTATTTATTGATGAGATTCACCGTTTGAGTCCAATTGTTGAAGAATATTTATATTCTGCAATGGAGGATTTTAAAATAGACATTATGATTGAATCGGGACCCAATGCAAGAACCGTTCAAATCAACTTAAATCCGTTTACTTTAGTGGGTGCTACTACACGTTCAGGATTATTGACTGCACCCATGAGGGCTCGTTTTGGAATACAAAGCCGTTTACAATATTACAATTCCGAACTATTAACCACAATCGTGCAACGTAGTGCTTCTATTTTAAAAATGCCTATAACTATGGAAGCGGCTATTGAAATAGCAGGAAGAAGTAGAGGAACACCGCGTATCGCTAATGCATTATTACGTAGAGTTAGAGATTTCGCACAAATAAAAGGAAATGGTTCAATAGATATTGAAATAGCACAGTTTGCGTTGAAAGCACTAAACGTTGATGCTAACGGTTTAGATGAAATGGACAATAAAATTCTTATAACTATAATCGAAAAATTCAAAGGAGGCCCCGTTGGTTTATCTACATTAGCAACAGCAGTTTCAGAAAGTGGTGAAACTATTGAGGAAGTATACGAACCTTTTTTAATTCAAGAAGGATTTATAATGCGAACACCTAGAGGACGCGAGGTAACCGAAAAAGCATATAAACATTTGGGTAAAATTAAAAGTAACATACAGGGGGGTTTATTTTAGATTGATAAACAATAAAGAAAAATACACTCAATTAATCAAAGCCGAATCCCAAAGACTCGGCTTTCTCTCTTGCGGTATTTCTAAAGCTGGTTTTCTGGAAGAAGAAGCTCCTCGTTTAGAAACTTGGTTGAACCAAAACATGCAGGGTCAAATGAGTTACATGGAAAACCATTTTGACAAACGTTTGAATCCAACTTTATTAGTTGACGGAGCCAAAAGTGTCATTTCTTTATTGTTGAATTATTATCCTTTGGAACTTCAAAATCAGGATTCTTATAAAGTTTCAAAATATGCATACGGGCAAGACTATCATTCCGTCATTAAAGAGAAATTGAATGAATTATTACATTTTATTCAAACCGAAATTGGAGAAGTATCTGGAAGAGCTTTTGTAGATTCAGCACCAGTATTAGATAAAGCTTGGGCTGCAAAAAGCGGTTTGGGTTGGATTGGTAAAAACAGCAATCTAATCACACAAAAAGTAGGTTCATTTTATTTTATTGCCGAGTTAATTATTGATTTGGAACTAGAATACGATACACCCACAACCGATCATTGCGGTTCGTGCACCGCTTGTATTGATGCTTGTCCTACAGAAGCTATTGTAGCACCTTATGTGGTAGACGGAAGTAAATGCATCTCTTATTTTACTATCGAATTGAAAGATAATTTGCCCCAAGAAATGAAAGGCAAATTTGACGATTGGATTTTTGGTTGCGATGTGTGCCAAGATGTATGTCCTTGGAATAAATTTTCAAAACCTCACAATGAACCATTATTTCAAACTGCTCCCGAAATTTTAAGTTATTCCAAATCAGATTGGGAAGAAATTACAAACGATACTTTTCAAAAGGTATTTAAAAATTCAGCTCTGAAACGAACGAAATATGAAGGCTTACTTCGAAATATAAATTTTTCAAAAGAATCCTAAAATAATTTCTCATTTTATGCTTATACTACTATATTTGTAGGTTAGTAAACTATAAAACCATGCATAAAGATAGTAAACGTAGAGAAGCCTTATTATATCACGCAAAACCAACACCTGGAAAAATTCAAGTAGTTCCCACAAAAAAATATGCTACTCAAAGAGACTTAGCATTAGCCTATTCTCCAGGAGTTGCCGAACCTTGTTTAGAAATTGAAAAAGACGTTAACAACGTATATAAATATACTGCAAAAGGAAATTTAGTAGCCGTAATTTCAAACGGAACTGCTGTTTTAGGATTGGGCGATATTGGTCCCGAAGCTTCAAAACCAGTTATGGAAGGTAAAGGGTTATTATTTAAAATATTTGCCGATATCGATGTTTTTGATATTGAAGTAGGGACAAAAGACGTTGAAGAATTCATTGCAACAGTAAAAAATATATCTCCAACCTTTGGAGGAATTAACCTTGAGGATATCAAAGCTCCAGAATCGTTCGAAATTGAAAGACGACTAGTAGAGGAATTGAATATTCCGGTTATGCACGATGACCAACACGGAACTGCAATTATTTCCTCGGCTGCTTTATTAAATGCAGTTGAGTTAGCCGGAAAAAAAATGGAAGATATTACTATGGTGATATCAGGAGCAGGTTCAGCCGCTATTGCTTGTGCTAATTTATATGTTTCGTTTGGAGTAAAACCAGAAAACGTTGTTATGTTTAATAGCAAAGGCGCATTAAGAAAAGACGACCCAAAAATATCGGATATGCAGCGCGCTTATGCTACCGATAAACATTTTGACGATTTAGCACATGCCATGAAAGGTGCCGATGTTTTTGTGGGATTATCTACTGGTGATATCGTAACGCCTGAAATGTTATTGTCTATGGCAGATAACCCAATTGTTTTTGCAATGGCTAATCCAACCCCGGAAATTAATTATGATATAGCAATTGCTACTCGAAAAGACATAATTATGGCAACTGGCCGTTCAGATCATCCTAATCAGGTTAATAATGTGCTTGGTTTTCCGTTTATTTTTAGAGGTGCATTAGACGTTAGGGCTACAAAAATTAACGAAGAAATGAAAAAAGCTGCCGTAGTTGCCTTAGCTAATTTAGCCAAAGCATCTGTGCCAGAACAAGTAAATATAGCTTATGGTGAAACCAAATTAACGTTTGGTCGCGATTATATTATTCCAAAACCATTTGACCCAAGACTAATAGCAGAAGTTCCGCCCGCTGTGGCAAAAGCAGCTATGGAATCAGGTGTAGCATTAGCTCCTATTACCGATTGGGAAAAATATAAAGATGATTTATTAGAGCGAATGGGATCGGATAATAAAATGATTCGATTATTAACCAATAGAGCTAGAACAAGCCCAAAACGAATAATTTTTGCAGAAGCTGATCAAATAGATGTATTAAAAGCAGCTCAAATTGTACACGAAGAAGGAATTGGGTTTCCTATTTTATTAGGCAACAAAAAAATCATAAAAGAACTAAAAGAGGAGATCGGTTTTGAAATAGAAGTGCCTATTTTTGATCCAAAAACAAAAGAATCTGAACCAAAACGTTTAGAATATGCAAAACATTTTTGGGAAAGTAGAAAACGCAAAGGAATTACATTATTGGATGCCGAAAAATGGATGCGTGAGCGTAATTATTTTGGATTAATGATGGTAAATACTGGAGAAGCAGATGCTTTTTTGACGGGACATTCTAGAAGTTATCCATCTTCAATTAAACCAGTGATGCAATTAATTGATAAGATGCCAAATGTTACTAAAATTGCGACTACAAATATGATGATGACGGCTAGAGGGCCAATTTTCTTATCGGATACCGCCATAAATCCAAATCCAACGGCAGATGAATTAGCAAAAATTGCTTTAATGACGGCAAAAACAGTGCGCATGTTTGGTATGGAGCCTGTTATTGCAATGGTTTCTTATTCAAATTTTGGATCTTCTCAAAATGATGGACCGAATAAAGTTAGGCAAGCAGTTGATTATTTGCATGAAAATTTCCCAGATTTAGTGGTAGATGGTGAAATTCAAAGTGACTTTGCTTTAAATCCTGACATGCTGAAAAGTAAATTTCCATTTTCTAAATTGGTAAATAAAAAAGTGAATACGCTTATTTTTCCTAATTTAGATGCGGCAAACATAACATACAAATTATTAAAAGAATTAAATAAATCCGAATCAATTGGTCCAATAATCCTTGGATTAGAAAAGCCAGTACACGTTTTTCAGCTAGGTGCAAGTGTTGAGGAGATGGTAAATATGGCAGCAGTAGCAGTTGTAGATGCACAAGAAAAAGGAAAGAAAAAACAATAATCTAAAGTTATGATAGCTCACATTCAAGGAAGATTAGTAGAAAAAACACCAACCGAAGTTATAATTGATTGTAACGGTGTGGGATATCATATCAATATATCATTGCATACCTATTCTTTGCTTCCCGATTCAGAAAGTTTAAAATTATTTACCTTTTTACAAATTCGCGAAGACGCACATACTTTATATGGGTTTGTTGAAAAACAAGAACGCGAATTATTTAAATTATTACTTTCGGTATCAGGAGTGGGTGCAAGTACAGCAAGAACAATGTTGTCCTCTTTAGCTCCAAGCCAAATTATTCAAGCCATAGCTTCAAACGATGTGGGAACAATGCAATCGATGAAAGGAATTGGAGCAAAAACGGCACAACGAATCATCTTGGATTTAAAAGAAAAAGTGTTAAAAGTGTACAATTTAGACGAAGTTTCTGTAATTGAAAGCAATACAAACAAAGATGAAGCGTTATCTGCTTTAGAAGTTTTAGGTTTTGTAAGAAAATCGGCAGAAAAAGTGATCGATAAAATTATCAGAGAAACACCAAATGCGTCTGTAGAAAATTTAATTAAGCAAGCTTTAAAAAATTTATAAAACTTGAAAAGAAACGTACTAAAAATAAAAGCTACCTTAAAATACAGTATCGCATTATTGCTAATGCTTTTTTCATGTACCCTTCAAGCGCAAGTAGATGAAGAGGTTAAAGATTCTATAAAAAAAGGTGTTGATTTAGGAAAAATTACCATTCCAAATCCAAAAAGCATTTTAGAGTCTTATACTTATGATGCTGTAACCGATCGATACATTTATACCAATTCGGTAGACGGATTTAACATTAATTATCCTCTGATCTTAACGCCAAAACAATATCAAGAGTTAATGTTGCGTGAACAAATGCGTAATTATTATCAAGAAAAATCGGCTGCAATCGACGGTAAAAAAGCAGGTTCAGATGCCGCTAAAAAGAATTTACTCCCTGTTTATCGAATAAATTCAAAACTTTTCGAAAATATTTTTGGCAGTAATACCATAGATGTTAAGCCCACTGGTTCTGTAGAACTTGATTTAGGGGTGCGTTTTACAAAACAAGATAATCCATCCTTTTCACCACGAAATAGAAGAACAACCAGTTTTGATTTTGATCAAAGAATTAGTGTAGGGTTGCAAGGAAAAGTGGGAACTCGTTTGAATGTAAATATTAATTACGACACCCAATCTACTTTTGCTTTTCAAAACTTAATAAAATTAGAATTTGATCCTAATGTTTCTGGAGGTGATGATTCAATAATTAAGAAAATTGAAATAGGAAATGTTAGTTTTCCACTTTCAAATTCATTAGTTAGAGGTGCTCAAAGTTTATTTGGAGTAAAAACTCAACTGCAATTTGGTAAAACAACTTTTACAGGTGTTTTTTCTGAACAAAAATCACAAACAAAATCAGTAACTTCTCAAGGCGGCGGAACCTTACAAGATTTTGAAATGTTTGCCCTAGATTATGATTCAGATCGACATTATTTTTTATCGCAATATTTCAGAAATCGATATGATAAAGCATTAGAAAATTATCCTTACATTAATTCTCGTGCGCAAATTACCCGTGTAGAGGTTTGGATTACAAACAAACAAAACAGGGTTAGTACCAAAGATAACAATTTAAGAAACATAATAGCTTTACAAGATTTAGGAGAATCGCAACTTTTTGGAATTGCAGATAATGAGATTGTGGGTGTTCCTAATGCTGGTTTCTTTAATGTTGGGCCAGATACCCCTTCAAACAATGCAAACAATAAATTTGATCCAGCAAATATTGGCAGTAATTTCTTAGACAGTGATATTCGTGATGTATCTTCAGCATTGAATGGATTTAACATATCAGGAATGGCCGAAGGAATTGATTTTGCCAAATTAGAAAATGCAAGAAAATTAACCGCTTCAGAATACACCTTTCATCCTCAATTAGGTTATTTATCCTTAAATCAGCGATTAGCAAATGATGAAGTTTTAGCTGTTGCTTATCAATATACAATAGGAAGCGATGTATATCAAGTTGGAGAATTTGGTACAGATGGGGTAGATGCCACAAATGTTGATACTTCGGGGATACCTTCCTCTAAAGCATTATTACTAAAAATGTTGAAAGGAAATTTAGTGGTAGTTGAAGAGCCGGTTTGGGATTTAATGATGAAAAACATCTACCAAATTCAAGGCGGATATCAACTACAACAAGAGGATTTTAAGTTTAATATTCTATACACCGATCCTTCTCCATTAAATTACATTACACAGGCTGGAGTAGATCTGCTTCCAACAGATGTAGCCGACACTCCTTTATTAAAAGTATTTAATGTTGATAAATTAAATTATACAAATGATCCACAAGATGGCGGGGATGGTTTTTTCGATTTCATACCCGGCACAACTATAGATCCACAAAAAGGAAGGATAATTTTTACAACAGTAGAACCTTTTGGAAAGCATTTATTTGAAAAACTACGAACGAATGGTTCGGAGGATTATGATGGCGGAATTTACAATAGCAACCAAACAAAATATGTGTTTAGAAATTTATATAAATCTACACAAGCTGGAGCCTTACAAGAAAGCGCAAAAAATAAATTTCAGTTAAGAGGTCGTTTTAAATCGGCGGGTGGTGACGGAATTTCTATTGGAGCGTTCAATGTACCTCAAGGTTCGGTTGTAGTTACTGCCGGAGGAAGAACATTAGTTGAAGGAGTAGATTATACTGTAAATTATCAATTAGGAAAAGTTCAAATTATTGATCCTTCGTTGAAAGCGTCAAACACACCTATTGAAGTATCGGTTGAAAATAATTCTGTATTTGGACAACAAACGAGACGATTCTGGGGCATCAATGTGGAGCATAAATTTAACGATAAATTTTTGATTGGTGCGACTGTTTTAAATATGTCTGAGCGACCATTTACAACAAAATCAAACTACGGACAAGAATCTGTAAATAACACCATTTTTGGTTTCAATACTAATTTTTCTACCGAAGTTCCTTTTTTAACGAGATTAGTAAATAAATTACCAAATATTGATACCGATGTACCATCAAGTATATCATTTAGAGGGGAATTTGCTTATTTGAAACCGGGTAGTTCAAAAACTGATCAGTTTAATGGTGAAGCCACTACTTATATAGATGATTTTGAAGGTTCACAATCTACCATAGACATGCGTTCGCCACTTTCTTGGTCATTAGCAAGTGTTCCTTTAGAAGAAGGTTTTGATGGCAATCCTACATCAGATGAACCAGCAGTTGATGTATTGAGTGTAGGTTTCAAAAGAGCAAAAATGTCATGGTATAATATAGACCCCGTTTTTTATACTCAAAGACCTGCAGGTGTTAATGATGATGATTTATCATTAAACAAAACACGACGTATTTTCAGTAGAGAATTATATCCCGTGACCGATATTGCACAAGGACAAACAACAGTGATTAATACTTTGGATTTAACGTATTTTCCAAAAGATCGAGGGCCCTATAATTTTAATCCTACATTATCAGCAACAAACGTTTTTTCTGATGCCGATGCACCAAATAACTGGGCGGGTATTATGCGTCCAATTAATTCAACCAATTTTGAACAATCAAATGTAGAATACATTCAGTTTTGGGCAATGGATCCATATTTCGGAAATCCAGGCGACGTGGCTGATCCAACAAATACCGGAAAATTAGTATTCAATTTAGGAGAAATTTCAGAAGACGTTTTAAGGGACGGAAGAAAATTATATGAAAATGGTTTGCCCGAAGTAAATGCTTCACAACCAACCGTTGAAACCACATGGGGACAAGTGCCTGCTTCTCAATCTTTAATTTATGCATTTGATACTTCAGAGGCAAATAGAACGGTTCAAGATGCTGGTTATGATGGTTATAGAGATGCTGAAGAAGCTGCAAAATACACCAACTTTGCTGGTCAACCCGATCCTGCGGCCGATAATTATCAATTCTACTTAAGCGCATCGGGTGATGTGATAAATAGATATAAAAATTATAATGGGAACGAAGGCAATTCACCAGTAACGGTTACCGATACCAATAGAGGAAATTCTACCTATCCTGATGTAGAAGATGTCAATCGCGACAACACGATGAATACCATTAATGCCTATTTTAAATTTGAAGTGCCTATTCAATATTATCCACCAGGAGCTGTCCCAATTGGGCAAAATTATATTGCCGATTCTAGAGAAGACAACAATGTTGATTTACCAAATGGAGAAACTGGAAAAGTGCGCTGGATTTTATATAAAATACCAATTCTAGAGTTTACCAACGCTAATAAAGTTGGACCAATCTCCGATTTTCGTTCCATACGATTCATGCGTATGTATATGGCTGGTTTTAAAGAGGAAGTAACGCTACGTTTTGGAGCGTTAGACTTAGTTAGAGGTGAATGGAGAAGATACACCAGTTCGCTAGATGTAAATGATATTGATGTTGATGATGACAATACGGGTTTTGATGTTGTAGCTCTCAATATTCAAGAAAACGGAAATAGAACACCTATCAATTATGTAACCCCACCAGGTGTTGTTCGCGAACAATTATATAATAATAACACGGTAATCAATCAAAACGAACAATCTCTTTCGTTGCGCGTGTATAAAAAGAATCCTGCGTTTTCAGGATTAGGAGGATTAGAAACAGCAGATGCAAGAGCGGTATTTAAAAATGTAAATGTAGACATGCGTCAGTTTAAAAAATTACGAATGTTTTTACATGCCGAAGCTACTGAAGGAAATGCCAGTGCAGACCGTTTACAAGACGATGAAATGATTGCTTTTATCCGATTTGGAAATGACTTTACTGAAAATTTCTATCAAGTTGAAATGCCATTAAAAGTTACGCCACACGGATCAAATTCAGCTGAGGCAATATGGCCTGCAGAAAACGAAATTGAATTACCACTTGAGTTGCTAACAAAGTTAAAAATATTAGCCTTGGGCAACGATCCAGGAATTATTTATGATCCAAATGGAATTGGTTTTGTCGAAGAAGAAGCTATTGGTTCCTCAGAGAGTAAATTGACATTAGGAATTAAAGGAAATCCAAATTTTGGATTAGTAAGAACCTTAATGGTTGGTGTGAAAAATAAAAATTCAGCCGATCCGCTTCGAGGTGAAGTTTGGTTCAATGAGTTGCGCATGTCTGATATGGACAACAAAGGAGGTTATGCTGCAATAGCAAATCTTGATGCAAAAATAGCTGATTTTGCAAGTGTTTCCGCAACAACTCGAGTAAGCACAATTGGTTTTGGCGCTTTGGAACAAGGCCCAAATGAAAGAAGTAGAGAAGATGTTTTTCAATATGACATAGTAACTAACGTAAATTTAGGAAAACTTCTTCCAAAAAAATGGGGTGTAAACTTGCCGTTTAATTATGGTGTAGGAGAAGAAACAATAACACCTAAATTTGATCCATTTTATCAAGATATAGAACTAGATCAGTTATTAGATGTAACGAGCGATGCTGCAGAAAGAGCAAATATTCAAAATAGAGCTATTGATTATACAAAAAGAACAAGCATCAATTTTATTGGGGTAAGAAAAGAAAAAAATTCAGAAAAGAAATCACATTTTTATGATGTAGAAAACCTAACACTTTCTTATTCGTTAAATCAAACAGAACATCATGATTATGAAATTGAAAGCTTACTAGATCAGCAAAATAGATCTTCTGTTGATTATGCCTATACTTTTAAGCCATTGGCACTTGAACCTTTTAAGAATTCAAAGGCTTTGAAGAAAAGCGGCTATTATAAATTATTAAGTGATTTCAACTTTAATTTTTTACCAACTAATATTTCGTTTAGTTCAAATATCATTAGACAATTTAACAAACAACGTTTCCGTTTAGTAGATGTTCAAGGAATTGGTCTTGGAGATTTATACCGAAGAAATTATTTCTTCAATTACAATTACGGATTCAATTATAATATTACAAAAGCGCTTCGTGTAAATTATACCGCTTCATCTAATAATATAGTTCGAAATTATTTAGACGAAAATAACTTACCAATTGACGGTTTAAATATATGGGATGATTATTGGAATATTGGTCAATCTAACCAGCACAATCAGCAAATTGTGGTGAATTATGATTTGCCTATTAATAAAATTCCAGCCTTAGCCTTTATAAAATCGACCTATATTTATACAGGAGATTATAATTGGCAACGCTCATCCGACGCTTATTCTTCTATTGAAGCAGAAGATGGAACTAATTATGCGCTGGGGAATACCATTCAAAATGCTAGTTCGCATAAGTTAAACACTAGGTTTAATATGGATACTTTTTATAAATATATCGGTTTAACAAAAAATAAATCAAATAAGCCAAAAAGTAATTCAAATGAAAAAGGAGCTGCGCCAAAACCAGGACAAAGAGTTGCAGCAAAAACTAAAAATACAACTACCGAAAGAAATATTTTTGTTAGTGGATTAATCGGTGTTGCAACAAGTATAAAAAACATTCAAGTAAATTACACCGAAAACAGCGGAACAGTATTGCCTGGTTATTTACCTGGTTTGGGTTTCTTTGGATCATCAAAACCAACGCTTGGATTTGTATTTGGAAGTCAAGCAGATGTGCGTTATGAAGCAGCAAAAAATGGTTGGTTAACTACTTTTCCAGAGTTCAATCAAAATTTTACCCAAGTAAAAAATAAGCAATTAAACTTTACAGCACAATTAGAGCCGTTCCCCGATTTAAAAATTGATTTAACGGGTGAGCGTATGTATTCATTTAATTATTCAGAACAATATGACGTTTCGGGCGGTCAATATAACTCGCGTTCGCCCTATGATTTTGGAAACTTCAACATTTCGACAATTTTAATTAAAACCGCTTTTTCACAAAGTGATATTAATGTTTCTGAAGCTTTTGATGATTTTAGAACAAATCGTTTAATTGTTGCCGATCGTTTAGCTGAAAAATATTATGGGTCAGGATCGATTCCAAGAGATGCCGAAGGTTACCCTGTTGGATTCGGAAAAAATAGTCAGCAAGTATTATTGCCTTCGTTTTTGGCAGCTTATTCTGGTCAAGACGCAGGAAAGGTTTCAACCGGAGTTTTTAAATCGATTCCGTTACCTAACTGGAATATTAAATATACAGGTTTCATGCGCTATAAATGGTTCAAAGATTCTTTCAAAACATTTTCTATTCAGCATGGATATCGGGCAAGTTATAATATCAATGCATTTCGTTCAAATTTAAATACAACGCCTACAGATGCTAATGGTAATTTTTATGCGAATAAGTTAATTTCTAATGTGAATTTATCAGAACAATTTAATCCATTGATTAAAGTAGACATGACGCTCAAAAATTCATTTAAAATTTTGGCTGAGATTAAAAAAGACCGAACCTTAAATATGAGTTTTGACAATAATTTACTTACTGAAGTTAAAGGGAATGAATATATTATTGGTTTAGGATATCGCATAAAAGATGTAACTATTAATTCTGCATTAGCTGATAATGTTACAGGTGTGATAAAAAGTGATATTAATATTAAAGCCGATTTTTCTTTACGAAAAAATAATACCATTGTTCGTTACTTAGATTATAATAACAACCAATTGGGTGGAGGTCAAGACATGTGGTCTATAAGATTCACTGCTGATTATTCATTTAGTAAAAACATGACTGCAATTTTGTATTATGATCATCAGTTTTCACAAGCAGTTATATCTACGTCATTTCCAATAACAAATATAAGAGCGGGTTTTACTCTTAGATATAATTTTGGAAATTAAAAATTATGAAAACCTTTTTTACAATTCAATAAATACAATTACATTTGTACCACTAAAAAAATAAACCAAAATGAATATACCAGCTAATTTAAAATACACTAAAGACCACGAGTGGGTTTCTGTTGATGGCGACATTGCAACTGTAGGAATTACCGATTTTGCTCAAAAAGAATTGGGAGACATTGTCTATGTTGAAGTTGAAACTTTAGATCAAAAACTAGATAAAGATGAAGTTTTTGGAACAGTTGAAGCTGTAAAAACGGTTTCCGATTTATTTTTACCACTTTCTGGAGAAATCATCGAGTTCAATGATTCATTGGAATCAGATCCTGAAAAAGTAAACACAGATCCTTATGGTGATGGTTGGATGGTAAAAGTTAAAATTTCAGATGTTTCAGAAATTGAGGCACTTTTATCAAGTGAAGATTACAAAGTACTTATCGGAGCGTAATTTTTTAATTCTAGCTATTCTTTGGACAATTGGTGTTACCGTTGCCAGTTTAGCAAGTTTAAAAAATATGCCAGCTATTTCGATACCTGGAAACGACAAAACAGCTCATTTTGTTTTTTATTTTGTGTTTTTTGTCCTGTGGTATTTCGGATTAAAACGTTTTATCAAGTATAATAAATTTGATGTAATTTTAGTTCTTATCACATTGTTTTACGGAATTTGTATGGAATTTTTGCAAGCTCAGATTACTTCCAATAGACAAGCCGATTTTTACGATGTTTTAGCTAATTCATTTGGAACATTCTCAGGTTTTTTAACAATATTGTTTTATACAAGAATAAGAAAGTTGAAATAGAAATAAAACCTAATAAAAGATCCCATTTCGATGGGATTTTTTTATTTTTACATGTAATTCAAACCAGAACAATGGATATTAGAAATTATTTAGATTCAACCTATTTGAAAACGGCGGCTCAGGCTAATTTATCGGAAGCAGAAAATAAAGTCATTGTAAAAAATGCCATTCAAGAAGCAATCGATTGCCAATTCAAATTGATCATGATTCGGCCAGAGCAAGTAGTTTTAGCAAAAGAAATGATACAAAAGGCAAAATCTAAAGTCACCATTGGAACCGTTATCGATTTTCCAGAGGGCGAAGGTTCATTATCCAGCAAACTCAAAGAAGCAAATGAAGCTATAGTAAATGGTGCAGATGATTTAGATTTTGTAATCAATTATAAAGCATTTAAAAACGGATTAATCGATGAGGTTAAACAACAAGTAATTGCTTGTTCGCAACTTGGTTTAGCACATCATAAGATAGTCAAATGGATTATTGAAGTTGCGGCATTAGAAACGCATCAAATCGTACAATTAACAGCGCTGATTAAAAATACAATAATTTCAAATTTTTTGGAAAAAGATTTTGAAAAAGTGTTTGTAAAATCGTCAACTGGTTTTTATAAAACTGCCTCTGGCGTTCCAAATGGAGCAACTTTACCAACGATTAAATTAATGCTTGAAAACTCATTTCCATTGCCTGTAAAAGCAGCTGGAGGAGTTAAAACGTATGAGGAAGCTTTAGCAATGATTCAGTTAGGGGTGAAACGAATTGGTACTTCTTCTGCAAAGGCAATTGTTACTGGTGAAATTTCAAATAGCGACTATTAATTATTTTTTTCAATTTTAACTAAATTTTCTATTTTTTAAATTCTAAAATCTAATTTTCATATCGTATCTTTGCACGCATTTTATAGCGAAAACACATTAAAAATTGGAAACAATTAATCAAACCAAAATAAAAACATCTTTTTTTAAAGACTTTGTAGAAATTACAAAAGCTCGGTTGGCTATTAGTGTTGTTTTTTCAACTATTGCTGGTTATTTGTTAGGAATAGATTCTTGGTCTTCTTACAATTGGTATATTTTATTTTTGTTAGCCGTAGGAGGTTATTGCATGGTGGGTGCTTCAAATGTTTTCAATCAAATTATTGAAAAAGAATTAGATGCGTTAATGGATCGCACAAAAAATCGTCCGTTACCTTCAGAACGAATGACCAATCAAACCGCTTTTATTTTTGGAAGTGCGCTCACTATTTTGGGATTAATTATTTTATATAATGTGAATCCGAAAACAGCAATGTTAAGTGCCATTTCGATATTTATGTATGTAAGTTTATATACGCCTTTAAAAACCATCACACCTTTGTCTGTTTTTGTGGGTGCGTTTCCTGGAGCTATCCCGTTTATGTTAGGTTGGGTGGCAGCTACAGGTCACTTTGGTATTGAAGCAGGAACGTTATTTATTATTCAGTTTTTTTGGCAATTCCCACATTTTTGGGCAATTGGTTGGTTTTTATTTGACGATTATAAAAAAGCAGGATTTTTTATGTTGCCTACGGGAAAAAAAGATAAAAAGACGGCTTTACAAATAATATTATATACGTTTTGGACTATTTTAGCATCGGTAATTCCAGCTTTTGGTTTTACAGGGCATTTATTTTTATCAATTCCAGCTGTTATACTCGTTGTTTTGTTGGGAATTTGGATGTTGTTTTATGCGTTTAAGTTACATAATGCAATGGATGCAAAAGCAGCTCGAAAATTAATGTTGGTTAGTGTTTCCTACATTTCATTACTACAAATAGTATATGTTGTAGATAAATTTTTACGATAGTTATGGAAAATAGAATGACTTTTGAAGAAGAACAAGAACGCAAAGGAAAAACCTATAAGCTGTTACTTTGGTTTGGAATGATTAGTATTTGTATGATTTTTGCAGGACTGACTAGTGCTTATGTCGTTAGTAAATCTAGACCAGATTGGTTAAAAGATTTTCAATTGCCAATTGCTTTTTTATTCAGTACGATTGCAATGTTAGTAAGTAGTTTTACCTTTTATTCAGCGTTACAAACCATGAAAAAAGGCAACCGAAATCAAACTACAATTTTATTACTTTCCACTTTAGCCTTAGGAATTGCATTTATTGTTTTGCAATTTAAAGGATTTGGACAAGTAATTGAAAATGGGTATTTTTTTACAGGAAGCGAAAGTAATGTCACAACATCATTTTTGTATATTTCAGTATTAGTTCATATTGCACATCTATTAGGCGGAATAATTTCGCTTTTAATAGTAATTTATAATCATTATAAACAAAAATACAATTCGTCTCAAACCCTTGGTATTGAGCTCAGTGCGATGTATTGGCACTTTATGGATTTTATTTGGGTTTATTTGTTTTTGTTTTTCTATTTTTTCAAATAGAAAAAAAATAATAAATTTGAGAACTTTTTAACAATTAAAAAATTTATGGGAGCGACAGTTATTTCAAATGAACACGCTTTAGACGGAGGTCCAGGACCATTGGGAGCAACTTATGGTAAATTGATGATGTGGTTTTTCATCTTATCAGATGCATTAACCTTTTCAGGATTCTTAGCCTCGTATGGTTTTTCAAGATTTAAGTATATTGAAACTTGGCCTATTGCCGATGAGGTTTTTAACCACTTTCCTTTTGCACACGGGGTTAATGCACCAATGTACTATGTAGCATTAATGACTTTTATTTTAATTTTCTCTTCTGTTACTATGGTGTTAGCAGTAGATGCTGGTCACCACATGAAAAAAAATAAAGTAGCGGTTTATATGGCGCTTACAATTGTTGGAGGATTTATTTTCTTAGGTTCTCAAGCCTGGGAATGGAAGAATTTCATCAAAGGTGAATATGGAGCTGTTGAAACTAAAGGTGGATCTATTTTACAATTTGTGAAAAAAGGAGCTGATGGAGAATATGAAAGAGTAGCACTTGCAGATTTCGCTTTAACATTACCAGAAGATAGAGAACAATTGAATAGAAATAATGGTTTTTGGTTTATGTCAGAAGCTACAATTCCATCCCATTCAATAAATGAAGTTGTACAAGGTTTTAAAGCTGATGAATCTATTTTAGTGCGTACTGAAATAATTACTGCCGAAAAAGAAAAAACAGTTTTATCCAGAGAAGAATCATTAAAGAGACTAGCCGAAACAAAATATGTTGTAGAAGGAGCTAACTTAGTTCGTAATGAATATGGCAGTAAATTATTTGCAAACTTCTTTTTCTTCATTACAGGTTTCCACGGTTTCCACGTATTTACTGGAGTTATGATCAATATCATTATTTTCTTTAATATTTTATTAGGAACTTACGAAAAAAGAAAAAGTTACGAAATGGTTGAAAAAGTTGGATTGTATTGGCACTTTGTCGATTTAGTATGGGTGTTTGTATTCACTTTCTTCTACTTAGTATAATTTATTAATAAAAGCATATCATGGCACAAGCACACGAATCACATACAGGAAGAATTTGGAAAGTATTTATAATTCTATCAATAATAACAATTGTTGAAGTTTTGTTTGGTATTTTTAAGCCTAAATCATTATACTTCAATAATTTTATGGGTATGACTTTACTAAATTGGTTATTTATTATTTTGACCATTGTTAAAGCCTATTACATTACCTGGGCTTTCATGCACATGGAGGGAGAAAACAAATGGTTAAGAAGATCTGTCGTTTGGACAGTTGTTTTCCTAATCTTATATTTATGCTTCATTATTTTAATTGAAGGAGCATATGTTTTTGATATTTATAAAACAGGACACATTAAGTGGAATTTTTAACACTTGTTTCTATAATTTAATCCCGATTTACATCGGGATTTTTTTTACTTTTGTATGAACTAAAATTAGTATAACTAATGAAAAATAAATTAGTCCTCATATTACTATTTGTTTTGCCTATTGCTATTTATTTAATATTCTCTACGGCTACGCATAATTCTCTTTTTTTACCCACTATTTCAAAAGCTAATGCCGATATTCCTGCAAACTGGGTAGGATTGAAGCAAGAGAAAATAAGCATGAAAGATAAAATTTCGGTTTTAGGATTTGTTGGAAATAATGTCATTGAAAATAGAGGTAATTTTTTTAATTTAAATCAGAAAATTTATAATAAATATAAAGGCTTTAAAGATTTTCAAATGGTGATGGTTACTACTGTTGGAAATGAAGCAAAAGCCAAACAAATTATTGAAGAATTAGCTCCAATTACAGGCGAAATGACGGGTTGGAAATTCGTTTTTGCAACGCCCGAAGAAATTCAAACTTTTTATGATAGTTATAAATTAGTTGGAAAATTAGATACAAATTTTGGTACACCTGATGTAATTATTGTGGATAAAGAATTAAATCACCGCGGGAGAAAAGGTAAAAATAAAAAAGGTAAAGAAGAGTATAAGGAAAGTTACAATACTATTTCTGCAGCAGATTTACACAACGAAATGACCGATGATGTTAAAATCATACTTCGCGAGTATCGTTTAGCGCTTAAAAAGAATAAAAACGCCCGAAAAGATGCTTTTAGAGACCATATCAAAGAAAATATTGAACGAAATAAATAAAGTATCGAATGAAAAATAAATCATATATCGGAATTTCATTTATTGTATTAGTTTTTGGGATTTGGACAGTAAATGAATTAATTTCCAGAAATAAAAAATCAGATTTAGTTGAAATTGGACCCGTTCCTGCATTTGAATTAACCGATCAAAACGACAAGAAAATTTCGGATAAAGATTATTTAGGAAAAGTGTATGTGGTGGAATTCTTTTTTATAACGTGTCCCACAATTTGTCCTAAGATGAATCAAAGTATGTTGCAATTGCAAGATGAGTTTTATGGCAATCCTAATTTCGGTTTAGCATCCATTACGATTGATCCAGAACATGATTCTGTAGCTGTTTTAAAAGAACATGCTAATTTATTAGGCGTAAAGCATTATAATTGGCATTTTTTAACTGGCGATAAAGAATATATTTATAATTTAGCGAATAAAGGTTTCAATTTATATGCCGGAGAAAATAATAAAGCAGCTGGCGGATTTGAACATTCTGGGTTATTTGCTTTAGTTGATAAAGAAGGAAACATAAGATGTAGAAAAGATGCACAAGGCAATCCAATTTTATATTACGATGGATTAGAAACATCTGGTGTAGAAGCAATAAAAGAAGATATTAAAAAATTATTAGAAGAATAGTTTTCAAGACTTATATGTTTTTAAAAATAAAAAAAATGGAAAATAATAAAGAAACAAAATACAATAAATTAATTACAGTAGTTTCTATTGCAATTCCGGTTGTAGTTGCATTGCTTTTTGGAATAAACCTAAGAAAAATGGGTTTTGATGTTGAACCTTTATCGTTTTTACCACCTATTTATGCTACAATTAATGGATTAACGGCTGTGCTATTAGTTGCCGCTGTAATTGCCATTAAAAACGGAAATCGAAAGCTGCATGAAAATTTAATGAAAACAGCTATCGCTTGTTCGGTTGCATTTCTTGGAATGTATGTTGCCTATCACATGACCTCAGATTCAACAAAGTTTGGTGGTGAAGGTTTTATTAAATATGTATATTATTTTATTTTAATAACACATATTGTGTTGTCAGTTATCATTATTCCTTTGGTTTTAACTACCTATGTTAAAGCGTGGTCGCAACAATTTGATAAACACAAAAAAATTGCTAAAATTACGTTCCCAATTTGGTTATATGTCGCTGTAACAGGTTTAATTGTTTATTTAATGATTTCGCCTTATTATGCGCACTAAAGAATATAGAATAAAGAATATAGAACAAAGAGAAAGTAAGAGTAAGTTATTGCTCTTTTTTCTTTTTTCTATTTTCTTTTCTCTTTCATCTAAAGCTCAATGTGCCATGTGTCGTGCTGCACTTGAAAGTGAGGAGGGTGGTGTAAAAGCTGAGGCTGTTAACGACGGAATTGTTTATTTAATGGCTATTCCGTATGTTTTAGTTGGGGTTATTGGTTATTTTATTTACAAAATGCGCTACGGAAAGAAGAAAACACAGTAAATTCTAAATTATTCCATTCCGTCTACTTTGATGTTCATTTTTCCTGAAGTAGTTATGAATGCAATAATAGCTTTGTCTGTTAATTCTACTTTTTCAAATTCGAAATCATTTAAAGTTCCGTTGACAAAAACACCTTTCATAGGTGAATAATTCGACAAATATGGAATCATACTTTTTTTACCTTCCTCAAGATTTCCTTTAATTGAATAACGACAATTCTCTTCAATTTTCTTCAAAATTGTGCCTTGCATGAGCCAGTTTGCTGATTTCATTAAAATACTTTTGGTATTTAATACATATTCCATTTGATCAAAGTAAATTTCTTTGGTAACAGCATTGTAATTAGGAATTCCCGATAAATATATAGTTCCATTGATGCTTCCTAACACATCTAATGCAATAACTATTTTTCCATCTTTGTGCCATAAATCAACTTTTTGAACGACAATTTTTCTGCTTCCCGATCCAAATTCTTGTCCTTGAAAATTTTTGGTTACAATTTTACTCGCACTTTCATAAGTGGAAACAGCAACTACTGAAGCGGTTGTTTTTTCTGGAATGTCAGAAATTGGTTTTAAGACAATTTTTGAAGCATCAAAACCGTTTTTAGGCTGTTGCCCCACCATGGTTTGCATGTTACATTTCAAACCCATGTTCATTGTTATTTTTGATTTGGAAAGCTTTGCATCGGTAACATACAATTCTATAGGAACCATTTTAAACCACGTTTCATATTGTTCACTGGTCACAAACGGTGTACTCAATTTTTCAACAACAGCAAGTACATGGGGTTTAAAATCACAAGTTTTATCAATGGCTTGATCTATTTTTTTTGCAATTTTTGATTTAAATATTCCCAACGTCTGATTAATGATATAGGTGATTGGTACATTTTTTCCTCCCACTAAAATACTCGGACTCTCATTCCATTCAAAATCCTCAATTTTTGAAGAAGTTGTCAGTTTCCAATTAGTTAAATTTGAAGCGCTGTTTAACGTAATAGTTCCATTTAAATTAATTTCACGCGTGTCATTTAATCCCATAAAATCAGTTCCATATTTAAATTTTGCCCATATTTTTAAGGGTATTGCCGAAATAATATTTCCGTTTTTTTCGGTTAATTTAATAGGTGCTATTTTCCAAATTTTCATTTCGGTTTTGTCGTCATTTAAAATGGTATCGTTATAGATTAATCCGTTTAAATTTTTGTTTAACTGATGTTCTATTTCTTTTTGCGTAATTTCTATAGGCATCGTTACAAAAGAAATTTTGTTTTTATACACTAAGGGCGCATCATTTGACGGGCTAGGTTTTAGTGCTTCAATTTTTTTTGTAGTTCCACAGGAGAGCATTATAGATAGGGAACTGAAAATAATAAATTTGGCAAAAAAAGATTGTTTCATAGTGGCTATTAATTTTTTTTCGTTGTAAAAGTAAAATTTTAATTGATATCTGTAACAAAATTGTAAAAATGAGGTCTTATAAGAAATGAGAATAAAAGTGCATAAAATGATGTCAAAAAAAATAATGTTATTGTTGCTTTTTGTGGGCTTTCAATTGACAGCTCAAAATAAAAAATGGACGCTAGAGGAATGTGTGGATTATGCCATTAAAAACAATATTTCTATTAAGCAATCAGAGTTAGATCTTAAGACGTCTTCTGTTGAAAATATGGAAGCTATTGGTGGTTTTTTACCAACTTTAAGTACGAATGCAAATTACAGCATTAATACCGGAGCAAGTATTAACCCAGTGACAAATCAATTTCAAAACGAAACGTTTAAATCGTTTTCTGCTGGTGCTAGTTCAAATGTAACTTTAATTAATGGTTTGGCAAATTGGAAAACATTGCAAAGAGCCAAATTAAATAAAATTGCAAACACTTACCGTTTAGATAAAATGAAAGATGATATTGCACTTTCGGTAGCAAATTCTTATTTGCAAATTTTGTTCAATAAAGAACAATTGAAAGTTCAAAAAAATCAAAATGTAATCACTAAAGAAAATCTCAAAAGAACACAAGATTTAATTGAAGCGGGTGCTGTTCCTGCGGGTGATATTTATGAATTACAAGCAACTGATGCCACACAACAGCAGCAAATTATTGGTACAGAAAACGCGTTGCTAATTTCAAAAATTGCTTTATGTCAAACCTTATTGATTGAAAATTATGATACGTTTGATATATCAGATGAAACTATAGATTTACCGCTTTCTAATGTAAGTAGCGAAACTCAAGAAGCAATTTTAGCAAAAGCAAAAGAATCGGTTAAAGATGTAAAAATTGCCTTATCAAATGTTGATGTAGCTAAAAAAGATTTGGCTATTTCTCGTTCTTCTTATTTACCAACGCTAACAGGTTTTATTGGTTACAACACTCGATGGTCTGAAAGCACACCGTTTAATTTTGCAGATCAATTATCATTGTTTGATGGAACTGCAATAGGTTTACAACTTAATGTGCCAATATTAAATGGATTTTCTACTAGAGGAAGAGCACAAAGAGCAAAAATTAATCAAGAACGTGCTGAATTTCAATTGAAACAAGCCGAGTTAGATTTAGAACGTAATGTATATCAAGCCTACAATGATGTTAAAAATGCAATTAAATCATATGAAGCGGCACAAAAATCATTAGAAGCTAGACGTCAGGCATTTAATTTTTCAAAAGAAAGATATGAAGTAGGATTGCTCAATGCATTTGATTTTTCACAAGCAACTCTTGCTCTAGAAAACGCTCAATCAGAAGTGATACGAACAAAATATGATTATATTTTTAGAACTAAAATTTTAGAATTCTATTTTGGAATACCATTAATTAAAAAACAATAATAAAACATAAAAATCAAGTCATGTCAAAGAAAACCATATTCATTTTATTAGGAAGTGCAATCGGAATTATCTTATTATTAGTTGGACTTAAAAAAGGAGGCGTTATCGGAAATACTGATGATTCAAAAATAGTTGAATTATCAAAAGTTGCACAAACTACCATAATTGAAACAGTTTCGGCAACGGGAAAAATTCAGCCCGAAATTGAAGTAAAAATTTCGTCTGAAGTTTCGGGTGAAGTAATTGCTTTGCCAATAAAAGAAGGACAACAAGTTAAAAAAGGCGATTTATTAGTTCGAATTAATCCCGATTTATATGAATCTGGAGTGAATCGTTCTGTTGCGTCTATGTCGACTACAAAAGCCGGATTAAGTCAGGCTGACGCGCAAGTAAAAGAAGCAAAGGCAAACTATGATCGTAACAAAAAATTATTTGAAAAAGGGATTATTTCTAAAGCTGAATGGGATCGAATTGTGTCGGCTTACGAAGTAGCAACAGCAAACAAACAATCTGCTTATTATCAAGTTCAAAGTGCTTCTGCAACTGTAACTGAGGCAAAAGACAACTTAGGAAGAACAACTATTTATGCACCAGCAGATGGTACAATTTCTTTGTTGAATATTGAACTAGGAGAGCGTGTTTTAGGAACACAACAAATGGCAGGTACTGAAATTCTTAGAATTGCAAACCTAAACAATATGGAAGTTGAAGTGGATGTAAATGAAAACGACATTGTAAAAATTAATATTGGTGATTCGGCAAATATTGAAGTGGATGCTTATTTAAAAAGAGAGTTTAAAGGATTTGTTACGAGCATATCCAATTCAGCAAGTACTGCTTTAACAGCTGATCAAGTAACTAATTTTAAAGTAAAAGTTAGAATTCTTAAAGAATCATATCAAGATTTATTAGAAGGAAAACCTGAAAATTATTCGCCATTTAGACCAGGAATGACGGCTACTGTAGATATTATTACCAAGCGTAAAGAAAATATCGTTGCGGTGCCAATTAGCGCCGTGGTGATAAAAGATGATACCACTTCGGTAAAAAAAGACATTGTTGCAGAGCTTGAAAAAGAAGAGCAACAGAAAAAAGGAACCGCTCCAAAATCTGATAAAAAGTTTGAATGTGTCTTTGTAAAAGTAGGCGATAAAGCTAAACTTCGTGTTGTTAAAACAGGAATTCAAGATGATTCAAATATTGAAATTATTTCAGGATTAAAACCTGGTGAAGAAATTATTATTGGTCCATATACTACTGTTTCTAAGGATTTAGCATCTAATGATAAAGTAAAAGTAGAATCGGAAAAGGATAAGAAAGACAAAACGGAAGAAAAAAAATAAATAGATTACCCATTTGAGTTAGATAAGGCGCTAGAAATAGCGTCTTATTTTTTTTAATCTATATTCCTTAGTAACTTTGCAAATCAAAATTAAATCATGCCAATAATATTAAACATAGAAACCGCCACAAAAAATTGTTCAGTAGCTATAGCTAAAGATGGAAAAACAATTGTTTGCAAAGAACTAGCAACAGAAAATTTCTCACATGCTGAAAAATTACATGTTTTTATTGAACAAATTTTAGCGGAAAGTAATGTACAGTTTTCTGAGTTGAATGCCGTTGCGGTAAGTCAAGGCCCTGGTTCTTATACAGGTTTGCGAATTGGTGTTTCCTCGGCAAAAGGATTCAGTTATGCGTTAAATATTCCGTTGATTGCAGTTGACACATTACAACTTTTAGCAAAGCAGATTAGTATAGCTAATGGTATAATTCTTCCGATGATTGATGCGCGAAGAATGGAAGTTTTTTCTGCAATGTATGATTCAAATTATAATCAAATTAGAGCAACACAGGCCGAAATTATTGACGAAAGTTCTTACAAAGAAATTTCTGAAACCATTCATTTAGTTGGTGATGGAATCGGAAAATTTACAAATACATTAACCGATGAAAAATTTGTGTTTCATAATGAAGTGTTATATCCATCGGCAAACGAAATGAGCGCATTGTCTTTTGAGAAATTTCAAAATTCCGACTTTGTTGATGTGGCGTATTTCGAACCTTTTTATTTAAAAGATTTTCTTTTAGTAAAGTAATTTAGTAGCGAATTCAACTTAATTTTTGAATTTGCTATTTCAAAGGTTTATTTTAGTTCTTAAATTTTCAAAGGAGTTTTCGGGTTGCAAGCAGCTTTTATTTTCACACAGATAAAATAAGGTTTTTGTTGGATCAAATCGGTGACTTAGAAAGGGCAAAGAGCTATTTTTTGTGCTTCCTGCAATTATAAGATTGGGATGAAATTCGCTATTCACTTTTGATAATTCCTTTACAGCATTTTCACCACAAATTGCCAGTTCTTTTCCAATGTTTTTAGACATCCATAATTTCATCCAATTTGAATAAGCCGAAGCATAGTCGATTTTTACAGTAATATGATGCAACATTTGATCGACTAATTTTTCATAATAGGTATTGTGAAATAATATACTTAAAATGTGTAAATTAGTTGCCATTACTGAATTTGCAGCCGGAATAACATTATCTTCAACTTCAAAATGAGGTGCAATTAATTGAGAAGAATTTCGGGCGTTAAATGCAAAAAAATGTTGGTGTTCATCATAAAATTGTTCCAAACAATAATCGGTTAGTTGTTTTGCATTTTGAAGATAATCCATATCAAAAGTAACTTGGTATAAACTTATAAATGCTTCAATTATAAAAGCATAATCTTCTAAAAAGCCTTCAATTTTTGCCGTTCCATTATTATAAGAATGCCATAAATGCCCATTGCTTGCCCAAAGATTTTCCATTATGAACGATGCATTTTTTTTGGCAGCCTCCAAATAAGTTGTATTGCCTAGCGCGGCATAAGCATCTGCATACCCCTTTAGCATTAGCGCATTCCAAGAAGTTATGCGTTTATCGTCTAATCTTGGTTTTGGTCTTTTATTTCTTATTTCCAGTAATTTATTTTCCCAATTTTTCTTTTTTTCAATTAGAATACCAACTGAAATTCCATTCTTTTGAGCAATTTCAGTAGTACTTTCTTTTTGGATCAACACATAATTATCGTGTTCCCAGAAGCCAAAGGAATTTATATTGAAAACTTCGGCAAATAAATTAAAATCCTCTTTTAAAATTGATTCTAATTCAGTTTTGGTCCACACATAAAATGCTCCTTCTTCTAAATTATTGTTTTTGTCTAAGCTATCAGCATCTAATGACGCATAAAAACCGCCATGATTATCGGTTAGTTCCTTTTTTATGAAGGCAATTGTTTTTTCAATAACTTCTTTATATAATGGATTATGACTTCGTTTGTAAGCATCTGCATATACAGAAATTAATTGGGCATTATCATATAACATTTTTTCAAAATGCGGAACATGCCATTTCATATCTACCGAATAGCGTGAAAAACCTCCGCCAATCGTATCAAATAATCCGCCATAAGCCATTTTTGTCAACGTTAAATCAACATGATTGATAACGCCATCATTTTTAAAAGTATAACCATAACACTGAAGAAAATCTAAGTTGCTTGGCATCATGAATTTTGGAGCCCTGGTATAGCCACCAAATTCTAGATCAAAACTTTTTTGCCATTTTTCAACTAAAACATGAATATTCTCAAATGGAAATTCGTCTAAATGTGTGTTGTGCGAAACAATTCCTAAACTCATTAAACCTTCATGGAGTTTTTCGGCATATTCAATTACTTTTTCAGGGTTTTCTTGATATATTTTTGAAAGTTGTGCCAAGGTATTGATCCAATTTTCCTTATTTACGTAGGTTGCTCCCCAAACGGGTCTTCCGTCGGGTAAACACACAACATTTAAAGGCCATCCGCCTTGACCTGTCATCATTTGTAAGGCTTTCATATAAATTGCGTCGACATCAGGACGTTCTTCTTTGTCTACTTTTATTGAAATAAACGCTGCATTCATAAGCTGAGCGACATCTTCATCTTCAAAACATTCATGCTCCATAACGTGACACCAATGACAAGCGGCATAGCCAATACTGACCACAATGAGTTTGTTTTCTTTTAGGGCTGTTGCCAACGTATTTTCATTCCATGCTTTCCAAAAAATAGGATTAGTTGAATGCTGTAATAAATACGGACTAGATTCTAAATGTAATTCATTCATAAAAAAAGCGTTCATTTATAGAACGCTTAAAGATAAAATATTTTTAAATCTTATTAGCCATTAATAGCTTCAACTTTAATGTCTTGGTCTTTTAACATATCTTTTAGCATGTTTTCAATTCCGTTTTTCAATGTAAAAGTAGAAGAGGGGCAACCACTGCAGGCACCTTGTAAAATTACTTTCACTCTTTTTTCGGTGGGATCAAAAGAATCAAAAACAATGTTTCCACCATCACTTTGAACAGCAGGCTTTACATATTCTTCAATGATATTAATGATTTGTTGCGATGTAACGTCTAAATTTTCAAAATAACTTTCTTGTTGTTTTTGGTGATTTTCAGTTGTTACAATTGCTGATTCATCTATTATTGTACCGCCATTTTCAATAAAACCTTTAATAAAAGTTCTTAATTCTAACGTAATTTCATCCCATTCTGTAACAGCAAATTTTGTGATAGACACATAATTTTCATCAATAAAAACTTCTTTAACAAATGGAAATTTAAAAAGTTCTTTTGCTAATGGTGACGCTGGTGTTTCGTCAATATTTTTGAATTCCACCGGTGTTTTTGTCAGCAACTTATTGCAAGCAAATTTTAATACCGCCGGATTTGGAGTGGTTTCAGCATATACAGTTATTGGCATTTTCTTGGGTTTGTTTTCTTCAATTTTTAAAATTTCGCCGCCGTTTTTAATAAAAGCTTCTATTTGTTCGGCTACATCGTTTTGAACATCTTCCCATTCCACAATAGAAAATTTTTCAATTGCTATAAAATTTCCCGAAATATATACCGTTTTAACAAAAGGTAAAAAAAACAATTGTTTTGCTAAAGGAGATTGTTGCGTTTCATCGATATTTTTGAATTCAAAATTTTCGGTTCGAACGATGAATTCGTCAAATTCAAATTTTAAAATAGCAGGATTGTTTGTTGGTTTTATACTTGTAATTTGCATTTTAGTTTTCTTTTTGCAAAGATAAGAACAAATAGACGTTCATCGATTATTTTTATTTTTTTACAATAAAATTAACTATTACTAAAAGTTAAATTATTGATTTGATGAATTTTGGCCTAAATTTTAATACGATTTTTAAATTTAAAATCGAATATTTTTGTGTAACTTTCTGAATTTCAGTTTTATAAAGATATAAATTTCATAAAAAACCAGAATATGCATTTTTTTCTATAAATTAATAAGAATATTTTAAAATAAAGATGCAATTAAAACACAAAATTTATATCTTTGACCATTAAGCTATAAAATCAATAGTATTGCTCTGCTATATTTGATTTTTAACTATTCAATAAATTAAAATTAAGTCTTATTTTCATAAAATTATTTACCTACGATGAATTTTAAAAAGAGTTATTTTGTTTTAGTATTTTTAGTAATGCAACTTACTAATGCCCAAGAAGGTATTGCCGTTTATTCTGATTATTTATCAGATAATTATTATTTAATTCATCCTTCTATGGCGGGTGCTTCAAATTGTGGCAAAATACGTCTTACAGGTCGTCAACAATGGTTTGGACAAGAAGATGCTCCTGCATTGCAAACGTTTAGTTTTAATACCTCATTAGACGAAGACGGGACTTCTGGTATAGGAATGATATTCTTCAACGATAAAAACGGTTACCATTCTCAAAGAGGAGGAAAATTGACTTATGCGCATCATCTTAGATTTTCAAGAAGTACTATCGATTTAAATCAATTGTCTTTTGGATTAAGTGCTGCTTTTATTCAAAGTACATTAGATGGAACTGATTTTACAGGTTTTGACCCTGTTATTGTTCCGGGTGTTATTCAAAAAGACGCTTATTTTAATGTTGATTTAGGTGTTTCGTATCATTACATTGATTTTTTCACTCACTTTACGATTAAGAATTTTTTAGCAAATCAACGAAGAGAACTTTATTCTGAAGGATTTGAGTCGGATAATTTAAGTAAATATTTATGGAGTGCTGGGGCAGTTTTTGGAGATGAAAGTGATTTGTTATTTGAACCTTCTTTGATGTTACAATTTACTTCTCAAACAAAAGAAAAAGCAATTGATTTAAACTTGAAAGTCTATAAAGAGCTTGAATTTGGTAAACTTTGGGGTGGACTTTCATACCGAAGAAGTTTTGATGGCGCTCAATATGTTAGTGGAAGTGGTATTCAGGAACAAAAATTACAATGGGTAACGCCAATTGTTGGCCTTAATTATGACAAGTATATGTTTTCATACACCTATTCTCATGTGATGGGAGATGTGAAATTTGATAACCCAGGTTTTCACCAAATTACGTTAGGAATGAATATTTTCTGTAGAGATAAAGAATATGATTGTAACTGTCCTGCGGTGAACTAAATAAGTAAATAAAGTATATTTGTCCCGATTTATCGGGACATTTTTTTTAAACGAATAGCTATGTTAATTAAAGAAGTAAATGGAAAGTTTCCTCAAATTCCTAACGATTGTTATGTTGCAGAAAATGCTACAATTGTAGGCGATGTTGTTTTAGGAACTAATTGCAGTGTTTGGTTCAATGCTGTTATTCGTGGTGATGTAAATTCAATTGTAATTGGAAATAAGGTCAATATTCAAGATGGAGCGATCATTCATTGTACTTATGAAAAGCATCCCACAATTATTGGAAATAATGTTTCTATTGGTCACAATGCTATTGTACATGGTTGCACTATCAAAGACAATGTTTTAATTGGGATGGGAGCCATTGTAATGGATAATTGTGTTATCGAAAGTAATTCAATAGTAGCTGCCGGTTCTGTGATTACTCAAAATACAATTGTAGAATCGGGCAGTATTTATGCCGGAGTTCCTGCAAAGAAAGTAAAGGATATTGATCAAAGTGATTTTGCCAGCGAAATACAACGCATTTCAAACAATTATGTGATGTATTCGGGTTGGTTTAAAACGGAGGAAGAATAATACTAGAAATCTTTATAAAAAACACTTTCTTGCGGCTTCACTATTTTTTTTAAAACTTCAGGATTGCTATTGGTATAGAAGATTTGTGAAGCGTTATTATTTGAATCATTTAATAATTGCTGTTCTTCCAATATTTTTTTAGTTTGTTTAGCCACTGCTTCAGCCGAATCAATTATTTCAATGGAAGGTGGAATAATTTTTTTGATTTGCGGAATCAAATACGGGTAATGGCTACATCCTAGAACTAAATAATCTATGTTTTTTTCCACCATCGGAAGTAAATAGCTTTCTAACAGTTCTTTCATTTCAAGAGAGTCTAAATCTCCATTTTCAATCAATTGCACAAGCCCATGACCAATTTGTTCAATAATTGTAACATTGGGATGTTTCGCAACATTTTCATAAAAGAGCGTGCTAGAAAGCGTTCCTTTTGTTGCTAAAATTCCTATGGTTTGTGTTTTACTTTGAATAGCAGCTGGTTTTATTGCTGGTTCAATACCAATAAATGGCACATCATATTTAGCTCTCAATTCTTTTATAGCATTAGTTGTTGCGGTATTGCAAGCGACAACAATAATTTTGCAATTTTCTTCGAGTAGTAATTCTGTATTCTTACAGCTTAAATGAATAATTTCATCTTTTGTTTTCAATCCATAAGGAGCATTCTTGCTGTCGGCAAGGTAAATAGTGTTTTCATTGGGTAGTAGTGCATGTACTTCTTTCCAAATAGAAGTCCCGCCTATACCCGAATCAAATAAACCTATTGGATTGTTTTTTTTCATTGAAACAAAAATATAAAAAAACTGCTCAATCAGTTTATGAAAGAGCAGTTTTTATAAAATGTATGCTAAATTAGAAACCTAATTCTTTTTTTACAGCTACTAATAAATCTTCACCATCAGCTACAATTACGCCACTACCTGTTGTTGCATCTAAAACATAAGTTATTGCTTTTGCTTTAGCTACTTTTTTAACTGCATTTTGCGCTTTTTCCATGATTGGCTTTAGTAAATCAACTTCTTTCTGTCCTAACTCTTTTTGAGCATTTTGTTGAAATTGTTGGATACGTGCACCCATGTCTTGCATTTCTTTTGAACGTGTTTCGTTTAATGCATCACCTGCAGTAGCTACTTCTTGCTCATATTTTTGCAATTTAGTTTGGTATTCAGTAACCATGTTTTTATAATCTTTGTCATAGGTTTCTTGAATTTTCTTTAATTGCTCTTGTGCTGTTTTCATTTCAGGCATCGAAATCATTAAAGCTTGAACATCAATATGAGCCACTTTTGTTTGCGCTGATACTTGTGTTCCAATAAAAAGGACTACTACGATTACTAACGATTTTAATTGTTTCATTTTTTTAAATTTAATTTAGGTTATTTAATCTTTTTTCTCTGTTTCTGTTTTTTGTTCTTTTGCTTTTATAGCTGCAGCTCTTTCTTCTGCCATTTTTTTCTTTTTTTCGTCTAGCGCTTTTTTACGCTCGTCAATTTTTTTATTTCGCTCGTCAATAGCTTTTTGTCTGATTTCTTCGGGCGATAATTTTTTTTCAGTCGCGGGTTTTTCCGTTGCTATGATTTCTGGTTTTTCAGAAGTTGCATCTGTTTTTTCAGAAGTTGCATCTGTCTTACTAATATCTTTTTCAATTACTGTGCCATTTTTTTTCGCATCTCGTTCTTCCAATAATTTTTTTCTTTTTTCAGCAGCAGCAGCTTTCTTTTCTTCATTTGCTTTTTGACGGTCTTCTAATAATTTTTCTCGAGCTGCTTTTTTCTCATCTAATATCCTTTGACGTTCAGTATATGCAGGATTAGCCTCCTGAGCTGCTTTTGCATCTTCAAGTGCTTCCTTTGCTTCAAGCGCTTTTAGTTGCTTTTTGCTCATTTCTTCTCTTTTTTGAGAAGTGGTTAATTTTTTTACTACATAGTCGCTAATGTCGTGTTTTTTATCTGCAAACAACATTGTTAAGTCAGAAGATCTGTCAAACACAAAGTCATATTTTCTTTGCTCGGCAACATCTTGCACTATTGTAAATATTTGATCTTGTACTGGTTTTACTAGAACCGATTTTTGAATTATTAAATCACCTTTTGGTCCAAATCTTTTTTCTTGATAATCTAACATTTCTTTTTCGAAATAGGCAATTTCTTCTTCGCGCTCTTCAATTAGCTCTTTAGTTAACAAAACTCGTTCTGTCTTGAGACTTTCTTTTAATGTGGTAAGCGCCGTTCTTTTGGTTTCAATTTCTTGTTTCCAGTTTTGCGCTTTTTGTTCCAATTGATTTAGAGCATCTGCATAGTCGGGCACTTTCTCTAATATATATTCCATATCTATATAACCAATTTTAAAGCCCTTAGCAGTTTGTGCTTGAGCTATAATTGATATGAAAGCAAAGAATAAAAATATTTTTTTCATAAATATATTGTTGTTTTTAAAATACAAAGCATAAAGCTATTGACTTGATACTTTACTAACGTAACAAATATCAAAATATTTTTACAAAAATAATAAAAAACTATTAACTATCTTTAAAATTGTTGTCCAATGATAAAGTGCGTTTGCCAACCACTTTTTATGGTTTGCCCTGGAATAGCGTCAAACCCATGTGCAAAATCAATTCCTAACAATCCAAATGCAGGCATAAATACACGTATTCCAAGACCTGCAGATCGTTGTAATTTAAATGGATTGTACTCTTTAAATTTATCAAATGCAGCACCCGCCTCCAAAAAACTCAAGGCATATATAGATGCCGATTGATTTAAGGTAATTGGGTAACGTAATTCAAAAGAGAATTTATTGTATACAGTACCACCATCTTGTGACGATAAAGAGTTATTTGGATAACCTCTCAATTGGATAACCTCTCTTCCATCAAGAGCAAAATTGGCTAATCCATCTCCTCCAAGGAAAAAACGTTCAAACGGAACTAAACCTCTATCATTATTATATGCTCCCATATATCCAAATTCTCCTAATGAACGAAGCACTAATTTATCATATAATCGAGTGTACCAATCTGCCTTGAATTTAATTTTATAATATTCTAACCAGTTGTATTTTTTCTGATCTACTTTTGCTGGATCTGCTACTGCATCAGCTGGGTCTGCAACAGGGTAGCCTTCGCTGTTCAAATAAGATCCTGCTGGGTAGTTACTTCCATCGGGTGCAAAACCATCAGCAGTGGCTCTTTTTTTGTATTCAGCTAAATTCCCCAAATTTTTATAATCAATACCATTAAATAATGAATATGGTAATGTAAATTTTCCTGAAATACTAAACTCTGAACCTTGTGTTGGATATATTGGATTAACAGCTTTACTATTTCTAGTCAGTCCAATTGTATATGCTAAATTTCTAGATGCTCCATCTCCAAAAGTAAACAAACCTGTATTGTAATTATTTAAATCATAATATTGTAAAGATACGGCCTGCGACAATACAAAGTAATCGTCAGGGACTGTCAAACGTTTTGCAATTCCAACCGATAACGATGTGATATTAAAACTTTGGCTGCGGTTGACATCTCTAGTTCTAAAATCCATTAAAAATTGTTTACTGTAAGATAATGAAGTTGAAAAACTTATAGGTTTTTTACCTCCAAACCATGGTTCTGAAAATGATAAACTATACGTTTGGAAGAACGAACTTCCTTGTAAACGCAACGACATTTTTTGTCCGTCACCCATCGGTAAAGGTTTATATGCCGATTTTTTAAACATATTTCGTGCCGAGAAATTATTAAAAGATAAACCTAGCGTGCCAATAAAACCGCCACCACCATAACCTCCTTGAAGTTCTATTTGACTGGCACCTTTTTCAACTACATTGTATTCAATATCAACCGTTCCAGCTTGTGGATCTACATTTTTAAAATCGGGTTTAATTGCTTCAGGATCAAAGAAACCTAATTGTCCGATTTCTCGAATAGAACGAATCAAATCTTCCTTACTATATTTTTGTCCAGGTTTTGTTCTTAATTCTCTGTAAATCACATGATCATTTGTTTTGTCATTTCCAACAACCGTAATTTTATTAAAGTAGGCAATTGGTCCTTCTGTAATTCTAATTTCAAAATCAATAGTGTCGTTTACCGTTCTTACTTCAACCGGGTTAATGTTTGAAAATAAATAACCGTTATTTTGATAAAGATTGGTTATATCTTCACCGTCTGGCTTAGATTGGTCAGCAATTCTTTTTTGTAGAATTGTTCCATTGTAAACATCTCCTTTTCTTATACCTAATAATGAATTTAATTGGCGATCAGTATAAATGGTGTTTCCTAAATATCGAATATCTCCGAAATAATATTTTTGTCCTTCTTCTAATTTTACTTTAATACCAATCGTATTTGTAGCTTTGTCATATGCAACAGAGTCAGATATAATTCTAGCATCTCGATATCCTTTTTCTTTATATTTGTCAATTACGGCAACTAAATCTTCTTTATATTTTTCTTTTATATATTTAGATTTTTTGAAAATACGAATAGGATTGCGTTGTTTGGTGTTTTTAAATGTCTTTTTAAGTGAAGCATCACTCATTTTTGAATTTCCATCAAAATCAATTATTTTTACTTTGACCTTTTCGCCTTTATCAATATTGACAACCATTTTAACATCTGAAAAAGCAGAATCCTGTACCGTATTAATTACTACTTTTGAGTTGTAGTATCCATCTTTTTTGTATTTATTTTCAATATAGTTTTTGGTAGTTGTAAGTAAGTTTTCGTTTACAATTTTGCCTTTTTTAAGATCAGTTTCTTTTATTATTTCTTCGACTTTACCTTTTTTTACGCCTTGAATTTTTACATCACCAAGTTTAGGAAGTTCATTAATGTTCAATTCTAAAAAGATGCTGTCGCCTTCAATTTTATTCACATAAAAGTTAACATCCGAAAATAATCCTAATTTCCATAACTTTTTTATAGCGGCACTAATGTCTTCTCCTGGAACCATTAAAGACTGACCTTTTTCTAATCCTGTAAAAGTAGTTACTGTTTGTGCGTTGTAGCTAATTTTTCCAGTGATATCAATTTTAGCTAATATATATTCTTTTCCGTTTTCAAGTTTAGTTTCTTGAGCAAAAAGGGAGCTGCTATTTAATAAAATAAAAATTGAAAGTAATTGTATTCCTTTTTTAAACATTTTTTTCGGGTATAATTTGTTCGCTTGTTTTTCCAAATCGGCGTTCTCTCTTTTGATAACTAATAATTGCTTCATATAAATGGTCTTCTGAAAAATCGGGCCAAAGCACATCGGTAAAATAAAACTCGGCATATGCAATTTGCCATAATAGGAAATTACTTATTCTATGTTCGCCGCTTGTTCGTATTACTAAATCTACATCGGGTAAATTGTGTGTGTAAAGATGCTGATTAATAATTGATTCGTCAATAGCCTCTTCAGAAATTATATTATTTTTAACTTTATTGCTAATTTTTTTAACAGCTTGAATAAGCTCTTCTCTAGCCCCATAACTAAGTGCTAAAGTAAGTGTCATTCTAGTGTTTTCAGCTGTTTTTTGAATTACTTCTTCTAATTCTTTTTGAACACCAGCAGGTAAATTTGTTAAATTCCCGATGGCGTTTAATTTTATATTATTTGATTGTAATGTTTTGATTTCTTTCTTTAAGGATGAAATTAATAACTTCATTAAGGTTTCAACTTCTATTTTTGGTCGGTTCCAGTTCTCAGTTGAAAAGGCATAGAGCGTTAAATTTTTGATTCCTAATTTGGCACAACTTTCAACAGTAACGCGCACTGATTTAGTGCCATTTTCATGACCTATTGCACGAAGTAACCCTTTTTGTTTTGCCCATCTTCCATTTCCATCCATAATGATGGCTACGTGATTTGGCAGGATTGCTGTATTTATTTCTTGTACTTTTTCCATATTATTCTGCGCAAAAGCAAGGATTTTGTCCAAATGTATACGTAAGTGTTAACCCAGAAAACACATACCAATCATTACTATTTAAATTTCCAAAACGAAGGTTGTCAAAATTATTATTTTTCGGATTACTACCGTCTAAATTATCTGTAAAAGTATATCTTGCGCCTACTTCGGCTCCAATAACAAAATTACTGAAAAATCTAGCTTTAACACCTATAACCATGGGTAATGCAAAGGCACTACTTTGATAATCTAAATAACTTTCTTTACCTGCAATAAAAATTTCATCATAAATAAAATAATTCACTCCAGTTAAAACATAAGGCGTTATTTTCTTTTTGTTATCATGTAAATCAAAATCCATAAAATTGAATTCTAACCCTAGAGAAAACTCTTTCACCTTATTTTCAAAAGTATTTTCTCTTAATTTTCTACTTGGCACCTCACTATCAACATCATTTGCTCTTAAATTTCCTTGATAATAAGAAAACCGCCAAGCATGCCGAGGACTTCTATTCCATTTATATACAATTCCAAAAGCAGGGTCATTTGGAGCTATATAATCGGTAGGGCCTACATCTCCAATATAATTGATTCCACCAGCAAAAACGCCTATTTCATGAATTTGAGCAAAGGTGTTTAAGGTGCAGAAAATCAAGCTTATGTAAATAAAAATACGTTTCATTTTTTCAAATAGTTTGCAAATATAACAATATTGACTACTTAACCCTATTTTATGGGATTTTTTTGTTATATCTTGTTCAGTAATAAAACGCTAAAAAAATAAAAATGATATAGGAAAGTTTTAATTTCTTTTATCTGCCCCCCAAAGTAATTTTTTTCTAATGGTGGCTAAAAATGTTTCTTCTTTAAATTCAATGATTGATAGCGAAAAAGGGGCTTTTTTAATATAAACAGTGGTGTCTATATTAACAGAGGCAATTCGCGAGTCTAAAGAAATTAAAAATTGTTCTTCTCGTCCTGATACTTTTAGAGTAATTTCAGTATCGTCAGTAATTACAAGTGGTCGTGCATTTAAATTGTGTGGTGCCATTGGCGTAACTACAAAACTTGCTACTTCAGGTGTTAATACCGGTCCGCCACAACTCAAAGAATAGCCCGTTGATCCGGTTGGAGTTGAAATTATGAGCCCATCCGCCCAATAAGAAGTGAGGTATTCATCATTTAATGAAGTTTCAATGGTAATCATCGAAGTGGTGTCTTTTCGGGCAACCGATACTTCATTTAATGCAAAATCTAAATCATTGAAATTTTCATATTCAGGACTTGTTCTTATGCTAACTAAGCTTCTTTTGGAAATGATATACTCTTTTTGAATTACTTTTTGCAAAAGCGCTTCAATATTTTCATATTGTACTGTTGCTAAAAATCCCAATCTTCCAGCATTAATCCCGATAATTGGTATGTTTTTATCGCGAATAAATGTTGCTGCTTTCAAAATGGTTCCATCGCCACCAATGCTTATTAACGCATCGAAATCTGAATCAAGTTCGGCATAATTAGAAAAACTTGCAAAAGAGTTTATTACGATATTTTTTTCTTGAAGAATTGATAAAAAGGAATGTTCAAATGCTATTGAAATTTCATTTTTTTCTAAAAACGTAACAACTTTAGTTACAATTTCAGCGGTATTGTTTTGATAATATTGTCCAAAAATTGCTATTTTCATAAGACTAACTTAAATATTAAGATATTTATCTAAATAATCTGAACGTTCTTTTAGACTATTTAAATAGGAGTCTTCCTGATGTTCAGAAATTATTTCATAATCATACCTTCTAAAGGTTTGAATGATTTCGTTTAAACCACTTTGGCTAATTTTTACAGTAATTTCTACTTTATTATTAGCTACATTGGATATAAATAAGCCAAGAATTTTAGCATTATTACTTTCAATAATTTGGGCTACTTGACTCATTGAAAAGGTATTCAATTCCTTTTCAATGATTAATATTCCACCTTCTTCTTTTAAAAATGGGGTTTCATGTAAAAATCGAATCACATCCTCTAATTCATAATAGCCAATATAGTTGTTCTTTTCATCTAATACGGGAAGAATATTGGCATCATTTTTAGCAAAAACTTCCAATACATCTAACCAAATCATGCTTGAGCGCACAAAAAAGCGCTCGAAGTGAAAACGACTATCATTAATTAACGCTTCTGATTTTGAAAATTCTACTGTTTCTTTAGTTATACATCCTATATAAATACCTTCTTCAGTAACTGGAAAATGAGAATATGAAAAATCTTCAAAAAGATCCTGTGCTTCCATAATAGAATCACTGTGCTTTAATGGTTTTATTTCGGTGTTAATATAACTATTTAGGCTATTCATATATAAAAATGTGAAATGAAACCGCAAAATAATCAAAAAATACGATATGATACCTAATTTATACTTTGTATTTTTGCTAAAATTAAATAGCAACCATGACAAAGCTTTCTGTAAATATTAATAAAATTGCGACATTGCGTAATGCTAGAGGGGGAAATGTGCCCGATTTATTAAAAGTTGCTAAAGATATTCAGCAGTTTGGAGCACACGGAATTACCATTCATCCAAGACCAGACGAAAGACATATCCGCTATCAAGATGCACGAGATTTAAAAACCGTAGTTTATACCGAATACAATATTGAAGGCAATCCGCAACATAATTTTATAGATTTGGTTTTAGAATGTAAACCCACTCAAGTAACTCTAGTTCCAGACGCTATTGGGGCTTTAACTTCCAATGCAGGTTGGGATACCCTAAAACATCAATCCTATTTAATGGAAGTTATTCAAGAATTTCAGCGAAACGGCATAAGAACTTCTATTTTTGTTGATCCCAATGAAAAAATGATTGAAGGTGCAAAAGCAACTGGAACTGAACGAATTGAATTGTACACCGAAAGTTTTGCACACGATTATGGACTTGGTAATTTTGCCGGAATTGAACCGTTTATCAAAGCGGCTCATAGAGCTAATGAATTACAATTAGGTATTAATGCGGGGCATGATTTAAGTCTTGATAACATAAAATTCTTCAAAGAAAATATACCTAATTTATTAGAAGTTTCTATTGGGCATGCCTTAATTTCAGAGTCCTTATACTTAGGACTAGAAAATGTAGTAAACATGTATTTGCAAAAATTAAAATAAATGACATTACATTCAAGAATTGAAGGAGAAGGAACTCCAATAATTATACTTCATGGCTTTTTAGGAATGTCCGATAACTGGAAATCGTTAGCAACGCAATTTGCTTCAGCAGGGTTTCAAGTCCACGCATTAGATTTGAGAAATCACGGGAAAAGTTTTCATTCCAATGAATTTAATTATGAGGTAATGGTAGAAGATGTAAAGAATTACATTCAAGTACATCAACTCACAAAAAGTGTTGTTTTAGGTCATTCAATGGGAGGCAAAGTAGCAATGTTGCTGGCAACTATGTATTCAAATTTAGTTTCTAAATTAATTATTGCTGATATTGGTCCCAAATATTATGCACCGCACCATCAAACTATTTTGGCGGGTTTAAATGCGGTTGATTTTTCTAAAAATCCCAGCAGAAGTGAAGTAGAGCAAATTGTATCAAATTGTATTACCGATTTTGGTACGCGCCAATTTTTATTAAAAAATCTATATTGGAAAACGCCTGAACAACTTGCTTTCCGATTTAATTTACAAGTTTTTAATGACAAAATAGAAACGATAGGAACAGCATTGCCTTTTGAAAACAAATTTGATGGTCCAACTCTTTTTTTAAGAGGTGCTAAATCCGATTATATTTTGGATGCCGATTTTGAAACTATTTATCATCATTTTCCAATGGCAACTATTGTAACTATTGCCAATGCGGGTCATTGGCTCCATGCCGAAAACCCAATAGATTTTGAAATAAATGTGATGCGATTTTTAAAATAAAAGTGCAAAAAAATTATGCACGCATAATTTTTTTAGTTAAAAAAATTGTAAAATTCATATTTTGTCTTAATTTTGAACTATTGATTTTTATAAATTCAGAAAAAAACTAACACAAATTTACATTATGAGAAAATTACTTTCTTTAACATTATTGGCTTTAGCTGGCTCAACTGCCTTTGCAGGTGGATATCGAGTGAGTATTCAAGGTCAAAAGCAATTAGCTATGGGACACACAGGTGTTGCTGTAGTAAATAGCGCTGAAGTTGCGTTTTTTAACCCAGCGGGTATGGCTTACTTAGATAAAAAATTCAACTTTTCTTTTGGAGGAAATGCATTGTTTGCTAAGACTAAATTCCAGAATTCACAATACAATTGGCAAGCATCTACTGAAAATTTAGGAACACCATTCAGTTTGTATGCTACTTACAAAGTGAACAAATGGTTTACTGCAGGTTTAGCGGTTTACACTCCTTATGGAAGTTCTGTTGAATGGGATCAAGACTGGCAAGGAGCACATTTAGTAAACAACATTGATTTATCAGCTATTTTTGTTCAGCCTTCGGTTTCGATTAGAGTAGGGGAACATTTTAGTGTAGGTGGTGGACCTATTTTTGCAACGGGTTCTGTAAACTTTAACAGAAATGTTGCCATAAATCCATTATTATCTGTAAACGGAAGTGGAACAGATGTTACCTTAGATGCTAAAGGGATTACTGCTTGGGGTTATACTGCTGGATTTATGTTTAATCCTTCAAAAAAACTAAGAATTGGTATGAACTACCGTTCTGAAATCATTATGGAGGCTAGAGATGGTGATGCTAATTTTAATGATGTACCAGCTTTTGCTTCAACTACGCCAACATTACAAAATACAACTTTTAATTCAGATTTACCATTACCCGCTGAATTGACAGTTGGTTTATCATACAAGATAACAGACAAATGGTTGTTTGCATTTGATTACAACAGAGCAATGTGGAGTGTTTATAAAGCATTAAACGTTGATTTCTTGAACTCCGATGGTACAATCAGAAACTCTTCTAATAATGCGAGAAACTACAAAAATTCAAGTACTTACAGATTAGGAACACAATATGTGGCTAATGATAAATTTACGTTTAGAGCAGGTTGGTATTTTGATGAAAGTCCAGTACAAGATGGCTATTTTGCTCCAGAAACGCCAAGAAATGATTCTATGGGGTACACAGGTGGGTTAACGTATAAAGTGAACAGTAAATTAGGAGTAGATTTTTCATTCCTTTATTTACACTTTGACGAAGTGGACAATTCATATAATCATTATCAAGAAAATGGAAATACATTGCCATTTGGTGGAACATACAAAAGTTCTGTGTTTTCTCCAGGGATTGGAATAACTTACGGTTTCTAATTTAAACTTAAATAAAAATGAAAAATAAATTTATATATTTAGCTATTGTAGCTGTTGGTTTTGCTTCGTGTGAGCCAGAATTTGATAACGCTGTAGACGCAAATTATTCTTCCGGAGAAGCAGATTTTAGTTCTTATGTAGCAATCGGAAATTCATTAACGGCTGGTTACATGGACGGAACCGTTTCTAGAGTTGGTCAAACCTATTCTTATCCAAACTTATTAGCGCAGCAATTTGCCTTAGTAGGTGGCGGTGCTTTTACACAACCTTCTTATGAAGATGATGTGAATAATTTAGGAGGAATTCAAGGATTAACAGGAACCAGATTAGTCATTAATGCCTCTGTAAATGGGGTTCAGCCGATCGCTGGTTCACCAACTATTACCTTAGCGCCACAAGCTATGGCCTATAACAACATGGGTGTACCTAGCGCAAAATCTTTTCACTTGAGACTTCCGGGTTATGGAAATTTAGCAGGAGTAGCTTTAGGTCTAGCAAATCCTTATTTTGTAAGACATGCTACAACAACCACAGCTACAGTAATAGGAGATGCAATGATTAAAAACCCAACATTCTTTACCAATTGGATTGGTGGTAATGATGTATTGTTGTCTTATGCAACAAGTGGTGGTGCTAAAGCCGATGGAATGACTCCTGCTGTTGATCATAATGCCACTGGATTTATAAATCCATTAGCTTATGGTGGCAACGATATTACGAATTCAGATTTATTTGAAGATACCTACACAAACCTCATAAATACCCTTACAAATGGCGGTGCAAAAGGGGTAGTTTGTACCATTCCTAGTGTAACTTCTATTCCATATTTTACTACCATTCCATATAATCCAGTATCTGATCAAGCTTTAACAGCAAACCCTAATATAGGTTTAATTACATCATTATATCAGTTTTTATCAGATGCTACCAATTCTAGGATTGCGCCTTTGAATTTAACGGATGGCCAACCAAATCCAGTTATTATAAATGATGTTGACTTAGTAAGTATTAGTAATCAAATATCAAATATAGCTCCTATATACGCAAATACAATTATTAATACAACACCTACAACAGATCCTCAATATGCATTAAAAATTACATTTGCAAATTTTTTAATTAATAATGCAAATACACTAGGTGTTTTATATGGGAAAGCACGTCAATCAACTTCATCAGATTTGTTAGTTTTACCATCTAGAAGTGTCATTGGTGTTGATCCAGCTGATTCAGCTGCAAATCCATTAGATGTTCCAGGAATAACAGAACCTATGGCTAACAAATGGGTATTAACAGCTACTGAAAAAACAAAAGTTGCAAATGCTACTGCAGCATATAACGCTTCAATTCGTTCAATTGCTGCTACTAAAAATTTAGCTGTGGCTGATATGAATTCAATCATGACACAATTAGTTAGCGGATTAAGAATCGAAACCGGACAAGTGTATACGGCTAACTATTTTAGTGGTTCTACTACCGAAGGTTTAGTGTTGTTTTCTTTAGATGGTGTTCACCCTAACGCAAGAGGTTATGCAGTTATAACTAATGAAATTATTAAGGTAATCAATGCACATTATAAATCAAACTTACCGTTGCACAATCCTTCTTATTTCCCTGGAATTAATATTGTAGGTTCAAATTAAGAAAGTCTTAAATAATTTTAAAAAAGGCATCATTTTTGATGCCTTTTTTTTGTATTTTTAAATTATAAAAATGTAACCATGAATTTTATTATCAAATTATTTATCAGCTCTATTATTGTATTTGCACTTTCCTATTTTTTGCCTGGCGTACAGGTTACAAATATTATGGCAGCATTATGGGTTGCATTAGTTTTAGGACTTCTTAATACCTTTTTAAAACCGGTGTTGGTATTACTTACAATACCCGTAACACTATTTACTTTAGGATTGTTTTTACTTGTTATAAACGCAATTATTGTGTTAATCTGTGATTATTTTATTCCTGAATTTCAAGTTGATGGTTTTGTAACAGCATTGTTTTTTAGTATTTTATTGTCATTAAGTCAATCTATTTTGAATAAAATATTTGTAAGTGACAAATAATTTTATACCGAATTGAATTTCAATAAATTAAAAACTTGTTTGGGTTGTAAAAATTCTATAATTTTGCAACCCAATTTTTATGGTACTTAAATAAACAGATAATGAACATTACAAAAGCACAAGTTGATGCATTAAATGCTATTGTTACAGTAGCAATTACAAAAGAAGATTATTCCGATAAAGTAGAAAAAGTATTGGCAGACTATAGAAAAAATGCTGCTATTTCAGGTTTTAGAAAAGGAGCCGTTCCTATGAGTTTAATCCAAAAACAATACGGAAAAGCGGTTTTATTAGAAGAAGTAAACAAAGTATTACAAACTTCACTAAATAATTACCTAACTTCTGAAAAATTAGATATTCTTGGAAATCCTATTCCAGTGGTAACCGAAAGCATTGATTGGGATGCAGAGCAATTTTCTTTTGACTTCGAACTTGGTTTAGCACCTGAATTTTCTGTGGATTTATCAGCTAAAAATTCGCTAATCAAATATAACGTAATTGCCGATGATAAAATGTTAACCAATCAGGTAGAACGTATTCAAAAACAATACGGAAAATTAATTTCGCAAGCAGAAGTAAAAGCTGATTATGAAGTAAGAGGTACTTTTACCAATGAAGAACAAGGCATCAATGCACCAGCTAATTTTGCGTTAGATATTTTTGCTGATAAAAAAGCGGCCAAAGCATTTATAGGTAAAAAAGTAGGGGATGTTGTTGCAATTGGTACAAAAGGCTTGTTTGACGATGATCATAAATTAATGGACTATTTAAAAGTAGGTCATGATGATGTTCATGGTTTAGATATTAATGTTAACTTTACTATTGAAGAAATCAATGCAGTTGAAAAAGCCGAATTAAATCAAGAATTGTTTGATAAATTATTCGGACCTGGAGTAATTGCTTCTTTAGCAGATTTGAAAGCTAAAATCAAAGAAGATGCTGAAACGCAATTTGCACAACAAGCGGATCAAAAATTCTTAAATGATGTTACGGATTTCTTAATCGATTCAACAAAATTTGATTTACCAGCTACTTTCTTAAAAAAATGGATTAAAACCGTTGCTGAAACGCCACTTTCTGACGAACAAGCAGAAGAAGAATATGCAAAAGCAGAAAAAGGTTTACGTTTCCAATTAATCGAAGGAAAAGTAATGGCCGAAAACAATTTACAAATTACTTTTGAAGATTTAAAAGCACATACGGCTGACATCATTAAAAAACAAATGGCACAATTTGGTCAATTAAATCCATCTGATGATGAAATTAACGGAATTGTAGCACGCGTAATGTCAAATCAAGACGAAGTGAAGCGTTTATCAGAGCAAGTAATGAGCGAAAAAATGTTAGGGTTATACAAAGAAAAAGTAAAAGCCAAATCAAAAGAAGTAAATTACGACCAATTCATTAAAGCGATGTACGGAGAATAAATTCTCATAAAAAATAATTATCTTTGAGCGTCAAACTAGTTTTGGCGCTTTTTTATACCATTAATTTTCATTAAAAATACATTCAATATTATGAATTACGGAAAAGACCCAAGAGCTTCGCTCGAGATGGCGAAGCAATTTAAGAAATATGCTACCAAGCACCATGGCGTAAACAGTTTGTATTATGATAAAATTGTAAGCAGCATGACGCCTTACATAATCGAGGAGCGCCAAATGAACGTGGCGTCTATGGATGTGTTTTCTCGTTTAATGATGGATCGCATCATTTTCTTGGGAACAGGAGTTGATGATTATGTAGCTAATATTATTCAAGCGCAATTGTTGTTTTTAGAAAGTGTAGATGCGTCTAAAGACATCAGTATTTACATCAATTCTCCAGGCGGTAGTGTCTATGCCGGATTAGGGATTTATGATACCATGCAATTTGTAAAACCCGATGTGGCAACCATTTGTACCGGAATGGCAGCTTCAATGGGAGCAGTATTATTATGTGCTGGAGCCGAAGGAAAACGTTCGGCGTTACCTCATTCAAGAGTCATGATTCACCAACCATCGGGTGGGGCACAAGGTGTGGCTACTGATATGGAAATCAACTTGAAAGAAATGCTGAAATTAAAAAATGAATTATACGAAATCATATCTAAACATTCAGGGCAGCCTTTTGAAAAAGTACATCAAGATTCAGAACGCGATTATTGGATGATTGCTGCTGAAGCAAAAGAATACGGAATGATTGATGAAGTGTTAACAAGATAATTAATTCAAAGTTTCAAGTTTAAGGTTTCAGGTTGAACAACTTGGAACTTGAAACATGAAACCTGAAACAAACAAAATGGCAAAAGAAGTATTAGAATGTTCGTTCTGTGGGAGAAAAAAGCCGGAAACCAATTTATTAATTGCGGGAATCACGGCGCACATTTGTGACAAGTGTATTGAACAAGCCCACGGTATCGTAGTAGAAGAATTAAAACAATCCGGTAATGCTGATTTGGCAGCCGATTTAATTCTATTGAAGCCAAAAGAAATTCGCGCGTTTTTAGATGATTATGTCATTGGACAAGATCAAACTAAAAAAGTGATGAGTGTTGCCGTTTACAACCACTACAAACGTTTGATGCAAAAGCAATTAGATAATGAAGTAGAGATTGAAAAAAGTAATATTTTAATGGTAGGTCAAACCGGAACGGGTAAAACATTAGTAGCAAAAACCATTGCTAAAATGTTGAACGTACCGCTAGCTATTGTTGACGCTACCGTATTAACCGAAGCAGGTTATGTAGGAGAAGACGTAGAAAGTATTTTAACCCGTTTGTTACAAGCGGCTGATTATGATGTGGCTAAAGCCGAAAGAGGTATCGTTTTTATTGACGAGATTGATAAAATTGCCCGTAAAAGTGATAACCCTTCAATAACCCGAGATGTTTCGGGAGAAGGCGTACAACAAGCCTTGTTGAAATTACTTGAAGGAACGGTTGTGAATGTGCCACCAAAAGGAGGAAGAAAACACCCGGACCAAAAATTTGTAGAAGTAAACACCCAAAATATCTTATTCATCGCGGGTGGTGCTTTTGATGGTATTGAACGCATTATTTCCAAACGATTGAACAGACAAGCAGTAGGGTATAGTTCGTCTTTAGGAACCGACCATATTGATAAAGATAATTTGTTGCAGTATTTAATTCCTAAAGACGTTAAAGATTTTGGATTAATTCCTGAAATTATTGGGCGTTTACCGGTTTTAACACACATGGATCCTTTGGATGCAGCTACTTTACGTGCCATCTTAACCGAACCTAAAAATGCTTTAGTAAAACAATATGAAAAGTTGTTTGAAATGGATGAGGTAACGTTAGCGTTTGAAGAAGAGGCTTTAGATTATATTGTGGAAAAAGCCTTAGAATATAAATTAGGCGCCAGAGGACTGCGTTCGTTGTGCGAAGCCATTTTAACCGATGCCATGTATGAATTACCTAGTTCAAGCGACAAGCACTTACAAGTAACTAAAGACTATGCCGAAAATAGTTTGAATAAAAATTTATTACAACGACTGAAAGCGGTTTCTTAATTATTATATTATACATAAACAACACCTGCTTGGTTTTCAAAGACTAGTGGGTGTTTTTTATTGCCTGAATTAAAAAAAGGAAGCTGTTTTACTTTCACCTCACACCTTCTAGGACCACAACCATAACGTTTTGGCCCACAACCAGAAAAAACAATTACACAAAGTAAAAGCAGTAGAGCAAAACTTGTTTTTTTATTCATGATTAGAGTTGTAATAAACATTCTAAATAAGTTCGTTCGTTAGACAAACGCGGCACTTTGTGTTGGCCTCCTAATTTATCTTGCTGTTTCAACCAGTCATAAAACAAATTAGTTCGGGCTACATGAAGTACTAACGGGTTTAACGTCATATTATTGTAGCGTTTGGCTTCATAATCAGAGTTGAGTGCTTGTATGTTTTCGTCTAAAGCTTGCGTAAATTTTGCGATATCTTCGGGCGGATTTTTAAATTCAACTATCCATTCATGCGCTCCTTTTTGGTTATTGGTCATGAAAATAGGCGCAACGGTATAATCTACCATTTCACAATTAAATGTTTTACAGGTTTTTGCCAAAGCGGTATCGGTGTTTTCTACCATCAATTCTTCGCCAAAAACGTTTATGTGGTGCTTCGATCTTCCGGTTACTTTTATACGATATGGATTTAAGGACGTAAATCGAATAGTATCGCCAATTAAATAACGCCACAATCCCGAATTAGTTGTGATGACTAACGCATAATTTTTATGCAATTCCACTTGATTCAATCGAATTACGCGTTGGTTGAGTGTGCCAAAAGTATCCATTGGAATAAATTCGTAAAAAATACCATAGTCAAGCATCAACAATAATTCATCGCTCCCATTCTGATCTTGAATCGCGAAAAAGCCTTCCGAAGCATTATAAATTTCGTAGTATTTAAAACTGTCTTTCGGAAATAATTTTTTGTATTGTTCTTTATACGGTTCAAAACTTACACCGCCATGAAAATAAACTTCAGCATTAGGCCACACTTCTAACAAGTTCGATTTTCCGGTGGTTTCCAAGGCTTTTTGCAACAGCACAAGCATCCAACTCGGTACTCCGGCTAAACTGGTTACATTTTCATTTACGGTTTCATTAATTATCGCAGGAAGTTTGGTTTCCCAATCGCCCATCAACGAAATTTTACTGCTGGGTGTAGAGCTAAATTCGGCCCAAATAGGCATATTATCAATCAAAATTGCCGATAAATCACCAAAAAAAGTATTATTATCTTCATACAATTGCTTGCTTCCGCCTAAGCGTAAACTTTTTCCTGTAAACAATTGCGAATCTTCGTTATTATTTAAAAACAAACACAATAAGTCTTTACTGGCTTTGTAATGGCAATTTTCTAAGGCTTCTGCACTCACCGGAATAAACTTGCTTTTGGCATTAGTAGTGCCGCTCGATTTGGCAAACCATTTAATATTCGAATGCCAAAAAACATTTTGTTCGCCTTTTCGGGTTAATTCAATTAAAGGTTCTAATTCTTCATAGGAAGCAATCGGAACACGTTCGGAAAATGTAGTGTAATTTTTTACGGAACTAAAATCATATTTTTTCCCAATTTGCGTGGCTTCTGCCGATTTGATCAAACTAAACAACAATTCTTCTTGAACTTCAAGCGGATATTTTAAAAACAATTCCATTTGATGAATTCGTTTTTTTAAAATCCATGTGGCAAAAGAATTTATAATTTGTAGTGGCATTTAGCGCGTTCTATTTTGAATTATGAATTGGGAATAATAACTTTACCAAAAATAGCAATTTTTTTAAATAAATAGGCTAAAAAGAAAATCTTAACGCAAATGATCTATCAAGGCACGCTGACTAAAATGCAAACTGAATTAGGCAACCCGATTCAGTATTATTTGGTTTTTGAAAATAGTTTTTTGAACCTCAATCAGCTTTTAGGGAAAGACCTTGCTATTGAATTTCAAGGGTATCAATGTTTGAATTGTGGAAAAGCGAAGAAAATTTTTCGTCAAGGATTTTGTTACGATTGTTTTATGAGCAGTCCGGCGGTGGGCGATTGGATCATGAAACCCGAATTATCCACAGCACATTTAGATGTTGAAGATCGTGATTTAGCGTATGAAAAACGCGTACAATTGCAACCCCATGTGGTGTATTTAGCCTTATCGAGCGAAGTAAAAGTGGGTGTTACGAGAAAAACGCAAGTACCTACACGCTGGATTGA
>ERZ888423.51-NODE-51-length-106599-cov-27.860940_pt1 | contig 106599 bp, 98 predicted proteins | sample MGYA00520523_ERZ888423 | MGnify/ENA primary metagenome ERZ888423 (study PRJEB32303, sample SAMEA104408611) | aquatic metagenome | biome: Brackish water; feature: Pelagic; material: water | place: Baltic Sea | collected 2014-06-08T10:24:00 | depth 30,27 m ...
TGGTGCCGGCAACAGGACTCGAACCCGTGACCCCCTGATTACAAATCAGGTGCTCTACCAGCTGAGCTATGCCGGCACTAACCTGCCGATACCGGAATCGCCCATCCGGCGCAAGCGCGCGAGGCGCTTTGCCTTGCCAGCAGCTCCAGTCTCGCCAACACTGCCTCCATCGCACCTCCGGGGAGGCCCCGCATGGCAGATCGCGCCCTGATGCCTGACCTGCTCAGGGCGTTTGCCCTTTTTGGTATCGCCGTCGTCAACGTCATCGGTTTCGCCCAGCCGTTTACCACCGGGTTTTACGATGGCGGGCTGGATACGGCCACTGACCAGGCCGCCTACAGCCTCGTCAGCCTGCTGTTCCTGATGAAATCCTATCCGCTCTTCTCGATGATGTTCGGCGCGGGCCTGAGCTACCAGCTGATGGCGGCTGAGCGGGCCGGGAAAGATTTCGCGCCGCGCTATTTCCGGCGGATGGCAGCGCTGATCGTGCTGGGCATCCTGCATTTCGTCTTCTTCTGGATCGGTGACATCCTGCTGACCTATGGCTTGCTGGGATGCCTGCTATTCGTCCTGCGCGACGCCTCGGTGAAGGTGCTTGTCCGTACCGGGATCGCTCTGATCGCGCTCAATACCCTGCTGCTGTTTTCCTTGGCGGCAATGATCTGGGCCGCAGAGACCTACGCGCCCGAGGTCATGGCGGATGCAGGATACGCGGAAATGGACACCGAGGCGCTCGCGGCTTTCGGCGGGGGCAGCTTCCGGGACGCCGCGCGCTACCGGCTCGAACTCATGCCTTTCGTCCTGCCGGGCGCGATCGTGCAGCAGGGTATCTCGGTTTTCGGTTTCTTCTGCTTCGGGCTTGCCGCCGTGAAAGCGGGCGTGATTGACCAGCCGAAGGCGCGGATCTGGAGACTGTCACGCCGGGTGTTCCTGCCGATCGGGCTGGCGGGCAGCGCGCTCGGCGCCTGGATCCTGCTGCAGGCGTCGTCGCCGGTGGACAGCACCTACATTCTGGGCAGCGGCGTGATCATGGCCTTCTCGGCCTTTTCTGCGCTCGGCTATGCCGGGCTGATTGCAGCCGTATCCGGCGGCGTGGCAGGCCCCCTCCGGCGGTTCCTCGCCCGGGCCGGATCGGCCTCACTGACAGCGTACCTGCTCCAGTCGGTTGTCTTTTCATGGATCTTCTCGGCCTACGGGCTGAACCAGTTCGCGGCCATGGCGGCGGCCGGGGCGATCCTCGTGGCAGCCCTGGTGGCGACCGGCTCCCTTTTGTTTACGGGTATCTGGCGGAGCCTTGCGCCCCGCGGGCCCATGGAAGTCCTGCTGCGCCGGGTAACCTACTGGGGCCGCGTGTAGCGCTTTCCTTTGTTGCGCGGGGCGCTAAAAGGCGCACTTGCCTGATCCGAAAGCTTAAGAGGCGTCCCATGACCCAGAGCCGGCGCATCCTCATCACGTCTGCCTTGCCCTACATCAACGGGGTCAAGCACCTCGGCAACCTGGCCGGATCGATGCTCCCGGCGGACGTGTATGCGCGGGTGATGCGCCTCAAGGGTCATGACGTGACCTATATCTGCGCCACCGACGAGCACGGCACTCCGGCCGAACTGGCAGCGCAGGCGGCGGGCCAGACGGTGCAGCAGTATTGCGACGAGCAGTACGAGATCCAGCGCAGGGCGGGCGAAGGCTTCCTGCTGTCGTATGACTGGTTTGGCCGCACGTCGCGGCCGGCGAACCACAGGCTGACACAGCATTTCGCGCAACAGCTGGAGAAGAACGGCCTGATCGGGGCGCAAACCTCGAAACAGGTTTATGCCGTGGATGACGGACGGTTCCTGCCGGACCGGTATGTCGAGGGCACCTGCCCGCATTGCGGATTCGAGAAAGCGCGCGGCGACCAGTGCGACAGTTGCGGGCGGTTGCTGGACCCGGTGGAGCTCATCAATCCCTATTCGGCGGTCACCGGCAGCCGCAACATCGAAGTGCGCGATACCGAGCACCTCTATCTCAAGCAGACAGGCATGCAGGAGACGATCCGTGCCTGGGTGAACGAAAAGGGCAAGGCCTGGCCGTCGCTGGCGGTGTCGATCGCCAACAAGTGGCTGGATGAGGGCCTGATTGCCCGCTCGATTACACGTGATCTCAGCTGGGGCGTGAAGGTAACGTCCGCCGACGGATCACCGCGCCCGGGCTTCGGGAACAAGGTGTTCTATGTCTGGTTCGATGCACCCATCGGCTATATCTCGGCGACGCAGGAATGGGCCGAGGCCACGGGAAATGACTGGGAGAAACTCTGGAAGCGCGACAAGGGCGCCGACCAGACGGAATACGTCCAGTTCATGGGCAAGGACAATGTCGCCTTCCACACAGTCAGCTTTCCTGTGACCCTGCTGGGGTCCGGCGAGCCATGGAAGACTGTGGATAAGCTGAAGGCCTTCAACTGGGTCACCTGGTATGGCGGCAAGTTCTCGACCAGCAACAAGCGCGGCGTGTTCATGGATACAGCGCTCAGTCTCCTGCCGGCCGATTACTGGCGCTGGTACCTGATCGCCAATGCGCCGGAAGGCTCGGACGCGGCTTTCACCTGGGAAGGCTTCCAGGCCGCCGTCAATTCAGACCTTGCCAACGTGCTCGGCAATTTCGTCAACCGCATCACGAAGTACTGCGCGTCGAAGTTTGATGGGAAGGTGCCGGATGCCGGCGCGCCCGGAGAGGCCGAGGCCTGGATGGCGAATGAACTTGCGACGCGGCTGAAAGCCATCGACGAGCATTACGAGGCCATGGAGTTTCGCAAAGCGGCGGCCGAGACGCGCGCCCTCTGGGCAGCCGGCAACGAATACCTCACCCGGGCCGAGCCCTGGGTAAAGTACAAGTCGGATGTCGACGGCGCGGCTGTCGGCGTGCGGACGGGCCTGAACCTGGCGGCCCTCTTCGCAATCATTGCGCAGCCGGTCATACCGGATGCCTCCGGCAAGGTGCTGGACGCGCTGGGTATTCCGGAGGGCCATCGCCGCTGGCCGGACTGGCAGGACAAGGGCCTCCTGGACGCCGTCCCGCGCGGCGCGCCGATCACGCCGCCGGATGTGCTGTTCCAGAAGATCGAGGACACGCAGGTCGCCGAATGGACCGGGCGCTTCGGCGGCGGCTGAGCCTCAGCCGGGCTTGCGGAAACAGGCGAGCAGATTGTTTGCCGGCATGTCGGTGACGCTTTGCAGCGCCAGCCCAGACGCCTCCGCGAGCGGGACGAGATCCCGGTCGAGGTCGCGCACACCCCAGTCCGGATTGCGCAGCTTCAGGCTTTCGCCGAAAGCGGCGTTGGAGGGCGCCATGGCGCCTGACCGGGCAAACGGTCCATAGAGGATGAGCAGGCCGCCTGGCCGCAGCAGGCGCCCTGCCCCGCGGATCAGGCCTTCCGCCGCCGGCCACGGCGCAATGTGCACCATGTTGGCGCAGAAGACCGCGTCCCACGGCGCCAGGCTTTCGGCGTCGCCCCAATCCTGCGCGGACGCATCTATGCGCAGGGGTCCCGCCAGGCGTCCGGCCGTGTCCGCCTGCTGCCAGGCGCGCTGGCTGATCAGGCTGTCGCCGTCCAGGTCCGAATAAGTCCAGTGCAGGCCCGGCAACCCGGATGCCAGGAAGGCGCCGTGTTCGCCGGTTCCGGAGGCAATCTCGAGCACGCGCGCGGGCGGGATGAACACCTGCGCCAGAGCGTCCCGGATCGGGTCGCGGTTGCGGGCGACGGAGGGTGAGTAGCGCCGCCCGTCTTCGCCTTCGCCCCGGTTCTCCAGCGCGACCGGCGGCTTATCCGCCATGGGCCTGCTTCTCAAAATCGTACATTTCCGTTGTCACGCCCGCCTGCCCCGGCGGGCTGTAGCGCGGGCCGGCCGGCCGCTCCGGCGCAAAGTGGGCGTCCAGGCGCGCGACCTGGTCGGGCGACAGCATGACCTGCGCGGCGGCGTGGTTCTCTTCAAGGTGCGCGAGGCTCTTCGTGCCGGGAATGGGGATCACATGGCTGCCCCTGGCGAGCGTCCAGGCGAGCGCCAGCTGCGCCACAGAACAGCCGGCCTCGCGCGAAACAGCTTTCGCCTCGTCCAGCAGGGCGAGGTTGGCCGGATAGAATTCCGGCCTGAACCGGGGGAACATGCTCAGGCGCATATCGCTGGCATGGAACGTTTCCGGGTCCGCCGGAGGATCGGCAAGAAAGCCGCGCCCCACAGGCGAGAACGCCACCAGCACAGTGCCGAGTTCGCGGCAGGCGTCGAGGACCGCAATCTCCGGATTGCGCACCCAGAGGGAGTATTCGGACTGCATCGCGGCAACCGGGTGCACGGCGTGTGCGCGGCGCAGCTGGTCCTCGCCCATTTCGGACAGGCCGATAAAGCGGATCTTGCCCTCTGCGACCAGGTCGGCCAGCGCGCCCGCAGACTCCTCCACCGGCACCTTCGGATCCGGACGGTGCAGATAGTAGAGATCGATCACATCCGTACGCAGGCGTTTGAGGCTTGCCTCGCAGGCGGCCCTGATCGCTTCCGGCCGGCCATCCAGCACGCGCTGGCCGTCCCGGAAACCCAGCACACACTTGCTGGCGAGGAAGTATTCCCTGCGCCTGTGCCCCAGCGCCTCGCCGATCAGTTCCTCGCTGCGGCCCAGGCCGTAGATCGCGGCCGTGTCGAGAAAATCGCACCCGAGGTCCAGGGCCCGCACCAGCAGGGCCCTGGCGCCGGTCTCATCCATTGCCGGCCCGTAGGCGTGGGTAATGTTCATGCAGCCGAGGCCGATGGGATGGACATCCCGGTCGCCGATGCGCCTTCTGGAAGCGGTCATACGGGTCAGGCTCTCGCCTTGAAGCGCTGGCGCAGTTCGGACTTCACGATCTTGCCGTTCGCGTTGCGCGGCAGGGGCTCGTTCAGGAACTGGATTTCAACCGGCACCTTGAACGCAGCCAGTTGCCCGGCGACATGCGCGCGCAGCTCGGCCTCGGTTGCGCCTTTGCCGGGCTTCAGCTGCACGACGGCGCCGACTTCCTCGCCGAGGATCTTGTGCTGGATGCCCACGACCGCCGCGTCCATCACGGCAGGGTGGTCATAGAGCGCGTTCTCGACTTCGATACAGTAGATGTTTTCACCGCCGCGGATCAGCATATCCTTGGCGCGGTCGACGAGGTAGAGGAAGCCTTCCTCGTCGATGCGCGCAAGATCGCCGGTGACCACCCAGCCGTTGCGGAAGGTTTCAGCGGTTGCGTCCGGGCGGTTCCAGTAAAGCCGGCAGTTGGACGGGCCCTTGCACCAGAGCTCGCCGACCTCGCCCGGCGCCGCGTCCCTGCCCTCGGGATCACAGATCCTGATCTCAACCGCGCCCGGAGGCGCGCCGGCGCTGGAGGGGCGGTTCACATAATCCTCGCCGATGTTCAGCGTGGCTGTCGCGCAGGTCTCCGTCATGCCCCAGCCATTGCCGGGGGCCGCGTCCGGGAAGCGCTTCTTGATCGTCGAGACGAGTTCAGGCGCCGAAGGCGCACCGCCATAGGATATGACCTGGATGCTCGAGAGGTCGTACTTGTCCCGGTCGGGATGTTCCAGCAGCTGCCAGGCAATCGCAGGTACGCCGCCTACGGACGTTATCTTCTCCGCTTCGATGATCGGCAGCGCCTGGCCGGCGTCCCATTTGTACATCGACACGATCTTGTCACCGCGCAGGGCGGAGGGGATGAGGATTGCGAAGGCTCCGGTCGCGTGGAAGAAGGGCACGGCCAGCAGCGTGCCGCGCATCGCGTCCGGGTCCGGCGCGGGGATGGGCTCGCCCTTGCGCAGGTACATACGGGCCTGGCACGTGGTCGAATTGAACATGTTGGAGATCACGGCGCGGTGGGTGGCGAGCGCGCCCTTCGGCTTACCCGTGGTGCCGGACGTGTACATGATGGTGGCATCGTCGTCCGGACCGAGTTCGACCCCGGACGGCCCGGCATCCGGCAGGTCCGCCCAGGCATTCGGATGCCCCACAATGTCGTTCAGCGAGGCAACGCGCGGGTCGGCAATGTCTTCAACGCACTCGCGGGCAATCAGGATGTGCTTCAGGTCCGGCAAGCGTTCGAGCATGCCCCGGATGCGCTCGTAAATCTGGGCGTCGACGATCGCGGCCTTGACGCCCACGAACGACAATCCGTACTCCAGCTCCTCAGCGGTCCACCAGGAGTTCATCGGTGTTGCAATCGCGCCGGCGCTCAGCGCGGCGTAAAAGCCAAGCGGCCATTCGGGATAGTTGCGCATGATGACCGCCACGCGGTCGCCCTTCACGATGCCGAAATCCGACACCAGGGCCCTGGCCAGCCTGCGCGAGGCCAGATGCAGGGCGCGGAAGGTGACGCGCTCGTTTTCGTAGACGATGTAGGTGCGGTCCCCGAACTGGTCTGCTGCCGCCTCAAGGATGAAGGGGATCGTGGGCGGCGCGTTCCTGTAGACCTTCATCGCCACGCCGCCGATCACGGCGTCCTCCAGCTCGACCGGAGAGCCCGGCCCGGCGAGCGCCGCATTGGCCTCCGCAATCGACATTACGGGCCAGTTCGAACTCGCGCCTTCGGCCATGGTCATTTTCCTCCAGATTGTCTGATCGCTGCCAGCAAACCATGTCTGGAGTGGCCTTTGAAGAGGCAGGACACCAAAATCGGCAAGGGCGGCCGCCCCGGCCGCAGGCGGACGGGCGTTGTCTCGTCGCTGGCGAGGCGGCGCCAGTAATTGTGCCAGTTATTTGCCGGCGTCGCAGAAGCGCACGTTGCGCACCGTGCCGTCGCGGTCCGTGACGGAATAGGCCCGGCCGGTCAGGTTCGAATCCTCGCAGGCATAGCCGATCTGGTACATCGCCAGAAGCGCCTCATTGCCCGGCAGGATGTCGTTGGCGATCATCAGGTCGATGGCATCAAGGTGGCGCCCGAGGCTGAACAGGGCCAGGAACTTATCGGAGCGGGCCGCGTCGAGCGATTCCAGGGTCGCAAGGAGGATGGCAACGGCGGCCTCGGCGGCCGGCAGGGCGGCGGCCGACTGTTTCGCCGCCGGGGTTCCTGCAAAACCGGTCAGGACTTCGTTGAAATACTCAACGGCGCCTTCCGCGTCATAGCCGGTCGGCGAAATACTGAGCTTGCCAAGCCTGTGGAGGACTTCGGAGCGCTGCTCAGGTGACAGGCTCGTATCACCGGCCAGCTGCATCAGGCGCTGGATGGCGGCGGGCGTGTTGCCGGCGCTGACGAGCCCATCAGCCGTCTGCAGGCCGAAATAGTAAGGCGAGACGACGGCCAGGGTCCCGGCGGCTGCGGGCGCGGACGTACCGGGGGAATTCGAAGACGCGCAGGCGGAAAGCACGAGCGCGCAGGCCGCGGCAAGCAAGAGAGGACGAAGCATCGGTTTTCTCCGGTCAGAAGTGTTGAACTGCGCTCAAGCAAAGTTGCGCGATGCTTTGTCTAGCGTGGCAAGCCAGGCAGGGACATGGCTGAACTCAGGTCAATCTGCGGCGCCCGGCGCTCAGGCGCGCGCCGCGCTCTCAATGGCAGAAATGTCGCCCCGCCCGAGCGCCTCGATGGCGCGGGCCGCGATATGGCGGGCATTGAGGCCGGCTGTCTCGTACATGGCGAACGGCGAATCCTGGTCCTGGAAAACGTCCGGCAGGGTCATGATGCGGATCTTGACGCCGGTGTCGAGCGCCCCGGCATTGGCCAGGTGTTCGAGCACGAAACTGCCGAAGCCGCCTTTGGCGCCTTCTTCGATCGTGATCAGGACTTCGTGGTCCTTCGCCAGCCGCTCAACCAGGTTCCCGTCCAGCGGCCGTGAGAAGCGGGCATCTGCGACCGTTGTACTGAGCCCCTGGGCGGAGAGCATTTCGGCGGCTTTCAGGGCTTCCTGCAGGCGCGCGCCAAAGGACAGGATTGCGACAGTGGTCCCCTCGCGGACGATCCGGCCCCTGCCGATCTCGAGGGCTTTCAGGTCGGCCGGGATTTCGAGGCCGATGCCTTCGCCGCGCGGATAACGGATCGAGCTCGGGCCATCATCGATCTCGAGCGCGGTCTTCACCATGCGGGCCAGATCGGCTTCATCACCGGGCGCCATGCAGACAAAACCCGGCAGCGCGCCGAGATAGCCGATGTCGAAACTGCCGGCATGGGTTGCGCCATCGGCCCCGACGAGGCCGGCGCGGTCGAGCGCAAACCGGACAGGCAGTTTCTGGATCGCCACGTCGTGGACCACCTGGTCGTAGCCGCGCTGAAGGAAGGTCGAGTAGATCGCGCAGAACGGCTTCATGCCATCGGCCGCGAGCCCCGCTGCAAAGGTGACGGCGTGCTGCTCGGCGATACCGACATCGAAATGGCGCTGCGGGAACCTGGCACCGAAGATATCCGTCGAGGTGCCGGTCGGCATGGCGGCCGTGATCGCGCAGATGCGCTCATCGGTCTCGCCGAGCCTGGCCAGCGTCTGGCCGAACACTTTCTGGTAGGTCGGCGGACCGGCGGCGCCTTTGGACTGCTCGCCGGTGACGACCGAGAATTTCGAGACGCCGTGATACTTGTCCGCAGAGTTTTCTGCCGGTGCGTAGCCCTTGCCTTTCTGCGTGACGACGTGAAGCAGGATCGGGCCGTCTTCGATGTCACGAACGTTTTCGAGGATCGGCAGCAGGGTATCGAGATCGTGCCCGTCGACCGGGCCGATATAGTAAAAGCCCATCTCCTCGAACATGGTGCCGCCCATCGCGAAACCGCGCAGGTATTCCTCGGCGCGGCGTGCCGGCGACTCAAGGCCCATCGGGGCAACAACCTTTTTCGCGAACCGGCGCAGCCCGCGATACGGGCGCGAAGAGACGAGGCGCGAGAAATAGTGGCTCATGGCGCCGACCGGCGGGGCGATCGACATGTCATTGTCGTTAAGGATGACGATCAGGCGCGACTTGTCAGCGCCCGCATTGTTCATCGCTTCATAGGCCATGCCGGCCGACATCGATCCGTCGCCGATGACGCAGACCACATTGTTCCTGCGGCCCTGCAGGTCTCGCGCTTTGGCAAAGCCAAGGCCCGCGGAAATGGACGTCGCGGCGTGGGCGGCGCCGAAGGGGTCGTAGTCGCTCTCGGAACGCTTGGTGAAGCCGGAAAGGCCCCCGCCCTGCCGCAGGGTGCGCATCCGGTCGCGGCGGCCGGTGAGGATCTTGTGGGGATAGCACTGGTGGCCGACATCCCAGACAAGCCGATCGTCCGGCGTATTGAAGACCGAATGGATCGCCACCGTCAGCTCGACGACGCCGAGGCCCGAACCAAGGTGGCCGCCCGTCACCGCCACGACATCAATGACTTCCTCGCGGACTTCGTCGGCGATCTGCTTGATTTCGGCGCGCGAACGCCCCTTCAGGTCAGCCGGGGAATTGATGGCATCGAGCAGCCGGTTGGGGCGAATTTCTGTCATCTCGCGTTGTCTTTTCTTGATGCCAGCGCAACTGTTTCAACGTGGCCTGTCTAATACATAGTCCACGGAATGGAGCAGTATAGCCGCCTTGTCACGGAAAATTCCCAGATGTTCCTTGGCCTGGGCTGCCAGTAAACGGACCCTCTGGCGGGCCCCGTCGACCCCCAGCAGGGTCACGAAATTGGCTTTTCCGGCTGCATGATCGCTCCGCAGCGGCTTTCCGGCGACCTCCTCGTCACCTTCAGCATCGAGGATATCGTCGGCGATCTGGTAGGCAAGGCCCAGGTCATTGGCAAATCCGGCCAGGGCGTTACGCTCGCCTTCACGCGCATGGCCGATGATGGCCGCCGCTTCCATGGCATAGGAAATCAGGGCGCCCGTCTTGAGGCGTTGCATTCGGGTGATCGTGTTGAGGTCCCGGGGGCTGTCGAGCTCCAGCATGTCGATCATCTGACCGCCCACCATGCCGCGGGCGCCTGAGGCATCGGAAAGACGCTCGATCAGCAGGACGCGGATGGCCGGATCGTCATGGGTTTCGTTCGAGGCGAGAATCTTGAACGCCAGCGTCAGCAGCGCGTCGCCGGCAAGCACGGCCGTCGCCTCGTCGAAGGCCTTGTGAACGGTAGGCTGGCCGCGCCGGAAATCGTCATCGTCCATGCAGGGCAGGTCGTCATGGACCAGCGAATAACAGTGGACGCACTCGAGCGCCGCCGCCGTGCGCAACAGGCTTTTCTCGGAGGCCCCGAACATCGCGCCGGTTTCGAGCACGAAGAAGGGCCGCATCCGCTTGCCATTGGCGAGGGCTGCATGGCGCATGGCGCGCATCAGGTTGGCTTCAGGACCGCTGGCCGGCGGAATAAGCTGGTCGAGCGCCACCGTCACCCGGTCCGCCACTTCCTTCAGCCTCTGCTCGAACCCGGTAACGTCCCCCATGGCCTGCTCGGACTCTCAGTCGAAGGCTGCAGGTTCGGTGGCCGGGCCGCTGGCGCCCTGCACGATCTGCTCGACTTTCAGTTCCGCAGATTTGAGGCGCCCTTCGCAATGCGCCCTCAGGGCCGCGCCGCGCTCATAGATGGCAATCGACTTTTCAAGTTCGACATCGCCCGTTTCGAGCTGGCGCACGATGCCCTCGAGCTCCCCGAGCGCTTCCTCGAAGGTCATCTTGTCGACCGGTTTGGTTCTGGTCTCAGCCATGTCTGGCATCCTGCTTGCGCCGCTTTTTGAAAGTTCTAGAGCCACCCGCCGGGACCGACAACCAAAATACCGGCCACCGGCGGTATTATCGCCCGCGATAGATGTAGACGCGGTAGCTCCAGTAGCGGTCTCCGCCGTCCTGCGCGCAGACCCAGCCAAGCTGGCGCAGTTCCGGCCGCAGCATCCTGTTGAACCAGCCATGGGCGGCCAGGTAGACCTTTCCCTGCGCGGAGGCCTCATGTAGCCGCAGCGCGGCAATCCTGGCCCGCAGGCGCGCCTCTTTCGAGTTTTCCCCGCCAATGCTGTGTCCGGCCAGCCAGGCCGTCCGCGCCAGCACATTCCACGTTTTCGGCAGGGCCTTCACACCGGCGAACTTCGGCGGCGGCAGCGTGGCTTCATTGAACACCGGATCATGCGCGGCGCTCTTGTGCGGCAGCGCGATGCCGGCGGTCTGCTGGGCTCTCAGCCGGCCCGACGCAAACACCACATCGGCGTCTGCGACGAGGTCCATCAAGGCCTGCGGCGCTTCCTGGCCATCGGCGAGCGGGCCCGCTTCGTAACGATCCCACCAGCCGACATAGTCACGCCAGCCGAGCCTTGGTCCGGCCCGGCGGTCAAGCGCAGGGCGGCCATGGCGGGAGATGATGATGGGTCCGCGCCGCGACCCGGCCGATGTCGTGTCTGGCATCGTCCTTCCCCCGAACAGTCCAAGCAAGGCGTCTCGCCCGCCTCTTCCGACTAACGGCGTTGCCCGGCCCGGGCAAGCGCGAAGCCCGCGGAGCGGCGGGTAAACTAGAGCCCGCGCCAGACGCGCTTCTGGCACGCCTCGCCGTCCTGCAGCTTGCAGCGGTGGAAGGTCAGCAGCACCGTATCTGCGCGTCCGATGAGATGATCGGTCGGCACAAAGCCGATCGAGGCATCATCCGGATCGCCGCGAAGCGGGCAGCCTGCACGGTCGACCACGCCATTAACGGGCGGGCAATGGCCGGAGAGTTCGCGGCTGTCATAGGAGTTGTTGCGGTTGTCGCCGATCAGGAACAGGTGGTCTTCCGGCACCACGAAGAGCAGCGTGTCCGATACCGGGCGGCCCCGAAGGCCCCTGTGGGTCATCCAGGTCTGGTCGCCGATCGTCTCGCGCCATTCCTGAACCTGTTCGATCACCACTTCCTTGTCAGGCGCATAGCGCACGTCGCGGACAAATTCCGAGGCCACTGGCTGACCGTTGATGATCAGGGCCTCGCCCAGGATCTGCACCCTGTCGCCGGGCAGGCCGATGATACGCTTGATCATCACGCGGTCGGAATGGGTATGCTCGAAGACCACCACGTCGCCGCGCTCCGGCGTGCTCGGGAAAAACCGGCCTTCGCCGAGCGGCAGGTAACGCCCGAGGCTGAGCGGGAGAGAATAGCGCCCGTATCCATAGCCAAACTTAGCGACCGCCACGCGGTCGCCGACTTCCAGTGTCGGCACCATGCTTTCGGACGGAATCACGCGCTGTTCGTAGGCAAGGCCCGTAAACAGCAGGAACACCGGCGCCACGATAGCCAGCGTGGCAGCCCACTCCTTAAGCTCCCGTTTGACCTTTTCCCAGGTAGACGCCGGCGGCGCCGGTGGGGCCTGGGCGTCGATTTGGCTCGGCATCATGACCTCAAGAATCCGCTTGCGCGCCAGTCTTAGACGAAAAGGTAAGGCTCTGCGAAGGCGAAATACCGGGCCAGACTGCTATTCGCCGGGCTGGGCGACATGCGCCGGATTGTAAAGTGCCACGCCGCTTTCGGAGCGGGAAACCGCCAGTTCACCCCGGTGCCTGAGGTAATTCAGGTGCGCGAGCGCCTCACCGGTGGCCATGCTGAGTTCATCGCCCTCAATCGCCCGGCCGAACACCGAGACGAAGGTTTCGAGCACGGTGGCGGGCCCCTTGTCGAGGCGCCGGCGAAGGCGCGTGAGCGCCGTTTCATGACCGTCGATCAGGTGCTGCAGGCGCTTGTGGGCACCGGTGAAGGGCTCGTTATGGGCAGGCAGGACGAGGCAGTCTTCCGGCAGGGCTTTCAGCAGCTTCCGGCAGCTCGCCAGCCATTCGGCCAGCGGATCGGCGTCCGGTTCGGTCGGGTGGACCGACACGTTCGACGAGATGCGCGGCAGGATCTGGTCGCCGGAGATCAGGATATTGCGCTCCGGGCAGTAAAGGCAGGCATGCTCGGGCGAGTGGCCTGCGCCCATGATGACCTGCCAGGTCGCGCCAGCCATCTCGAACGCGTCGCCGTCTGACAGCCGGTGGTAGGCATCCGGCATCAGGCTCACGCCCCGTCCGAACCCGCCGAACCGCGACCTGTAGTTTTCCAGCGCCGCCTCGCCCCAGCCGGCCTGGCGGTAGAATTCGGTCGCCACCTGCGGGGCCTGCCGGCCGGTATCGGCCACCAGCATCCGGCAGGTGATGTATTCCAGGCGGCTCATCCAGAGTCCGGCACCGTACGTGTGGCAGAGCCAGCCGGCGCTGCCGACATGGTCCGGATGCATGTGGGTGACAATGACGCGCTTCAGCGGCTTCTGCGCCGTAACGCGGGCATCAAGCAGCTGGCGCCAGGCGGACTTGGTCTCCGGCAGCGGCAGGCCGGTGTCGACGATGGTCCAGCTGTCACCGTCATCGATGAGCCAGAGATTTATGAACTTCAGCGAGAAGGGCAGCGGCATGCGCACCCATTCGATCCCCGGCGCGACCGTGATCGCCCCCGCCAGGCCCGGCGCCGCGTCCCCGAAGGGGTAATCCAGCCCGAAACGGCTGGTCGGTACGTATTCAAATCCATCCATCAAGGGACGATACCCGGCCAAGAGGGCCCGTCGAGCCGTCACGCAGGGGAATGCTATTTGATCGGGGTGCGGGGCCGCGGCGCCAGCCGGGTGCGCCGGAAGCCTTCCCCGGTCAGGCCGTAATTGCGCGTGCGGTAGGCTACTTTCGGGGCCAGCTCCGACGCGACTTCCCTCGATTTGCCGGCAGACGACTTGCGCGCCTTCGGCCCCGGTGCAGGCGGTTTCTTCGCCGAGCTGGCCTGCGCCGCCTTGCCGACGCTGGCGGCGATCAGGGCCGCGCGTTCCCTGTGGCTGAGCGGGCGCCATCTGCCTTCCGGCAGATTGCCGAGTTCGACCGGGCCGACGCGGACGCGCTGGAGGTCAGCCACGCGCAGATGGACGAGCGAACACATCCGCCGGATCTGGCGGTTGCGGCCTTCCGAGAGCACGAACCGGAGCGTGTCCCTGCCTTCGGCGCTGACCTTGGCAGGGCTAAGCCTGCGGCCATCAAGTTCCAGGCCGTGCCGCAGGAGGGCAAGTTTTTCCGGCGTGATCTCGCCCAGGACTTTGACCACATATTCCTTGTCGACTTCGCTCAGCGGGCCGATGACGGCTTTCGCCAGCACCCCGTCCTCCGACAGGATCAGCAGGCCGCGCGAGTCCTTGTCGAGCCGGCCGAGAGGCGCCATCCTGTTGTTGCGCCCCGGGACCGCGTGCGCTTCGCCTTTCAGCGTCGCCTGGGTAATCAGGCGGATGGCGGGCGTCTCTCCGGGCTCGGGTGTGCCCGAGACGTAGCCGACGGGTTTGTTGAGCACGATCGAGAGCTGGTTATCAAGCTTCTGCGCAGCCTTGGAATTCAGCCTGATCGTCTGTCCCGGGACGATCCGCTCACCGAGTTCGGTGACCGGCTTGCCGTCGATCTCGACGAGCCCCTGTTCGATCAGCGCGTCCGCTTCACGGCGCGAACAAACGCCCTCCAGCGCCAGCCACTTGTTGATGCGCACAGGCTCTGCGCCGTCATAGGTCTTCGTCCAGGCGGCCATGGTCTAATCGATTCCAAAAAGTGCGTGGCTGTTGTCGAGGAACCGGTCGCCGCCTTCAGTGATGCCGGCGACGCGGCCCGGCGCAGAGGCGAGCGACGTCTCGGCGAAGAAGCCTGCCAGCGCCATCTGCCGGGCACGGAAATCCGGATCCTTCTGGCGCGCCGCAAGCGCGGCGCGGACGAGGAAATGGCCGCCGATCACGTCGCCAGCGAGCGCCAGGTAGGCTGTCGCCCCGGCGAGCGCCTTGTCCTGGTGGCCTGATTTCATGCGGGCAAGCATCCAGTCTGTCGCGTCTGCCAACGCCCTGGAAGCGGCCCAGAGACGCTCCGCCAGCTGAACAGACTGCGGAGTGTTGGCGGACCGGGCGGCCCGGACGGTTTCGTCGATCTCGGCCAGCATGGCGCGCATCGAGGCGCCGCCATTGCCGGCGACCTTCCGCCCGACGAGATCGATAGCCTGGATACCGTTGGTGCCCTCGTAGATCGGCGCTATCCGGGCATCGCGGTAGAGCTGCGCGGCGAGCGTGTCGTTCATGAAGCCCATGCCGCCATGCACCTGCACGCCAAGGCTGGCGACATCGACACCCATGTCGGTGCTCCAGGCCTTCGCGATGGGCGTCAGCAGGTCCTCGCGCGCCCTGGCGGCTGTACGCACCGATGGCACGTCGCAGGCACGCGCCAGGTCTGCGGCAACGCCGCAGGCATAGCAGATGGCCCTTGCAGCCGCGACGCGGGCACGCATAGTGATCAGGGTACGGCGTATATCCGCATGGTGAAGGATCGGCGCAGGGCCGCAGACGCCCTCAGCGCTACCCTGCCTGCGATCCTTCGCGTAGCTGAAGGCCGCCTGGTAGGCCGCCTCCCCGACGCCGACGCCTTCCAGCCCGACATTCAGGCGCGCCGAATTCATCATCGTGAACATGCAGGCAAGGCCCTTGTTGGCTTCCCCGATCAGCCAGCCGGTCGCGCCTGCATACTCCATCACGCAGGTCGGGCTCGCGTGGATCCCGAGTTTCTTCTCGAGGCCGATGCAGCGCACTGCATTGCGCGCCCCGGGCGATCCATCTGGGTTGACGAGGAATTTCGGGACGAGGAAGAGCGAAATGCCTTTTGATCCCTTCGGCGCAGCCGGAAGGCGGGCAAGCACCATGTGGATGATGTTCCCGGTGAGGTCGTGGTCGCCCCAGGTGATGTATATTTTCTGGCCGGTGATGGCGTAGCTGCCATCCGCATTCGGCGCCGCCCTTGTGGTGAGCGCGCCGACATCGCTGCCCGCCTGGGGCTCGGTCAGGTTCATCGTGCCGGTCCAGTCGCCGGCGACGAGTTTCGGAAGGTATATCCGTTTCTGTTCGTCGGTGCCGTGCGCCAGCAGGGCCTCGACCGCGCCATAGGTCAGCATCGGGCAGAGGGCGAACGCCATGTTGGCCGAATGGAACATTTCCATGACGCCGAGGGCCAGGGCGCGCGGCAGTCCCTGCCCGCCCCACGCTTCGGGAGCCGCAAGGCCCATCCATCCGCCCTGGCGGAAAGCTTCATACGCAGCCTTGAAGCCATCGGGGGCGATGACCCCCTCATCGCCCAGCCTGGCGCCTTGCGAATCGCCTGCCGGGTTCAGCGGTGCCAGCACGTCGCGGGCGAGTTTGCCGGCTTCTTCGAGGATCGGGCGGACGATATCGGCGTCATACGCCTCCAGGCCAGGAAGCCCCGCCAGCTCTCCGATCTGCGCTATCTCCTTGAGACAGAACTCAATTTCGTCGATCGGTGCGTCGTAGGCCATTGGAATCCCGTGTCGTGGATAGGCGTTATGCCTGGCAGGTGATAGCTTAACGTATGCATGCGCGGAAAGTCTGCGCTACTTGTTACCCCGACCCGTTGGGCATTTTGGAGACGAAGACAATGAGACTTTTCCTGATTTGCGCGAGCGCGCTCGTTCTCGCCGCCTGCACCCCGGCATCCGGGCCGGCTGCATCGCCGGAGTCGGCCGCGCCCGCCGCAGAAGCCGCAACGACCGAAGCGGCTCCCGCCGCTGAAGTCGCGTATGGCAAGGCTGCCACCTACAGGATCGATCCGACGCATGCCTCGATCACCTGGCGCGTCAACCATTTCGGACTGGCGAAGTACACCGCGCGCTTCAAGTCGTTTGACGCAACCCTAAGCTTCAACCCGGCCGACATTGCCGCAAATGCCGTCGACGTAACGATCGATCCGCTTTCGGTCGAAACGGACTATCCGGGCGACTACAAGGCCGGCCATGCCGACAGTGGGTTCGCCAGCTGGAACGAAGACCTTGCGAAGAACGCGCAGTGGTTCAACGCGGGCGCCCATCCCCAGATCAGCTTCAAGTCGACCAGCGCGACCCAGGCCAGCCCGGCCACCGGCACCGTGACCGGCGACCTGACCTTCCTGGGCGTCACCAGGCCGGTCACGCTGGACGTGACCTATAACGGCGTCGCCCGGATGCCCTGGGCGCCGGACCAGGACAAGATCGGCTTTTCCGCCACGACAACGCTCAAGCGGTCAGACTTTGGCATGGGCGCCTACATCCCTAATATCGGGGACGAGGTCGAAGTGATCATTGAAGCCGAATTCGCCGAAGTGGTTGCCCCGTAACCCATGAACGCTGAAGCGTCCTCACGGTACACCGGCGTCGCCATTGCCCTGCACTGGGCCATGGCGGCGCTGCTGGTGTTCATGATCTGGCTGGGCTGGAACATGGAAGACAATGAGGCGCGGTTCCAGCTTCACAAATCGGTCGGGATCACGATCCTGTTCCTGGCGATCGCCCGGCTCGCCTGGCGATTTGCCAACCCGCCACCGCTCCTGCCTGAGGGCATGCCCGGGATCGAAAAGACGGCCTCGCACGGCGTCCACATTGCCTTTTATGTCTTAATGATCGCCATCCCGCTCGGCGGCTGGCTGATGGTATCGGTCTCGCCCTTCCAGGTTGCGACAGTGCTTTACGGCGTTGTCAGCTGGCCCCACCTGCCCTTCACTGAAGGGCTGATCGGCGAGGATCTCTACGAATTCACCGAGTTCTTTCACAGCAAGGGCGCCTGGGTGATCATCGCGCTCCTGGCACTGCATGTCGCCGGTGCGGTCAAGCACGAGATCGGCGCCGAAGAGGGGGTGCTCAAGAAAATGATCCCCGGCCTGTTCGGCAGGTCAGACCCGCCAGCCCTGCCGCCCAAAGGCTTCCTGTTCGCCTTCGGCGGCAGCGCGGCGCTGTTTGCCGCCATTGCGGCGTCCGCCTTGCTTGGCTCCGGACCTGCAAACCCCGGCCCTCCGCCACCGGGCGCTTCAGGAACCGGCGTCCAGGCGAACTGGATTGTCGATTACGAAAAATCCGCGATCACCTTCTCCGGCCTGCATGAAGGCAGGAAATTCGAAGGCGTGTTCGATGCCTGGACAGCAGATGTCGCTTTCTATCCGGAAGCCCTTGCAACATCTCAGGTGCAGGTATCGGTCGATACCCGCACGGCCAGGACGGGTAAGAAGCTCTATGACGACAGCCTGAAGAGCCGCGAATGGTTCAATGCTCCGGAGTTTCCGCAGGCAACGGTTGAGCTGGGTGAGTTCAGGCAAGTGGCCGGCGGATACGAGGCGGCGGCGACCCTGACACTCAAGGGCAGGCCGGTCCGTCTGCCCCTGACGTTCACGCTCGACATTGACGGGGACGAAGCGCGCCTGGAAGGCGCCGCCACAGTCTCGCGCAAGGCGCTGGATCTGGGACAGGCCTCGGACGCCGGCGCACAATACGTCGCCGACGAAGTGAGCATCGAAATCTCGGGCAGAGCCACGCGCAAACCGTAAGCGGCGCGTTTGTGTCCGGGCCGGGCAGTGGTATGGCCGCGCAATGACCGCGCCGATTGTCCCGATCCTTCCTGAAACGATTGCCCTTGCTGCCGAAATCCTCAGCGAGGGTGGCCTTGTCGCGATGCCGACCGAGACCGTCTACGGACTTGCGGCAGATGCCGCCAACCCGGAGGCCGTGGCCCGATTGTACGAGGCCAAGGGGCGCCCCCGGTTCAATCCGCTGATTGCGCATGTCTCGTCCTGGGAGATGGCGCAGCGTGAGGCCGGGTTCCCGGCGCCGGCGCGCACCTGCGCCGAAGCATTCTGGCCGGGGCCCCTGACCCTTGTCCTTCCTGCCCGGGCCGGAGGCCGCGTCTGCGATCTAGCCCGGGCGGGCCTGGAGACCCTGGCGGTGCGCTGGCCCGCACACCGGGCGGCCGCGGCCCTGATCGAGGCGTTCGGGCGCCCGCTGGTTGCGCCTTCCGCGAACCGCTCCGGCCATGTCAGCCCCACCCGGGCCGAGCATGTCGCGGAAGACCTGGGCGAACGCATCAGCCTGATCCTCGATGGTGGCCCGTGCGATGTCGGGATGGAATCCACGATCCTCGGATTTCAGGACGGCGAACCTGTCCTGCTGCGGCCGGGCGGTCTTGCGACGCAGACGATCTCAGCAGAACTTGGCCGCAGCGTGCGGGCCTATACCGGCCAGGCGGGGATCAATGCACCCGGCCAGATGAAATCACACTACGCCCCCAGGGCGCGCCTGCGCCTGAATGCGGCGGCGCCGCAAGACGGTGAAGGTTTCCTCGCCTTCGGCCCCCTGGTGCCCGGAGACCTCAGCCTGTCGGCCTCTGGCGACCTCGCCGAAGCCGCCGCCAACCTGTTCGGGATGCTGCGCAGTCTCGACACGCGGTTCGAACGCATTGCGGTATCGCCGATACCCTTCACAGGTCTCGGCGAAGCCATCAATGACCGGCTGGAGCGCGCGGCGCACCGCGAGGCAGGCTGATGGCTCAGCCGCCCATGATGTCTTCCTTGAGGACCGTCATCATGAACTGGTACGAGGTCTCACCTTCTTCCTCGTCCTTGTAGACGACGGCCAGGAACTCGGCGCCGAGGTAGACTTCAAGGGAATCGTTGAGCTTGTCGCGCGAAAGAAGGCGCAGGCCGGGGTGCAGCTTCTCCTTGAGATAAGCCTCAAGGCGAAGGGTTTCTTCTTTGTTTATCATGGGATTTCCTGAACCAAATCAATACGCGCCGAGACTAGACGCTTTGCGCGCCTGAGCAAAGTGGCGCGCTGCAAGGTGGCGGGCTTAAGTTCCGGCGGTGTCCGGAATGCCCTGGTCCATGGTCCGGGCCGGCTGGCAGCAGGACGGGCCGGCCACGACCTTCGCCGGGACCCCGGCCACCGTGCAATAGGCCGGCACGTCTTTCAGCACCACACTGCCGGCCGCCACCTTGGCTTCGTCGCCCACCGTTATGTTGCCGAGGATCTTGGCGCCGACCGACAGCAGGACACCGCGGCCGATCTTCGGATGCCGGTCGCCGACTTCCTTGCCGGTCCCGCCCAGCGTCACACCGTGGAGCAGCGAGCAGCCATCCCCGACGACCGCCGTCTCGCCAATCGTGATCCCGGAAGCATGGTCGAGCATCACCCCGCGCCCGATGCGGGCCGCAGGGTGAATATCGACACCAAACAGTTCCGACGTCCGGCTCTGGAAATGGAAGGCCAGCGTTTCGCGGCCAAGGCGCCAGAGCTGGTGCGCGATGCGGTGGGTCTGGAGCGCCAGGTAACCTTTGAAGAACAGGAAAGGCTGCAACATGCCGCGGGAGGCGGGATCGCGCTCGAGCACGGCCTGCATGTCGGTTTCGGCCAGCGCGATCAGTTCAGGGGCCCCGTCATAGATGCCCGAAATCACGTGGCGGACCTGCTGCGTGGCCATCGCCGGGCCCGCGAGCTTTTCGGCCAGGTGATAAGACAGCGCCTGGCCGAGGGTCACATGATTGAGGATCGCGGCGTTGAGATAGCCCGACAGGGATGGCTCTTCGGCAGCTGCGGCGGTGGCTTCGAACCGGAGCCGTTTCCACGCTGGGGCCGGCGCGCCGATGTCTGGATTGTCGGTCATGGCGGGCTCCTGCAGGGCATCTAGGTTGCGAAATGGGCTCAAGTGGTCGGAAATACAATTGCCATGGCCCGGACGCGCCATTTTGGACGCTTCTCCTCTGGCCCCGCCCGCATTAAGCCAGACAGTGATGACCAAACGCTTTCCGCCCCCGCCCCTGCGTGACGCGCCGCTCGCCGGCGCCCGTCCCAGCGCAGACGCCCGCGCCCTGCTGGCGCTTCGCAAATCCGCCAACAAGCTTGTCCTCGGCGCCCCGGGGCCTGATCCGGCCGAACTCGATGAGCTGCTTCTCGTGGCCGCCAGGGTGCCGGATCACCGGAAACTCGGGCCCTGGCGGTTCGTTTTGCTGGAAGGTGAGGCCCGCTTCAGGTTCGGCGCTGCGCTCGCGTCGATCCTGAAGGGCCGGGCGGCGCCTGAGGCGCAGGTCCAGGACGCGGAAAAATCGATGCTTCGGGCGCCCGTGGTTGTGGCCGTCATCTCGAGCCCGGTAGAAGATGGCCGCACACCGGTCTGGGAACAGGAACTCTCCGCCGGCGCGCTTTGCTACAACCTGCTGGTGGCCGCCAATGCGAGCGGCTGGGCCGGCGTCTGGCTCACCGAATGGGCGGCCTACGACGCCGAGGCCGGCGCAGTGCTTGGCGTGCAGGCACATGAGCGGATTGCCGGCTTCGTCCATCTCGGGACCGCAAAGGCAGCCACGCCCGAGCGCGTGCGCGCCGAAATCGGCCCCCGGGTCCGGCGCTGGACCGGCGCCTGATCAGCCTCGCCCGCGATACGGCGCAACGCCTGTCTCCGGAACATAGAGCCCGTCCGGAACCGAGCCGGATTGCCAGAACACGTCGATCGGTATGCCGCCGCGCGGATACCAGTAGCCCGAGATGCGCAGCCAGCGTGCCTGGGTGAAGCCGAAGAGGCGTTTGCCGATCGAGACCGTGCAGTCCTCGTGGAAGGCGCCGTGGTTGCGGAAACTCGTCAGGTAGAGCTTCAGGCTTTTCGACTCCACCAGCCAGTGTCCCGGCGCATAGTCGATCACGAGGTGAGCGAAATCGGGCTGGCCGGTCACCGGGCAAAGCGAGGTGAACTCCGGCGCCGCGAAGCGCGTGAGGTAAAGCGTGTCCTCGTGCGGGTTCACCACGCGCTCCAGCACGGCAGCCTCCGGGCTGGCGGGGATTGCGGTTTGCAGGCCGAGCTGGCCAAGTCCCTGGTAGATCGTTTTATCAGACATCGGGGATCAGGTTCACGGCTGGAATGAGATCAAAAGTCAGGCCCATATAGAGGATGTAGCCGATGAGGAGAACCGCGCCTTCCCAGCGCGCAATCCTGCGGCCGGTCATCGCAAACAGCATGAGCAGGCCGGCCGACAGCACCAGCGCGCCAACGTCCACGGACGAAATGATGCTGACGGGTCCGGCGCCCGCCATGGCATCCGCCGTGATATCCCCCCGGATCGTGAACGGGCTGACCAGCGCGGTGATCCCGAGAATGCCAAGGATATTGAAGATGTTCGAGCCGATGATGTTACCCAGCGCCACGTCTGCGCGTTTACGGTATGCGGCCACGATCGAGGTTGCGAGTTCCGGCAGGCTTGTGCCGACCGCAACAATCGTCAGGCCAATGATGGTTTCACTGATGCCGATGGACCGGGCGAGCGAAGTGGCGCCGGTGACGAGCAGGTTGGCCCCGATAACGACAGCTGCAAGGCCCGCGACCGCAATGGCGAGGCCTGCGCCCAGAGCATACTGAGGGCCGGCGGGCCCGGCTTCGGCCTCGGGCAGCTCACCCGCCGCGCCTTGCCTGCGCTGGTCGGCAATCAGCGACCAGGCAAGGTAGGCGATCAGCAGCGCCAGCAGCAGAAATCCGGAAAGCCGGCTGAACGCGTCGAACCAGAGCAAGGCGCAAAGTACGCCTGTAACAGCGATCATGAAGCTGCCGTCACGCGCCAGCGCCTTCGGATTAACCAGGACGGGCGAGATGATCGCGGCAAGTGCCAGTACGAGGAAGATGTTGGCAATATTCGAGCCGACGACGTTGCCGATGGCGATCCCGACGGCCCCCTTGTCGATCGCCTGGAGGCTGGTCACGAGTTCCGGGACGGATGTGCCGAAACCGACCAGCGTCAGGCCGATGACCAGTTCGGATATGTTGAGCTTCCGGGCCACGCTGACCGAGCCGCGCACCAGCGCCTCGCCGCCGATCAGCAGCAGGAAAAGGCCTCCAAAGACCAGCAGATACATCATTAAATCGAATCCCGCCGTGTTTCAGGCCATATAGGGTCACGATACCGTGAGAGGCAAACAGGCTGCCGAAGACCACTATTTTGCTTTCACCTGTCAAGCGTACGTTATGGTTTCATCCATATGAATAGGCCAGTACTTGCAAGTACTGCCCCGGCAGAAAGCTGAGACAAACGATGAAAGCAGGCAAACCGGCCAACGCCTGGACGATGACCCGGCCTTTGGCCGGGGCCTGCCTGCTGGCGGCAACGTCTGCCTGTGCGCTGATCCCGGGCGTTCGGGACGGCGTAACCCAGCAGGCCGAAACGGCCCCCCGCGCCGCAGTCGAGGGAATGCCCCCTGCCCTGATTGCCCGCGCCAATGGCCTCGTGCGCGTTGCCGAACCTGCACCGCGCAGCGTCCTCGAGGCGCGCAACCGGATGAACAGTTCAGCTGCCCTCCTGCGCGACCTGATGTCCTCTGAAGGCTATCTTGCCGCCGAGATTGCGCCTTCCGAGATCGGCGCGGCCAGCGACGCCGGCGTGCTCGTTGCCGAACCTGGCCCGCTGTTCACCATCCTGTCACGCGACTTCCGCGGCCGTGATACGATGGCGCCGGAGGTGGCCCGCAGCCTCGAGACCGAACTGCGCAAGCTGCCCGCAGGCGCGGTTGCCCGCACACAGAGCATCGAGCGGCTCGACGATGCTCTGGTAGGGCTGCTGCGCCGGCAGGGCTATGCGTTCGCCCGCAGCCAGGGCATCGACGTGCTGGCCTCGCGAGATGAGGCCAATGTCGAATTGACCTTCCTTCTCGTGCCCGGCCCCCGCGTGTCGCTGGGCGCCCTCGACGTCACGCACGCCGATGCGCGCAGCAGGAAAACGGTGCGGACACTGAAGACATGGTCCGACGGCGATCTCTATACGCCTGATATCATTGACCTGCTGCGCACCCGCCTGCGGGCGACGGGCCTGTACGAAGGCATCGGCGTGACGATTTCCGAAACGCCGGGCACGGATGGGCTGCATACGGTTTCAACGACCCTTGTCGAAGGCAAGGCGCGCACCCTCAGCGCCGGTGTCACGGCCTCTACAACCGAAGGCGTCGGGGTGGATGCCTATTGGGAGCGCCGCAACCTGACCGGCCGCGCCGACCGGCTGCGCGTAAGCACGAAAGTCGCGACCCTCGGCCAGGACCTGACAACCACCTACGAGCGCCCCAACATCGGCAGGTATGGCCGCACGTTTTCTCTCGAAGCCGGCGTGCGCGCCGAGCAGACAGATGCCTATGACCTCCAGGGCGCGCGCGTCAGCGCCGCGCTTTCCCAGCCCCTCTCCCGCCAGCTGACCCTGTCGATCGGTGCAGCCCTCGACGCCACCCGGACAGTTGACGAGCGCGTCCGCATCCTCGGGGGCATCGAGCGAGACCAGTTCACCGTGTCCTTCCCCGTGTCCGCCAACTATACCGATGTCGGAGATCCGCTTGATCCCCAGTCAGGCTTGCGCTTCTTCGCCGCCGCCGACACCGGCGTCTCGACCGGCGATAAAACGCCGGCATACACCCGGCTTGAGCTTTCCGGCGCAACTTACAGGGCCATCGCGGACGATCTCGTCGCGGCCTTCCGCGCTGAGTACGGCGCCTTCATCGGCTCGGATGATGTGCCCCCCGACAGGCTGTTCTTTGCAGGCGGCGGCGGTACGGTTCGCGGATACGAATATCAGAGCCTTTCTCCGCGCAATTCGTTCGGAGACCTGGTCGGCGGGCGCAACCTGTTCTCGGCCTCCGCGGAATTGCGCTGGCGGGCAACGGAACGTTTTGGTTACGCGCTGTTCACCGATCTCGGCGCAGCGGGCGATGACGCCGGGTCGGTGTTTTCGGAGGCGGCGGCCTCGGTGGGAGTTGGCGTGCGCTACTATCCGGGTTTCGGCCCGGTCCGCCTGGATATCGCCGCACCGCTGGATCGCCGGGACGGTGACTGGCCGGTGCAGGTGTATATCTCGATCGGCCAGGCTTTCTGATGCCCGGCCGTTTCAACCCGTTCAGCCTCCTTCGGCGCCGCCCGGTGTCTTCCGCGCTGGTGACGCTTTTGATTGCGATGGTCGTCCTGCTGGCGTCTGCGCGTCACTGGATCACGACGGATGCGGGCCGGGATTTCGTCATCTCCCAGCTCGATGGCCGCGAGGTTGCAGGTTATGGTCGTCTCAGCGTCCGGAACCTCGAAGGCGATCCGCTGTCGTCGCTGTCTGCAGGTTCAGTTGAAATCCGTGACGCTTCAGGCGTCTGGTTCTCCGCGGAATCGGTGGATCTCTCCTGGTCGCCGCTGGCGCTGCTGTCGCGTACTGCCGAGCTGTCGCAGCTGACAGTGTCGCAAGTGAACGTCCTTCGCCGGCCGCTGCGCGCCGATCGCCCGGAGACCGGCAGCGACCCGTGGGAAATTCGCCTGGGACAGGCAACAATCGACCGGCTGTTTCTCGCCGAAGGGGTCGCCGGCCCGGCCTCAGCGTCTGCGGTATCGGCCCGCTTCCTCAACGAGCGCAGCGGGTCGATCGATGCCCAACTCGGTATTTCGCCTCTGGAAGGCGCGGGTGACCGGATCGAAGCGAAAATCCTCCGTGACCGGAATTCCGCCTTCGATATCAGCATCGGCGCGGCAGCCCCTGCGGGCGGCGTGTTTGCGCACCTGCTCCGGCTTCCCCCGGGGGCCTCGGCGGCCGTCGCCGCTACTGCCGCCGGGGACCTGAACGACGGGCGCGGAGAAGCGCGCCTGACAGTCGACGGAAGTGACAAGGTCTTCCTTTCCGGCAAGCTGGAGAATGGCGCGCTGGATGCCAGCCTGCGGATGGATGCCAGCGCCCTGCCGGTGCCTGAAAACCTTGCCGCCTTTCTCGGCCCGCGCGCGCAGGCGGATATAACCGCCGTCTTCGACAAGGCGCTCGTCTCCGTCACGATCGACAGCCGCATTGCAGCCGGCACCGTGAACCTCTCGGGCAAGGCAAGAGCCAACCGCCTGGAACTGGCCGGGCCTGCCCGGCTCACCGCTCGCCTCACATCGCTGGCGCCGTACTGGGATGCGCCGCGACTTGTCATGCTGAACGGAACCATCGAGGAACAGGGCTCCGGCTATCGGTATTCCGGGGACGCCCGCCTGGAAGTCAAGCCGGCCGCGGACCTGCCTTTCGAGTGGCTCGCGGGTCCGGTGACCGCCGGTCTTGAAGACGGCCGCATTCCCTTCACCGGCGATGTCACGCTCGGCAGACCCTTCTCCGGCAATCCTGAAATTGCCGGCATTCTGGGCGACGAGGTCCGCATTTCCGGCAACGGAAACTTCGACATCGAGACACGCCGCCTGCTCGTCGACGCCGCAGAGCTCACGCACAGGTCCGGCACCGCCCAGCTTCTGGGGGAAGCGGGCTTTGCAGATGGCTCGGTCAACGTCTCAGGCAGGATCACGCAATCGATAGGCGCCCTTACCGGGAGTTTCGCCGGCAATGCCGCCGGGTTCGTGCAGGCAAAAGGCGAGCTTCGCGACTTCGAACTTGGCCTGAACCTGAACCTCCCGGACCTTACCACCCCGCTCACCCAGCTCAAACCGCTGATCGAAGGCCGCAGCACACTACGGGGCCTGCTCGCCATTACGCCGGAAGCCGGCATCATCCGCCGCCTCGACGTTCGCCTGCCAGGCGCTGAGGGACAGGTCACCGGGCGGATCTACGGCCCGCAGAGCCCGGATCTGAAATTTGTTTTCCGCCAGCTCCGGGCCCTTGCTGTCTCCGGCAACGAGGTGGACCTAGGGTCGGTCACCGCGCAGCTGAAGCGGCGTTCCGGAAACCTGTTGCTGACCGCAACGTCTGAAAATGGCCGCGCGCTCGTCAGTGGCCGGAGCGTGTCCGATCTCGCTGCCCAGGCCGAACTCAGCCTGGACGACGGGGACATTTCCGGGCCCGTCACACTGACAGGGCGATCCGATGGTCAGGCTTCTGCTGTGTCCTTCTCGCTTGACCGCGCCGGCAGGGCCACGCGGCTGAGCGCCATCGACGGGCGTCTCGGCCGCGTCGAATTCTCAGGCTCCGCATCGCTGCAGGACGGCGGTGAGATTGAAGCAGATATCGACGCCGAGGCCGACAGGTTTGAAATCGCAGGCATCACGTTCGGTTCGCTGAAGCTCAAGGGCAAAGGCGGGCGCGCAGGAGACAACCCGTTCGCGCTCGCCGCCGCGTTCGAAGCGCTCAACATCCGTCTTTCCGAGCGGCTCGAGATTGACGAAGTCACCGGCACGGTCGCGGCCACACCGGCTGGTTACCTGTTTGAGGGCCGCCTTGTTGACGCGCTGCCGGGCGCCGGCAGCAACATGGCATTCTCCGGCCTCGTCGCGATGGCAGACGGCCCGGCATCCGGCACCCTGTCGCTTTCGGGCGACCTGCTCGGGATCGCCGTCGCCACCCGCGATGATGCGCAATGGTCTCTCGGTCCCTATCCGGGCGTGGACGCCGATGTCTCCCTGCTCGGCGGCAGCCTCAGGGCGCGCCTCAGGGCCGGAAAAGAAACGACCAGCAGCACGCTCGCCCTGGAAAACCTGTCGATTGCGCCGGTGCTGGCCGCGCTCGGCTACCCCGCCCTGGACGCCGTCATCTCGGGCCGCGCGAACGGACGCCTGTTCGGCGAGGATCCCGAAGGGGCCTTCAGCCTGTCGGCCGTCAGCGCCGTTTCCGGAGTATCGACAGCGCTGGACCTCAGCCTGAACGGACATCTTGACCGGCGTACGATGACCTTCACGGCGCAGTCCGCTTACGGACCTGATCTCAAAGCCAATGCGGCAGGACGCCTGCCGGTCATCGCATCCCCTGCCGGACTGGTCCGCCCCGACCCGGACCAGGCGATCGAGGCGCTGCTCGACATCAGCGGCGATCTCAAGGCGCTCCGGCTGATCGCGCTGGCCTACGGCCACGACATCGGCGGAAAGCTTACAAGCCGCACACGCCTTTCCGGAACAATCGCGCAACCGCTCGTCGAGGCAAATGCGGACATCACCGGCGGCATCTATGAATACGGCGCCACGGGCCTCAGACTGAAAGATCTCGACCTGCAGATCAGATATGACAGGCGTGTCCTGCACATCGCCGGTTCGGGCGCCGGCACCGGCGGCGGCACGCTTACCTTTGACGGACGCCTCGCAGAGGGAGGAACCGGCATTGACCTGAACCTCGACCGTATACTTATTTACGACCGCCTCGCAGACCAGGCCCGGATCACTGGCAATGCGAAACTGACAGAAGGAGCGCTCGACCGCGTCCTCGCCGGGGACCTGGTCGTGAACGATGCCCGGTTCAACATTGACAGTCTTTCTGACACATCCATCCGCACCCTGAACGTACGCTGGACGACGGATGATCCGGATGCGGAAAGGGAGATATTGCTGAACAAGCCCATCCGGCTTGCGCTCAAAGTCTCCGCGCCCCGCGGGATTATCGTGCGCGGCCGGGGGCTCGACAGCGATTGGGGCGTCAGCCTTGATGTGACCGGCAGGCCCGACAGCCTCCTGCTCAACGGCCGCGCCACGCTCGCGCGCGGCTCGCTTGAACTCGCCCGGCGTCCTTTCGAGTTTGAAACCGGGCAGATCACCTTCGACGGGCCGATCGGGACCGCGCGACTTGCCGTGTCCGCCACGCGTGAAGTCGATGGATTTTCCGTACGCGCCGATGTCGGCGGGTCTCCGTCCAGGCCTGCCATCGAGCTGAGCAGCACACCGTCACTGCCGGAAGATGAAATCCTTTCGCGGATGCTGTTCGCCCGCTCGTCGGTGGACCTCTCAGCTCTCGAGGCCGCTGAACTCGCGACCTCCATCGCGCGCCTCGCCGGCCAGGATACCGGTATCGATCCCATCGGCGTGATACAGGCGGGGCTCGGAGTTGACCGGCTGCGCTTCGGTATGGACAAAGCGGGAAATGCAGAGCTGGGTGTCGGGCAATACCTCGCCCCGGACGTCTACCTCGAAGTGACGACGCAAGGCGCGGCAGGAAATTCGGTGGAAGTCGAATGGCAGCCCCGGCCCCAGGTTTCAGTTTCCTCACAGACCAGCTCCAGCGGGGATTCACGTATTTCCGTGCGCTGGAAGAAGGACTACTGATCAACCCTGCAATTTACACCTGCGCGGTTAGTTTTTTTTAACGCCTTGTGTAGAATCTACTACAGGACAGCCGTTTCCGTGTTACAGATTTTAGTATACTGTATTCCTTGCTTTCCGGTTTCTTCCAAGGGAGACCGCAAATAGCTTAAGAGGTAAAAGAATGACCGACGACACCCGGATTGCCGGTTCACGTTCCCCAACGCGCATTGACCAGCTGGTCGGTGAGAAGATCCGCGAGCTGCGGACAGCTCAGAATTTCACCCTGTCCGAGCTGGGCCAGGAACTCGGGATCAGCCATCAGCAATTGCAGAAGTACGAGACCGGCACCAACCGCCTGAGCGCCGGCATGCTCGCCAGTGTGGCCCGTGTGCTGCGCGTCCCGATCGCTGAACTGTTCCAGGACGCCGACGCCGGAACGCCCGGCAAGCGTGACCCGGTCACCGAGGCCCGCGCCCGATGCCACACCCTGATCGACCGGACAAATTCCGTGGCGAAACTCGAATCGATGGCGAAAGTCCTGCGCGCCCTGTCGTCCGACTGAGCGCTCAGCACGCGACGACATTGACGGCGAGACCGCCCAGGCTCGTCTCCTTGTACTTCGATGACATGTCGATGCCCGTCTGGCGCATCGTTTCGATCACCTGGTCCAGCGATACCTTGGTCTGCTCCAGTGAATGAAGCGCAAGACGGGCGGCATTCGCCGCCTTCACGGATCCGATGGCATTGCGCTCGATGCAGGGGATCTGAACAAGCCCTCCGACCGGATCGCAGGTCAGCCCCAGATTATGCTCCATGCCGATCTCGGCCGCATTGGCCACCTGTTGCGGGGTGGCACCCCACACCGCGGCAAGCCCCGCCGCTGCCATCGAGCAGGCCACACCGACTTCGCCCTGGCAGCCCATCTCCGCGCCCGAGATCGAGGCACGCTGCTTGTAGAGCAGGCCCACCCCCCCGGCTGTCAGCAGGAACTTCCGGACCCGGGCGAACCGGTCCTGCGAATCCCAGCAATAATGACGGATCACCGATGGAATGATGCCCGCCGCGCCATTGGTCGGCGCCGTCACCACCTGGCCGCCGGCGGCATTCTCTTCGTTCACGGCCATCGCGTAGACATTCAGCCAGTCGAACAGCTGTTCGCGCTCGTTTGACGGCGGGCCGCTGGTCAGTTTCTGCCAGATTTCAGGCGCACGGCGCCTCACCCTGAGGCCGCCGGGAAGAATCCCGGTCCGCGTCAATCCCCGGTCGATGCAGGCCATCATCACCGACGCGATCCGGTCCAGCGCCGCGTCCGTCTCGCCGGGCGCCCGCACCGCGCTCTCATTTGCCAGGATCACGGCATCAATGGAGAGCCCGGTCGCATGACAGATGCCGAGCAGTTCTGCCGCCGAGGTGAAGGGGTGCGCAACGGCGGGACCGCTGGACACGATATCGCCGCGAACCGGACGCTCCAGCTGGCGCTGAGAGGCGATGAACCCACCGCCGGTCGAGTACCAGGTACTGTCTGCGAGCACTTCCCCGCCGGCGCCAAACGCGCGCAGGCGCATGCCGTTCGGGTGCAGCCTGGCCAGCACCTCATAGGCAAAGCGGATGTCGCGCGCCGCATCAAACGGTATCGTCCGGCCGCCGGGCAGTGCCAGCATCCCGCGTGCTTCCAGCGCGGCAACCCTGTTGTCCGCATCCTCCGGATCGAGCGTTTCGGGATCAAGCCCCAGCAACCCTAACATCACGGCCTTGGGCGTCGCGTGTCCGGCGCCGGTCAACGCCAGTGAGCCCTGCAGCTCGACATCAATCCGCGCGACCTCGCCGAGAACGCCAAGCTGCCCGATTTCCTGCAGGAACCGTCCGGCAATCCGGATCGGCCCGACCGTGTGGGAACTCGACGGGCCGATGCCGATCCGGAAAAGATCGAGTACTGAAAGCATGCGCCGTCTCCCGTTGCTTTTTCGCAGCGCCTGTTCAGGCCGCAGTGTCCGGCATCTCTGTCACATCGTGCGCGTAGATCCAGTCATACTGACCATGTGCAAACGCCGGAAGCAGCTGGCCCGCGAGCCAGATCGCACCATAGGTCGCCAGCTGGCTGACCGGGTCCGCGCGGTGGAACAGCGACGCATTGCGCAGGGCGCCGGCCTGCACGCGCGAGGTGCGGGGTTTGCGCAAAGCCTCGTAGGCGCTCAGCGCCGCGCCAGGCGTCTCTTTACGGGTCACCAGCCTGGCCAGCACGTACGCGTCCTCGATCGCCATCACAGCGCCCTGCGCCAGAAATGGCAGCATGGGGTGACACGCGTCGCCCAGCAGCACCACGCGCCCGTCTGACCAGGTCTCCAGTGGCATCCGGTCGTACAGGGCCCACCGGTTCAGCGTCACCGCTTTCTCGAGAATCGTGCGGACCACGGGCGACCACCGCCTGAAATCCCTGAGCGCCTCGGCACGATCGCCTGTAGCGGTCCAGGATTCCGCAGGTGCCTTTTTGGTTTCGACCACGGCCACAAGGTTGGCAAGGCTGCCGCCCCGCAACCGGTAAGTCACCGCATGCCGCCCTGAGCCGACCCAGACGCAGGCCGATTCCGGCGGCGCATGTTCACCGAGCTCCGAGACCGGCACGACAGCCCGCCAGGCCACGTGCCCTGTATAGCGCGGCTTGTCCGGCCCGGTCATCTGGGAACGGATGGCTGAATGGATCCCGTCCGCCCCCACGAGCAGGTCGCCGCTGATCGTTTCTCCCGTATCGAGGTGCGCAGATACCTGCGCGTCATCCTGCGAATAGGACACAACCCGGCGGCCCAGCTGCACCGCGCCGGCCTGCCGGTCCCGCAGGGCGCCGGCAAGGGCGCCGGCCAGGTCCGCGCGGTGGACGTGCAGGTACTCCCCGCCCCACCGCGCGCAGGCGGCTTCCCGCAGGGGAATTGTCAGGATGCGGCCCCCGCCCTTGCCAAACCGCAGCTCCTGCGACCTTGGCCGGAACGCATCTTTCTCGACGCGCGCCGTAACCCCGAGCGCCTCGAACACGCGCATACCGTTGGGGCTGATCTGCAGGCCGGCGCCGACTTCCTCAAACACGCGGGCCTGTTCCAGAACGGTCACCCGGTGACCCAGATTCTGGAATGCCAGCGCGGCCGTCAGCCCCCCGATACCTCCACCTGAAATCAGGACATGCATCGGCCTGGCCTGGTTCCGGGGTTAAGGATTACTTCGGACGCGACGGGTCTTTGCGCCCGCCAACCAGCACGAAGCGGCGGTCGCAGTACTTGCACTCCGCGAAGTCCTCGTCGCCCATCTCGTACCAGACCTTGGGATGGCCGAGCGCGCCGCCGCCGCCGTTGCACGAGACCTTGCGGCTCGTCACCATCGAGATTTCCGGCGGGGTGAAGACATCACGCTTGCGGGGCATCTAGCGGACTCCAGGGACCTGACGCGAGGGGCGACTTGCCCCTGCACAACCAGGTCCCTAACTAGAGTCTGGGCTGCCGGCTTGCAAGGCGTGCCGAATGCCGCGACGAAAGACCGCCATGCCAACACCCGAATTTGCCATCCAGGTCCGCGATCTGCGGAAAACTTATGCTGGCAACGCCAGGATGCCGGCAAAGCACGCGCTGAACGGGATCACCCTGGAAATTCCCACGGGCTCGATTTTCGGCCTCCTGGGCCCCAACGGGGCGGGCAAATCGACCTTCATCAATATCCTCGCCGGCCTGGTCAGGAAAACCTCCGGCACCGCCCGGATCTGGGATCTCGATATCGACGCGCATCCCCGGCAGAGCCGCGCCGCCATAGGTGTCGTCAACCAGGAAGTCGTTGCAGACCCCTTCTTCACGCCCTTCGAGATGCTGGAACTCATGGCCGGCTTCTACGGCGTTCCGAAAGCGGAGCGCCGATCCGTCGAGATCCTCACCGCGCTCGGTCTCGGCGACAAGAAGGACGCCTATGTGCGCCAGCTCTCCGGCGGCATGAAGCGCCGCCTGATGGTCGCCAAGGCGCTCGTCCACAATCCTCCCGTGCTCATCCTCGATGAGCCGACAGCCGGCGTTGACGTCGAACTGCGCCGCCTGATGTGGGATTATGTGCGCGAACTCCACGACAAGGGCACAACGATCATCCTGACGACGCACTATCTCGAAGAAGCTGAAGAACTCTGCAATACGATCGCCATCGTCGACAAGGGCGTCATCGTCGCCTGCGAGCCGACCGCCAGACTGCTTTCGCGGCTCGACTACAAGACGCTGATCATCACCCCGCGCGAGCCAGTCACGGCTATCCCGCCCGAACTGGCCATGCACGATCCGAAGCTGAGACCGGACGGCACGCTGGCCATCACCTTCAGGACCGCTGAAACCGGCATCGGGCGCCTGCTTGAAAAAGCACGCGCCGCCGGAATCGGCATCGCTGACCTGTCGACAAAATCACCCGATCTCGAAGATGTCTTCATGGCCCTGACGGGCGACAGGGCGCCGGTTAAATCGACTGGCTGATCCAGCTGGCGAGCGCCTGACGGTTCATGGCGCCGTTATGCGTGGCCGCCACCTTGCCCTGCTTGAAGAGCAGCATCGTCGGCAGGCCGCGTACGCCGTACCGGGCGCCGACCAGCGGGAAATCATCCACGTTCAGTTTGACGATCTTCACCCTGCCGCCGAGTTCGGCAGCCACGGCTTCGATATGCGGGGCCATCTGCTTGCAGGGGCCGCACCATTCGGCCCAGAAATCGACGACGACGGGCAGATCGGAGGCGCCGATCAGCACATCGAATTCCTCATCGCTTACATCCATACCTGACATAGTTCCGGCTCCTTCTGCGGCCCGAATGGGGAACCTGATACATAGGGACTCTATGGCCCTGTCAAACCGGCCTCAAGGCCTTGTTGAGGGAAAGTGACAGCATCCCGGGCGGGATGCGCATCATTTTCGGGCCATCCGTCCAGCACAGGACCGCCACGACCTCCCGCCCCGGGAAGGCCGATTCCAGCACGGCGGCATAGGCCGCCATCTGCGTGATATAGCTCCCGGCAACCTCTGAAACATCCTCCGGTGCGGGCTGGTCGGTCTTGAAGTCGATCACCAGGACCCGGGTGGGCGTGACCACCAGGCGGTCCACCCGGCCGTTGATCACGAGGTCATCCGGCAGTTTCCGCGATGTCCCGATGACCGCCGCTTCTGCCCTGCCCCCGGGCTGGAACAGGTCGCAGAGAGCCGGATCATTCAGGATCGCCTCGGCCGATTTCAGCATTTCCGCCTTCTGCGCCTTCGTGAGTTCCCGCTCGCGGGCGAGGAAAGCGGCGCCCGCCGCATGCCGCGCCGCGAGCGGCAGCTCCGGCAGGTATTGCAGCAGGCTGTGTATGAGGCGTCCGCGTTTCAGGCGCGCCTCGCGCTTCGGGTCGAACGGCGCGACCACCCGCGTCCCTGGACCCAGCAGGCCTGTCGGGGCGGTCAGACGCCGCGTCACGATATCCGGGCCAGGCGCCCGCAGCGCCCATAGGGGGACGGGGGACGGGTCTGCGCCGGCACTCCCGCGCGCCGCCGCCGCCCCGTCCCGCAACGGGCGCGCCGCGGCTCCATATTCCAGCACGCCGTCTTCAAGGGCGCGCGCGGGCAGCTGCTCCATCGCGTTGCGGCACAATGCGTACCAGGAATCTTCATGATAGCCCGTGGCCGCGTCGCCGCCGGGCCCGAACCAGTGTCCGGCGACCAGCAGGCAGTCCTGCGCGCGCGTCAGCGCCACGTATAACAATCGCCGGTGTTCCTCATGCGCTTTTGCCTGCGCCACCAGCCTCGCCTGCGCCGAAGGCCCGATATCGCAATCCCTGCGCGGCGACCAGATCAACGCTCCGTCTGCGGACAGGATGGCATCACTCGTCAGTTTCGGTTTCGACGTTGTGTCCGGCAGGATCACGATCGGCGCCTGCAGGCCTTTCGACCCGTGCACCGTCATGACCCGGACTTCAGGACCGGCCTCTGCAAGGTCGCGCTTGATTTCCGTGGGGGTCGCCTCAAGCGAGGCCACGAACACCTGAAGCGAAGAGGGCCCGGCTGCATCATGCGCGAGCGCGCGCGCCAGCAGGGCCTCGATAGGATCGCGCGCCGGCGTGCCGAGCCGTGCGTTCAGCTTGGCCCAGCCCGTGAGGCCCGCAGCATCCGGCTCGTCCAGCACCTTTGAGAGAAACTCGAAAGGCGCAAGCCCCGCCCGGTCGATCAGCGACTGAAGGAAGCCGCAGGCCCTGGCGACATCCGCATCCTTGCTCGCCAGCACGCGTGACCAGAGCGTCTCCCCCTTTTTCCGCCCGGCCGCGAGCGCAAAAAGGAACCGGTCATCATCGACGAGGCCGCAGAACGGGCCGCGCAGGATTTCGGCGAGCGCCAGGTCGCGCGCGGGCAGCAACGCAAACCGCATCAGGTTCAGGCAATCCTGCACGCCAATATAGTCCGCCAGCTGGAGACGGTCGGCGCCCGCCACCGGCACACCGGCGCTCTTCAGCGCGTTGATCAGCGCCTCGAACAGGCCTCCGCGTCGCTCGCGCACGAGGATCAGTACATCCCCCGGCCTTGCGGCCCGTTGCCTGCCGCCTTCCCAGACAGACGCCCCGCCGGTGACCATCTGCCTGACCGACTTTGCAACAGCCCGCGCCAGTTTCACCTTCGGCGAGGTCACCACCAGCGCATCCAGCGGCCGCGCCCAGGCGTCCGTTTCCGGGTCCGCGTCCCGCGCCGTCACCGGCCAGAGCTCGACCCGTCCCGGTTCGCTCCAGCGCCGGGCCGTGTGGACAATCCTGGCGGCCGTCATCGCCGGCGCGTGCGCAGACGCAGCATCTATCGGCGGCGCGCCATTCCAGACTGTATCCACAAATGTCAGGATTTCCGGGCTGGAGCGGAACGACATCCGCATGTCAGCCTGCGCCACCTTCGCATCGCGCAAGGTCAGCGCCCGCGTCTCCTCCAGGAACCGCGAAGGATCGGCGCCCTGAAACGAGTATATCGACTGCTTCTCGTCCCCGACCATGAATATCGTGCGGGGATCCTGGAGCCGCTCGCGCCCCTCGCCGGCCGTGAACTCCTGTGTCAGGGCCCGGATCAGCTCCCACTGCGCCGGGCTCGTATCCTGCGCCTCGTCGAGCAATACATGGCTGAGCCCGCCGTCCAGCTTGTACAGCACCCAGCTCGACAGGCCTTCAGACGCCAGCAGGTCGCGCGTGCGTTCGATCAGGTCGTCAAAGTCCAGCGCCCCCCGCCGGGCTTTCTCCGCCTCATACGAGGCCAGCGCCGGCAGGCCGAGCTTCAGGAGGGCCGAGGTGCGCGCAAACGCCTGCGCGCGCCGCAGCTGCGCTGTCAACGCCTCGATCCGCCGCGTCTCGCTCCCGGGACTGTCACCCATGGCGAACAGTCCGGCCACGACCGGCGCGCCGTCCGCTACACCCTTCGTGAACGGACTTTTCCGGCGCGCCTCCCCTGCCGCCGTCAGGAAGACCGACGTGTAGAGATCGAACGCCTGTTCCGGATTCGCGTCTGCGGCTGCAAGGACACCTTGCAGCTGCTCCGCGAGTTTCAGGTCGGCGGCCTTTCCTGCGCCCAGCGCCGCAATGGCCCGGCGGATGTCCTCTGCCGGAAGGTCCGCGCCCATGGCCTGCGCCACCAGTGCGTCCGGCGAGGCATCAGGTGGCCCGATCACCTGTCGCAGTGCCCGCTCCATCGCGTCCGGATCATCCCCGCAGTCCGCTGCAAACCTGCGCAGCGCCCGCCCCGACCCTTTCAACGCATCCAGCGCGCTGCTCGCCCCGTCGCGCCCCGCTTCGCGCGCCAGCAAGGCAAGGAGGGCGCGATCTTCCTGCGCTGCCCTCAGGATCGCCGACTGTTTCGCCGCCTGCCAGATCTCGCGGGCCTCTTCTTCCTCAAGCTCCGTGAACCCCGGCATCACCCCCGCTTCCAGCGGGAACCGCCGCAGGATCCGGGCACAGAACGCGTGGATCGTCTCGATCCGCAAACCGCCCGGGGTCTCGAGAGCGCGCGCAAACAAGGCCCGCGCCGCCTTCAGCTGGTCCAGCGTATAATCGGCAGGCTGGGCTTCCTCCAGCCGGGACAGCGCGAGCCGTAAGGGCTCGTCCTCCATCACGGCCCAGTTTCCGAGCGTCTCGAACAGCCGCGTCAGCATCTCGCTCGCGGCGGCGCGCGTGTAGGTGATGCACAGGATGGAGTCCGGGTTAGCCCCCGGCCGGCCATCCGGCCGCCGCAGCAGCAGGCGCGCCACACGGTCGATCAGCACCTTCGTCTTGCCGCTGCCCGCATTCGCCGTAGCAAAGGCCGACGCGCCGGGATTAGCCGCCAGCGCCTGCGCCGCCGTCGCCGCCTTCAGCGCGTCAACCTGCGAAGCCTCACTCATCGCCGCCCTCCCCGTCCGAGGTGTCGCTTGTCCACTCCGCCCGGCGCGCCAGGAGGTTGTAGCCGTAATCATGCTTCACGAACTGCACGCGCGGCGCGGACGCAAACACCGCCCCCGGAGCCCGGTAATCCGCAATCAACCGCTTCATGCCCTCCTCGGCGCGCGCCGCCATGGCGGCCGGCGTCAGGTCGCCGTCCCTGCCGGGACCAATCGTGCGCGCCTTCGGCTTTGCCTTGAACTCGGCATATTCCAGCCCCGCCACGGGCGCCGCCTGCACCCTCTCGAACCCGCCCTTGCCGGCGATCAGCGCCTGCAGCGGCATCTGCTGATCAAACCCTGTACGGATCATCCTGTCGGACGGCGCGCTGCCTGTCTTGAAATCGACGATCGTGATCTCGCCGGCCGGGCCAGTCTCGATCCGGTCCGCCTGCGCCGACAGGACAAAGTCCTCGCCCGCGATCACGTAAGCCAGCTCCCCCCTGGCTTCCAGCACGAGGCCGCCCGAGACATCGCGCGCCGACCGCCAGCCCAGGAACCACGTCGCCACGTCCTGCCAGATCGCCTCCCGGCTCAGCCAGTCCGCCTCCGCCTCGCCCGTGCCGCGCAGCTCCCGCTTCAGCAGCCGCGCAAGATGGTCCGCAGATTTTTCAGACCCTTCCGCCTCCAGCAGTTCTATTGCCCTGTGCACCGCCGTGCCTTTCAGGTTCGGTTGCATCGGCCCGTTCATCGGATCCATCACGCGCAGGCCGAGAATATCTTCGGCCCAGATCGAATACGGGTCGCGTTGCAACCGGTCGATCCGCGTCACAGACATCCGTTTCGGCCAGCCCGCTGGCCGCCGCGTCGGTTTCGGCTCGGCGCTGAAGTCCGCCGCCTGCGAGCCGATGCCCTCCGACTGCAGCGCGCGCACCCATCCCGGCAGCCCGCCATACTCCCCCGCCAACACCTCCGGCGCCGCCTCAAACAGCGCGCCCTGCGCCAGCGTTCTCAGCCGCCATACCCAGCGCGACGCCACCGCCGGCGCATCCTCGCGCCGCGCAGAGTACAGCATCGCCACGTGCGGCGCGCAGGAAAGCTGCGCGAAATCATGCGCCGACAGCCCCAGCCGTTCATCCGGATCGGTCATGCCGAGCCCTGTGCGAAACCGGCGCGGCAGGAAAGCGTCCGGCGGCGTCTTTGCGGGCCACACATCTTCGTTGAGCCCTGCCAGCACGACAAGATCTGCAGACTGGAGACGCGCCTCCAGTGGGCCCCAGATGCTGAGCCGGGAATGCTCCGGCTCGCCGAGGCTGACTGTCAGGCGCGCGCATTCCGTCTCGACCAGCTGCGCCATGTCGCGCGGCGTCACTTCGTCCAGGAAAGTTCCCAGTTCGCGGATACGCTCAAGCAGCCTGGACGCGCCCGCCCCGTCCTCCCCCGCCCAGGGCAACGGTGTCTCGCTGATCGCGCCCGCGAGCGCTGCGATCCGTTCGGCGGCCACGGCGACATTCACCGTGCCCGCCGCCGAAAAATCCGCGCCTGACGCCGCGACAATGCCTGCCAGTTCCCGGATGAACGCGGCGCCCTGCGCCTGTTCCTGCGCTGAAAAATCCCGGCGCCGGCCTTCCGGGTCATGCTGCTCGATCAGCTCTGCGAGATCCGTCAGCGAGGCCCAGCGGCGGGGCCCTCGCAGGAAATAAAGGTCCACCAGGTTTCCGGCTTCCCGGTTGCGCACGAAGGCATGCTTCAGAACGGCGGACAAGGTGACCGGATCAGCGGGATCGGCGGCCCAGCGCGCGCACAGTGAAATCAGGCTGCCTGCCGGGGTGCGCCCCAATGGCTGGCCGGCCGAAGGCGGAACCGAAATGCCCCACCGCGCCAGCAGCGCGCCCACGCGCCGGGCCAGTCCGGCATCCGGCGTCACCAGAGCGCCCCTCGCCCCGGGCTCTTCCAGCACGCCGCGCAGCAGCAGCGCAGCCGCCTCGGCCTGCGCCGCCTCGTTGGGAAGTTCTACAACCGACAGGCCCTGCAGCGCCGCGCGCACGAAGCCTGCCGGCGTTGCCGCGTCAATGCCTGCCAACGCCTCCAGCGTCTCGCGCCAGTCCGCCGTGTCGTCCGCCGGCGCCAGCGCTTCGTAGACCAGCCTGCGCCGTGACGGCGAACGCACCTTGTCCGGAGCGGCCGGCCACTCTGACACCTCGCCCAGCGATATCCCGAGAGCCTTCAGTGTACGCACCAGGGCAAACTGCGGGTGGCCCGGGGCGCCCGAAACAGCCAGCAGCGCTTTTTCGCTCAGGTCGGTATCGAGACCGGGGAGCACGACCAGCCCGCCCGGCAGCTTCGTCACCGCCTGCATCAGCAGGCGTCCGGAAGGCGTAGCCCCGGTCGAGCCGGCGATGATCACGGGCGCGGCGGGCGGCTTTGCCGCCCAGGAGGCCGCCAGCGCCTCCGCCGCCTGCTGCCGGCGCCAGAAAGGATCGCTGGCATTGTTCTCGCGCAGCCATTGCGGCCACATCTCGGTGATGATCGACAGGAACCGGGCGGTGTCCTTCCAGTGCACCGCGAGATCGGACTGCGTCACCAGCCCGGCCAGTTGCGACCAGTCGACCGGTCCCTCGCCCATCGAGGCCTGCTCCAGCAGTCCCGACAGTTCCCGCGCCGAAGCGAGCGCCGAAGCGGGCGGCAGGGTGCGGCCATATTCGCGCCGGTAGAATGTGGCCGCCAGTTTCGCCAGCACGCCGAGCTGCGCGGCCGGTGAGAGCGCGGGCGCCAGCCCCGCGAGCGCGGCCTCCGGGACCGGTGGCGGCTCGTCGGAGTCAAGATCGCCAAGGGTGCGGATATCAGGGGGCAGCAATGTGCCCGCGCCGCCCAACGTATCGAACAGCGCCAGCGTCAGCGCACGTGCGGAGCGGCGGTTGGGTAGATAGATGATGGCATCTGCCAGTGCGTCAGCGCGTTCCCGCAGCCTGAAGGTATCTGCCAGAACCCGCGCCAGTGAGCCAAGGAAGTCCGTACCGGGAGGGATGGTCCAGACCCTGGGGGCGTCCTTCCCGAATGGCCGGATCTCAGCCGCCATGGCAGGCGACCCACATCTCTGCGTCCGCAAGCGCCTTCGGATCACCGACATGCAGCCAGAACCGGTCCAGCACATGTCCCGCGAGCCGGCCGTCCGGGATCAGGCCGTCCCAGATTTTCAGCGCCGAGAACCGCTCGACCGGCGCCCCGTCATAAAGCTGCGGCTTCATGATCCGCACACCGGCATAGGCCCACGGCGCCGAAGGCGCACTGCCTCTCCGGATCAGCCGGTTGTTCGCCTCAAGGAAAAAATCACCGGCGCCGTCGAAGCCCAGCGCCCGGTCGGTCGCGGCGACCAGCAGGCGCTCATCCTCAGCCGCCGGATCAAAGGCTTCGGCCAGCTCGCGGAAGGGCGCCGGAGATTCCGGTCCCCAGAAGGCATCCGTGTTCAGGACATAGACAGGATCATCGCCCAGTAATGGCCGCGCCCTGGCGAGGCCGCCGCCCGTCTCGAGCACTTCGCCGCGCTCATCCGAAATGATCACCTCGACATCCGTGCGCGCCTTAACATGCGCCTCCACCTGGTCGGCCAGGTAATGCACGTTGACGACGATACGCCGGACGCCCGCCTCGGCGAGCGGATCCAGCAGCCGGTCGATCAATGCCTTGCCGCGCACCTTCAGCAGCGGTTTCGGCGTCGCATCGGTCAGCGGCCGCATCCGCGTGCCCAGTCCGGCGGCCAGCACCATCGCCGTGTGAGGCACCGGAACACTCATCGAAGGCCCCCGAACACAAAAGGCGTGGCGTCCCGCACGAACGCCGCCATGCCGGCGAGCGACGGATGGGAAAGGTTACGCGCGAGAATCTGCAACTGCCTCGGCTGGAAGTCGCCGTAGCGCGGCTTGCCGTCCCGGTGTTGCAGGCAAGAGAACACGCCGGCAATCCGCAGCGCATTCAGCGCGCCGATCACCGCCAGCCGCTCGTCGAAAGCCGCGCGCGACTGGCCGGTCAGCGTCAGGAAAGTCGAGATCGCGGCCTCGGCGGCCTGCCCGGAAACCTCGCGCCGGGCATCCTGCGTCAGCATGGCGAGGTCCCACGCGTCCCAACCGATGACGGCATCCTGAAAGTCGAGCAAGCCGACATCACCTTCGGGCAGCCAGAGCAGGTTCTCCGCATGATAGTCGCGCAATGTGAACGCCCGCGGGAACGAGACGGCCTGCTGGATCAGCGCATCGCGCTCTGCCTCCCAGCGCGCGCGCTGCGCGCCCTCCAGCGCCCTGCCGCCTGTTTCGGCCGGCAGCCAGTCGGCATAGAGGTCGGCATTCGCCCCCAGTGCCACGCGGTCAAATTCGAGGATCGGCCAGGCAGCGCCGCCCAGCGACAGCACCTTCGGTATGGACGCTTTGTGGAGAACAGCAAGCCGCTCGGCCGCCGCAGTGTAGAGGCGCGTTTCGTCCTGCGCCCCGCGCCCGATGAGGCGGGCAAATTCACGCCCGTCCCCGAAATCCTCGATCAGCGCAAACCCGGGCCCTGCATCAAAGCGATAGACTTCCGGCGCCCGGAGAGAAAGACCGCGCAGGTGATGAGAAATCAGGGCGAACGCTTCGACACGCGATGCGGCCAGACGGGTCATCGCATTCCAGCCCATCCGCGCCCGCATCGCCGCATCCGCCTCCGGCGGACAGGGGTCGCTCTCGACCCGCGGCGCATCCATCAGCAGCGCTGTGGCACCATCCTCGCGGAAAAGCCGCAGATAGCGCCGCGTCGACGCATCCTGGCCCAGAGACTGGCGCCGCGCTGTCTCCCAGCCATCGCCGGCAGAGGTCAGGAAGGCTTCAATCTCGCCAGTCCGGAGGTCAGGCAAAGCGTTCATCCAGCCGTTCCTGCCAGCCTTCGCCGCCCGGTTCCAGCCTCGCCCGGCGCCCATCCCCAGAGATTTCAAGGAATACATCCAGCCGGCAGGCCGGAAGGTGCTTGCCCGCCCGGTCCGGCCACTCGATCAACGCAGCCCCGCCTTGTGTTTCGTCCCAGCCGAGTTCCTGAACGTCATCCGCGTTTTCAAGGCGGTAGAGATCGAAATGCCAGAGCGGAAAGCCCGGCCCCTCATACATCTGGACCAGCGTGTAAGTCGGGCTCGGCACTTCTTCCTCGTGGCCCAGCAAAGACCGGATCAGCCCGCGCGCCAGCGTCGTTTTGCCCGCGCCCAGGTCTCCATGCAACGCGATCACATCCCCCCGCCGCAACAACAGCGCGAGCCGCGCGCCAAGGGCACGCGTGTCTGCGTCAGAGGCCAGTTCGAGAATCCGCATCTGGGGCGGCACCCTAACGGCCTGGCTGGTTGACGCAACGCGCGTAAACCTGTGACGGAGTGCCCCGTCCGGCGATGCTTGCAGCCGCGCGCGCAACCGAATAAATAAAAAGTGACGCACCCGTCACGAATGAGAGTGGGGCCCGGAATGCCGGCTGGAGAGGCACAGCGCATTGTCATCGTCGGCGGCGGCCAGGCCGGCGCGCAGGTCCTGCAGTCGCTTCGTCAGGGCGGTTTTACGGGCAGCCTGACGCTGGTGGGTGATGAGGCCGCCCTGCCCTATCAGCGCCCGCCCCTGTCCAAGGGCTACATGAAAGGCGAGGTCGGGGAAGAGCGTCTCTATTTCAAGCCTTCCGCCTGGTACGAAGACCAGGATATCGAGCTGCGGCTGGGGACCCATGTCACGAAGATCGACCGGGCAAGCCGGCAGGTCCGGCTCGGCGATGGCGGGCACCTGGCCTATGACTGGCTGATCCTTGCCACCGGATCGCGCCCCCGTCCGCTGCCGGTGCACGGCGCGGACCTTGGCGGCGTGCACGACCTGCGCACCCTCGCGGATGTCGGGCGCCTCAGGCCCGGGATGGTTGCCGGGCGCCGCATGGTCATCATCGGGGCAGGCTATATCGGTCTGGAAGCCGCCGCTGTGGCCCGCCAGCTGGGCCTTGAGGTGACCGTCATCGAAATGGCGCCCCGCGTCCTTGCCCGGGTCACCAGCCCCGTGCTCAGCGAATTCTACGCCGCCGAACACCGCCGCCAGGGTGTGACGATCCTCACCGGCGTCCAGCTGTCCCATCTCGAGGGTAACGACGGCGAAGTCAGCGCCGCCGTGCTGGCTGATGGCACGCGCCTTCCGGCGGACCTGGTCCTCTCCGGCATCGGCATCCTGCCCAACGAACACCTCGCGAAAGACGCCGGGATCGCCTGCTCCGACGGCATCCTCGTGGACCGTGACGCCCGCACCTCTGATCCGCACGTCTTCGCAGCCGGTGATTGCGCCAGCCGCCCCCTTGTCCACTTTGGCCGGTCAGGCCGCCTTGAGAGTGTTCACAACGCCATCGAACAGGGAAAGCTCGTTGCAGCGGCCATCCTCGGCCTGCCCCGACCGGTGGAAGACTGCCCCTGGTTCTGGTCAGACCAGTATGACCTCAAGCTGCAGATCGCCGGTCTCAGCCAGGGCTACGACACGCATGTGATCCGGGGCGATCCGGCCTCACGCAGGTTCGCGGTGTTCTACCTGAAGAACGCAACCTTGATTGCGGTCGACGCCGTCAACAGCCCGGCAGAATTCCTGGCCTCGAAAAAGCTCATCATGTCCGGGACGAAGCTTGCGCCCGGCGCCCTTATCGATACATCAACCCCTATGAAGGATATAGCGGCCCGAGCGGCCGCCTGAAGGAGACGGAAACAACACATGGCAAAGATCACTTTTATCTCTCATGACGGCACCGAGCGCACCCTCGAAGCCAGGAACGGCATGTCGGTCATGGAAGTCGCGGTCAACAATTCGGTACCCGGCATCGACGCGGACTGCGGCGGCGCGTGTGCCTGCGCGACCTGCCATGTCTATGTCGACCCGGCCTTCCTGGCCCTGGCCGGCGAGCAGCAGGAAATGGAAAAGTCGATGCTTGACTTTGCCGAGAGCGTGAAGCCGAACTCGCGCCTTTCCTGCCAGATCAAGGTGACAGACGCCCTCGACGGCCTGCGCGTCACGACGCCGGAAAGCCAGCACTGATCCTTTGCCGCCAGGGCTTCAGACAGCAGACGCCCCGGGCGCACCGCCGGGGCGTTTTCATGTGACCCTGGGTGACCACCCGGGTTCCTTTTCGCCGCGATCCAGGACTTTCACTTCCCTCCCAGGAGCTGCGCCATGAACTTCACCCGATTGCTCGCCTCTGTCACGCCTGCGGATGCCCCGGCGCGCGCGACAGAAATCCCGGAGAACTGGATGCAGGGCCGCACCGCCTATGGCGGGCTCACGGCTGCGCTCTGTCTTGAGGCGGCCATCCCGCTCAGCGGCGGGCTGCCCGTGCGAGCCGTCCAGATTGCGTTTGTCGGGCCGGTGAACGGCACGGCCGTATGCAGGCCGCAAGTGCTTCGCCAGGGCAAGAACACGGTTTTTACGTCGGTCCGCATGACCGGCGAGGACGGCGTGCTGGCCGAGGCGATCATCACCTTCGGCGCGGCGCGCACGTCTGCGCTCGACTTCGCACACCTTCCGCCCCCGGAGGTTGCCCCGCCCGTGAGCGCGCCCGACTATTTCCGCAAGCCGGGCCAGGGCCCGGCCTTCACGCAGAACTTCGACATCCTCCTGGCGGGCGGCAGCCCGCCGATGAGCGGCGCGCCGGAGGCCGACATCTCGATCTGGATGCGGCATAAGGATCCGGAAACGCGCAGCGACGCCGTCGCCCTGCTGGCGCTGGCCGACGCGCCGCCGCCAGCGGCCATGTCGATGTTCACCGCGCCCGGCCGCATCAGCTCGATGACCTGGATGGCCGAGTTCCTCACCGAAACCATCGAGACAGAGGCGCGCTGGTTCCTCGCCCGCCACACGGCCCAGACAGCGCGCAACGGCTATTCAAGCCAGGCGATGTCGATGTGGAACACAGCCGGCGAGCCGGTCATGATCGGCCGGCAGACAATCGCCGTGTTCGCCTGAAACCGGGCCTGAAACCGGGCCTGTGCAAAAATACCTGGTAAGTGGCGGGCCGCCCGCTGCAGCGGCCTGAACCCGGTCAGTTCGCAAGCGCAGCGCGGATGCCTTCAAGATAAGCGACCTGTTCCTGCAGCGCGAAATGCTTTGTATCGCCGGCGTCCAGCGCAAGCAGCTTGAGACGGACCGCTTCGATTTCTGCGTCGACGTCTTCTGCTTTTGCATCTGTCAGGTTACGCGCATCCTCGGCAAGGATGGTCAGGCCAGCCGGCGTCACGTCGGCAAAACCGCCGCGCACGTAAATGCGCATTTTCACGGTGTCGCCTTCGAGCACGCGGACAATGCCGTTCTTCAGCGTCGTCATGAACGGCGCATGGTGCGCCAGCACGCCGAACTCACCTTCCGTCCCCGGAGCGATCACGTGATCGACCTTACCCGAGAAAAGCTCCCGGGCGGGCGAGACGAGCGAGAAGTGCAGCTTGTCGGCCATTGTTCCGTTTCCTTCAGGCCGTGCGCTTAGGACGCGTCCGCCATCATCTTGGCAGCCTTGGCTTTTGCTTCGTCGATATTGCCGACCATGTAGAAAGCCGGCTCCGGCAGGTGGTCGAATTCGCCGCTGATCAGGCCCTTGAAGCCCTTGATCGTGTCGTCGAGTTTCACCTGGACGCCGGGCGAACCGGTGAAGACCTGGGCCACGTCGAACGGCTGGGACAGGAAGCGCTCGACCTTACGGGCACGGGCCACGGTGATCTTGTCCTCTTCCGACAGCTCGTCCATGCCGAGGATGGCGATAATGTCCTGAAGTTCCTTGTATTTCTGGAGGATCGACTGAACGCCGCGGGCGACGTTGTAATGATCTTCACCGACAACCATCGGGTCAAGGATGCGCGACGTGGAGTCGAGCGGGTCCACAGCCGGGTAGATGCCCTTTTCGGCGATCGAGCGCGAAAGCACCGTGGTCGCGTCCAGGTGGGCAAACGAGGTGGCCGGCGCAGGGTCGGTCAGGTCGTCAGCCGGAACGTACACGGCCTGAACCGAGGTGATCGAACCCTTGTTGGTCGAGGTGATGCGTTCCTGCAGGGCGCCCATGTCGGTAGCCAGCGTCGGCTGGTAACCCACGGCCGAAGGTATACGGCCGAGAAGTGCGGAGACTTCCGAGCCGGCCTGGGTGAAGCGGAAGATGTTGTCGACGAAGAACAATACGTCCTTGCCTTCGACATCGCGGAAATATTCGGCCTGGGCGAGGCCGGTCAGGGCGACGCGGGCGCGGGCGCCCGGCGGCTCGTTCATCTGGCCGTACACGAGCGACATGCGGCTTTCGCCTTCGAGGTTGATAACCTTCGATTCGATCATCTCGTGGTAAAGGTCATTACCCTCGCGCGTGCGCTCGCCGACGCCGGCGAATACCGAATAGCCGCCGAACAGTTTCGCGATGTTGTTCACGAGTTCCATGATCAGAACCGTCTTGCCCACGCCGGCGCCGCCGAACAGGCCGATCTTGCCGCCTTTGGCATAAGGGCAGAGCAGGTCGATAACCTTGATGCCGGTCACGAGCACTTCCGATTCCGTGGCCTGGTCCACGAAGTCCGGCGCCGGGGCGTGGATCGGGCGCATCAGTTCGCGGCTCACCGGGCCGCGCTCATCGATCGGCTCGCCGATGACGTTCATGATGCGGCCGAGTGTTGCGGGGCCCACCGGAACCATGATCGGCTCGCCAAGGTCTGCAACAGCCTGACCGCGGACGAGACCTTCGGTCGAGTCCATGGCGATGGTGCGGACCGTGTTTTCGCCAAGGTGCTGAGCGACTTCGAGAACGAGGCGGGCGCCGTTGTTCTCGGTCTCAAGCGCGTTGAGAATGGCGGGCAGTTCGCCGTCGAACTCGACGTCGACAACGGCGCCGATGACCTGGGAAACGCGGCCTTTTGCGTTGGCGGGCATGCTCATCTGAAATCTCCTCGGGAGATGAAGTCGTGTGGTTTAAGGTCTAGAGGGCTTCGGCACCGGAGATGATCTCGATCAGCTCCTTGGTAATCTGTGCCTGGCGAGCCCGGTTGTATTTGAGGTTGAGGGCCTTGATCAGGTCCTTGGCGTTGCGGGTGGCGTTGTCCATGGCGGTCATGCGGCTGGCCTGTTCGCCAGCCGAGCTTTCCAGCAGCGCGGACAGGATCTGGGTATTGATATAGCGCGGCAGCAGCGCTTCGAGCAGCGCCGCCTCGCCTGGCTCGTAGGCGTAGATGGCGCCGCCCAGATCGATCTTCGGCGCGCCTTCCGGGGCTTTCGCCGGGATCAGCTGCTGCGCGGTCGGGACCTGGCTGATGACGTTCCTGAACTGCGAGTAGATCAGCGTCGCGACATCGAATTCGCCCGCTTCGTAGCTCTTGGTGAGCATCAGGCCGACGGACATGGCGGACTCGGCAAAGTCGTTGCCCTTGATATCGGACAGGTTGACGTGACCGGTCAGCAGGCCGCTGAGATCACGCGACAGCTGCTCCCTGCCCTTCTTGCCAATGGTGAGGACCTTCACGGTCTTGCCTTCGGCCTGCAGGGAGAGGATTTTCTGGCGAGCCAGCTTCACGACGTAGGAGTTGAAGCCGCCAGCCAGGCCGCGCTCGGCTGTCATCACGACAACCAGGTGGACGTCGCTCCTGCCGGTACCGGCGAGGAGTTTCGGGCCGCTGCCGCCAGCCGACGCTGCAAGGTTTGCCAGAACCGCCGCCATACGCTCCGCGTAGGGACGGGCCGCTGTGGCAGCATCCTGCGCGCGCTTCAGCTTTGCAGCTGCAACCAGCTGCATCGCCTTGGTGATCTTCTGCGTGGATTTCACGCTCGAGATCCGGTTCTTGAGATCCTTCAGGCTGGGCATGAGGGGCCTTTATTCCTTAGGCGGCGCGAACGGGTTGGGCTCAGACGAACTTCGAGGTGAAGGCTTCGAGGGTCGACTTGATTTCGCCTTCGATCTCGTCGGTCAGTTCTTTCTTGTCGCGCAGCTTGGCGAGAAGTTCTTTCTTCGAACCACGCAGGTGGGCGAGGAGTTCTTTCTCGTAGCGGGTGACGCTCTTCAGCTCGACACGGTCGAGATAGCCACGCGTACCGGCGTAGATGATGAAGACCTGCTCTTCCATCAGCAGCGGCGAATACTGCGGCTGCTTAAGCAGTTCCGTCAGGCGGGCGCCGCGGTTGAGCAGGCGCTGCGTGGCAGCGTCGAGGTCGGAGCCGAACTTCGCGAAGGCGGCCATCTCGCGGTACTGGGCGAGTTCGCCCTTCATCGAGCCGGCGACTTTCTTCATCGCCTTGGTCTGGGCAGCAGAGCCAACGCGCGACACCGAGAGGCCGACGTTCACGGCCGGGCGGATACCCGAGTTGAACAGGTCGGTTTCAAGGAAGATCTGGCCATCGGTGATCGAGATCACGTTGGTCGGGATATAGGCCGACACGTCGTTGGCCTGGGTTTCGATGATCGGCAGAGCTGTCAGCGAGCCCGAACCGTTGTCCGAGTTCAGCTTAGCAGCGCGCTCGAGGAGGCGCGAGTGGAGGTAGAACACGTCGCCCGGATAGGCTTCGCGGCCCGGCGGACGGCGCAGCAGCAGTGACATCTGGCGGTAGGCGACGGCCTGCTTGGAGAGGTCATCATAGATGATGAGAGCGTGCATGCCATTGTCGCGGAACCATTCGCCCATGGTGCACCCCGTGAACGGGGCGAGGTACTGCAGCGGCGCCGGCTCGGAAGCGGTGGCGGCCACAATGATCGTATACTCCAGCGCGCCGCGCTCTTCGAGCACCTTCACCACCTGGGCGACGGTCGAGCGCTTCTGGCCGATGGCGACGTACACGCAGAACAGCTTGTCGCTGTCGGACTTGGCGGCGTCGTTGGTCGCTTTCTGGTTCAGGATCGTATCGATGCAGATTGCCGTCTTGCCGGTCTGACGGTCGCCGATGATCAGCTCGCGCTGGCCGCGGCCAACCGGGATCATGCCGTCGATCGCCTTGATGCCGGTCATCATCGGTTCGTGCACGGATTTGCGCGGAATGATGCCGGGCGCTTTCACGTCCGAACGCTGGCGGCTGGCAATGTCTTTCAGCGGGCCTTTGCCGTCGATCGGCTCGCCGAGCGCGTTGACGACGCGGCCCAGGAGGCCCTTGCCGACGGGAGCCGCCACGATCTCGCCGGCGCGCTTCACGGTGGCGCCTTCCTTGATGCCGCGGTCATCGCCGAAGATCACGACGCCGACGTTATCGGTCTCGAGGTTCAGGGCCATGCCCTTAAGGCCGCCCTCGAACTCGACGAGCTCGCCGGCCTGAACACTGTCGAGACCATAAACGCGGGCGATACCGTCGCCGACCGAGAGGACCTGGCCGACATCCGACACTTCAGCATCAACACCGAAGTTATCGATCTGCGACTTCAGGATGCCCGAAATTTCTGCGGGTGAAATATCCATCGAGCTTCTTATGCTCCCTTCATTGCGGTGTTCATGCGATTGAGTTTGGCGGCAACGCTGGCGTCCACAAGCCTGGAGCCGATACGCAGCTGGATGCCGCCGATCAGCGAGGCATCAACCTCGCTGGAAAGTTCCACTTCACCGCCGACCAGCTTGGCCAGCAATGATTCGATCCGCGCCCGTTCGGCGCCGCTCATTTCCCTGGCCGTGCGAACGACGGCGCGCTTGATGCCGCGCTGGTTGGCGTAGAGCTGATCGAAGGCGACTTCGGCGCCGAGGATGTCCTTCGCGCGGCCGTTAGTGGCCATCACGCCGAGAAACTTGCCGAAGATCGGCGAGTAACCGGCCTTCTTCGCCAGTTCGCCCAGCGCCTTCACTTTGACGTCCCGGCCGAAGGCCGGCGAGTCGAGCAGCGTCGTGAGGTCTTTCGAGGCGCGCACGCTCCCCACGAAAGAGCGGAAGTCCTTATACACGGCGGCCAGGGCGCCTTTGTCCTGCGCCAGTTCGAACAGCGCGCTGGCATAGCGCTGCGCTGCTTCACTCGTCTGCGTCACGCTCGATGCCGGCAAGGTCGATATCCGTCACGGTTGGAGGGCGGAAATGCCCCGAAAAACGTCAATTGCAGGCGACCGCAACCCGGGCGTGCCTGCTGAACTGTGCGGCGCTTAACACCAGAAAACTGCGCTGACAACATGGCCACCCTGCCTGACGCTGCGGCGAAATGGCAAAGCTGTGAACTTCCCCCGAAACCCCAGTGTTTACAGGAAGGAGTAAGGGTCAATATCGACCGCCAGACGCACCTGCGATGGCAACTTCAGGCGCCCCACCCAGGCTGCCATATAGGCGGAAAGATCGACCGAGCGGGGGCTCTTCACGAGGAATCGCCTCCGGTGGCGCCCCCGCAGGACCGTTATCGGGGCCGGTGCAGGTCCGAACAGTTCAATGCCTTCTGAATTTGGCGCCGCTGCGGCAATCTCCAGTGCGGCTTTGTCTACAAGGTCAGCCGAAGGGGCAGACAACACGATAGCGGCGAGCCGGCCGAACGGCGGCAGGCCCAGTTCGGACCGCACTTCCCGCTCGATGGCCAGGTAACCATCGCGGTCATTGGCCGCCAGCGCCTGCATGGCCGGGTTGTCCGGCGTGTAGGTCTGGACATACGCCCTTCCCGGCCGCTCGGCCCGCCCGGCCCGGCCGGCGACCTGGCTCAGGAGCTGATAGGTCCGCTCCCCTGCCCGCAAGTCCCCGCCCTTGAGGCCGCTGTCGGCATCAACCACTCCGACCAGCGTGAGATTTGGAAAATTATGCCCCTTGGCCACGATCTGCGTGCCGATCAGCACGTCTATCCCGCTGGCCGCCATCCGCTCCACGATCCCCCGCGTCGCCTCGCCCCCCTGGGCTGTGTCGGACGAGAAAATCTCGATCCGGGCGTTCGGCAGCAGGACGCGGACCTCTTCCGCCACCCGTTCGACCCCCGGGCCGACCCCCATCAGCGAATCAGCGGCGCCGCATTTCGGGCAGGTCGCCGGCTTCGGGATCGAATAGCCGGTCAGGTGGCAGACCAGGCGGCCGGAATAGCGGTGTTCGGTCAGCCAGTTCTCGGTGCCGGGGGACTTGAGCTTTTCCCCGCAGGCCTTGCAGATCACGAGCGGCGCATACCCCCGCCGGTTGAGGAAAAGCAGCGACTGCTCCCCCGCTGCCAGCGTCTCAGCCAGGCTGAGCGCGAGCAGCGGCGAAAGCCACTTGCCCTTCTCGGGCGGCGCCTTGCGCAGGTCGATCAGCTCGATCTGCGGCAACCGCGCCGTCCCTGGCCGCGCAGCGAGGCGCAGGCGGACATAGCGCCCGGCTTCCGCGTTGACGACCGTTTCAAGCGCCGGGGTGGCGGAAGCGAGCACGACGGCGCCTTCCTCCAGCTTGGCCCGCATCACCGCGAGGTCGCGGGCATGATAGGTCACGCCGTCTTCCTGCTTGTAGCTGCCGTCATGCTCCTCATCCACGATAATCAGCTTCAGCTTGCGGAACGGCAGGAAGAGGGCCGAGCGCGCGCCGATGACGATGCGGGCGCGCCCGTGCAGCACCTCGCGCATCGTGCGGCGGCGCTCTTTCGGGTTCAGGCCGGAGTGCCAGGGCGCCGGGGCTGCGCCAAAGCGCGCGTCGAACCGGGCAAGGATCGCCTGCGTAAGGGCGATTTCCGGCAGGAGGACGAGGATCTGCGCCCCGGGGTCCGACCGCAGCAATTCGGCAATGGCTTCAAAATAGACTTCCGTCTTGCCTGAGCCGGTGACGCCGTCGAGCAGGTAAGCCGCAAAACCGCCCCTGCGCAGGCCTTCACGCAGTTCTTCGGCGGCCGAGGCCTGTTCGCCTGTCAGCACGGCGCCGGGCAGGTCGGGGTCGGGTGCGGGGAATGGCAGGTCGACGACTTCCTCAACCTCTTCCAGCGCCCCCATGCCCACGAGGCCTTTGATGACGCCTGACGAGACGCCCGCCGCAGCCGCCAGTTCGCTGGACGAGACCCTGCCGAGCGCGGCGGCCTGCTCCAGCACCTTCGCCCGCGCAGGCGTCAGGCGCCCTTGCGGCGGGCCGGCGAGCTGGTAGCGCAGCTCGACCGGCGACGGCACCAAAGCTTCCCGCGCGCGCAGGGCCATCGCCAGGATCGTGCCCGGGCGGGTAACCGTGTAGCGCGAAACCCAGGTCAGGAACTCCCGCATCGGCGCCGACATCGGCGGCACGTCATACACGGCCGTGACGGCTTTCAGCTTGCGGTTCGTGCCCGGCTGGTCCGCCAGCACCTCAACGACCATGCCCAGCCGGTCGTAGGGGCCGACGGGAGCGGCAACACATGAGCCCGCCACAAGGTCCATGCCCTCCGGCACCGTGTAATCAAACGGCTCCGGCAACGGCATCGTGAAGAGAATCCGGGCGATGGGCATGGTTCGCCCCTCCTAGCGCTGCCCTCTCGCCGCGTCACGCCTTGCCTCTCAGCCGGGTGCGCCCTACCCCTCGCTGCATGGCTAAAGACAAGAAAACCGGCTACGAGCCGATGACCTCGATTGAGGCAATCACCGCCGGGCTGGATACGGTCGGCTATATTTCGGTCTCGCAGATATCGACGGCGGTTTTCCTCGCCCACGGCCTGCGCAAGCCGATCCTCATCGAGGGCCCGGCCGGGGTCGGCAAGACAGACCTCGCAGCTTCGCTGTCGAAATGGCTGAACCTGCCGCTGATCCGCCTGCAATGTTATGAAGGCCTGGATGAGGGCAAGGCGCTGTACGAGTGGAAGTATGGCAAGCAGCTGCTCTACACGCAGATCCTGAAAGAGAAGCTCAACGAGCTGCTCGGCGGGGCGGAGACGCTGAAGGATTCGCTGAGCAAGCTGTCCGGCTTCGAGGACCTGTTCTTCTCGCCGCAATTCCTCGAAGCGCGCCCCCTGCTCCACGCCATGCAACAGGACAGGGGCTCGGTGCTGCTGATCGACGAGATCGACAAGTCGGACGAGGCGTTCGAGGCGTTCCTGCTGGAAGTGCTGTCGGACTACCAGGTGACGGTGCCCGAGATCGGCACGATCAGGGCCAACGTGCCGCCGCTGGTGATCCTGACTTCGAACAATGTGCGCGAACTCGGCGACGCGCTGAAGCGGCGATGCCTTCACCTGCACATAGGCTTCCCGGACCATGAGCGCGAACAACGCATTGTCCGGGCACGGGTTGACGGGATTTCCGACACGCTGCTGAATCAGCTCGTGCGTTTCGTGCAATCCGTGCGCGAGACCGACATAAAGAAACGCCCCTCCATCGCCGAAACCGTGGACTGGGCGCGCACCCTGCTGCTGCTGCACGCAGCCACGCTGGACGAGGCCTTCGTGCGCGACACGCTGAACGTCCTGCTCAAGCATGAGAGCGACATTGCCGCCGTTTCGCCTGCCATCGGCAAGATGGTGCGCGAGGCAACCGGGCCGGACGGGCGCGGGCGGCTGGCGTCGGGCTATCCGGACATGGGCTGAAGGCGCAGCCCGCCATGGAAAAGCAGATCTCCAACTTCATCCGTGCGCTGAGATCGGCCGATGTGCGGGTCTCCACCGGTGAAGCGCTGGACGCTGCCCGCACGGTGGCGATGATCGGCTATGACGACCGGGCGCTGATGAAGGATTCGCTCGCCTGCGTGCTGGCTAAATCGGAATCCGAAAAGCAGGTCCACGACCGCCTGTTCGAGCTTTATTTCTCCTCCGCTCCGGCGGGATCGGCCGCCCAAAGCGCCGGCGCCGGCAGCGACAGCGAGCCCGGCGAAGATCCGAAGGACGCCGCCGAACGGCTGTCCCAGCTGACGCAGCAGGGCAACGAGCAGGCCCTTGCGGCGGCGATTGAGCGGGCCGCAGAACAAGCCGGGCTCAACGATATCCGCTTCTCCACACAGGTCGCCTATTTCGCGCAGTCGATGGTGCGCGCGATGGGGGGCGAACAGCTTCAGGCGCGGCTCCTGGAAGCGCTGCAGGGGCGCACGCCCGACGCGGACGCCGAAGCGCAGCGCCTGATCGATGTGCGCCGCGCGCTGACCATGACGGCGCGGGAGCGTGCCGAGCGCGCTTTCCAGACCTTCGGCGCGGCCGAGACCGAAAAGTTCCGCGATGAAGTCGCCGCCACGAAACGCCTGTCCGCCATCGAGGCGAGCGATATGGCGCGGATGAAACAGCTGGTCGCGAAAGTCGCCAAACGGCTCGCCGTCAAACACTCGCGCCGGCGCAAGCGCACGCAGCTCGGCCTGCTGGATGTCCGCCGCACGATGCGCGCCAATGCGGGCGTGGACGGCATTCCGTTCAACGTGATCTGGCGGCAGAAGAAAAAAGACCGGCCAAAGATCATCGTGATCTGCGACGTGTCCGGATCGGTCGCGCTGTATGTGCGCTTCCTGCTGCTGCTCCTCTTCTCGATGAAGGAAGCTATTCCGGACCTGCATGCTTTTGCTTTTTCCTACCGGCTGAAGTCCGTAGACGACATTCTCGAGACGATGGAATTCGACGCGGCGATCAGGAAAATCCTGCGCGAGATCGGCCTCGGCTCGACCAGCTATGGCCAGGCCTTCTCGGACTTCAAGATGGAACACGAGAACAAGATAGACCGGCGCACGACGATCATCATCCTGGGCGATGGCCGCTCGAACTATGGCGACCCGCGCCTTGACCTGTTCCGGGATTTCGCAGGCCGGGCGAAGCGCGTAATCTGGCTGAACCCGGAGGGACGCGCGCTCTGGGGCACGGGCGACAGCGTCATTCCGCGTTATGAACCCTTCTGTGCGCAGATGAGCCACGTGGCGACACTGAAAGACCTCGAAAAGGCGATCGACGAAGTCCTGACCGCCTATTCTTAGCGCCTAATTGAGACCCATTTCATCGCGGTAGCGCCGGCGCAGGAGATCGATCGGCGCAAGGTCGCGCTTGTCGGTCTCGTAGTGCCAGTAGGTCCAGCCGTTGCAGGCGGGGGCCTGCTGAACATGCGCGCCGAGGCGGTGGATCGAGCCGGACATCGCGCCGGTGGTCAGCGAGCCATCGACCCGTATGCGGGCCTGGTGGCGGCGCTGCGGGCTGAACAGGCGGTCACCCGGCTTGAGCCAGCCAGTGTCGATGAGGGCGCCGAAAGGCACGCGGGCGAGCGACTTCTTGCTGCGCTCGGTCTCCAGCGTTTGCGTATCCATCGGCTCGATGGATTTCAGCCGCGCGCGCGACAGGCGCACATAGGACTCCTCGCGCTCAAGACCGATATAGTTCCGGCCGAGCCGCCTGGCGGCTGCGGCTGTCGTGCCGGTTCCCGAGAAAGGATCGAGCACGAGGTCACCGGGGTTGGTGGTCGCCAGCAGGACCCGGTGGAGCAAGGATTCCGGCTTCTGCGTCGGGTGAGCCTTGCGGCCTGCCTCGTCCTTCAGGCGCTCGCCGCCCGTGCACAGCGGGATGATCCAGTCGGAGCGCATCTGCTTGTCTTCATTGAAGGTCTTCAGGGCATCATAGTTGAATGTGACACGCGCATCGCGCGTCTTGCCTGCCCAGATCAGCGTTTCATGCGCGTTCTGGAAACGGGTTCCCTTGAAGTTCGGCATCGGGTTGGTCTTCAGCCAGATGACGTCATTCTGGATCCAGAAACCCTGGTCCTGGAGCACCGTGCCGACACGGAAGATGTTGTGATACGAGCCGATGACCCAGATCGCACCATCGTCCTTCAGGACGCGCTGGCATTCGGCCAGCCATTGGTGCGTGAACAGATCATAATCATCAAAGCTGGCGAACTTGTCCCATTCGTCGTCAACGCCGTCGACGACCGACTGGTCCGGACGGGTCAGCCCGCCGCCGAGCTGCAGGTTGTATGGCGGGTCCGCAAACACGAGATCGACCGACTTGTCGGGAATCCGCGACAGGAGTTCGATACAGTCACCTTGCGCGATCGTGTTCTTCTGGATGTTCATTCCGGGGGCCCCGCTGAAATCTACGTGCCCTGGAATCTCTGCGGTGTGCCGGTGAAGAAGCCTTTAAAGAAGTCCTGACGAAAGGTTACTGCGCGCGCTGGTGAGCTGGCGCCGCTGCTACAGTCCAGGCAGGAACTGGCCGCCAATGGACCCGCGCGGGCGGAACAGATCAGTGCGCAGGGCCGGCCTCTGGCTGCTGAGCCCGTTGCGCGCCGCCGCCTTCTGGAACCGTTGTGAAATCAGGTTCGCCATCGGTCCCTGGCCGCGTCCGCGCCGGAACCACTCTGCATCATAGTCCTTGCCGCCGCGCATCTCGCGCGTGAGGTTTATCACCCGGGCGGCCCGGTCCGGCACGTGCTGGGCCAGCCACTCGTGGAAGAGGTCCTTTATTTCATAGGGCAACCTCAGGACGACGTAACCTGCGCCGGTTGCGCCATGCGCAGCGGACGCATCCAGCAGCGCCTCGATCTCGTGATCGTTCAGTCCCGGGATGATCGGCGCGGTCATCACCAGTACCGGAATGCCCGCCTGCGAGAGCGCCCGTACCGTTTCCAGCCGCCGCTCCGGCGTCGCAGCGCGCGGCTCCATCTTGCGGGCGAGCTTCCGGTCCAGCGTCGTGATCGACACACCAACGCGGATAATCCCCTTCTCCGCCATCGGCCCCAGGATATCGATGTCGCGCTGGATCAGCGCCGATTTGGTCAGCAGGGTGACCGGATGGTTATGGGCAGAGAGGATTTCGAGAAGGCGCCTTGTCAGGCGCTGTTCGCGCTCCACCGGCTGGTAGGCATCGGTGTTCATGCCAAGAGCTATGGGCTTTGGAACATAGGATGGCCGGGACAATTCCTTCACCAGCAGTTCCGGAGCATTCGCCTTGCGGAACAAACGGCTCTCGAAATCGAGCCCTGCAGACAGGCCAGCCCAGGCATGGGTCGGGCGGGCGAAACAGTAGATGCAGCCATGCTCGCAGCCCCGGTAGGGATTGACCGTCCGGTCGAAGCTGATGTCGGGCGAATTGTTGAAGGTGATGATCGTCCTGGCCGTGTCGTCCATCAGGATGGTCTCCAGCGGCGCAGCGTCGTCTTCGATGGTGCTCCAGCCATCATCGAACAGGGTGTGGGTCTGGCGCTCGAAACGCCCCGCCTGGTTCGAGATGGCGCCGCGCCCGCGGTGCTCGAACCGCTCGGCGGCCTGGGCCGCTTCAATCAGCGTGACGCGTCCGGTCGGTTTCAGTTTCTGCCTGGTTCTCATGGCAGAGGAAAAGCCACAGGAAAAAGAACAAATCAAGAACTATGCGCGGGCCTTTTTGGGGAATTCAGCGCTTCCGCCGGGTCCACTCTTTCCAGTCTGCGACCTCGTCGATGTCGATGAGCTGGTCCAGCAGCCCGATGCGGCTGCGCGGCGGCAGGCGGCTCCAGACATCTTCCATCGCATGCGGACCGGACCAGCGGACGGCGTCGAACGGCGCCCTGGTCTGGGGGCCCTTGTGCAGCCCGAACAGCCAGAAGCCGCCATCGCGCGCGGGGCCGAACACGGCATCGTTGCGTCGGAGCGCGCGGACGGCCTGCCTCAACCGCGCGGCACTTATGTCCGGCGCATCCGTACCAATAAACAGCACTGGCCCCGGAGGCGCCTCGCGAAAGCCCCGCCCGAGGCGTTCGGTCAAGCCGCCCGGGCCCTGGGGCCTCAGGCGCAGCTTGCCGAACAGGGGGTGTTTCCCCTGGCGGCGCACTTCAGCGTCAGGCGCGAGGTAGATCGTCACGGCGCAGCCGCTGGCGCGGGTGGCAGCCAGCGTCCGCGCGAGCGTAAAGCCGGCGACGCGGCGCGCGCCTGCCTTGCCGAGGCCTTTGGCGAGGCGCGTCTTGGAGAGGCCGATCCGGGGCGGCTTTGCAAAGACCAGCAGGGTCGCGGGACGCATTTAGAGACAGCCTTGGATTTGCCGAAAACATAGACGAGACTGTGGGACACGAACTGGAAGTGCAAGGAATTCAGACAGTTATGAAGCCACACATCGTCGCAATCGCGCTCCTCGCCGTGAATGTGCTCAGCGGGTGCTTCCTGTCGGACGAGCCAAACATCAAGACCGGCACGCCGCTGGCGCGCGGCCCGGTTGCCTTCTGCACGCCGGATGATCCCCCGTGCAGGATCGGTGTCCCGTCAGGCGACGGTTACAGCCTGGCTTCTGACGAGGCGGCCGAGGAGGAGATGCGCCTCAGGTTTGAACTGCTGACCGAGGCCGGCGGCGTGCCAGTGTATCTCGGGGAAGCGGAGCTGCGCAGCGAAGACGAAACGGCCTGGAGCTACGTCGTCGCGCGGCCCACGAGCGCGTCCGTCGACGGAGCGCCGCGGTTCGAGATGGCGATGCCGGCCTGCAGCGATATCGGCCAGGGCAACGACCCGCCTGCCGGGATCGAGCGGGTCGATGCCTACGCCTGCGCCGTGACAGATTATAAAGCCTTCCGTCAGTACCTGCTGGACAACTATGCGGAGGAATTCGCCGACCCTGCGTGGTGGTCAGACGGGAATTAGCGATAAAGTTTCGACAAGGTTTCAGGGCTCGCTCCCATCAGAAAGCGAGACAATAGCCAGGCATTGCGCCACGCCCGCTTGCGCCAGCCATCGCGTTCGTACTTGGCGGCCGACGTGCGCGCCTCGGCATCAAGGATGACCAGACGCTTCTTCGAGATCGCGCGCACGATCATCACGTCTTCCATCAACGCCACATCCTGGTATCCGCCGACTTCGGTGTAGAGCGCGCGCGAGATCAACAAGCCCTGATCGCCGTAAGGCAGGCCGAGCCATCGGGCGCGGCGGTTGGCGCGCGCCTCCAGCCAGCGCGCTTCGGACGCGTCGGAGCGGTACTTCAGCCGGAAAGCCGCCGCCAGGCCGGGCCGGGTGTCTATATGGGCGCCGGCGCGCTCGGGCCAGTCGCGGGAAAGCGCGGTGTCGGCATGCAGGAACAGCAGCCACTCACCGCGGGCCGCCTCAGCGCCCGCGCGCAGCTGCTGGCCCCGGCCGGGCGCGCTGTCGATGACGGCCGCGCCCGTCGATGCAGCGATGGCGCATGTGGCATCAGTCGAGCCTCCATCGGCGACGATGACTTCGCGGATGAGGCCGGCTTCCAGGCCCGGCAACAGGCTTTCAAGCGCTACAGGCAAGTCTGAGGCGGCGTTCAGTGCCGGGATAATGACGGAGAGCGGCGCGGCCATCTGCAGCGGTGCTCAGGCTGCGCGGATTTGGGGAACGGACGGCCAGCTCAGATGTTGCATCCCGGGACAATCACAGCAGCGACGGCCATGACGACGATTTATGACGCGCTGAAATCCGACCATGGCAAACACCGGGACCTGCTGAAGAAGCTGGCCGCGACCCAAGGCGATTCCGGAGAGCGCCGCAAGCTGCGGCAAACGTTCTGCTGTGACGCCGGCGCCCACGCAGCGGCCGAAGAACCCGCTTTCTGCAGCAAGCTCATGGCCGGATCCGAAGGCCGCCGCCCGGCCGCGGAGCACAAGGAACGCGGGCGCCGTGATCCAGGGCCTGGACGAGACGGACTGCGGCGCGCCTGGCTGGATGGCACGCTTAAGCAGCGCTGCGCGCACCCTGTCGAGGACGCAGAAGAGGGTGCCTTCCAGGTCGCCCGCGACGTCATCGGTGCGGATGCGCGCGGCAATACCGGCGCCGGGCTCGCCGGCCACAGGCGCCAGGCGCGCCGGGCCCGGCGGAGGAAAAAGCCGGAAACGCGCCGGAGGACTGACTAGGACAGTTCAGCCAGCCGATTCTCGATAAGCATCAGATCGCGCCACGCACGGCTCTTGTCCTGCGGGCGGCGGAGCAGGTAGGCGGGATGCAGGACCGGGAAGACCGGCGCCCTGAAGCCGTCAGGTGTCGAATACGCGTACTCGTTGCCGCGCAGCTTCATGATGCCATCCTTGCTGGCAAGCAGTGCCACTGCCGGCACGCCGCCTGCCGCAATGATCAGTTTCGGCTGTACCAGTTCGATCATCCGGTCGACGAATGGCCGGCACACGGCGATCTCATCGGCCTCCAGGTTCCGGTTGCCGGGCGGGCGCCAGTAGTTGACGTTGGTGATGAACGTGTTCTCGGTCCGCGACCGGCCAATCGCAGCAAGCATCCTGTCGAGCAGCTGGCCTGCCTTGCCCACGAAGGGCAGACCGCGCAGGTCCTCCTCGGCGCCGGGCCCCTCCCCGATCACCATCAGGCTGGCCCCGGGAACGCCGTCATAGACAACGGCCTGTTCGCAGGCAGCCTTCAGCGGACTGCCTTCGAAGGCGCGGATGGCGTCTGCCAGGGCGTCGAGCGTTGTCGCAGATTTCGCAGCGGCCCGGGCCTCGTCCGCCCAGTCCGAAACGGATTTTGGGCCTCGCCGGACCTGCACCGGGGCAGCTGGCTCAGCGCTGCGGTCCGCTCTGGCTGGACGTGGCGCGGACTTCAGCAGAGCCTCCACCAGCGCGGTATCCACGCTCACGCCCATGTCGGCCCACCATTCGGTGAGCGCAGAAATTGGCTCTCTTGACGCAGGGGTTGGCATTGCGGACGGGCTGGACCTTGAGGAAACAGACTGTAAGTGCTTACCCGGACAAATATAAGGCGCAAAGCGCAAACAAGGAGCTGACCGATGGCCTCTGCCCCCGAACGCGAGTCGATGGAGTTTGACCTGGTGATCGTTGGCGGCGGCCCTGCGGGCCTGTCCGCCGCCATCCGGTTTAAGCAGCTGGCCACTGAAGCGGGCAAGGAACTGTCCGTCGTGGTCATCGAAAAAGGCGGCGAGATCGGCGCACATATCCTCTCGGGACTCGTGCTCGACCCCAAGGCGCTGGACGAACTGCTGCCGGACTGGCGCACCCGGGCGGATCGTCCGCTGACCACCGAGGTCAGTGCCGACAGCTACAAGCTTCTCGGGGAGAACGGCTCGGCTGAAGTCGGCTGGGCGCCCTTCCCGCCCCTGATGAGCAATCATGGCTGCTTTATCGGCTCACTGGCGAACGTCTGCCGCTGGCTGGGAGCCGAGGCCGAAAAAGCTGGCGTCGAAGTGTTCCCGGGCTTTGCCGCTTCAGAACTTGTCTATGATGACAAGGGCGCGGTGCGCGGCATCGTCGCCGGCGTCATGGGCATCGACAGGGACGGCAAGCCAGGCGCCGACTACCAGCCCGGGATGGAACTGCTCGGTAAGTATGTGCTGTTTGCTGAAGGCGCACGCGGCTCCCTGACCAAGCAGCTGATGGCCAAATTCGACCTTTGCGCCGACAGCGATCCGCAGAAGTACGGCATCGGCCTGAAGGAAGTCTGGTCCGTACCGGAGGAGATTTTCCAGGAAGGGCTCGTGCAGCACACGTTCGGCTGGCCCGTGATGGGTAAGAACGGAGATGGCGGCGGCTTCCTTTACCACTTCCGCGACAATGGCGAGGCCTTCGTCTCGGTCGGCTATGTGGTGCACCTCAACTACAAGAACCCCTACCTCGCCCCCTACAGCGAGTTCCAGCGCTACAAGCATCACCCGGATGTCGTGCGCTACCTGAAGGGCGGCAAGCGGGTCGCCTACGGCGCCCGCGCGATCACCTCCGGCGGCATCCAGTCCATCCCGAGCCTGTCCTTCCCGGGCGGCGCGCTGATCGGATGCTCGGCCGGGTTCGTGAACCTGCCGCGCATCAAAGGCACGCACAACGCGATGAAGACCGGCATGCTCGCGGCCGAAGCAGCATTCGGTGCGATCAATGACGGCCGCCAGAGCGACACGCTCGAGGACTATCCGGACGCCGTGCGCGCCTCGTGGGTCTGGAAAGACCTTTCCCCGGTTCGCAACATGAAACCGCTGATGTCGAAATTCGGTACCCTGATCGGCGCCATGATCGGTGTGCCGGACATGTGGATGAGGGTCCTGGTCGGCTTTGGCTTCCTGCCGACACTGCATCATACGAAGACGGATGCAGAGTCCCTGAAACCCGCCAGGGACTTCAAGCCGATTGAATATCCGAGGCCCGACGGCGTCATCAGCTTCGACAAGCTGACCAACGTATCCTTCACCAACACCTATCACGGTGAAGATCAGCCAGTGCACCTGATCGTGGCGAACATGGCCCTGCAAAAATCGTCCGAGCACGACGTGTATGCAGGCCCTTCGGCGCGTTACTGCCCGGCAGGCGTGTATGAGTGGGTAGGCTCCGGCGCAGACCTCAGGTTCCAGATCAACGCGCAGAACTGCATCCACTGCAAGACCTGCGACATCAAGGATCCGAACCAGAACATCAACTGGACGGTACCCGAGGGCGGCGGCGGACCAGCCTACCCGAACATGTGAACGTAACGCAGGCGTGAGCCCCGCGCCTGCGCATTCTCAACCGCCCAAGCCTTGCTCTCGCCGCAAGGGCCTGCTTCACTTAACCGTCCTGCAAGGTGGAGCGCCTGCGCCTATGCCCCTGAAGCCGTCCCTGATCGCCCTCGCCTTTCTGCTTGGCACGTCCGCCTGCGCAAGTGGCCCCCCGAACCAGGCTGGACGCTCAGAACTGGCCGCAGAAACCGCCGGTCCGCCATTGTCGCCTGCGGCGCTTGCCACGGCGATCCGTCAGCCGGATGGCCTTCGGACAACCTATGCGACGCCGCTGGATGCCCTGAAAGCGGGTGACACGGCAGGTTACCTGACCCTGCTCGCGGCGCAGTCCGAAGACGCGCGGGGCGATGACCGGTTCCTCAATGCCTATCTGGCGATCGACCGGGCGGCGGCCGGCGACATGGCAGGCGCCCGCGCCTGTCTGGGCCTGACGGGCGAGGCTGCGGACGATTTCGAACAGCCGGGCTTCTATCTCTGGATCGACTCCTGGCTGATCGGCCTCGAAGGCGACCTGGAAGGCGCCATCAACCGCCACCGCGAAGTGGCGGGCGGCATGCCGGGCATCACGGGAGACCTGTCGCTGGCGGCCATGCTCGAAGCGGCAGGCCGTAACGATGAAGCGCTGGCGGTTTACGATGCCCTGACACCGAATACGATTGAGGCGCCGGAACACGAGTTCGATCCCCAGGGCATCGTCTTTGCACATGTCAGCACGGTGATCGTTCGCCATGCACTGCTGCTGCAACGTATGGGACGGATAGAGGAATCAAAGCTGGTCTACCGGAAGCTCGCGGATGCCGAGCCGGAACAGGCCGCCAGCTATGCTGCCGCCATCGACAGCCTCGAGACCGGCAGGAACCTCGAGAACAAGCCGCTGACGGTGCGGACCGGTTTCGCGCTTGCGCTGTCAGACGTCTCCTATTCGATGCAGCAGCAGCGCTACATCCGGACCGCGATGATGGGCGGCAGCATCGACGGGTTCGATGACAGGCGCGCCGCCTTCGATCTCGTGATCCTGCTGCTTGACCCGGAAAACAGGAACGTGCGGAGCGGCGTCATCAATGCACTCTACTCCGAAGCGCTCTATGCGGGCGCCGCGCATGTCGCGCAGACCGCGCCGGAAGCCTCGCCCTCGCTGCAGATTTCAGCGGCGCAGGCGCTGCTGATGAACGGTGACGAGCCCGGTGCGAGAGACGCTATCGAGGCGGCGCTCGACATCAGCGGCGACGCCGACCGGCTTTCGACCCTGTACGGAGCCCTGCAACTGCGCACCCTGCTGGACGACAAGACAGCGGCTTACGACCTGGTGCCCGAACTCCTGAGCCTTGCCGAAAACGCCGCCGAACAGGCTGCAGCGCATGGAGCTGCAAGTTCGGCCTACCTGCACTTCGGCGACATGATGAAGGCCGCCGACCATGCCCGCGATGCGCGGGCGCTGGACGATACCCACGAGCGCCGGATGGTGCTGGCGGATGCACTGGGCCAGGCCGGTCTCATCAATGATGCACTTGTCATCCTGCGGTCCGAGCGCCTCGCGCGGCCGAATGACCCCTATACGCTGAACTCTCTGGGCTACTTCCTGATTACACGGACCGACAGGTACGAAGAAGGTTACAAGGTGCTGGCCCGCGCCCTGCTGCTGGCGGATTCAGACCCTTACATTGCCGATTCCCTGGGCTGGGCGCTTTACAAGCTGGGTGACCTGGAGCGCGCCAGGGGACTGATCGAAAACGCCCGGGACAGGCTGGCGCCGAAGGGCCACTGGGAAATCGAGCACCATCTGGGCGACATCTACTGGCATCTGGGCCGCAGGGACGATGCCCGCGCCGCCTGGCAGGCGGCGCTCGACAATTACCCCCCCAGATCCGAGCGCGATCAGATCACCGCCAGGCTGAAGGACGGCCTGACGACGCCCAGACCGGAAAAGCGCCCCCTGCCCGAGATTTCGCTCGAAGACCTTGAGGTTGGACGCCAGGACATCTGACATCGGCCCCTTTTGCGGGGCCCCGGCGCGCCATAGTATCGCCGGAAACGCGTGCGAACTCCTGCGCACACCCCCCTGAACATGGGCTTATGTGGCTTATGGCAGTCGAATCACCGCACAGGTACAGTTGATGACTGACGCTCCTCCTCCGACTTTCCGCGCGAGCCTGCAGAAGTATTCCGGCCCCCTGAAATGGGCCCGCCGGGGCGCGATTGCGCTCTTCGTGCTGGGCGTCATCGCCCTGATCGCGGTCTGGGCCTATTTCGCCGCACTCAGCCGCGACGTGCCGTCGATTTCCAAGCTCAAGCAGTACGAACCGCCGATCACGTCGCGGGTACATGCGGGCGACGGAACCCTGATTGCGGAGTTTGCCGATCAGCACCGAGTATTCGTGCCCTACGAGTCGATCCCGGAACACGTCGTGCAGGCCTTTGTGGCTGCCGAGGACAAGAACTTCTTCACGCATGACGGCCTCGACTATGCCGGCATCACGCGCGGCGCGGTGAACACGGCGAAGAACAAGATCACTGGCAGCGGCGGCATGCAGGGTGGCTCGACCATAACGCAGCAGGTTGCCAAGAACATGCTGCTGACCAGGGACCAGAACATCGAGCGCAAGGCGAAGGAAGCGATCGTCGCCCAGCGTATCGAGAAAGAGTTTACCAAAGGCCAGATCCTGGAGCTCTACCTCAACGAGATCTACCTCGGCGGCCAGTCCTACGGGGTAGCTTCGGCGTCCCTGAACTATTTCAACAAATCCCTGACCGAACTCGGCCTCGCCGAAGCTGCGACCCTTGCCTCGCTGCCGAAGTTCCCAGGCCGGGTAAACCCCTACTCGAACCCCGAACGCCTGCTCCAGCGGCGCAACTATGTCCTCGAGCGGATGCGGGAAGATGGTTACATCACCCGCGAGCAGATGGACGAGGCGCTCGCGAGGCCCTTGTCGACGGTGCGCCGCCTTCGCGGCCCGGAATTCGTGGCGACAACCTATTTTGTGCAGGAACTGCGCCGGGACCTGATCGAGAGGTACGGCGAAGACACGCTCGAACAGGGCGGCCTGTCGATCCGCTCCACCATCGACACGCGCCTCCAGCTGGCGGCTCAGGCCGCGCTGCGCAACGGCCTCATCGCCTACGACCGGCGCCACGGCTGGCGCGGGCCGGTCACGACGCTTCCAGTGGATGAGGCGGCGGCGCAAGCCCTCAAGGCTGTGAAACTGCCGGGCGGCAACGGGACCTGGGAAGCCGCGCTGGTGACCAGGGTCGCCTCCGGATCCGCCGAACTGCTGCTCACCGACGGCGCCACCATCAAGATGCCCTCGGACGAAATCAAATGGGCCCAGACGTTCAAACCGGAGAACGGCAAAGCCGGCCTTCAGGTCGGCCACGTGATCCTTGCCGAGTTCAGGCGCCAGGAACAGAAGCGCGAAGCGGCGCCCGCCGAAGGCGCTGAACAGGAGGCTGCCCCGATCGAGCCGCTGATGGTTCCTGTCGGCAACGCGACGCTGCGCCAGGTGCCCGAAGTCGACGGCGCATTGATCGCCATTGATCCGCATACCGGGCGCGTGCTGGCGATGCAGGGCGGTTATTCCTTCTTCAAGTCGAGCTTCAACCGGGTGACACAGTCCAAACGCCAGCCGGGCTCCAGCTTCAAGCCGTTCGTCTACGCGGCCGCGCTTGAGAAGGGCTACACCCCGGCGAGCCAGATGCTGGACGCACCGTTTGTCTCGTATGACGTCTCGACCGAGAAATACTGGGCGCCGAAGAATTACACAGCCGGCCAGTCCTACGGGATGGTGACGCTGCGTGTGGCGCTCGAGAAGTCGCTGAACCAGGTGACCGCCCGGGTGGCTCAGGATATCGGAATGGTGTCGGTATCGGACCTGGCCGAGCGCGTTGGCATCTATGAAAAACTGCCGCCCTATGCAGCCATGTCGCTTGGCTCCGGCGACACGGAACTGATCAATCTCGTCCGCGGCTACGCCGCCTTCGTGAACGGTGGCCGGAAGGTAACCCCTACCCTGCTCGACCGGGTGCAGGACCGATATGGCCGCACACTTTACCGCAATGACCAGCGCGCCTGCGACGGGTGCCAGGCGCCAGACTGGAACGGCGAAGAACCGCCTGTCCTTGCGGATACAAGGGATCAGGTGCTTGATCCGATCGTGGCCTACCAGGTGACCCACATGATGGAGGGTGTTGTCGAACGCGGAACCGGCCGCCGCGCCCTCCGGATCGGAAAGCCGGTCGCCGGCAAGACGGGTACGACGAACGATTACCGCGACGCCATCTTCGTCGGCTTCTCACCGGACCTGGTGGTCGGCGTCCGCATCGGTTTCGATGACAACCGCTCTCTCGGTGAAGGGGAAGCAGGCGGCTCGGTCGCCGTGCCGATCTTCACGGAGTTCATGGAAGTTGCGCTGGAGAAAGACCCGGCGACCCCGTTCCGGATCCCGCCCGGCGTGCGTCTTGTGAAAGTCGATGCCCGCACCGGTGCGCCCTCTCCCGGCGGCGGCCCCGGCGTGATCGACGAGGCATTCCGTCCCGGCACCGAGCCCGGCATGAACGTGTTCACCGGCCAGGAAGACTGCCTGTCAATCTCCGGCTCCTGCGGCGATGGTACCCAGACGGCGGGTACGATGCCGGATGGCACCGACCCGGCCGACACCGCAGACGAGACACTCGACGGCATATTCTGACGCAGCCCTCGCCGCCACAGCGCGCTTTGACCGTGCCTTCGGGCAGGTCTATAGCCCGCCTCAGACACATTGCCGTTCACCTGAAGGAGGCGCTCCCATGTCCGCCGAAATCCGATCCCTGATTGACCAGATCCGACAGTCCGCCGCCTTGCTACGGAGGCGTCTTTGACTGGGATACAGCCACGAAGCGCCTCGACGAACTGACCGCTCTCTCGGAGCGCCCGGACTTCTGGAATGACCCGGCGCAAGCCCAGAAACTGATGCGCGAACGCCAGAAACTGGCCGACGCGGTCGCCATGATCCAGTCGCTGGAAAAGGAAATCGCCGACGCACCGGAATTCATGGAACTCGCGGAAGGCGATGGCGGACTGCTTGCAGACCTGCAATCGTCCCTCGCCCGCTCGGCGGGCCAGGCGCAGAAAGCCGAACTCGCCGCCCTGCTCTCCGGCGAAGCGGACGGCAATGACTGCTATGTCCAGATCAATGCCGGCGAAGGCGGAACGGAAAGCCAGGACTGGGCTTCGATCCTGCGCCGCATGTACGTGCGCTGGGCCGAGAAGCACGGCTACACGGTCGAGGAACTCGACGAGCGCGAAGGCGAGGAAGCCGGCATCAAGTCTGCGACCGTCCAGATTAAGGGCGAGAACGCCTATGGCTGGCTGAAGTCCGAGACGGGCGTACACCGCCTCGTGCGGATTTCGCCCTATGATTCCTCAGCGCGCCGACACACGTCGTTCTCGTCCGTCAGCGTCACGCCTGTCATCGACGACAAGATCGAGATCGAGATCAATCCGTCGGACGTGCGAACCGACACTTACCGGGCCTCAGGCGCGGGGGGCCAGCATATCAACAAGACCGACTCTGCCGTCCGCCTCACACACATCCCGACAAACACGGTTGTCTCCTGCCAGATGGGGCGCTCCCAGCACCAGAACCGGGACGAAGCCTGGAAAATGCTGCGCTCCAAACTTTACGAAATCGAATTGCAGAAGCGCAAATCGGTCTCGGATGCTCAGTATGCGGACAAGAGCGCCATCGGTTTCGGGCACCAGATCCGCTCCTATGTGCTGCAGCCCTACCAGATGGTGAAGGACCTGCGCACGGATGTTGAAACATCCGACACCGGCGGCGTACTTGACGGCGATCTCGACCGGTTCCTGTCGGCCTCGCTCGCCGCGTCGGTCGCGCGTGAAGAAACAACTTGACCGGGGCGCCCCCTCCTTCAGCGGCGCGCTCCCGCGGGCGCCTCATAAGCTGGAATGACGAACGCGGTTTCGGCTTCATCGCAGCCGACGGCGGCGGACAGGATGTATTCGTACATGCCAGCGCGTTTACAAAGGAAGGCCGCCATATCGAAGTCGGCGGCAATTATGAATTCGATCTCGATACCGGCCAGGACGGGCGTCCGAAAGCCAGGCGGGTGACTTATGTTGCCGGTCTGAAGGCCGGCCCCAGCCTCCTGTCGCAACTCCTGCAGCGCGGTCCGCGCTTCCTGGTCATCCCGGCCTTCCTGTTTATCGTCATCGCCGTCTCGACCCAGCAGCCCGTCTCGCCCAACTGGCTCGTCATTTACGCCGTCGCCAGCATTGCCTGTTTTTCCGGATACGGGCTCGACAAGGCCGCGGCGAGCCAGAAACAATGGCGCGTCTCTGAAACAATCCTGCTGCTCGTCGGCCTCGTCGGCGGCTGGCCGGGCGCGATCCTCGCGCAGGAAGTGTTCCGTCACAAGACGCAGAAGAAAACCTTCCGTACCCTGTTCTGGATGAGCGTCGCCATCAACATGGCCGCCTTCGTCCAGATCAACGTTTTCGCCGTGCGCTGAGGCCGGCAAGCGCAGCCGCTTTTGCAAAGACGGTTGGCAGGCCGTCAATCTCTTCTTCCGGCGTCCAGAAGCCTTCCGGCAGATCCGTGTCCGGCGTTTGCGCGCACCACACGTCCAGCCTGAGGCTGAAATGCGTGAACACGTGACGCACCTGGCCAAGCAGTGCCCATGCGGCGTCTGTTGGCGCGGCTGCGTCCTGCCGGGTTTCGCTCCAGTCCGTAGAGGGCAGAGCCAGCATCCCGCCAAGCAGCCCCGAGGGCGGGCGCCGGACAACCCAGATGTTCCCGCTGCAGCGCAGGACATAGACTGCGCCGAACCGCTCGGGCCGCGCAGTTTTCTCAGGCTTGACAGGGTAGCGCTCAACCGCCCCTTCTGCGAGCGCCGCGCAGTGCGCCGCCACCGGACAGACCGGGCAGTTGGGTTTCCTGGGCGTACAGACGGTCGCACCGAGATCCATCAGCGCCTCGGCAAAAGCTCCGGGCCGCCCGGCCGGCACGAGTTCGCGCGCGAGCACGCCGATCCGTTTCTTTGCTGCGGCCCAGTCTTCCTTCGTGGCCAGCAGCCTGGCGAACACCCGCTCGGCATTACCGTCGACCGCCGGTGTCCGCTCACCGAAGGCCAGCGCCGCGACGGCGCCTGCGGTGTAAGGGCCTATTCCCGGGAGCGTCCGCAGCCCTGCCTGCGTCTCCGGAAAGCCCCCCCGCGCGGCGACCTGGCGCGCGCATTTCAGGAGGTTGCGCGCGCGGGCATAGTAGCCGAGCCCCGCCCAGGCCTGCATCACGTCCTCATCCCGGGCCGCCGCAAGCGCCTCAACTGTGGGCCAGCGCGTCGTGAAGGCGGCAAAATAAGGCGCAGCGTGAGGTACCGTCGTCTGCTGCAGCATGATTTCGGACAGCCAGACGCGGTAGGGATCGCGCTTCACGCCGGGTGCGCTGCGCCAGGGCAACGTGCGCGCGGACCGGTCGAACCAGGCCAGCAGTTCCGGGACGATCCCGGCCAGCGGCTGTTCACTTTTCGCACGCATGCCTTTTCCTCGCCTCAGAAGCCGTGCAGGTTTGCGATCATGGTCACAAGGTCAACCCTTGATCCGCTGGAAGAGGCGCGCGCGCTGGTCAAGCTGCGGTATACGCGGGCGCGGGCGCTCCGCGCGCCGATGAAGGCTGTGGCGATCCCGGCTGACCGGGTCGGCCGCAAATCCGGGGCCGGCAAGCTTCCCCCACTCAAGCTGCTGCAAGCGCGCTGGCGGGAGATTGCGGGCGAGCAGATCTACAAGTTCTCCCACCCCGAAAAGATAAGCGCCTCCGGGGACGGCCGCGTGCTGACCCTGCGGGTGATTCCGCAAGCCGCCCCGCTGGTCCAGCACCAGTCGGAGACGATCCGCCAGCGCGTCTCCGTCGCGGCAGGCGGCGATATTACCGCCATCCGCATCGTGCAGGGCCCGATCCAGCGCGGCGCCGAAACGGTCACCTATCGCCCCAGGGCCCGCCCGTTGACGCCGGATGAGGCACAAGCCCTTGAAACTGAAGCCAGCCGTATCGAAAATCCGCGCCTGCGCGCCGCAATTGTTGCTCTGGGCAAGGCTGTGCTATCGGCAGATCCGTAAACAGCCGGGCCGGATTCCTTAACTATTTGGCAACCGGTGCGACTCATTCCTTAACGCGAGGCTCATGACCATGGTTTCTCTTTCCCGGCGTTTGGCCCTGATGGCTCTTCCCGTACTGGCACTTGTTGCCTGCGGCGCAGCTACGGGCGACAGCTCCAAGACCCCGAAGCCCGGCGCAGGCGCTCCGGCCGCGGCCGTTTCGGGCGAGCTCGGCCATGTCAAAGGCGACCCCAATGCGCCGATCACCCTGATCGAATACGCCTCGCCCACCTGCCCGGCGTGCAAGTTTTTCCACGACGAAGTCTTTCCGGCTCTCGAAGAGAAATACGTGTCCACCGGCAAGGTGAAGTTCGTGTTCCGCGAATTCCCGATCCACGGCCAGGCCGATGTGGCGGCGTATGTGGTTGCGCTCTGCGCCGGCGAGGACAGGTATTTTGACGTTCTGGACGATCTCTTCGAGAACCAGGATGGCATCGTTCAGGCGGCCAATGTCGGCGCGCTCGGCGGCATGCTGAAAACTGTCGCCAAACGCCACGGGATCGAAACCGACGAAGCGTTTGATGCCTGTCTCGAAAACCGGGCGTACCGCGACCAGCTGGCGGCCGTGTACCAGTCGGGCGAACAGTTCGGCGTCAAGGGCACGCCGACTTTCATTCTCGATGGCAAGGTGCGCAATTTCGAGGGCGACTTCCGCACGGCCGAAGGTTTCTCGAAGCAGATTGACGCCCTGCTCGCCGAGAAGGGCGTTCCGTAACGATGAGGCGACGGCATGCAGATCACTGAGCTTCGCATTGCCGGCTTCAAGTCGTTCGTAGACCCTCAGACTGTGCCGATCGAGCCGGGCCTGACCGGCATCGTCGGCCCCAACGGGTGTGGCAAGTCCAACCTGCTGGAAGCCCTCCGCTGGGCGATGGGCGCCAACTCTGCCAGGGCCATGCGCGGCGGCGAGATGGACGACCTGATCTTCAACGGCGCAGACGGACGACCGGCCCGGGAGACTGCCGAGGTCATCCTCGTGCTCGACAACTCGAAGCGGACAGCGCCGCCGGAGTTCAACGGCGCAGACCAGCTTGAGATCGAGCGCAGGCTGCGCCGCGGCGCAGGCTCCAGCTACCGCATCAACGGACGCACGGTGCGCGGCAAGGACATCCAGCTGCTGTTCGCCGACGCCTCCACGGGCGCCAACTCCCCCGCCCTGGTCCGGCAGGGACAGATCTCGGAACTGATCGGCTCCAAGCCGCAGAACCGGCGCCGCATCCTTGAGGAAGCCGCCGGTATCGCAGGGCTGAACAGCCGCCGGCACGAGGCCGAACTTAAGCTCGACGGGGCCGAAGCAAACCTCCAGCGGCTTGCGGAAGTCTCGGCTGAAGTGGAGCGCCAGCTCACCAGCCTGAAGCGACAGGCAGCCAGGGCGCGGCGGTATCGCAAGCTGACCGAAGAAATCCAGGCGCTTGAGGCTCTCGTGGCCCACCTGCGCTGGGTGGAGGCGCGCCTCGCCGCGGAAACCGCGCGGGCGCAGCTGGATACGCTCAGGCGCCAGGTGGAAGACCTCTCCCGCGAAGATGCCGTGCGCGAGACAGAGCGGATCGAAGCCGGCGCGGGTCTGGCGCCGCTGCGCGAAGCAGAAATGGACGCCGCCGCACGGCTTGGCCAGGCCCGCATCACGCTGGCAAAACTCGAAACCGAGCGCCGCATCGCCGCCGGGTCGCATGCCCGGCTCGAGGCCGAATCGCTGCGCCTCTCGATCGACTTCAACCGCGAATCGGCCGCGCGCGAGGAAGCCGCCGCAGCCCTTGCGCTGGCACAGGAAGGGCTTGGCGCCCTGCCGCAGGAAGATGCGGCGCTCACAGCGCGCCTCGATGCGGACGCCCGCGCGGCGCTTGAAGCGGCCCGGATCCATCTCGCGAACGGCGAACATGCCGCCGACGACGCGCAGCAGCGTCTCTCTGAGCTACGCGCCCGCCGCCGGGCCGCCGAAGAGAGCGCCGCCGCCCAGTCCCGCCGCAAGGAACATCTGACCGCAGAAATTGCACGCCTGCGCGCCGAAATGACCAGCCTCGAAGACGCGGGCATTCACCTGCTCCACCTGCGCCAGGCGAGGAATTGCGAAGCCGAGGCCGAGATCGCCTTGGGCGATGCGGAACGCGCCGTGGAGCTGGCCGAAGCCGACCTGTCGCGCGCCCGCGTGGCGGAAGGCGACGCCGAGCCACCGTTCAACGCCGCCAGCCATGCCGTGCGTGCGCTCGAAGCGGAGATCGCGGGCCTGGCGCGCCTCATGCGCCGCCCGGATCCCTCCGCCGCGCCGCCCGTGCTCGACCGCCTGCGCACCCATGAAGGTTATGAACGCGCCGTTGCGGCCGCGCTGGGCGACGATATCGAAGCTTCGACGGATCGCACCGCAGCCCTGTTCTGGAGCGGCGCAGCCTTGATCTCGCAGGCACTGCCGCACGGAGCGGAGCCTTTGACGAAATTCGTCGAGGCGCCGGGCGAACTTGCGTCACGCCTGTCGCAGTGCGGGCTCGTGGCGCCGGCGCAGGGCGCACGCCTGTTCACGAGCCTGAAGCCCGGACAGCGGCTCGTCTCCCGCGAAGGACACCTCTGGCGCTGGGACGGTTTCATCCGGACACCGGATGCCCCGGTCAGCGCCGCCGCGCGTCTGGAACAGAAGGCCCGTGCTGAAGCCGCGCAGGCAGAGCTGATCACCCGCCAGGCTGAAGCTGACGAACTCGCCGCCAGCCTTGACGCCGCCCGCAAGGCGCGCCTCTCAGCAGAAGAAAACCTCCGCCATCTGCGCCAGTTCATCGCGCCGGCCCAGCGCGCCCTGACCGATGCCCGCGCCGCCGCGACAGACGCGGCGCAGGCCAACGAACGAACGCAGATGAAGCGCGACGCGGGCACCGACGCCCTCGCCCGCGCGGAGGCTGACCTCTCGGCCATTGCCGAGATGCTCGCCCTTGCGACACCTGGCGGCGGGGCTGACGAAGAGGCCGCGCTCGAAGCGGCGATGATGCGCGCCCGGGAAGTCCTGACCGGTGCCCGCGCCGCGGAGACCGAAGCGCGCGGCCAGCTGGCTGACCTCCTGCGGGGCCGCGAACAGGCTGCGGCCCGCCGCGCCGCGCTCGCCCGCGATGTCGAAGCCTGGACAGTGCGCCTCAGTTCCGCCGACGAACGCCTCGCGCAGGTTACAGAGCGCCGGGCAGACGTTGCCGCGACGGTCCAGACCTCGCGCGAAAGACCCGAAGCCCTGCGCGCCGAGATCGACGGTCTGGCTGGCGAGACCGAGGCCCTGGAAGCTGAACGCCAGGCCGGCGCCGATGCGCTCGCCCGCAAGGAAGCCGCGATCCGCGAAGCCGATGCAGCCGCCCGCAGGGCCGCGACCGCTGCGGCCGAAGCCCGCGAGCAGCTGGCGGCCTGGACAGTGAAGCTTGAGAATTCCGAGACCAGGCTTGCGGAATGCACCGGGCAGGCCCGCAACGCATTCCAGCGAACGCCTGAAGGCTTGCTGGCCATTGCGCAGGCCGGCCTCGATGAAGACACCCTCGGCGCCTTTACGCCCCTCGAAGCCGAATCGCGCCTCGACGACCTCCGCCGCGAGCGCGACCAGCTGGGCGGCGTGAACATGAATGCCGAGGAAGAGGCCGAAGACCTCGAATCCCGCCTCGGCACCCAGATTGCCGAACGCGATGACCTGACCGCCGCCATCGCGAAGCTGCGTGACGGCGTTGAAGCCCTCAATGTAGAGGGACGTCAGCGTCTCGTCGAAGCCTTCGACGCCGTGAACACCCATTTCAAGGCGCTGTTCATCGCCCTGTTCGGCGGCGGCCAGGCCGAGCTGCGCCTGGTGGACGCCGAAGATCCGCTGAATGCCGGGCTGGAGATCTTCGCCCAGCCCCCGGGCAAGAAACTGGGCACCCTGAACCTGATGTCCGGCGGCGAGCAGGCCCTCACGGCCTCCGCGCTGATCTTCGCCGTGTTCCTGTCGCGCCCGGCCCCGATCTGCGTACTGGACGAAGTGGATGCGCCCCTGGATGACGCCAACGTCGACCGGTTCTGCAACATGCTGAACGAGATGCGCCAGCGAACCGACACCCGATTCGTCGTGATCACCCACAATCCGGTGACCATGAGCCGGATGGACCGGCTTTTCGGGGTCACGATGCGCGAAAAAGGCGTGTCAAAACTGGTTTCCGTGGACCTGGCTGCAGCCGAGCGGCTCGTTGCGGCGGAGTAGCGCAGGCGTGCCCTCAGTTTGTTCAACAAAAACAAGGCGCTTATTGCTCGGATAATCCGTTGACTTGGCAAGTAGCCCCCCATAGTTTGCGCGAAATTTCAAGGGGTGGTGCACGTCGTCCCTCTGTCGTTGGCAGGAGCCTTCAGATGTCTGGACCTGATCCATCGGATCTCGGCGACCGGATTGCGAAGGCGAAAGCCCAGCAGGAGGAGAAGGCGAACCGGGCCGAACGCCAGCGAAGGAACAGCGTCAACACACCTGCGAGCATGGCCCTGCGCTACAGCTCCGAGCTTGTTGCCGCCGTTGTCGTTGGGGTCGGACTGGGCCTGCTGATCGACCATTTCGCGAAGACCTCTCCCTGGGGCCTTCTCGTGATGATGGGGTTCGGCATGGCGGCGGGCATGCGCAACCTGATGCGGGCAGCCAGACAGCTGACCGCCGAGGCACAAAAAGCGGCTGAAAAGCCTGAACCGACCAACGAGACCCGCTGATGACCCTGTCTTTCCCGGCCCTCCTTCCGACCATCGCCACAGATCCGATTCACCAGTTCAAGATCTTCCCGCTGCTCGACTGGACAGCTGCCGGCTACAACCTGTCGTTCACCAACTCGAGCTTCTGGATGATGGTCTCCACCGGCCTCGTGCTCGCCTTCCTCGGCGTCGCGGCCTCGCGCGGCGGTCTCATCCCGAACCGTATCCAGTCGCTCGGCGAGCTGTCCTACGGCTTCATCGCCGACATGGTCCGCTCGACCGCCGGCGAAGAAGGCCTGAAATTCTTCCCCTTCGTGTTCACTTTGTTCTTCTTCATCCTGGGCGCCAACATCGTCGGCATGTTCCCCTACGCTTTCACCACCACCAGCCACATCGCCGTGACGGGAGCGCTGGCCATCGTCGTGATCCTGATTGTCGTCGGATACGGCATCTACAAGAACGGTCTCGGCTTCTTCGGCCTGTTTGCGCCGCACGGCGTGCCGCTGCCCGTCATGTTCTTCCTCGTGCCGATCGAGATCATCTCCTTCCTGGCCCGGCCGATCACGCTCGGCATGCGTCTTTTTGCCAACATGCTGGCCGGCCACATCATGCTGAAACTGCTGGCGATCTTCGTGGTCATGCTTACCGGCGCCGGCCTCGCCTGGGCGGCCTGGGTTCCGTACCTGCTGCTGATCCCGATCACGGCGCTCGAGTTCCTGGTCGCCTTCCTGCAGGCCTATGTTTTTGCCCTGCTGACCTGCGTTTACCTGAAAGACGCGATCCACCCGCACCACTGACCGGAGCAACTCCCCGCCGGTGCGTCCAATCGCGCCAAGTCCTGCCCCTTGACGGTTCCAGCGGAACACGCTTCACGGGCCCCATATCAACCCGAATTTCCCTCGATCCCAACAGGAGACTCCCATGGAAGGCAATATCACCGAAGGTCTGCGGTATGTCGGCGCTGGCCTCGCCACGCTCGGCATGATCGGCGCTGCAATCGGCGTGGGCAACATCTTCGGCTCGTTCCTCGACGCCGCGATGCGTAACCCCTCGGCCGCCCCGCAACAGTCGGGCAACCTCTTCCTCGGCATGGCCCTCGCAGAAGCCCTCGGCCTCTTCGCGTTCGTCATCTCGATGCTGATCCTGTTCGCCGCTTAACCGGCACAGGTAAGGAGCTGGGCACGCCATGAGCCTGCTGGCATTTCTCGCAGAGACCGCTGCCGATGGCGGCGACGCCGTCAAGGCGCCCTTCCCGGCGTTTGATCCGACGTGGTTTGCCTCGCAGCTGTTCTGGCTCGCGGTCTTCTTCCTCGGGCTCTACTTCGCCCTCGCGCGCTTCGTCCTGCCGAAGCTGAGCGATACGCTTGAGAAACGCTCAAACCGGATCGCAGCAGACCTCGATGAGGCCGCGCGCCTGAACAACCAGTCGGTTGAAGCACAGAAAGCGCTTGAGCTTCGCCTGTCCCAGGCGCGTTCCAGGGCCCGCGAGACGGCGGACAAGGCCCGCGAGAAAACCGAGGCGGAACTCGCGACGGAAACGATGCGCGTCGATGCCGACCTTGCCCGCAAACTCGAGACCGCCGAAGGGCGCATTTCGAAACTGCGCGCCGATGCGATGAAGAACGTGGAGCAGATCGCGGTCGACACCGCCGAAGCCATGACCGCCCGTCTCGGCGTCAAGGCTTCAAAGGCCGACCTCAAGAAGGCTGTCAAGGCAGCTCTGGAGAAACGCGCATGAAACGTTTCGCGCTCGCGTCCGGCCTGCTGATGCACGCGCCGGCGGCCCTCGCCGCAGGCAAAGAGGGCCAGGACACGCTGCTGACGCCGTTCACAGACACCGTCACGCACCTCGTGATGATCGGTGTCCTCATCTTCTTTGCCATTGTCTGGCGTATGGGGGCCTTCAAGGCCGTTCTCGGTAATCTCGATTCGCGCGCAGATGCGATCAGGGCTGAACTTGAACAAGCCGCTAACCTGCGGGAACAGGCGGCTGAATCCCTCGCGCTCGCCGAACGCCGCCAGCAGGACGCTGAAAAGGAAGCCGAAGCCATCATTGAACAGGCGAAGCTCGACGCCAAAGCCTTTCTCGCCGACGCGAAGAAAGACCTCTCCGACAAGATCGCGCGCCGCGAAGCCCAGGCCGCTGCCCGCATTGCGCGCGCCGAGGCCGAAGCGGCAAGCGAAGTGCGCCGCGCCGCCGCGGATGCCGCCACCGAAGCGGCGCGCCGCGTCATGGCAGACCAGACCGGCGTGGACCAGTTCGAAGCCGCCGCCCGCGAGATTGAACGCGTCCTCAGGTAACGCGCAGATGACGCCGCAGGCCAGCAAAAAGCCGCCGGTCCGCCCGGCGGCTTTTTTCTTTTCCGGTGAGGCGCGCCTCAGCCCGGTTGTCCGGCCTGATCGTCGATAACCGGACCCTGATCCGGCGGTGGGCCCGTATCGTCGGTGACCGGGCCGGGCTCCAGTACACGCAGCATCGAGCGGGGCACGGTGCCGGCCGGGCAGGCTGCGGGCGCCAGGCTGGCATTGGCGATAGCAGGCATCATCCCGGGCGCCATGGCAGCTGGCTGCGAGCGGAAGGCCCAGGCAAGGATCAGCATCGCGCCGACCGCAAGGCTGACGGCCATCATGGTGCCGAAGCCAAGGGCTTCGCCAGCTAGGTTGGCCGAGGCGATCGCGCCATCTGAGGCGAGCGGTACGGCGCCATTGGTGCGCTGCCCGGCCAGCGTGCCCGCCGGGGAAGGCGCGGACGTTGTCGCGCGCAGTGACGCGGCAGCCAGCGCCGCGGCGCCAATCGCTTCGCGCGCCGGCGCCGGCTTGATACCGAGATCCTTCTCGCGCTTCTTCCTGGCGTCCAGCGACAGCGGATCATTCGGGTGAGCGGCGAGCCAGTCGATCCGCCTGTCCTCGTCCTGCGCGCCGAAAGCGTTCCATTCGCGCAGGTCGCTGCGGCCCTGGCGGCGGCCAAGTGCATCTATGAGGTCTGCGAAGGCGGGAGGAGACTTGCGCGACGTCATGCCATCGAGCGCGAAACGCTTGTGCGTGCGGAACGGCTCATAGGGGATGGTCCTGTCGAGGGCGGCTTCGACCAGCGTGCCCGCGCGGGAATTCCCGACGGCCGCGGCGGCCCGCACCCAGTCGCTCTTCACGGCGCTCGCTGACCAGAGCACAAGCATCGCCTGGGAGTTCATCGCATCGCGCGCGTCCTTCGCATCGAATGTCTCGTCATCCTGCTTCTGGTCCAGCCAGACGCGGAATTTTAGGGCACGCAGGCGCCGCGCGACCAGCCTGGCGGTGTCCAGGTCCTCGACCGCGGACACCAGGAAGACATCATAACTCATGGGGCGTGTACCCTTCTGATACGGTTAACCACGGGAGAATACCCCCGCAGCGCGGCCAGGCCAGTCATTTAAGCTGCGAAGCGATTTTTGTGCCTGTTTTCGCACGCCAAAAGGGGCTAATGCGCCGGTTCAGCTAATCCGGAGTGCAAGGCGCCATGGGCTTCAGATGTGGAATCGTGGGTCTGCCGAACGTCGGCAAGTCCACCCTCTTCAATGCATTGACCCAGACGGCCGCCGCGCAGGCCGCCAACTATCCGTTTTGCACGATCGAACCCAACGTCGGCGAGGTGGCCGTGCCGGAGGCGAGGCTTGATGCCCTGGCCAGGGTTGCCGGCTCCAGGGAAATCATACCGGCCCGGATGAACTTCGTGGACATTGCCGGCCTTGTCGAAGGCGCCAGCCAGGGCGAAGGCCTCGGCAACAAGTTCCTCGCCAACATTCGCGAAACGGATGCTGTCATCTACGTGCTGCGCTGCTTCGACAATGACGACATCACGCACGTGCGCGGCAAGGTCGATCCGATCGCGGACTTCGAAGTTGTCGAAACAGAACTGATGCTCGCCGACCTCGACAGTCTCGAGAAGCGCAAGGCCGGTGTCGAGAAAAAAGCAAAGTCCGGCGACAAGGAAGCCAGGGCGCAGGTCGCGCTGATCGATCTTGCGCTGGCTGAACTGACCGAAGGCCGTCCGGCCCGCAAGGCGCAGGTGCCCGCCGATGATGTGAAGGCCTGGCAGATGTTGCAGCTGCTGACCTCCAAGCCAGTCCTCTTCGTGGCGAACGTGGACGAGGCAAGCTCGGCGACCGGTAATGCCTATTCGAAGCTCGTCGAAGAACGCGCAAAGATCGAAGGCGCAGGCTGCGTGGTCTTCTCTGCCCAGATCGAATCCGAACTGGCACTGCTCGACGGTTCGGACCGCGAGGAATACCTTGCCTCCCTCGGCCTGACAGAGCCAGGCCTCACGCGCCTCATCCGCGCAGGCTATGAACTGCTCGGGCTGCAGACCTACTTCACGGCGGGGCCCAAAGAAGCGCGGGCGTGGACTATCCGTAAAGGCTGGACAGCTCCGAAAGCTGCCGGTGTAATCCACGGCGATTTCGAGAAGGGCTTTATCCGTGCCGAGACGATCGCCTTCGAGGACTACGTCGCCTTTGGCGGCGAAGTGGGCGCGAAGGATAACGGCAGGATGCGCTCGGAAGGCAAGGAGTACATCGTCCAGGACGGCGACGTGATGCTCTTCCGGTTCAACGTATAAACCCTGTCAGGGCGCGCCCTGGAAACCGGGCGTGTCTTCGATGGGCTTGCGGGTCAGGTCCATGCCGAGCGACAGAACGATCGCCGAGGCGATAAAGACCGATGAATAGGTCCCGATCACAATCCCCCAGATCAGCGCAAAGCTCATGCCGCGCAGCACCGGGCCGCCAAGGAAGAAGATCGCGAGCAGCGCGAGCAGCGTCGTCCCGGAAGTCAGCAGCGTCCGCGACAGCGTCGAGTTCAGGGCGAGGTCGATGACATCCCGGTCGGCCATCTTCTTATACTTGCGCTTCTCTTCCCGGACACGGTCGAACACAACCACAGTATCGTTCATCGAATAGCCGATGATCGTGAGCAGGGCGGCGATTGTCGTCAGGTTGAACTCGAGTTGCAGGAATGCAAACACGCCAAGCGTGATGGTCACATCGTGTGCCAGTGCGGCCACGGCGCCGATTGAAAACTGCCATTCGAACCTGTACCAGATATAGGCCAGCATCAGCGCCAGAGCCACGACCAGCGCCGTGATGCCGTCCCGGAAAAGCTCCTGCGACACCTTCGGGCCGACCGAGTCGTTGCGCAGGATCTGGGCATCCGTGACGCCGAGCTTTTGCTTCAGGTTGCGGACCACCAGCTCATTGGTCGCGCCGCTTGCACGTTCGACTTTCTCTTCCGGCGACAGCGCCCTGAACTCATCATCCAGGAGGGCTTCCGGCGCATCGCCAAACTTGATCACCACGATTCTGCGCGCGTCGGCACCGACGGCCGCGTTAACGTCGGCGCCGAAAGGAATGGCCGCCCGCACGCTGGTTTCATTGACACTGTCGGTCGCTTCTATCTCCATCGCTGTGCCGCCGGCGAAGTCGACGCCGAAGTTGAGGCCGCGCGTCGTGAGAAAGAAGGCCGAGGCAGCCAGCATCGCGACCGAGAAGATGATCCCGGCCATGCGCAGGTTCATGAACTTAAGGCTCGTCTGTTCGGGCCAGAATTTTATCAGCATGTTCGCGTCTCTCTGTCCCTAAACCGCAAGCGTCTTTGGCCGGAAGGCCTTGACCCACATCACCGTCAGCCAGCGCGTGATGACAAAGGCCGTGAACACCGAAGTGATGATCCCGATCCCAAGGGTCGCAGCAAAGCCCTTAACCGGGCCGCTGCCGAGCAGGTAGAGGATCGCCGCGGCAATCAGCGTCGTGATATTAGCGTCGAGAATGGTCGATAACGCACGTTCATACCCGGCCTGTATGGCCGTCAACAGGCTGCGGCCGGAGCGCTGCTCCTCGCGTATGCGTTCAAAGACGAGCACATTGGCATCGACCGCCATGCCGATGGTGAGGATGATACCGGCGATGCCCGGAAGGGTAAGGGTCGCGCCGAGCCCGGACAGGCCCCCGAAAATCAGCACGATGTTTGCGGCAAGTGACAGTACCGCAAAGATGCCAAGCAGGTTGTACGCGAGGATCATGAACACGGCGACAAGGGCGATCCCGATCACGGACGCCCGGATTCCCGAATTGATTGAGTCCTCGCCAAGCGTTGCACTGACGGTGCGCTGGTCAAGGAACTGAAGCTTGGCGGGCATCTCACCGGCCGAGATGATCGCCGCCAGGTCCTGCGCCTCTTCCATCGTGAAGTCGCCGGTGATGCGCACGTTGCCGCCGGGGATCGGCTCGTTGATGTTGGGCGCCGACATGATGGAATCGTCGAGCACGATGGCGAAACGCTTGTTGGTATTTGCCCGGGTCGTCTCGAAGAACTTGCGCGCGCCATTGGAGTTGAGGCGGAAATTGATCTGCGGCCGGTTGGCCTCGTCATTGCCCTGGCTGGCATTGGCAATGTCGGAGCCGACGATTTCGGGAATCGAGCGCACGAGCAGGGGTCCGGTCGAGGGACCGGACAAGAGGCGAAACCCCGGCTTGACAACACCGGCTTCGGCAGCCGCGATAGAGGACGCGCTGTCATCGACAATGTTGAAGGTCATCCGGCCATCACGGCTGAGCAGCGCTTTCAGGCGCTCCGGATCGGGCTCGCCCGGCGCCTCAAGCACCATCCGCGACGTCCCGGACGGGGTGATCGAGATTTCGGCAACACCGTCCGGATCGACGCGGCGGCGCACGATGGTCTCGGTCTTGGCGAGCGCGTCGGCCATCATCAGGTTTTCAGAATTTGGCGGCACTGAGATGACAATCGAATCGGGACCCGCGGGGCTGACCTCGAAGGTCTTTCCGCCAGCAAGACCGCCTTCCATCGGACCGTTAATCCTGTCGATCCGGCTGATGGCGTCGGAGACCGGGAAGTTCCCGGCCTCATCGGCGCGCGTCAGCCTGATCGTCATCGTGCGGCCGCTGACTTCGGCGAGGTGAGCAACCGGCTCCGCCGTATCGGTGCGCGCCAGCGCGGTACGCACCTCGCGCGCAAACACGTCCAGCCGCCCGCTGAGCACATCCTCGGAGCGGATCTCCATTTCGAGATAGACGCCGCCGCGCAGGTCCAGGCCCAGATTCACGCCGTTCCTGGGCATAAAACCCGGCGCGCCGGACATATTCACGATGTTAGGCAGCGCCATCACCACGCCCCAGGCGAGCGTCAGAAGGATGAGCGCTACTTTCCAGGGTGGAAACTGAAGCATGGAATTTTCCTCGCAACGCTGGCATCCAGCGTCCTGGCCCTAGTCGTTCGCGGGAACAGGCTCGGCCTTGTTGCGCACTTCGATGATCATGGCCTTGACCACGCGGACGCGGACATTCTCGGCGAGATCGAGGGAGATCTCGCCGTCATTGACCTTGTTGACCTTGCCGATCATGCCGCCGGAGGTGACAACCGTATCGCCGCGCTTGATGGCGGCGATCATTTCGGTGTGTTTCTTGGCGCGCTGCTGCTGCGGGCGGATCAGCAGGAAGTAGAAGATCAGGATCAGCGGCAGGAAGAACAGCAGCTGGGTAATGAGGCTCGGGCCGGCGGGCGCCGCAGCGGCCTGCGCAAACGCGGGCGAAGCCGCGAAGGCGGACAGAAGGCCCGCAACCAACATTTTGTCCCGCATGACCAATTCTCCCTGATTCCAGCCACATGTAAGAAGTTGCCTGCGTATAGCTAGGGGGGGGCGGGTTTGCAAACTCCGCCTGCAGGCTTCAGAGGACCGCGGCCCTGCCTTCGGTCATCGCCGGAACGTGCTGGAAAAACGGCGTTCGCAGCACACCGGCGCCCAGCGTGACCGAGACGATCGCCCGGTCATTGCCCCGCACGACTGGGGCAACGAGCCGGCCGCCCTGCCTCACCTGGCTGAGCAGCAGGTCCGGCACTTCCGGCACGGCGCAGGCAAGCACGATCCGGTCAAACAGCCCCTGCTCCGGCCAGCCATCCCGGCCATCCGCCTGGCGCACCGTGACATTGCCGACCCCCAGCCGCGCCAGCCGCGCCTCACCCTCGCGCACAAGACGCGCGTAGCGGTCCACCGAAAACACATGCCGCGACAGGCTGGCCGCCAGCGCTGCCATGTAGCCCGATCCAAACCCCACCAGCAGCACAGTCGCCGAGCCATCCTCCGGCAGCGCCAGCGCCTGCAACAGGTGCCCCGTCGCGGCCGGCCGCAGGATCACCTGCCCGCAGGGGATCGCCAGCATGGCATCCTCGAAGGCCAGCGGCGCGATTGCCGGATCGTCCACGAAAGCCGCGCGGTCGATGGTCTCCATCGCCGTCAGCACGCACGCATCGGTCACCCCTTCCTGGCGAAGGTGCAGCAGCAGGCGCGCCGTGCGGAACGGGTCAGCGATCAATCCGGCCATGTCGCCTGCAGCGTCCGCAGGAAGGCCTCATGCGTCAGGTCCACATGCAGCGGCGAGACGGAGACATAGCCCTCATAGATCGCCCGCAGGTCCGTGCCCTCGCCCGGGCGCGAGAGTTTGCCCCGGTAGCCGATCCAGTAATAATCATTGCCGCGCAGGTCCTCGCGCCGGTCAGTGTGGATGATCGTCTCGTCCCGGAAGCCCTGGCGCGTGACCTGGATCCCGCGGACGTCGCCGGGCTCCACATCCGGGAAGTTCACATTGATCACCACATCCCCGGGCCAGCCCATACCGAGCAGCGGCCGCAGCGTCCGCGCGCCCCAGGCCTTGGCGGTCTCCCAGGGCAGCGAGCCCCTGTCGCGGAAGTTCTGCGCCTGGCTCAGCGCAATCGACGGCACGCCCATCTGCATGCCGAACATCGCAGCCGCGACCGTCCCCGAAAAGCTCGTATCCTCGGCAATGTTCTGGCCCCGGTTGACGCCCGACAGCACAAGGTCCGGCGGATCCGGCATCAGGTCCTTGCAGGCCAGCAGCACAGCGTCCGACGGCGTCCCGGCAATCGCCCAGGCCTTCGCCCCGACCTTGCGTACACGCACGGGCTGCGTCAGCGATATAGCCCGACCCTTGCCGGACTGTTCTTCCTCCGGCGCAGCGATCCAGATGTCATCGGACAACTGCCGGGCGATATCTTCAAGAACCGCCAGGCCGGGGGCGTTGATGCCGTCATCGTTGGTCAAAAGAATGCGCATCTGAACCTTTCTTCTCCCCTCGCCCGCTTGCGACAGAGGGGTCAGGGTGAGGGCCTTGAGGAGTTCCGCGAACCTGGGGTTGCCCCCTCATCCCCGGCCACTTTCCCCCAAGGTGGAGAAGGGAGCAGGTTACCTGATCTCGGTCACCCCGCCCATATACGCCACCAACGCTTCCGGCACGGTGACAGACCCATCCGCGTTCTGATAATTTTCGAGCACCGCCACCAGCGTGCGCCCTACGGCCAGTCCGGACCCGTTCAGCGTATGCACGAACTCCGGCTTCGATTTTGCATCCACGCGGTAACGCGCATTCATCCGCCGCGCCTGGAAATCCCCGCAATAGGAGCAGGACGAGATTTCGCGGTAGGTATCCTGCGACGGCAGCCAGACTTCGAGATCATACGTCTTGCGCGCCCCTGCCCCCATGTCGCCGGCGCACAGCAGCATGCGGCGGAACGGCAGCTCCAGCCGCTTCAGCACTTCCTCGGCGCAGGCCGTCATCCGGTCGAGTTCCGCCAGCCCTTCGGCTTCGCCCGCAACAATCGAGACAAGCTCGACCTTGTAGAACTGGTGCTGGCGGATCATGCCCCTGGTATCGCGCCCGGCGCTGCCCGCCTCGGACCGGAAGCACGGCGTGTGGGCAGTCATCCGGATGGGCAGCTGCGATACGTCGACGACCTGCTCGCGCACAAGGTTCGTCAGCGAAATCTCGGAGGTCGAAATCAGATAGTGGCCTGACGTTGTCCTGAACATGTCTTCTTCAAACTTGGGAAGCTGGCCGGTTCCCAGAAGCGCCTGTTCACGAACGAGAATCGGCGTGCTCGTCTCCTGATAGCCATGCTCCGTAGTCTGAATATCCAGCATGAAATTCGCGAGCGCGCGCTCCATCCGCGCCAGCTGCCCGCGCAGCGCCACGAACCGCGCGCCGCTCATGCGGGCGGCGGCTTCGAAGTCCATCATTGACAACCCGCCCGGAACCTTCAGCGCTTCGCCAAGGTCGGCATGGTCCTTCGGATGGCTGATACCCTTCGGCGTACCCCAGCGGCTCTGCTCCACATTCCCATGCTCGTCCGCCCCTTCCGGCACTTCCTCCAGCGGCAGGTTCGGCATGCCCATCAGCAGGTCATCAAGCGCAGCGCGCTTTGTCTTCTCTTCGGCCTCCGCCGCCTCGATGGCGGTCTTGGCGTCGGCCACCAGCGACATCAGGCGCTCTGCTTCCGCCTCGTCCTTCCTGGCTTTCGCCTGCCCGATCAGTTTCGAGTTCGCATTGCGCGCGCCCTCGGCGTCCTGCCTGGCAGTGGTCGCGGCGCGCCAGGCGGTATCGAGTTCAAGCATGCGCGAGACCGTCTCCTCGCCCAGCCCGGCCTTGCGGCGGCTCCAGGCCTTGCGGAAGTCGTCAGGCGTCTCGCGGATCGCGCGGATATCGAACATGGGTCTCAGTGCCTTGAAGGGTCAGGTTCCTGGAGACAGGCTCTAATCCGCGCCGCCCCCTCCTGTCCACACTCAGGCGGGTGAACCAAACCCCGCCGGCAACGGCGATCCGGTCCCGTCCCCGTTCTCATTCTCGCCCGCCTCGCGCACCGCCTCGAACCGGCCGGCCGGGCTGGCAGCGCCCGGCTCGCGGTAGATCACCTCGATCCGCCCCTTGCCGAGATGGTTGACCTGGATTTCCGGCTGCAGCGTCTCGAGATGGCGCATCATCGACGCGAAGTTCTTGTGGCCGAGCCAGGGGCGCACGCCGTTCTCATAGGCCGGGGTAAACGCCGGCAGCGCCGTCAGCGCCCGCACGATCTTGGTCTTGGACAGCACCTGGTCCGGCATCCCCTCGCCCAGCGCCCGGATGATCCCGGCGGCCCGTTGCAGATCAGACGGCCCGTTGGCCTCGCCGTTCAGCGCCGCCCGCACACGCCCCATCAGCGGTGATTGCCGCTCCCGCTGCAGGGTCAGGGGGGCAATCACCGGCGGCGGGGAGCGCAGCTGGTACCATTTGCGGGCCGCACGCGCGTAGCCGAATGCGGATTTCAGCGCCGCGATATGCATCACGCCATCAGCATGCTGGCTGAAGAGTTCGTAGGTCGGGTCGGTTTCCTTGCCGGCGGTCACGACCCGCAGGCCGGGGTTCTGGACCCGGTTCACAACCGGTACGAAGTCGGAATCGGTGGTAAGGATGATCAGCTCGTCGAGATTTTTCGTCTGCAGGGCGAGTTCGATTGCATCCATGGTGATGACGATATCGGCCGAACTCTTGCCCGCGCTGATCTTGCGCTTGGCAAGGGCCCGGCAGTTGAACGCCTCGAAGCCCGCCCGTTCGAAATCGGGACGGTATTTGTCGAACTGCAGGTTCCAGTAGACCCGCTTGTGCACAAAGGTGCGCCGTTTCTGCCGATGCGACAGCGCGCCGTCTTCCAGCCATAACAGCCAGTTGGACAGGCTGTTGACCACGTCCTCGCCGGTCGCGCCGTAGATGTTGTCGAAATCGACCAGCAAAACGCTTCGTACGCGCGCCACGCAGGAGGCTCCTCGCTTCTCGGGACCCGGTTGATTACCAGCCCAGCACAATCGACACCTGCAGGAAAAATGCAACGGGGCTGCGACAGGCGTCCGCCACCCGGTCTGGCTATGGCGCAGCAGACTGCGCTTTTACCGCGTTTTTCTCGATCAGTTTTACGCAGAAGATCGAGATTTCGTAGAGCAGGTAGACCGGCCCCGCGAGCAGGACCTGGGACATCGGGTCCGGCGGCGTGAACATCGCCGCAAATGCCAGGATGCCGACAATGGCGTATTTCCGGCCCCTGGCGAGCATACTGGCGGTCACGATCCCGATCCGCCCCAGCAGGGTCAGCACCAGCGGCAGCTGGAAGGACAGGCCGAAGGCCAGCATCAGCGCCATCACGAGCGAGAGATAATCCCCCACCCGCGGCATCATCCGGATCGTCGTGCCGGCCGCCTCAACCTGTTCCATGGACACCGTAAACCGGGCAAGCATCGGCAGCATCAGGTAGTAGACGAACACGGCGCCCAGCGCGAACAGGACAGGCGCCATCACGAGATAGGGCCAGAACGCCCCGCGCTCCGACTTGTAGAGCCCCGGGGCGACGAAGGCATAGATTTGCCAGGCGATCACGGGAAAAGCAAGGAACAGGCCGGCGAATACAGCGAGCTTCAGCTGCGCGAAGAAGTATTCCAGCGGCGCTGTGAAGATGAATTCCAGCTGGGATCCGCGTACTTCCTCTGCCACCGCTGCAAACGGGCGCACCAGAAGGGCGTAGATGTCCTCTGCGAAGAAGAAGCAGATAACAGTCGACACCGACAGCGCGAGGATCGACTTGATCAGCCGGGCGCGCAGCTCGTTCAGGTGCTCAAGCAGCGGCGCGCGGCTCGATTCCACATCGTCTGTGATCTCAGGTTTCTCGTCAGCGGGGGGCGTAAAGCTCACGCCTTCTCCTCCCCTTTGACCTGCGGCGGGGCAGGTTGCGGCGGCGGGGAGGGCTCAGCGCCCTGGCGCATCACAGCGGAGTTGATGTCCGCCTCGGCGTTAGCGAGGTCTTCCTGTGCCTGCGTCATCAGGTTGGAGCGTTTCAGGGCCTCGATCTCTTTCTTGAGTTCATCGAGTTCGCTCTGCCTGGCGATATCATCGAACGCCGCCTGGAATTCCCGCGCCATCCGGCGGCCCTTGCCGACGAACTGGCCAAGCTTACGCATCAGCATCGGCAGGTCCTTCGGGCCGATAAAGATCAGCGCCGCCAGCCCAAGCAAGAGGATTTCGGAAAACCCGATACCGGGCAGCATGGCGATGCGCCCTCCGGGTCAGGCTGTCACGAAGAGGACTTCGTTTCGTCCTTCTTCGGGGTGATATTGACGAGCTCGTCCTTGTCCGCCGGCTTGTCCTCGTCCTTGAGGCCTTTGCGGAACGCGCCGATCCCCTTGGCCATGTCACCCATGATGCTTGAAATGCGGCCCCGGCCGCCGAACAGGAGAATCGCGACGACCGCAACCAACAAAATCTGCATCCAACCGGGCGCCATGCGCATTCTCCTGAATATAAGACCGAGTATAGGCGCCCCGTCCGGCTGGAACAATAGGGCGAAGCTGTTATGAGGAGGCATGCGCATCGCCACCTGGAACGTCAACTCGATCAAGGCCCGGCTGCCGACCGTGCTGGAAGTCCTGGACGCCATCGCGGCGGATGTCGTGTGCCTGCAGGAGCTGAAGTGCGAGACCGGCGCTTTCCCCTATCTCGAGATCGAGGAAAGGGGCTGGAACTGCGCCGTGCATGGCCAGAAAAGCTATAATGGGGTCGCGATCCTCTCGAAATTCCCCCTGGAGGACGTCTCGAAGGAGATGACGACCCTGAAGGACGATGCCGCCCGCTACATCGAAGCGACGGTCATGAGCCCCCGCCCGGTCAGGGTCGCAGGCGTCTACGTGCCGAACGGCAATCCCGCGCCGGGCGAGAAGTATGATTACAAGCTGGAATGGTCCGAGGCGCTGGAACATCAGGCCGCACAGATGCTGCGCGCCGAACAACCGTTCGTGATCTGCGGCGACTATAACTGCATCCCGGCGCCGGATGACTGCTGGGACGACAGCGTCTGGAACACCGACGCGCTCGGACTGGCGCAAACCCGCGCCGCCTTCCGCCGCCTGAAGTATCTCGGCCTGACCGAAGCCTTCGAGGCCTGCGATGGCCGGGCGCACCAGTATACGTTCTGGGACTACCAGGCCGGCGCCTTCCAGAAGGACCATGGCATCCGCATCGACCACGTCCTCGCCTGCCCCCGCATGGCCGACCGGCTTCAGGGCATCGAGATTTACCGGAAAGCCCGGGGGCTGGAGAAACCGTCAGACCATGTGCCGGTCATCGCGACGTTCGCGGACTGAGGCGGCGCAGGACCGGGACTGCCCGTCGCAGGCAGAAGGCGATTGTGCGGCGCCATCAGAGTTGATCACGGCCCCGCGCACCTCGTCAGAGGTTTGGCGGATGGCAGAGCCCGCCGCCTGCAGGCCGCTGCCAGGTCCGGCGATCGTATTGCACCCGGTGATCATCATCAGCGCAGCGGCGGACCCCGCGGGACGTTTCAGGCGCGCCGCGGCCGTCTCTCCTTCAGAATCCTGTTCAGCCGGAATAGTCTCACCCGGATAAGGCCTTTGGCCCGATCCTGCTAACCAGGCCTCTGGCCTCCCGGAGCCGATGCATGCCCCCGCACATCCTGCCGATCATTCTCCTGTCGATTTCGAACCTTTTCATGACGCTGGCCTGGTACGGCCACCTGAAGTTCAAGGCGGCGCCCCTTCTGCCTGTCATATGCGTCAGCTGGGGCATCGCCTTCTTCGAGTACTGCCTGGCCGTGCCGGCCAACCGCTGGGGGCACAGTGTGTACCCGGCGGCCTAACTCAAAAAGACCCGGGAGGTCATCACCCTGGTCGTGTTTGCCGGATTTTCGGTGTGGGTTCTAAAGGAGCCGCTCGGCTGGAACCACGCAACCGGGTTCGGCCTGATCGCGCTCGGCGCCTGGTTTATCTTCCAGGGCAAAAGCCAGCCCGGCAGGCACAAAGCCGCCGGTGAAGCTCTGATGGCTTCGCCGGCCGACATCCGGTTACTCCGTGATTTGTTTTTCGACTTCCCTGGCGACGTCCTCAACGATTTCGCCGCCGGCCTGGACGTCTTTGCCGATGCCTTTGACAGTGTTGCAGGCCGCGAGCGCCGGGATCAGAGCGGCGGCGAGAAGAACGGCTGCAAGTTTTTTCATGTGTCAGTCTCCTGCTGGGTTGATAAGGCAGACATTGGCCCTGCCCGTGAGACCGGGCAAGAGATCGCAATTGGAATCACGAGCCCCCTGTTGCCAAAATGCCTCAGTGTGTCCCGGGGTGCAGGAGCAGTTTTCAACCGCCCCGACTCCCTGCTAAGACGCGCGGTATGAAAACAGCTGTGATCGTCTTTCCAGGCTCGAACTGCGACCGCGATGCGCATGACGCATTAGCGAGGCTGACCGGCAAACCGCCCGCCATGGTCTGGCACAAGGACGGGGTGATCCCTGAGGGCACCGACCTCGTCATGGTGCCCGGCGGCTTCTCCTACGGCGACTACCTGCGCTGCGGCGCCATGGCCGGCAACTCACCGGTCATTTCGCAGCTGAAGGCCCATGCTGCGCGCGGCGGCTATGTGCTGGGCGTATGCAACGGTTTCCAGATTCTCACCGAAACCGGCCTCCTGCCCGGTGCGCTTGTCCGCAACGCGTCCCTGCATTTCGTCTGCCGGCTGCAGAAGCTGAAAGTGGAGAGCGCCAATACCGCCTTCACGAGCGCCTATACCGGCGGCAGCGAAATCGTGATCCCGATCGCCCATGCCGAAGGCAACTACTATGCCGACGCGTCAATGCTGGACCAGCTCGAAGGCGATGGCCGCGTGGCCTTCCGCTACGCCGCGGGCGAGAACCCGAATGGCGCGGCGCGTGATATCGCCGGCGTCCTGTCAGACAATGGCCGCGTGCTCGGCATGATGCCCCACCCCGAACGCGCGATTGGCGGCGCCGAATGCGGCGCGGATGGCACCCGCTTGTTTGAAAGCCTGATGGCAGCGGCGTGATGCGAACGGGGGCCGCCCTCCTCATTCTCGCAGGTGTCCTTGCCTTGCCGGCCTGCTCCGGAGCTTCAGGCAGCCCGCCAGCACAACCGGCGGGCGAGGCTTCGGCCGAAGCGCCTGCGGCTGCGGAAAACTTTGAAATCACCCAGGAGGAAGAAAGCACCGGACGCGGCCAAGCCATTGCCGAGATCGCCTGCGCCGGTTGCCACGCGCCTGGCGCCGCCGATGAAAGCCCGCATCCCGATGCGCCGCCGCTTCGCCTTCTCAGCCAGACCATCGACCTCGGCACGCTCGAAGCGCGTTTTGCCGAGGCCAGCATCAGTGACCATCCCGACATGCCCGACTGGCAGTTTGAACAAATCGACGCCGACGGCCTCGTCGCCTACCTGAAATCCGTGCAGTCCGGTCCTGCAGACTGAGCCTGTTCTGGACGTCCCCGGAGGGTTCGGTTACGTCTGGGTCCATGACCCAACGCGACCTCATCCGGCGCCTGCCCAAGGCTGAACTCCACCTGCATATCGAAGGCAGCTTCGAGCCCGAGCTGATGATGCAGCTGGCCGCCCGCAACAGGATCGACCTGCGCTTCAGGACGCTGGACGAGGCGAAGGCCGCTTACAATTTCTCGAACCTGCAGGAGTTCCTCGACCTCTATTACGAGGGCATGCAGGTGCTGCGCACCGAAGAAGATTTCCACGATCTGACATGGGCCTACCTGCAGCGCGCCGCCGCCGACAATGTGCGCCATGTCGAGATGTTCTTCGATCCGCAGGCGCATACGGGGCGCGGCGTGCCGTTCGGCGTCGTTACCGAAGGCATTCTCGCGGCGCTGAAGCGCGGCGAAACGGAACTCGGCCTCACCAGCTACCTGATCCTCAGTTTCCTCCGGCACCTGCCCGAGGAGGACGGCTTTGCGTTGCTGAAGGGGTCCGAAGGCTGGCATGACAAGTTCGTTGGCGTCGGACTCGATTCCTCCGAGATGGGCCACCCGCCCCTGAAGTTCGAGCGCCTTTACAAGCGGTGCCGCGACATGGGCTTCAAACTGTGCATGCATGCCGGCGAAGAAGGTCCGCCGCAATACGTGCGCGAAGCACTGATCGACATCGGCGTCGACCGGATCGACCATGGCAACCGCTCGATGGAAGACCCGGCGCTGATCCAGGTACTGAAGGACACGCAGGTCCCGCTGACCAACTGCCCGCTGTCGAACCTGTCGCTGTGCGTGATCAGGGACCTGAAAGACAGCCCGGTGAAGGCGCAGCTTGAGGCAGGCCTGATGGTGACCGTGAACTCCGACGATCCGGCCTATTTCGGTGGCTATATCGGCCGCAACTACGAGAAGATCGCTGATGCGCTCACGCTTTCGGACGCCCAGGTCGTGACGCTCGCCCGCAACAGCTTCGCCGCGAGCTTCCTGCCGGAGGCGGCAAAGGCGAAGCATCTCGCAGCCGTCGACGCGGCGGCGCGTTAACCGGATCGCAGATTGAGGCTGGAACGGCGGCCTCCGGCGGGTTAGAGGCCAGAAATGACCGATACACGCCAGCAAGACCTCCTCAACACCGCCTCCAGCCTGCGCGAACTCGGGCGTGTGCCGGAAGCCATTGCCGCCTACCGTCAGCTGCTGGCGGCCTATCCTGACATGCCCGACAGCTGGTACAATCTCGGCCACCTCTGCCGGCAGGCGGGCCTCGCGACCGATTCCATCGCCGCCTATGACGAAGCGCTGAAGCGCGGCATTCGGGGCGCCGAGGAAGTATACCTCAACCGGGCCGTACTTTATTCCGACGTCATGGCGAGACCAGCAGACGCGAAGGCTGACCTTGAAAAAGCCATTCAGCTCAATCCGGACTACCTGGCCGCGTATCAGAATCTCGGCAACCTGCACGAAGATCTCGGTGACCGCGAAGCCGCCAGAGCCACTTACCTGCGCGCGCTGGAGCTCAAACCGAACAATGCGATCGCGCTGTCGCGCCTTGCCGGGCTCCGGCGCGCGGCCTCACCCGATGACCCGATGATCGCCAGGATCAGGACGGCGCTCGCTTCAGGCATGCTGCTGCCGGCCGACAGGGCCCTGCTGCTTTTCGCACTGGGCCGCCTTCAGGATAGCTGCGGCGCGTTCGGGCCAGCCGCCGAGAGTTTTGCGGCCGCAAATGCCGGCGCGCGGATCGCGGCGAGCGGTAACGTGGCACCCTACAGCGGGCCGGATGAACTGGTACGCGCGGATCGTTTCGCTGCAGCTTTTTCCGCGCCAAACGCGCGGACGGGCGGCCTTTTGCAGCCCGATCCGCAGCCTGTCTTCATCCTGGGGATGTTTCGCTCGGGGTCCACCCTGCTCGAACAGGTCCTGGGTTCGCATTCGCAGGTCACGGCGGGCGGCGAAATGGAGATGGTGGCGCGTATTGCGCAAGGCCTGGGATGGGACCCCGCAGCCATTGCTGCGGCGCCCGCTGGCACCATCGACGAATATGCCCACGCTTACCTTCAGCGTATCGGGACCATGTTTCCCGGGGCCCGGATCGTGACCGACAAGCGGCCGGACAATTTCTGGTTCGTCGGGCTCATCAAACGGATGTTTCCCGGTGCCAGGATTCTCAACACCGTGCGCCATCCGCTGGATACGCTGGTATCGGTCTGGACCCAGTATCTCAGTTCAACCCTCGCCTATGGCTACTCGCCGGAGGACATCGCCTCCCATCTGTTCGCCGAACGGCGCATGATGGCGCATTGGGAACGTCTCTATCCCGGCGATATCCTGTCGGTTCCGTACGAGCAGCTGGTTAAAAACCCGGAGGCGGAAATCCGCCGCGTTCTCTCGTTTCTGAACCTGCCTTTCGAGCCCGCCTGCCTGGAGTTCCATAAGTCGGTGCGCGCGGTAAAGACCGCGAGTGTGTGGCAGGTTCGCGAACCCCTGCATGACCGTTCAATCGGGCGCTGGAAGAATTACGAACCGTATTTCCGCTCCCTGCCGCCGCATCCGGCTCTCAGCGCCCTGCTCGATCGCGAAGCCTAGCCGTCGCCGGACTTCGGAAAAGCTCGGTGCGCGGCTGCGCTCACCCGCTCCTTTCATGTGCCGCCGGGCCGCTCGCCTGCGGCCTACGGCCCGCCCGGCCTGCGCCGGGCCCCGGTATTGCCGGCGCCCCGGCCGGGTGCGCACATGCCCGCCCGCACGCGTCAATCAGGTGTTTAAGCACCTGATCGGCGGGGAATGTCGTCGCACGGGCGCCTCAACGCAGGGGCAGCAGGGCGGTCTGCAGCCCTGGCCGGCACACGAACCGCGGCAAGGGGGTTTTCCGGCGCCGGTGGCTGCCCGCCGCTGCAAGCGACCAGGGCGGCGGGAATGAGGACAATGAAGAGGTTTCGTATGGCGTGCCTCCTGCGGCGACCGCTCCCGGGGCCAACCCGCAACATCGCCCGCGGTTGCCCCGGCCCCGGCATGACCCTGGACGGCCCCACCTCGTCCTGCGGAGCCCGGGAATCCCCCGCCGCGCCACTCTCCCCTTCCGGTTCGGAGAAAGAGCAGCTAAAGCCCAGCCATGACCCATAAACAGAGCATTCTCGCCCATCTCACCGCCGAGCAGGACGCCGCGTCCGGCGCGGAACATGGCATCAGGGCCGATGAGTGGGAGCGCCTCGTCTCGCGGCTCGGCCGGAATCCCAACCTCGTCGAACTCGGCATCTATTCGGTGATGTGGAGCGAGCACTGCTCCTACAAATCCTCCCGCCGCCACCTCGCAAAGTTCCCGACCAGGGGCCCGCGCGTCATCCAGGGGCCGGGCGAGAATGCCGGCGTCATCGACATCGGCGACGGCCAGGCCGCCATCTTCAAGATGGAGAGCCACAACCACCCGTCCTACATCGAGCCCTACCAGGGCGCCGCCACGGGCGTCGGCGGCATCCTGCGCGACGTCTTCACGATGGGCGCGCGCCCGGTCGCGCTGGTCAATGCACTGCGCTTCGGCGACCCCAGCCACCCGAAAACGCGCCAGCTCGTCTCCGGCGTCGTCGCCGGCATCGGCGGCTATGGCAACTGCGTCGGTGTGCCGACCGTCGCTGGAGAGACGCAGTTCGACGAAGGCTATAACGGCAATATCCTCGTCAATGCGATGGCTGTCGGCCTCGCCGACCAGGACAAGATCTTCTACGCACGCGGCGCCCTGCCGGGCCTGCCGATCCTGTATGTCGGCTCCAGGACCGGCCGCGACGGCATCCACGGCGCCACGATGGCCTCGGCCGAGTTTACCGAGGGCGAGGAAGACAACCGTCCGACCGTGCAGGTCGGTGATCCGTTCACGGAGAAGCTGCTGATCGAGGCCTGCCTCGAACTGATGGCGACCGACGCGATCCAGTCGATCCAGGACATGGGCGCCGCCGGCCTCACCTCCTCCTCCGTCGAGATGGCGGACAAGGGCGGCGTGGGCATCGAAATGGACCTCGACGCCGTGCCGCAGCGCGAGACGGGCATGACCGCTTACGAGATCATGCTGTCTGAAAGCCAGGAACGCATGCTGATGATCCTCAAGCCCGGCAAGGAAGCCGTGGCCAAGGCGATCTTCGACAAGTGGGACCTCGACGCCGAAGTCATCGGCATCACGACGACCACAGGCCGCCTCGTGCTGAAACAGCACGGCGCCGTTGTTTGCGACATCCCGGTCGCCCCGCTCGGAGAAGACGCCCCCAACTATGACCGTCCGTGGACCGAGCCCGCCAAGCGCGCGCCGTTCGACATCACGAAATATCCCGAACCGGACAATTATGGCGCGGTGTTGCTGAAGCTCATGTCGACACCGGACATGGCCTCCAAACGCTGGGTCTGGGAACAGTATGACCGCCACGTCATGGGTGACACGCTCGACAGCTCCCAGTCCGGCGGCGACGCCGCGATCGTGCGCGTACACGGCACCAACAAGGCGCTGGCGATCTGCTCCGACTGCAATCCGCATTATGTGGCCGCAGACCCCTACGAAGGCGGCAAGCAGGTCGTCGCGGAAGCCTACCGCAACCTCTCGGCCGTCGGCGCGCTCCCCATCGCGATCACTGACAACCTGAACTTCGGCAATCCCGAAAAACCTGCCACGATGGGCTATATCGTGAAGTCGATCGAAGGCATGGCCGAGGCCTGCCGCGTGCTCGACTTCCCCGTCGTGTCCGGGAACGTGTCGCTCTACAACGAGACCGACGGCAAGGCGATCCCGCCGACGCCCGTGGTCGGCGGCGTCGGCCTGATCGAGGACCTGTCGAAAACCGCGACGCTGAAAGGCGCGCAGGACGGCGACGCGCTCATCCTGATCGGCGAAGCCCCAGGCCATCTCGGCGCCTCGCTCTATGCACGCGTCTGGCTGGGCCTGAAGGGCGATGACCTTGGCCCGCCGCCGCCGGTAGACCTCGAAACTGAAAAGAAGAATGGCAGCTTCATCCGCAGCCTGATCAATGCCGGGCTCGTGAACGCTGTCCACGATGTCAGCGATGGCGGCATTGCCTGCGCCGCTGCTGAAATGGCGCTCGCCTCCGGCATCGGCGTGCGCTTCATCGGCAACCGCGAACCCGAAGACAAGCGCGACGAAGCCTGCCTGTTCGGCGAAGCCTCGGCGCTTTACCTGGTGGCGGGCAACGAAGTCCAGCTGAAGCAATGGGACTCGCGCGGGTTCATGCCGGGCCGCCTTGGCGTATTTGGCGGCGACGCCGTTGTGCTCGAAACCGGCTGGGGCAAGGAGGCACCGGAGTTTACCGTCAGGCTCTCCGACCTGCGCGCAGCCCACGAAGGCTGGATGCCGGGCTACATGAACGCGGTGGGATGACAAACGCCCTCCGGCGGCGACAGGCCCCGGTTACGGATCAGAATTTCCAGCCGGCACCCGGCAAGGCGCCGGAGGCCGGGCCATCGGCCGTATCTTCGAGATTGATGCTGAGGCCGCCGGGCGTCCCGGGGAATGCATCGAGGTCAGTATAAGCATAACCAGCCCGCGCGCAGGCGCCGGGACGCTCCGTGAGCGCAGGCTCGGCCTTGCCGCAGAAGCCGGCAGGACAGTTGAGGCCCAGGCCGCCTGTCGCCGCCATCACATCACCGGGATCACCGTCATTATTGTCGTCGAAGCTGATCGCGTCTTCGTCGGCATTGAAGTCGAAATCACCATCCTGGGTGCAAGTGGCAGGTCCGGACCCGGTGCTGAAGTAAGGGCTTCACGCCGGCACGGGCGGCAATGCCGCTCGTGCCTGCGCCGCTGCCGGCGCGGTCCGGTCTGATGCCGAAATACTGATACCCGCCGTCGAGACAAAAAACCGGTATTCCGGGCATGGGCGCAGGCAACGAGGCCGGATGCAGCCGCGGCGGGCCTTCCAGCCCGCCGCCACAAATAATTAATCCGTTGCCGGATTATTACATCCGGTTCATCAGGCCGGAACGAGATAATCCCGCTTGCCGATCGGCACACCCTGGGTGCGCAGGAGACCGTAAGCCATCGCCGCATGGAAATGCAGGTTGGTCAGGATGAAGCCGGAGAGATATTGCTCGCCCGTCATCGGCATAGTTGCCTGGCCCATCGGAATCTGCAGCGTCGTCCTGGCGGTCGCGTCGATTGCCGCGTCGTCGACCGCGTTGACGTAGTCGATCGCCGTCTGGCAGCGCGCGATCAGTTCAGCAAAGGTCTGCTCGGTGTCCGGGAAGCTCGGCATCTCTTTTCCCGCGAGACGGGCCGCGCCGCGGGTGACCGTGTCACACGCAATCTGCACCTGCCGCGGCAGGGCAAACATATCCGGATAGAAACGCTGGGACAGCAGCGCGCTCTCCTCGCATTTCAGTGCGCCGGCATAGGCTTCGCCCTTGGCGAGTATGCCCTTCAGGGCACCAAGGGTCTGGTTGGTGGCGGATTTGAGCTGGTAAGAGACCGAAGTCATTCAGGCGTTCCTTCTGGTTGATCGGGTTCGGCCGGCGTGCGGCGCAGGGCGTATATCTGGGCAAGCCTGGCGTCGGCCGCCAGGGCGACGGAGACCAGCGTGTCGGCCGCGCGGACATAGAAGTCCGGCGTGATTTCGGCAAAGTCATCCGAGGGCTGGTGATAGCCCGGATGGTCCTCCACCCCGAAATAGAGGTGGGGTATCCCCGCGGCATGAAACACCGCGTGGTCGGACTGTGTCGTCCAGTCGTTCGGGCCATCCTCAGGCCGGTCATGGCCCATCAGCAGCCTGACCGGCGCTGTCAGCGCCACACCGGCAACCAGGTCGGCGAGCTGCGGCGTGTGGAAGGTGCCGGACGCGTAGAGTTCGCCCGCCTCCGAGCGGCTCACCATGTCGAGGTTGATGTTCAGCGCGGCGCGCGAAAGGTCGATCGCGGGGTCGCGCATGAACGCGCGGGCGCCGAGAAAGCCCACTTCTTCCGCGTCGAGGGCCACGAACAGGATGTCGTGCCTCGGCGGATGGCGCACGAAATAATCCGCCATCGCGACAAGGGCTGCAGAGCCGGAGGCATTGTCGTCGGCGCCGTTGTATATTTCTCCCTCGCGGATGCCGAGATGGTCGAAATGCGCGGTGACGACGATCATCGGGCCGGCGCCGGGCGTCTCGCCCGGCACCCAGCCGATCAGGTTGGCGCCGGGGCCGGGATTGGCGAGCCCTTCGCGCGGAAGGATCGCAAAAGGCTGTTGCCACCCGCTGTCCAGGTAGGCCGACAGGCCGATATCCTCGAAGCGCTTTCGGATGAAGCCGCGCGCCGCCTCGTTGCCGGGCGTGCCGGCGGCGCGGCCTTCCAGCGCGTCGGAGGCCAGCACATCCACCAGATGCAGCATCGGCCCGGCGTCGACGTAAACCGGCTCGTAGGTGACCCCGGGCAGCTCGTCCGCCTTGCGGCCCTGCAGGAGCAGGAACCCGCCAAGCAGGATTGCCGCGAAGCCGAGGAGCGCCGCGAGGGCAAAGGCACGTTTTGAGGTCAATGAAGGCTCCGGCGCCCGAGTCGCGAAGCTTGACCCTAACCCGGCAGGGCGCCATCTGCCTAGCCAGAGCCTTGAAAGGACACATCACATGGGCATGAGCGAAGATACGCTGATGAAATTCCTGCGCGAGGGTTTCCCGGACGCCGAGATCAGGCTGACCGACCTCGCAGGCGACAACAACCACTGGCAGGCGGAAATCGTCAGCGCGAAGTTTGCGGGCGTGCCGCGCGTGCGCCAGCACCAGATGGTCTACGACGCCCTGCAGGGACACATGGGCGGGGTCCTGCACGCCCTGGCCCTGAAAACACGGGCGCCCCAGGCGCCGCCAGATTGACGTAAGGGCCGGTTCGCTGTCAGGTGCGGGAAACTCCAAGGGAGGGCTCCCCACCATGTCGAACCTGATGAAATCGGTCAGCGCCGCTGCGCTCGGCCTCCTGCTGGTCTCCTGCACCCCGTATCAGGACAGGGTAGACCCTGCCGCCGTCGCCGCCGAAGAAATGGCGATCGAGGCGCGCACCTTCCTGGCGAGGGTCGAAACCGAGCTGGCCGCGATGAACAGGCAAGCCGCTCAGGCTTACTGGAACCAGGCGACCAACATCACGCCGGAGACCAACGCCGCCGCGGCCGCGGCCGGTGCGAATGCCACCAAGCTCGCCGTATCCTTCGCCAACGAGTCCAAGAAGTTCGACGTGTCCGTCCTGCCGCCGGACCTGGCCCGCAAGATCCGCATCCTGCGCGGCGGCATCACCATCCCCGCCCCTTCGCGTGAAGGCGCAGCCGAAGAGCTCTCCAGGCTGACGACCGACCTCGACGCCGCTTACGGCACCGGCAAGTTCGAATACCAGGGCAAGATGATCACCCTGGACGAGGCCTCGACGATCATCGAAACCTCGCGCAATCCGGACGTGACGAAAGCGGTCTGGGAAGGCTGGCACTCGGTTTCGCCGCCCATGAAAGACAACTATGCCGCGATGGTCTCGCTTGCCAATGAAGGCGCGCGCGAGCTTGGCTATCGGAGCCTCGACCAGATGTGGCTGTCGGGCTACGACATGGCGCCCGAGGAGATGGAAGCCGAAGTTGCACGCCTCTGGGGCCAGGTCGAGCCGCTCTACAAGGAGCTGCACTGCTACACCCGCACCCGGCTGAACCAGAAATACGGCGACGGCGTGCAGGCGGCCAGCGGCCCGATCCGGGCAGACCTGCTCGGCAACATGTGGGCGCAGCAATGGTCGAACATTTATGACGTGGTCCAGCCGCCGACGGCGCCCCTGAAGTATGACGTCACCGCGCGCCTCGTGCAGCAGCGCTATACCCCGGTCAGGATGGTGGAGACGGCCGAAGCCTTCTTCGTCTCGCTCGGCCTCGACCGCCTGCCGCAGACCTTCTGGGAGCGCTCGATGATCGTGCGTCCGGAAGGCAGGGAAGTGCAGTGCCACGCCTCGGCCTGGAACCTCGATGACGAGGAGGATGTCCGCATCAAGATGTGCACCGAGGTGAACTCGGAGGACTTCTACACCGTCCACCACGAACTCGGTCACAACTACTACCAGCGCGCCTACAAGGATCAGGATTTCCTGTTCAGGAACGGCGCGCATGACGGGTTCCACGAGGCGATCGGCGACTTCATCTCGCTGTCGATCACCCCGGAATACTTCCGGCAGATCGGACTGATCACGGCCGAGGAAATGCCGGCGCCGGACTCCGATACGGCCCTGCTGATGCAGACCGCGCTCGACAAGATCGCCTTCCTGCCCTTCGCCATCTCGGTCGACAGCTGGCGCTGGGGGGTGCTGGCCGGCGAGACCCCGCCGGAGACCTATAACCAGTCCTGGACCGACATCCGCCTGAAGAACCAGGGCATCATCCCGCCCGGCCCGCGCCCGGCCGATGCGTTCGATCCCGGCGCCAAGTACCACATCCCCGGCAACACGCCTTACCTGCGCTACTTCCTCAGCTTCATCATGCAGTTCCAGTTCCATAAGGCCGCCTGCGAGCAGGCCGGATGGGAAGGCCCGCTGCACCGCTGCTCGATCTACGGGAACAAGGAAGTCGGGGCCCGCTTCAACGAGATGCTGAAAGCCGGCAATTCGCAGCCCTGGCCGGACACGCTGGAGAAGTTCACCGGCACCCGCGAGATGGACGGCAGCGCCATTATCGAGTATTTCGACCCGCTGATCGTCTACCTGAAAGAAGAGAACCAGGGCCAGACCTGCGGTTGGTAAACCCAGCACGGGCGGCGCGCCAACCTTGACGCCGCCCGGCCTCCACCTCACATGTCAGGCAAATCCGGAGCCAAACCATGACCGACCAAGCCACCCTCGACGCCATCGACAAAGCCGTCAAACAGAATGACGTCGTCCTCTTCATGAAAGGCACGCCCACCTTTCCGCAGTGTGGTTTCTCCTCCACCGTGGTGCAGATCCTTGACTATCTCGGCGTCGAATATGTCTCCACCAACGTGCTCGAAAGCGCCGCCGTCCGCGACGGGGTCAAGCAGTACACCAACTGGCCGACCATCCCGCAGCTCTACGTGAAGGGCGAGTTCATCGGCGGCTGCGACATCGTCAAGGAAATGTTCGAGAACGGCGAGTTGAAGGACCTGCTCGCCGAAAAGGGTATCGAACTGGCCGCGAGCTGATCTGCGCCACCTGACGGGGCGGCTTTCCCGCTGCGCGGTTTCGCGCTAGCAGGGCCGCCATGTCGATCACACCTGCCGCCCTCGCCCCGATCAAGCCGGCCAAGACGCCGAAAGTCGGCATTGTTTCGCTCGGCTGCCCGAAGGCGCTGGTCGACTCCGAACGCATCATCACCCGGCTGCGCGCCGAAGGCTACCAGATCGCCCCGGACTATGCGGGCGCCGACCTGGTGCTGGTCAACACCTGCGGTTTCCTCGACTCCGCGCGCGACGAGAGCCTTGCCGCGATTGGCGAAGCCATCGAGGCGAATGGCAAGGTGATCGTCACCGGATGCCTCGGCGCCGAACCAGACGTGATCCAGCGCGCCCACCCCAAGGTGCTCGCGGTCACCGGTCCGCACCAGTACGAAGCGGTGATGGACGCAGTGCACACTCATCTCACGCCGCCGCACAACCCGCACCTCGACCTCGTGCCCGGTAGCGGCCTGCGCCTCACGCCGCGCCACTACGCTTATCTGAAGATTTCCGAAGGCTGCAACAATCGCTGCTCCTTCTGCATCATCCCCAAGCTGCGCGGCGACCTCGCCTCGCGCCCGATCCATCACGTCCTTATGGAAGCCGAAAAGCTCGTCGCCGCCGGCGTCAGGGAACTCCTCGTCATCAGCCAGGATACCTCCGCCTACGGACTGGACATCAGGTACAAGCCGGAAACCTGGCGCGGCGCCGAATACGAGACGCGCTTCCTCGATCTCGCAAAAGGTCTCGGCAGCCTCGGCGTCTGGACGCGGATGCACTATGTCTATCCCTACCCCCACGTCGACAATGTGATCCCGCTGATGGCCGAAGGCCTGATCACACCCTACCTCGACATCCCCTTCCAGCATGCTTCAGCCCCGGTCCTGAAGGCCATGAAACGCCCGGGCAACCAGGACAAGGTGCTGGCACGCATCGCCAAATGGCGCAGCGACGTGCCGGACCTCGCGATCCGCTCCACCTTCATCGTCGGCTTTCCCGGCGAGACCGAAGACGACTTCCAGGTCCTGCTCGACTTCATCCGCGAGGCGAAGATCGACCGCGCCGGCTGCTTCAGGTACGAGAACGTCGCGCATGCCGAAAGCGGCAAGCTCGGCAATCATGTGCCCGAAGACATCAAAGAAGAGCGCTGGCACCGGTTCATGGAAGCGCAGGCCGAAGTGTCCGCCGCCCGCGCGGCGGCGCAGGTTGGCAGGAAAATAGACGTGATCATCGACGGCGCAGACGACCAGTCCCCCGGCGGCTGGATCGGCCGCTCGAAGGCCGACGCGCCGGAAGTAGACGCAGTCGTCTACGTGACCAGCAGGAAACCCCTGCAGTCCGGCGACATCGTCCGCGCAAAGATCACCGGCGCGGACGATTACGACCTTTACGGCGAAACCGCATAGCGGCTGAGCCGCGCGACGGCTTCCTTTGCCTCGGCGGCACGCTGGCCCATCATCATCTTTGTATTGCGCGCCATCAGGCGAAGCGTCTCGCCATCGGCGGGTTCCGGCCGTCCACATCTGCAGAGACCGGCTTTCGTGATCCGGAGCGGATGCGCGTCGCCTTCATGCGCGCCTGTGGCCAGCCGCCGATGGTGCCGCGCCGTCAGGGCCGATCTGACGGCCCTGTTTGATAAAGCTTTCCGGAATTTATCGAGAAACAACGATTGACATATCGTATTTCGATAATCCATATGGGTTTGATCGCACATGAGAGGATCCCCGATGAAGACGGCACTCACCGCTATCGCCGCGTTTTCGCTGCTGCTTGCGCCGGCCGCGCTCGCCGAAAGCAGGTCCTTTTCCGCCTCTGACTTCTCGCGCATCGAAGTCGAAGGCGCGATGAACGTCGTCTATAAGACTGCGCCGCAGACGTCCGTGAGGGTCGAAACCAGCGGCGGCGATTTCTCCGATGCCAGGATCGAAAACGAGGGCGACACGCTCGTCGTCTCCCGCGTCAGCGCCCGCAGGAAAGGCGGCTTCTTCTCCTGGGGCGGCCGCTCGCTCAGCGTGTCGGACGACGGCGGGACCGTGAAGGTCAACGGGAAGAAGAAGCCGGTCTACACCGTCTACGTGACCGGCCCCGGCCTCGAGGGCGTCAAGGCCTCGGAGTCGTCGCGCTTTGAATCGGCCACGATCAAGGCCTCCACGTTTGAAGCAGGCGCCTCGTCCAGCGCCACGGTCACGCTGGCCGGCACCGCGACGTCGGCCTCGCTGTCCGCCTCCTCCTCGGGCGACGTGGAAGCCGCCGGGTTTGCCGTCGGGACACTGAACGTTTCAGCTTCATCGAGCGGTGAGGCGGACGTGGTGGTCACCGGCACAGGCAAGACCTCGATCAGCGCGTCATCCTCGGGCGACGTCACACTCAATTCTGCTGGCGCCGCATCGTTCGATGTCAGCGCGTCGTCAGGCGCCGATGTCGAGCTTTCAGGCAGCTGCAACGCCATGACCGTGTCGGCCTCTTCCGGCGCGGACGTGGAAGCCGGTGACCTGCGCTGTGCCAGCGTGACGGTCAGCGCCTCAAGCGGCGCCGATGTGGACGCCTTCGCAAGTGGCGCAGCCACGGCCAGGGCGTCGAGCGGCGCGGATGTGACCATCGCCGGCAAACCGGCCACTCAGGATGGCTCGAAATCCAGCGGCGGCTCGGTCAGCTTCACCGGCTAGCCGAAATCAAAGGACTCGGGCTTCAGGCCCGGGTCCTTCCATTTAAGGTCCATCCCCTCCAGCGCGCCGCGCACCACACGGGCGACCGCGGCATTGCGCCGGGTGCGGCTGTCGGACGGGATAATGTACCAGGGCGCATGGCGGGTGGAACAGCGCTGCAACGCGAGCTGGTAGGCCGCCATGAACTGCGGCCACCGGGCGCGGTCATCGAGATCGACGGGATTGAACTTCCAGAGCTTGTGCTGCTCCTCCAGCCGTTCCTTCAGCCGGATGCCCTGCTCTTCGTAACCAACATTCAGCATGAACTTCAGGACGACCGTGCCGTTCTCGCTGAGGTGTTTCTCGAAGGCGTTGATCTGCTCGTAGCGCTTTTCGACCTCTTCGAGGGGCGCCAGCTCGCGCACGCGCACCACAAGCACATCTTCATAGTGTGACCGGTCAAAGATGCCGACATTTCCGCGGCGGGGCACTGCATTGTGGACGCGCCAGAGATAGTCGCGGGCGAGTTCCTCACTGCTGGGTGCCTTGAAGGCTTTCACTTCCATGCCGAGCGGGGTCGTGTCGGAGAAGACCGACTTGATCGTGCCGGACTTGCCGGAGGTGTCCATGCCCTGAAGGATCACGAGCAGGGAACGCCTGCCTTCGGCATACAGCATGTCCTTCAGCTCGTTGATGACGGCGGCGTCCTTCCTGAGGCTGGTCTCGGCCTCCGCCTTGTCCGGGAACACATCCCGGCCGGTCGTCTCGCGGGCCGACAAGTCGAACGCCTTGCCGGGGGCGGCCATCAGCGCCTTGCGGACAGCCGCGATCGAGGGAATGGCCATGGCTCAGGCTCCAAAATGAAAAGGCCGCGCCAGTCTGGCGCGGCCTTCCCGGAACTTCAAGGAAAACAGGTTCCTTACGAGGAGTAGAATTCGACCACCTGGGCCGGTTCCATCTTCACCGGATACGGCACATCCGACAGGACCGGAAGGCGCTTGAACACAGCCGTCATGGCTTTCGGATCGACTTCCACATAATCCGGGATATCGCGCTCGCCGCTGCCGAGCGCTTCAAGGACGAGGGCCAGGTTGCGCGACTTCTCGCGGACCTGCACAATGTCACCGGCCTTCAGGCGGGCGGATCCGATGTTGCAGCGCTTTCCGTTCACGGTGACGTGGCCGTGGTTGACGAACTGGCGGGCGGCGAAGATCGTCGGGACGAACTTGGCGCGGTAGACGATGGTGTCGAGACGCGACTCGAGGATACCGATCAGGTTCTCGGCCGAGTTGCCCTTCATCCTGGCGGCGTCTTCATAGATTTTCGAGAACTGCTTCTCGGTGATGTCGCCGTAATAGCCCTTCAGCTTCTGCTTCGCCATGAGCTGCATACCAAAGTCGGAGACCTTGTTGCGGCGGTTCTGGCCATGCTGGCCAGGCTTGTAGGCGCGCTTGTTGAAGGGAGACTTGGGGCGGCCCCAGATGTTTTCACCGACACGGCGGTCGATCTTGTACTTCGCGCTATGGCGACGTGACATGGCAGTACCTCAGTTTTCAGCGCGGGCCGGTGGGCTCAGCTTCGAGCCCACGATTACAACGGCGGCACCGCACCACCCCGTCATGAAGTCGCGGGTAAAACACCAATCTGATGCTCGCGTCAAGCGCAGTGGCTGCTAGTGTGGGGGCATAAACAGGGAGGAATACATGGGACAGGTAAACGGTAAAATCGCAATAGTTACAGGTGCTGCCAGCGGAATCGGGCGCGCTGCGGCGGTAGTGCTCGCCCGCGAGGGGGCCAAAGTCATGGCCACGGATATTGATGAGGCGGGCCTGAAGGAGACGCAGGCCCTGATTTCCGGGGCCGGCGGGACCATCGCCCCAGGCAGGCAGGACGTGACCGACGAGGCGCGCTGGGACTCCCTGTTCGCCGAGACGACCAGCCTGTTCGGCACGCCCGATGTGCTGGTCAACAATGCCGGCATCGCGATCGCCGGGGCGCTGATGGACTATTCGCTGGCCGACTGGCAGCGCCAGATGGCGGTGAATACCGACTCTGTCTTCCTCGGCACAAGGGCGGCCATGCGGGCCATGAAGACCGGCGGCGGGTCGGTCATCAACCTGTCCTCGGTCGCCGGCCTGCGCGGCTCGCCGGGGGTTGCGGCCTATTGCGCCTCCAAGGGCGCGGTGCGCCTGTTCACCAAGGCGGCAGCGGTCGAGTGCGCCGCGCTGGGGCTGAAGATCCGGGTGAACTCGGTCCACCCCGGCATCATCGACACGCCGATCTGGCAGAAGGAAATCACGCGCGTCACCGAGACGATGACCGCCGAACAGGTCGGCGCGCTGACGGCGCATTCGGGCGGCAACGCGCTCGATCCGAACATTGTGGCGCTCGGCGGCACGCCGATGGGGCGCGCGGGCCGGCCGGAGGAAGTGGCAGAGCTGATCTTGTTCCTCGCGTCGGATGCCTCGAGCTTCACGACAGGGCAGGAACATGTGGTCGATGGCGGCCTGACGGCGCGCTAGGGCCCGGCACAGGCCCGGCGCAGGCCAGGCACGGGCCCGCTGACGCCGGGAGACGGGACAAATCAAAAGGCCGCCTCCTTGCGGAAGCGGCCTTTGTGTTCCTTGCTGCAGGGC
>ERZ888423.53-NODE-53-length-106002-cov-23.883074_pt1 | contig 106002 bp, 104 predicted proteins | sample MGYA00520523_ERZ888423 | MGnify/ENA primary metagenome ERZ888423 (study PRJEB32303, sample SAMEA104408611) | aquatic metagenome | biome: Brackish water; feature: Pelagic; material: water | place: Baltic Sea | collected 2014-06-08T10:24:00 | depth 30,27 m ...
CCTCACTGCCGCTGAAGACACCCTGGATCTGATTTATCTCACGTTCTACCTGAGCTGCGTGCGCTTTTAGGGCAAGCCCATCGTCAGTTAACCGATAACCGTTATTGAGACGATCAAACAAGCGGACGTTGAGTTGCTGCTCCAGCTTTTCCAGGCGCCGGGCAACCGTTGAATGATTGACGCGCAGCTGCTTGGCCGCGCCACTCAAGGAGCCGGTGCGCGCTACTGCCAGAAAGTACTCTAAATGACCCCAATCCATTGGTGCATATTCGCACAATGGTTATGCAATTGTCGATAATTTACGCATAACAAAATAGGGGCTAGACTACTGCACGTTCCATAAATGAACCCACTCCCTTCTAACTTGAACAGGGCTGCAACATGAAAGCGAAATTAATCAAAATTGTAGGCGGCATAGTCCTCGGGCTCGCCTTATTGGTCCTGGCGCTGCCAACGATCTTGCACAAGGCGGGTTTACACCCTGAATATGACGGCGAAGCAGTGCAACTACCCGCAGGCAAACGAGCGTTGATTATTGCGACCAACCAGGCCGTTTTGTCTGCCCCCGGTGAGACCACTGGCGATGCCACAGGCGTGATGGCGTCAGAGATGACCCACCCTTACTATCGATTCCTCGATGCGGGCATGCAGGTTGATCTGGCCAGCGTCAAAGGTGGAAAAATCCCCGTCGATCCCCAGACCTTGAACCGCATATTAAAAACCCCGGAAGACGACCGCTTCCTGGCCGACCCGGCATTTCTGGCCAAGGTCGAAAATTCAATGCGCATTGATGACGTTGATTTTACCCAGTACGACATCATCTTTATGGCCGGGGGCTTTGGAGCTGCCTACGACCTCGGCTATTCACCAGTATTGGCCGAGAAGATTAGTGAAGCTTACTACGCCAGCAACGAACCGGTTATTGGTGGCGTTTGCCACGGTGTATTGGGCCTCATCAATGCAAAAGACCGTGACGGTAAGTCATTGATCGCCGGTCGGCGTATGACCGGTGTAACTGACAAACAGATTAAGGAGCTGGGCATAATAGAAATTACTCCCCAGCACCCAGAGACAGAGTTGCGAAAAGCCGGTGTTATTTTTGAAAGCAACACCAGGTTCATGGACTTCCTTGCGACCCTCGTTGTGGTTGACGATGAAGAGCGTTTTGTTACCGGCCAGAATCAGAATTCCGGCCGAGAAACAGCGCACAAGATGCTGTTACTAATTGCAGAAAAATCCTAGTAATACACCGACTCACTGGAGATACATGCAATGATTGAACTCTACACAGCCCCTACACCCAATGGCCATAAAGCGTCCTGTACGCTAGAGGCACTGGAACTCGAGTACAAGACCCACACAGTCAATATCGGCGAAGGCGATCAGCATAAGCCTGAATTTCGGGCAATCAATCCCAATGGCCGTATCCCCGCGATTATTGACCGCGACCTCGATGACCTGGCTATCTTCGAATCGGGCGCGATCATGATTCACCTGGCAGAAAAAACCGGTCGTTTGCTACCCACGGACGCCAAAGGCCGCGCCCGGGTTATCCAATGGCTGATGTTCCAGATGGGCGGCGTTGGCCCAATGATGGGCCAGGCCAATGTGTTTTACCGTTATTTCCCGGAAAAGATTCAACCTGCGATTGACCGCTACCAAAACGAGTGCCGCCGATTGTTTGAGGTGCTCGACACACGCCTGGGTGAAAGTGAATGGCTGACAGACGACTACTCCATTGCCGATATCGCCAACTGGTGTTGGGTTCGCACCCACAAGTGGTCGGGCGTATCCATTGACGGACTCGACAACCTGCAGCGCTGGTTAGCTGCCATGTCTGAACAACCGGGCATGAAAGTGGGTATCGATGTGCCGTTCAGTCTGGGCAACCTTCTGGACGACGAAGAGGAGCAGGAAAAGTTTAAAGAAAAAGCACGGCAAACGTTGCAGAAGTAACCTGCGGTGGGTGCATACGGCACCTTTTGTCTGCGCGATATAGTGGCAATTGCTACGAGTTAAATTCCTCAGATGCCAGAGCTGTAAGCATTGTGTAAAAGAAAGAGAAACGGAGTTGGAACATGTTCAGGCATCTCAGCATTAAAGCTATTGTGATTCCGTTCATCGTAATTGTCTTATCAATGGTGATTTATTTATTATGGAACCCCTTGGATAATTCCAGCAATATTGGGGAGTTTTATAGCAGTCATCCCGACGCTGGGCCCGATGCAGAATTATGGGGTCGTGGAGGATCGTATTTCCTTTGGAAATCAAGCCTGCCCGAAAACAGTCAATTGCCCGAGCTAAATATTTTTTACCGCACATTCGGGGATATTGAGAACCCCGCCATCGTCATGATTCATGGTTGGCCAACAAGTAGTTATGATTTTAAGGAGCTTATTAGCGAGCTAAAAAAAGAATACTTTATCGCGGTTATCGATACGCCGGGGTATGGTTTTTCTGACAAACCCAAGGGAGACTACCGCTATTCCATTCCCGATGATGCTCAGCTTGTCGATTACTTCATTCGAGAGATTTTGGGCCTCAGCAGATTTACCCTGTTAACCCATGACAAAGGCGATAGTGTCGGATTTGCGTTTCTTAACCTCTATCAACAGACAGGCTCATCCCCTTATCAGATAGATCACCACGTGATTCTCAACGGTGGCATATATCTTCCTTTGGCAGCGTTATCCGCTGCCCAGAAATATTTGACGCTACCAGGTTTTGGTGAATTTGTGACTCGTTTTATTTTAACCCCTGATAGATTCACAACGGAATTGGCAAAGGTATATTCGCCTACGTTAACCCAGGAAGAGCAGCTAAACATGTCGTCTACCTTTAAGTACCAGGGTGGCACTACGGTGTTTCCGAAAACCCTCAGGTACCTTCAGGATCGGCGCAAGCTTGAAAAAACGTGGTTGCAGACGCTAAGCCGAAGCGAGGTACCCGCAACGCTAATCTGGGGTGAGCGAGACCCGATTGCGAAAACAGAGATTGCCGATTTTGTCTGGGAGAATTATTTACGAAACAGAGACGCTGCTGCTTCCTATTGGCGCCTGCCTTGCGCCTCGCATTATCCTCAGAATGATCAACCGAAAATTATTGCTCAGTTAGTGCGACAGTCGTTGTCTGCTGAAGGTACTGCACTTAATGGAGTGCAAAACTCAAAATGCGCTCCTGTTCTGGCAGAGCAGACGTAGCATAGCAAGCGACACTAACCCCACAAAATGCAGATACTAATATGAAATCTCGATCCCGATCCCGATCCCGCTCGCGTTTGTTCAAGGCCTTTGTTTGGTCCATTTTGTTCTCTCTGCTAGGTGCTTGTAGTGACGGCGACAATGGCGCACAAGCCCCGCCTGAGACTACGACCGCTGTCGATGCGGCATCTATGTTGCAACAATATGTTACCCCAAACGTGACTCAAGTCCGTGTTGTGGCCAGCGACGCCTCAGGCAGCATAACGTCCACAGACCTTTTTACACGAGAGGAAGCCGCCAATTTTAGAGTGCCTACCGCCGCTGAAAAAGTGGAGATGGGGTTGCTAACGGTATCAGACCAGCAAATTGGGGTGATCATATTTCAGCCTAACGGTGACAAAATGACGCTTATTCTGCCTGGAGATGGCCTTGCACCGCCTGATGTTCTTGACCTCGATATTGTTATTAACGCAGACCTTTGGGACCGTGAGGCCAAGATGCTCGCGGGAGGGCTAGGGTTCTCCAATATTATTGGGGTACCTGGGTTTACAGGAACTGATTCTTACAGCGAGCAGCTGGTAAAGGAAGCTGGAGGTAACTGGAATACGCTGGCTGGCTGTGGCGAAATAGCACCTACCTCAAGTGATTACACCTCCGCCCAGTCAACAAGCAAGATGCTGCTGATAAACGGTTTTCCGGAGATTTTCTATGGCGGAGGTATGCCTATTGAGTTCTCGTGGCCGATCTTGTTCAGCACGGCAGAAGGCAGTGACTTCCTAGTCACACTTAACGATTACAGTCAGGTGTATCCTGATCACGCCACCATGACACCTAATTTTGACTATAATGAGCGTGCCGTTGTGGTTTTATTCGGGCAGCTTGGAAATCGTTTAGAGCTGGATGATCCAAATGTGCTATACCCGGTCCGGATTGAAGTTGTTGATGACGGAACGCCTCTGATGATGGTTGGGCCAGATGGTTCTTTACAATCAGCAGTGGGCTTATTTGCCAATGCGCCAGGCTCTCCTTATCACACCCCCGGCAACGGCCCAAGACTCACAGGTGCTAAATTAAACATCACATCTGCGATCGGCGATGAGGGGCCGCCCGGCTTCACCGCAAATACACCTAATGATGGTATTAGCCTTTACGGTGACGATGCACAGTATCGCCTTAGGGTCTACACCACGGGCGGCTATACACCCGATGGCATAACCGGCCTTAAGCCGAATCAGTACAATAACTTTTTTCAGGTGCAGGTAAAAAATGATGCGGGAGAATTAATCCCCCTTCTTCAAGCTGGTACCGAATATCTAATAGATGATCAAAAAATTGAGGTGGTCGGCCTGGCAGAGCTCGGTGTGCCAGGCCAAGTGGTTGATGGCAACGACTGTTATTTAGAAGACAGAGATAATCAAATTGATATCATTTTAAAGGGTGACTTGCCAGCGATAAGCAAAGTTGTTGGTGTTCGCGTTCCTTCAGAGCAACCGGCTGGCCAGCATACCCCCGACGGTTATTGGCAGTTCTACAATCCCGGTGGTCCCGGTAACACGCCAGTGGCAGGCACCACTTATACGCAAGGTAGCCCAGACCACATCGTACCGGTGATCATCGCAATTGACGATCCCATGACGGTGACATACATCGACTTGCGAACATCTAACTGAACATGAAAATGCCATTTGGGTTTGTGATTAACGCTTTATCGGCATTTTTCTTACTGCCGGTCTGCTATCGGTTGCTGCGCCTGACCAACGGCCTGTGTTGCCGGTAACATTGGGGAACCCTGCGACGGTGCGCAGGACGACGCGGCTTGTGATTCGTCACCTGGTGCTGGTGATGGCTGGTGTGACGCCTGCGCTATCGGGCTTGGGGTGACCAGCGACGACGAGATGTTTATTATCCGCGGCAGCCGAATGAGCAACTATGACGCACTGATTAATGCAGCGGGGCCGTAACGAAGCACAGTATCTTTTAGCACACCTAGCGGCCATTACTCTATTCAATTTATGCAAAGCATCGGGATACTGGAAGAACATTTCCCTCCATAGCCCTTTTATTTCCCCTATACTTGGCGCATAGACCGTTCTGACCCTCAGCTGCATAGTATTATCGGGAATCCCTCACGTTACCTGCACAGATCAGTCTTAGAGGGGCTTACAGAGCGCCCTAGAGCGTGTATTCTAGGGCTCCAAATGAATGGTGGATTGCCCCGGGACGGGATTCATCAAAAGAGATTCAACGTGTACCCAAACTGTCACCAAATTACTGAAAACTTCATATAAATCAACAGATACTTAATGTTGATCCAACAGTTGAAGTCCTGAGAGAAAATGTGCCCCGACTAATATTGCTGCTAGCAATTATTGCCGTTGTCTACATCCTTCTGCGGCGAGCGCAAGCCATGCCTCCGCACAAGCGCCGTGCTGAATACATCAAGCTGGGGCTGGGAATCGCCCTAGTGACAACACTATTTCTCGCGGCAACCGGCCGCATGAACTGGATCGGCGCGGCGTTCGCCGGCCTACTGGTCGTCGCGCGCCAGGGATTACCGCTACTTTCACGTCTGTTTCCAATGCTCGCGCATCTGCGTAACAAGAGCGCTCCTGCAGCCGGCCAAAACTCGACCGTAGAGACCGCCCTATTGCGTATGAATATGGATCACGATAGCGGCGCATTGCAGGGCGAAATTCTCCAAGGTACCTTTAAAGGTTGGCGCCTGACAGACATGGATCGGCAACAGCTTGAGCAATTTTTCGCTTACTGTGGCAGCGAGGACGCAGATTCACTCCAATTGTTGGACAGCTATTTACAACAGCATTTCCCGGGCGAAACTTTTTCTGCAGGACGACAACAGTCGGCCCCCGGAAGTAGCAACACCATGGGGCGCAGCGAAGCACTGGCCATGCTGGGTCTGAGTGATGATGCGACTAAGGAAGATATTATCACTGCACACCGTAAACTCATCCAAAAACTGCATCCTGACCGTGGTGGCAATGACTACCTGGCAGCACAAATCAACCAGGCCAAGGACCTGCTTCTAGGATGACACCAAAACTAGTAACATTCCTTTCAAATGCTTACACTAACGCGCGGATTTTTTGAGGACAGACCACTGCCATGACTGACATATTTGTTGTTCGGAACCAACTCGGACACTACTGGGGGAAATCCAAAGCGTGGGTGGATGGATCAGTTCCTCGCTCGGTAATGCGCACCCAGCATGAAGACGATGCTATTAATACGCTGTTTGAGCTCAGCTCCAAGGATGTTGAGTTGCGCGGTGAAGTCATTGCGTCAGTGCTAACCGAACGCGGTGACCCCGTCATTGAGCCTAGCCAGATACCACTGCTAGATGAACCAGAATTAGAAGAAGAACAGGCCAAGCCAGAGTATACGGACGAACCCCAAGCTTCAGTAAACCCTTAAAAAATGTCACCGTTAGCCTTATTGGCTAACGGTAATACCTCGCTCAGCCAAAATGTCTTTGAAGTCGCAGTGGCTTAGATTAAATCCGTAACAGGGGAATGCATGGCTGACGATATACGGAGGGCATCACTGGCGTGTGCAGGCGTTCACGCGGCACTTTTAATCATACCGTCCCGTTAAGTGGTTAGCATCCAATGATAGACTGTTTTGCCAAATCGTCGAGTAATTCGCTGCCAAAGCCCAACACCGCTTCGGTTGGCATACCCAGCTCACCCGCCAATTGAGATAAAATTTCGCGCCCCGTAGCGTTGACATTGTCTCGCAACAGCTCCAATAACCTCGCTGTGGATGAGTTTAGTTCCATGAAGCACACTTCGTCCTCACGGTTTCTGTACACTGCCAAAAACGTGGGTTCAGCGGGTTCGCCAGGCTGAAAACTTTGTCCGATTTTGTGCACCGGAAAGTGATAGCTCAGTAACCATGCCAGCGGTGACAGCACCACAATCTCCTCCAGAGGAGTCTTTAGTTGCCCCATGCTGTCGATACTTTGCTCCGACACATCCAATGCCAGCTCCACCCATTCATAATGTGCGAGTTCTGCCAGAAAGGGAGGGTCGGCCGCGTTGTCTTCGCGATCTTGCGTTAGATACCGTAGAAATTCCTGGCTGATCTCGAGGAAGTAAGGCGTATGGCATCGGTGACAATCAATAAAATCACCGATAAGATCGTGCCATTGCGCATCGGCATACAGACTGCGCAACACAGGAAACCCGCTGCTAATGAAGCCTTCGATGTTATTGTAAACGAGGTCTTGGTAAATCTTCAGTCGTCGGGGCTCAACCCCTTCGGGGGCTGGCATAGACTGTGGGTTGCGCAAAAAATTTGCCATCGTAAACTGCGCTTTGTGCAATTCTGTTGCCTCGACCGGTTTCATGCCACACCCGTTGCGAAGCGGGGTTCACATACACTCTGGCAAGTTTTAACCTGCTCTACTTCGCGCAATAACTCCGGTAGCGGTGGGAAATTGAAATCGCGTTCCAACAGCGTAGGCAGCGGTCCTACGCGCTCGTAGGCCTGCGCCAGCAACTGCCACACGGGACCAATAACATCAGCGCCGTGAGTATCGACCTTAAGGTCTTCTGCTTCGTCGTAATGCCCCGCAATATGAATGTATCGAGCGCGTTCCAGAGGCAACGCCTCTAAAAACTCTAGCGCGTCATAACGGTGGTTAATGCTGTTAACGTAAATATTGTTCACATCCAATAGCAGGTCGCAGCCAGATTCATCCAGCACGGCGTTGATAAACTCAGACTCACTGAGATCGTTGTGAGATTGGCCGTAATAGGAGGCGTTTTCCAGGATAAGCGGCATACCGATAATATCCTGAACCTGACGCACGCGTGCGGCCACGTAGTGCACCGCTTCCTCAGTAAAAGGAATAGGCAATAAGTCATAAAGATGCCCGTCAGCTGCACAATAACTCAAGTGCTCGCTGTAAAAAGGGGCATTTATCGTGATGATCAATTGCCGAACTGACCTCACTAACTCGGTATCGATAGGGTCAGGACCACCAATGTCCAGTGACAATCCATGTAAGGCGATAGTGTATCGCTCGGCAATGTTCCGAAACTGCTTACCCAAGCGGCCACCCATTCCAATCCAGTTCTCCGGTGCCACTTCTAAAAAATCAACGACTTCCTCGTCTGCTGCTAATAACGGGCTCAATAGAGCCCGCCTTAACCCGAGACCGGCTCCCGCCAGCCCTCGGTTAGACTCAGGCATGACTACTCGCCTGCACCACACTTACCTTCGCCACACTTACCTTCGCCACACTTGCCTTCCGCGTTTTTATCATCGCCATCAGCGCCTTCAGCTTTCTTTTCACCGCAAGAACCTTCTGCGTGTTTATCACCGCAAGAGCCCTCAGCTTTCTTGTCACCGCAAGAACCTTCTGCGCTCTTGTCACCGCAAGAGCCTTCAGCGTCTTTGCCATAGCTAGCCAAGTCGTAGCCGCCACTTAATTGCTGTGCCGAAAAAGGGTTTGAGGACGCCGAGGCTGCGGGAACAAACGAACTTGCGAGAAATGCCGCACCGAGTACAGCTGCAATTGGTTTTATAGAATGGGCCATGATCAATTTCCTATAATGTCATTGAGTTTTATTGCACCCACCCTTTCGATCGGGTGAGTATCGACGTGTCAACGGGCAATCACCGTGTCAGTTATGACACAACATTCTTTGCTAAGTTGCATTACCTTCAAGACTAAAGTGGTAATATTACACAAAATGTGAATTTTATCGAGACAGAAGCTACTGTGTTTTGAATTTCATCCGGTCTCTTCGCCGCAGTCGCTAGGGCCAATATTAGGCTAGCCCACCTTACGCCTGGCAGGATCACAGCGAGTGGCAAGCAAGCGTGCGTTGCTGCCGGCACTATCCGACTGTCGCCTTGTTATGGGAACCGACGCACCACGATTTTGCGAATCTCTTAGTCATGCGATTTGACTGACGCAACGACCCACCCTATTGCGCTATTACTTAAAACATGGATTAATAGGTTCGATGACAATTCATTCCAACCTTGTCGGTCGTAACCTGCGACTCATATTATTGCTGCTACTGTTAGCATCGCAGGGCATTGCTAATGCACACGAGCAGAACGTCGGGCACTCGCTCGACTCTCACCTATGCTCAGTCTGTCTAATCGGGCAGAGCTTAAATGCTGCTGTCAGCGCCAATTCTGATTTACCGCAATTGTCCACTCCCTGTGCCGCCGGCCTGACCCAGCCAGTAACCGCTGTACTTATTTCCCACCGCAATGCATACCTCGCCCGGGCCCCGCCTGCTTCTCTCTGAAACACCGTAAAACCCAACTGATTCAACCTTCGGTTTTGGCACCACTTTAGCCGGTGCTTGGTTAATATGAGAGAATTAAAGTATGTCGATTTCAATACGATGCAGCGTCGCACTGACGCTGTTTGGGCATCTGATGTCCACACAAAGTCTGGCCCAACAACCTGCACTCAATGAGGCCGTAGCACCACATGACCATCAAATGCTGGAAGAGATTCTTGTTACCGCCAACCCGTTAGGGCGCGATTCCACTGATCTCTCCCAATCTGCCACCGTGCTCGAAGGGCAAGCACTGAGCCGGCAACTGGCAAGTTCACTGGGAGAAACGCTGGCACGTATGCCCGGCTTGTCCAACGCGAGTTTTGGAGAAAATGTCGGCCGCCCAGTGATTCGTGGATTACAAGGCGCACGCGTAGGTGTCCTTAACAACAGCCTGGCAGTCAGTGATGCCTCTTCCGTAAGCCAGGACCATGCGGTATCCGTTGAGCCTTTCCTGACAGATCAGATCGAAGTCCTGCGCGGGCCTACAACATTATTATTCGGGTCAGGTGCCATTGGCGGGGTCGTTAATATGGTCACGCCGTCGATTCCTCAGGCTATTCCTGAGGAGGGCTACAGTGGACGCGCGACCGTTCAAGCTAACACGGCCGCCGACGAAGAATTTGCCGCGGGACGCCTAGACTTGGGTCAAGGCGCCTTTGCGCTTCATCTGGATGGGTTCCACCGTCGTACCAACGATTATGACATTCCCGGACAGGCAGCACTTTACCCAGAGGATGAGGATGAGCATGAGGAAGAAGGCCACGACGAGGGCGAGCATGAAGGGGAGGAAGAGCATAGCGATGAATCCAGTGATGATGGAACGCTGGCAAACAGCTTCCTAAAGAACCACGGTGGCACCATTGGTGTGAGTTGGATTGGCGAACAGTGGCGCTTCGGTGTTGCCTACAACGAATATAAGGCCGATTATGGCATTCCAGGTGGTGGCCATGAACACGGGGGGCATGAAGAAGAGCACGATGAAGATGAACATGGTGACGAAGAACATAGCGACGAAGAACATAGCGACGAAGAACATAGTGAAGAGGAAGAAGGCCCCGTTACTATCCGGCTTCGTACTGAGCGCACCGAAGCCGAAGTGGCGGGCAGCAATCCCTTGCCTGGCTTCGAGCAGTTCAAGGTGCGGTTCGTCGACACCAGCTACAAGCACACCGAGTTCGAAGGAGAGGAGATTGGTACGGTATTTGAGAGCGACAGTACCAATACACGTGTTGAACTGAAGCACAATCCATGGGGTGCCTGGCAGGGTGTCTTTGGATTTCAGTACACCGACCTTGATTTTTCTGCTGCCGGTGCCGAGGCGTTTATACCGAACACTAACACCAAGACCATGGCTGCTTTCTGGATTGAACGTGGCGATTTCGACGCCTGGCAGATTGATCTGGGCTTGCGTTATGAGGATGTCAAAATCAAGGTGCCCAACACACTCGTTTTAGAAGAAGGCCCGACAGGCCCTTCCTCTGACTCCGACTCCCAGCCCTTTAGCGCTTCCGCTGGAACCATTTGGAATATTAGCGACACTGTTGATCTTACCGGCTCGGTATCCTACGCCGAACGGGCACCGGGCGTGGAAGAGCTCTATGCCAATGGGCCGCATATTGCTACGCAGGTGTTCGAGGTGGGCGATGTTTCTCTAAGCAAGGAGTCTACTGTGCACGTCGAGGGTGGAGCGCGAATGGAGCTAGGCCCATTTACCGGAAGCGCAACGGTCTACATGGACCAGTTCAGTGACTATATTTATCAATCCAACTCTGGGTTTGAAGAAGAAGGCCTCCCCGTATTGCTCTGGTCGCAACAGAATGCAGACTTTGTCGGCGCTGAAGTCGAGCTACGCTACGACTTTGAAGAAAGCAGGTTCGGACACTGGCAAGTGTTCAGCTTCGCTGACGTTGTGGACGGCGAACTGTCCGACAACACCGATGTGCCACTACTGCCGCCAAAACGCGTCGCACTGGGACTGGACTGGGATAGGGGAAACTGGACGGCTAACGTACTGTGGATTCACGCCTACGATCAAAACAACGTCGCCGAGTTAGAAACTAACACGCCGGGATATGACCTCCTTAACGCAGAGCTAGCACTGACCGGTTCAGGCCGTGATCAGTTAGAATGGCAGGCCTATCTCAAGGGCCAAAACTTGCTCGATGAAACCGTCCGTAACAGCACGTCCTACCTCAAGGACCAGGCGCCACAAATAGGCCTGAACATCATCTTCGGTGTGCGCGTTTTCTTCTAACCATCTACTGCAGGGCGCCAGACAATTTTTTTAACCAGTAACGATAAACAGTAACGGCAATAGAGTGCTACGATGAAACTGTTTATTAACCTCAGGATAAAAAATGCAATCTGGCGCCTATCTCTCTCTCGCGATTTACTTTATCGCCATGTTTTCTATCGGCATTTACGCTTACTCTGCGACAAAAGGAGACCTGACTGGTTTCATGCTCGGTGGGCGTAATTTAAACCCAGCGGTGACCGCATTATCAGCGGGTGCGTCAGACATGAGCGGTTGGATGTTACTCGGTTTACCCGGAGCAATGTATATTTCAGGGCTCAGTAGTGCATGGATAGCATTGGGGCTGACGCTTGGCGCCTATCTGAACTATTTACTGGTTGCACCAAGGCTGCGTGTGTTTACCGAGCTACTCGACGATGCTGTTACGATTCCAGAATACTTTGAGCGCCGATTTGATGACAGGGGTCATCTGATTAGAATATTAAGCTCTGTCGTTATCATTATTTTCTTCGCCATTTACACGACCTCGGGCGTCGTCGCTGGCGGAAAATTGTTCGAGTCATCATTCGGCTTAAACTACGAACTAGGGCTTTTCATCACAGCTGGTGTCGTCGTAGCCTATTCTACATTTGGCGGCTTCCTCGCGGTCAGTACGACTGATTTTGTACAAGGCTGCATCATGTTTTTGGCCTTGATTTTGGTTCCCATTGTCACCCTAAACCAGATAGGCAGTGTGGCGCAGACACAGCACTATCTAATGGAACTAAGCCCTGCGATGCTGAGTCTCGGCGGAGGCTCTCTATTGGGAATACTGTCTGCCGCTAGCTGGGGCTTGGGGTACTTTGGACAGCCACACATTATTACTCGTTTTATGGCAATAAGGTCCGTTCGAGAGATAAAAGTGGCCCGTCGCATTGGTATGAGCTGGATGATCATTTCTTTGACAGGAGCCATCGCCGTTGGGCTGGTCGGTGCAGCCTATATTAAATCCATCGACGGCAATCTTAGTGACCCTGAAACCATATTTATATTCTTATCCAATACTTTATTTGATCCCCTCGTGAGTGGTTTTTTATTAGCTGCGATTCTAGCAGCAATTATGAGCACCATTTCCTCCCAACTGTTGGTCACATCTTGTTCTCTCACTGAAGACATCTACCACACATTCTTACGCAAAAAAGCCAATGACACCGAGCTAGTGCTTGTCGGCCGCTTCTGTATTGTTGCAGTTGCCTTGCTAGCCATATTTTTAGCGCATGATCGAGACAGCAGTATTCTATCCTTAGTCAGCAACGCATGGGCCGGGTTCGGCTCAGCATTTGGCCCGGTGGTGTTATTGAGTCTGTTCTGGGCGCGAATGACTAGGCAGGGCGCATTGGCTGGAATCTTAGTGGGCGCCAGTGCCGTACTACTTTGGATCTACGGTGATTTCACTATCAACAATCAAACACCCAGTGATTATATCTATGAAATAGTACCGGGGTTTTTCGCTGGGGTTATCGCTATTTTTACGGTCAGCTTGTTAACCAAGTCCGAACACGACACGACCAGTGCGTTTAGTGATATGAAGAATGAGATGGCTCATAGGCTGAGCTAGAGCGTGCTGCCGCACGATTGATTCTCAAACAATTAAGGTTCGACACTATTTAGGGAACGATCCACGACTGTGCATGTCCTATGAATATCTTTTACACTGAAGTCTGCGCCACGCGGACGGCTACTCGAGGCTGCCAAACGAGGAGGCACAATGCGACAATTTTTTATGGCTGTTTTGGCATGCCTAGCAGGGTGCAGTCACCCGCTGGAGATAGCTGGAGAAGGCGATATATTGTCTGCCAGTGGGGAACGCGACTGTAGTCTGGAAGAATACAATGCGGGTGCACCCACTTGCTCGGAAAATTATATCAGCGGTGCATATGACGAGATCTACCAAGCCCTGCCGCGTCCGGGATGGGAGTTCGAAGGCTGGGAAAACTGTCAGCACGCGAATCCGCAAACACAGTATTGCGGTTTTTCAGTACCTGCAAAGACTGTGCAGTATTTTTGGGGTAATACCGCGCCACCTCTGGTCGCATACTTCACCGAATTTTCCGCAGCTGTTCCGCCGATTACAGATCTGTATGATGCGACGACGAATTTGGCGCCCGCTCAGCAGATATCCACGGCGTCCGCCTTGATTACCCGCTTTGCCGACCGGGCGCGCGACAGGCATGCGCGTGAAGACGAATTTCATAGTTATGACCACTATCTGTCATTCTACTGGGAGCATCGCACGGCAGCTGTCGAGATTGTTGACACCATCGGCCGAGGAGGAAATACGATTACCTTCAATGTCACCACGCAGTGGAAGCTGAGTCCTAACGAGGCAGAACTGCGCTTTTTCTATCGCGGCATCAACACTGTGGCGGAGTACCATAACAATGGGGTCATGACTCAAATTGATGACACTCATTATACTCGTAGCGTGTCTTACAATAGTAAAACGAACGCGCCACTTCAGATCGGAGATCGGCTCGAGTTCGAATTGAGTCAGTTTTTAGATGGCGTGCCCAACGGGCGCAACAACTATTATGGGACGACCTACTTATACATTGTAGGACAAGGGATCGTGCCTTGGGAGACCCGCGGCGTATTCGGTGATTTGTCTACAGAACGGGAAGATTCCTTCCCAATATCTGCAACGGGTTGGCTAGGCGGTGAAACCACCCTGCCCTACGAATATTCCAATGAGCCGGATAATCACTTCCTGCAGATGGCGACCAACCTGTCCAGCATCAACGGCCAGAATTTCGTTCTGGGGCGCAGGGTACACCACACCGACTTCGAGGATGGCGGGCACAATGAATCTCCGCAAAATCCGCCCTTCGACGCGCTGGCAGGACTGCTTGGCAATCACTACGTGAACCACTCTTGCGTCTCCTGCCACACGCGCAACGGTCGCGCGCTGCCGCCTGCGGTGGGTGAGCCACTGAAGCGCTATGTCGTCAAGGTAGGAGACGTGGACGGCAACCCCGACCCATCGATCGGTGCGGTACTCCAACCGGAGTCCAGCATGGATAATCCCGAGGCGGGGGTAACACTGGGGCCGTGGCAAGAAAGTAACGGTCTGCGTCGCCCCAGTTTCGTATTCTCTGGGGTGCAACCAGAGTATTTTTCAGCGCGTATTGCTCCGCAACTGGTGGGACTGGGCCTGCTGGAAGCGATCAAAGAGGACGATATCAAGGCGCTGGCGGATCCTAATGATCTGAATGGAGACGGTATTTCCGGGCGCATCAGCCGTATCAGTGATCCCGAAAGTGGGCACACCCGCGTCGGACGCTATGGCTGGAAGGCTGAACAGGCAACGGTTCGGCATCAGGTCGCATCCGCCCTGAACACCGATCTTGGCGTGATGACCTCAACGTTTTCAAATCCAGACTGCGGTCAGGCGCAGACCGATTGTGGTGCCTCTGGTACTGAGTTGCCCGACGAGCACCTGGACACGCTGACGGACTACATCTCTCTACTGGGCGTGCGGGCTAGACGGGGCTTGGACGAGCCCGTCGCATTGCGCGGTGAGGCACTGTTTGATACCGCGGGTTGTCTTAACTGTCATGTCAATACGTTTGGTACCACTGCGTATCACCCTCACGCCGAACTGCGTAACCAGACCATTCACCCCTACACTGATTTACTACTGCATGATATGGGTCCGGGCTTGGCCTCGACCCTGGACGAGATCCATGCCAGCGGTCGAGAATGGCGCACCGCGCCCCTGTGGGGTATTGGTCTTACCGCGGATGTGAGTGGAGGCGAGGCCTATCTACACGATGGGCGAGCCCGTACCCTCGACGAGGCCATCCTTTGGCATGGTGGCGAGGCTGAGGTATCGAAGCAAGCTTATGTCGCACTCACTGCTGCAGAGCGGTTAGCCCTCGTTACTTTTCTCAAGACGTTGTGAGGCGGTTGCCGTGCTGCGGCCGCAATGAGCCCGTTACAGGCGGGACCCGCCACTGCCATCGCCATTCTTTATTGCGTATACTGGGGGCTGATTTTAAATCTGGAGTTCTATGCTCGATATTCGCACACCTCTGCTGCTGATATTCCTGAGTTTGCTCTGTGCCTGTTCCGGCGATAGTGAACCCGTGCGCCAGCTGTCTGGACCCACCACCCCCGCCGATGCCCGCGTGGCAGAACTGTACAATCGCTCTTGCCGCAGTTGTCACGCGCAGGGCGCAGGATGGGCGCCAAAAACTGGCGACCTGCAAGCCTGGGCCCCGCGCCTGCAAAAGGGTACTCCCGTGCTGCTGGAACACACCATCGACGGCTTTAAGGGCATGCCTCCTATGGGCATGTGTTTCGATTGCAATGAAGAGGATTTCACTAAACTGATATCCTTTATGAGCGGCGGTTAGCCATGCCAAATAGGCGTCAGCTACTGAAATATCTCGCAGCCTTAAGCGCTGCTAATCTCGGCGGGGGGATATTAAGCCAATCTGCAGCAGCGCGGGTTATCGGGTGGAAGAACTGGTCAGGATCACAGTCCTGTGTCCCCAGCGCGCGCCTCGCCCCGGCTTCACTGCCTGAACTGCAACAGCTGGTGGCGGAGAGTTTGGGTCCAATTCGTCCGGTTGGCGCTGGGCACTCTTTCTCTCCTCTGGTTCCCACCGACGGAAAAATTGTGTCCCTCGCTAGGCTCAGTGGACTTGTCTCTCACGATCCGGATCGTCTGCGAGCGACGTTTCAGGCCGGCACCCAGTTATCTGCTATGGGTGCTCCGCTGCACGAAGTAGGCCAGGCATTGATCAACATGCCAGATATCGATGAGCAGGTACTTGCCGGAGCAATCGCAACGGGTACCCACGGTACCGGTGCGAACATCGGTGGATTGCCGAGCTTTGTCACCGGGCTGGAAATGGTGACCGCTACCGGCGAACTTATGCAGTGCGATGCTGACAACAATCCAGAGGTGTTCCAGGCAGCCCGCTTGTCGCTCGGCGCACTGGGCGTTGTCACTAAAATCCAGATGCAAAACACCCAACCCTACCGATCACGGCGAGAGTCCTGGATCATGGATTGGGAAGACACCCTTGCCCAGGCAGATCAACTTGCCAACGAACACCGCAATTTTGAGTTCTATTACATTCCCTTTTCTGAGCGTTGCTTCCTGTCCACTCACGATGTCACCGAGGAGAGTATATCCTCTACTCCAGTGAGCGACGGCAATGAGTCCGTGCAGGACCTGAAAATGATTCGCGATTACCTGTCTTGGTCTGACACCCTGCGCGGCCTGCCCATCAAGGCCATTGCCGCAACAATGGATAGGGAAGTCGTTGTGGAAGCCTCGTGGCTCAACTACGCCAGTGAACGCAATGTGCGCTTTAATGAAATGGAGTATCACCTTCCCCGAGAACAGGGGCTGGCGGCCTTGCGCGAAGTGCGGCAGGTATTGGAACAACACCACAAGGCGGTGTTCTTCCCGCTTGAGGTACGCTATGTGAAGGGCGATGACGTTTGGCTAAGTCCTTTTTACCAACGCGACAGCATGTCAATTGCCGTACATCGCTTCCACTCGGAAGATTACCGACCCTTGTTCAACGCCGTCGAGCCAATCTTTAGAAAATACGGTGGCCGCCCCCACTGGGGCAAGATCAATAGCGTAAAGCGAGCTCAGTTTGCACAGATGTATCCGCGCTGGGAAGCGTTCGTTGAAGTGCGTCAGCAACTCGATCCTAGCGCTAAATTTCTCAACCCTTATCTGGCATCCCTCTTTAGCGGAGCGGCATGAGGCGTCGTCAACTACTGCTTGCTGCCGCCGTCGGTGGCGCTGGTATACTGTGGGGCTTGCGCGCCAAAAATAGCGATAATGGTGGTGTACACAGTGCCTATTTCCAGACCCTAAGTACCGCTTTGGATAAAGCAGGGTTAGCGCGACCGACGCTCATCATCGACAAGCAGAAGTTACTGGCCAACGCCAATGTCTTGCATCAACATCTGGCGGGTCGTTACGACTACCGCGTGGTCGCAAAATCGCTGCCCTCACTACCACTGCTAGAAACAGTGATGTCACATACTGATACGCAGCGTCTGATGGTTTTTCACCAACCCTTTCTCAACCTCATTGCTAAAGAATTGCCGAATGCGGATGTGCTACTGGGCAAGCCAATGCCTGTTGCCGCCGCCGCACGCTTTTACCAGCAGCACACAACAACACAATTTGACGCCCGTCATCAGCTGCAGTGGCTGGTGGACTCACCGGCAAGACTGATCCAATACGCGGATCTCGGACGACAACGGCGTGAACTGATGCTGATTAACCTAGAGCTGGATGTCGGCTTGCACCGCGGTGGCATTAAAGATGAAGAGCAACTGGCCGTGGCGCTGGACATTATCGAGCGGGAACCATTTCTGCAATTCAGTGGTTTTATGGGCTACGATCCGCACGTGTCAAAAAACCCCGGATTACTGGGCGGCCCGGAGGCCGCTTTTTCCTCGGTGCAGAAGATCTATCAGAACTTCGTTATCATTGCCGAAAGACAGCTGCAGCGGTCTCTGTCAGGGCTGACACTCAATGCCGCGGGCAGTCCCACCTATCAGCGCTACACCGGTGCCCAGGTGGCGACAGAGTTGTCCGCCGGTTCGGCATTGGTGAAGCCGACTGATTTTGACCTAGATACACTGGCAGATCATGAGCCAGCCGCGTTTATCGCCACCCCGGTTTTAAAATCGCTGCCGGTGGCGGAGGTTCCGGGCATTGAAAAACTGGCATCACTGCAAAGCTGGTTTAATCCCAATAGCCGGCAGGCGTTCTTCATCTACGGCGGTCACTGGAAAGCCACACCGGTGTCACCCCCGGGCCTAAGCCTTCACCCCCTGTACGGACGGTCCACCAATCAGGAAATGCTCAACGGGTCCAGCAGTGTCAAGCTACAGCCCGACGACTGGGTTTTTATGCGACCCACTCAGAGCGAGCATGTGTTTCTGCAGTTTGGTGATATAGCCGTGTACGACGACGGCGCGATAGTAGACAGCTGGCCGGTGTTTACGCAGAGCTGACGTCTGCAGAATCATCGCGGCGGCAGCACTGCTGAAAGAATAGACTCATGCCGTCAAAAAATAGCGTGCTGTGCGTTAGCCGTACAGGTCTTCCCCCGCTGCCCACGTCGCATGAAACCCCACTGGCACTCGGTGTGGCATAGCAACGCTTGCAATGGGTCCTTGCGCAATATCGGTGGCATCAAACACTAGGCAGTGTGACATAGCATCTTTACTGTCAGTGACAAGTGTTACAACGTAGCCGTCATCTTCAGCTGAGCGTCTGTCTGCACCCGGCTTCGGAGCAAATACTGCTTCGCTGCCGAACACGCCTTCACCGTAATCCCACTGCGTGCTCTGTCCTGTGTCGTTGTTGTATTTCACTAAGCCAGTAAAGCGAAGGGTATGGCCGCCTTCGTGTAGCAAAGGAATTCTTTGATGGTAGGAGTACTGACTTTTTACGCCATGAAAAATGGGGTTTGATTTATTGAATTCCGTATTGAGATCATCGATGGCACCTTCGCGGACTTCACCCGTTACTAGATTGAACTGCCAGCGGTAGGCGTTTGCCTCAAGACGCATGTAGGCCAGCATGGATGCAAGTTCACCGTCACCAGACTGACCAGAAGGCATGGGATTGATTGAACGACAACCGTCCATCACTACCCAGTCACCCTCTTCCCAACAGTTAGTGGTGTGTAATATGTAACAAGGCTCACACTCGAACCAGCGCACATCCCTACTTTGTCCGCGACGAGGAATAATGCCGAAACGGGTGGGTATGTCTCTGTGAAATGTCAGCACCCGATACTTGTGCTTGCGCAATACTTCCATGTCATGAAAGAAGGGCAGGTCATGAAGGACCGCGTAGTGAGTAGTGAAACCCAAATCATGTGGCAGTCTGGGCCCCGGCAAATCAATAGCCACTTCGTGCACTAAGCGGCCGGAGGGATCAGCAACGCCATAGGTCATGAACGGAGCTTCATCGCCATAGTCAAAGAACAGCAGCTCGCCTGTTGCCCAGTCTACTTTGGAGTGTGCCGACATACGGCGTTGCGCGCGGCCTGCCAGGTCATAGTGCGCTTTAGTTTCAAGAGTGAGGCTGTCCAGTCGATAGGGGTCGCCCGCGTTATACCACAGCGACATCAAGTCACCTGCGTACCAGAACAAATCGGTGTTGGACGTGTCTTTAATGCCAAAGCGGGAAATATCGTAATCAAACGGGCCCATGACACCTGGGGACATTGATTTTCCGACGCTCAGTTCCTGTGTAAGCGCCGCGGTCTGTACGTAGCGATTGCGATAGCTGGCGGCACCATCACTGAAGTACACCGCGTGAACCATGCCATCACCATCAAAGGGGTGATAGCGGTTCTTGGGCTGGTGCAAGGGGTTGGGGCCATTACGAAAATAGGCACCCGAGAGATCACGAGGTAAAGCGCCCGTGACGACCAAACTCTCTTCATGGAGCTCATTGACTGTGGGCGCATAAACGCCGTGCAGATAAGGATTGTCCAGCTCATAGATCCAGCTCGGAGTACCCTCTAGCTCCCTAACCGGGCCAATACTCTGCTCGGTGATCGGATATTCGCGCATTAAAGCCATAAACCGTTCTCCTGTTGCCCTCACTAAGCGATACGCGGACTGACCTCGACCACGACCGTTGGCGGAACCTTCTGCAACCAATCAAAATTGTAGCACTATCGTGTCCTCCGTGTTCGCCTTGCTCGGAGGCTGACACTTCCCTACTATTCTAGTATTGCCCGCGGCTGCTTGGTCTTTTGATAGCCACGTACATCCAGTTGCCCCTCAGGAGACCCATCATGAGTCAGCCAATATACATTTTAGGTGGCGCACAAACCGACTTTGCGCGCAATTGGGCGCGGGAAGATTTGCAGATCTACGACATGTTCGCAGAGGCACTGCGAAGCGGCATACACAATGCCGGCATCGAGCCCTCCGAAATAGACGTGGGCCACGTAGGCAACTTCGTGGGTGATCTGTTCGCTGGGCAAGGTCTGATCGGCGGTTTTTTTGGGCAGCTTTATCCTGAGCTCGCTTCGCTGCCTACCTCACGACACGAAGCCGCCTGTGCATCAGGCTCTATTGCAATTTTATCTGCTATGCGGGATATCGAAGCGGGGCACTACAATGTGGCCTGCGTTCTCGGCCTTGAATTAATGCGCAACGTGAACGGCCAAACCGGCGCAGAATATCTGGGCGCAGCGCGCTGGATTGGGCATGAGGCCGACAACGCAGACTTTCCCTGGCCACACATGTTTGATCGTATAACAAGGGAGTACGATAAGCGCTATGGCATCAACAGTGAGCACCTCAACACCATTGCAGAAATCAATTTTTGCAATGCCAAGCAAAACCCCTATGCACAAACACGCGAATGGAATTTCCCCGAAGGTTGCTTCAGCAATAACGACAAATTGAATCCCGTGATCGACGGTGCAGTACGAAAAATGGATTGCGGACAAATTACAGACGGTGCCGCTTGCATCATTCTAGCCGGTAAAAGCGCCGCGAAGAATTACGCCGCTCGCAACGGGCTGTCATTGGCCGACATTCCGCGCGTTAAGGGCTGGGGTCACCATTCAGCACCTATCCTGTTGGAAACCAAACTGCAGCTTTCGGCAGATCAGCCCCTATTATTCCCGCATGCTAAAGCCACCCTAGATGATGCGCGGCAGCGTGCAGGCTTTAAGGCGCTGACGGATCTTGACGGCATGGAAACCCACGACTGCTTTACCGTTACCGAGTACATGGCTATCGACCACAGTGGTTTAACCGCGCCAGGCGAAAGCTGGAAAGCGATAGAAGAAGGCCGCATTGCCAAAGACGGCAGCTTCCCTATCAACGCCAGCGGCGGACTGATTGGTCTGGGACACCCCGTGGGCGCTACCGGTGTGCGAATGGTACTAGACTGTGCCAACCAGGTGAGCGGACAGGCGGGAGGCTGCCAAATTGCCGACGCCGAAAACATGATCACCTTCAATGTCGGCGGCAGCACAACGACCTGTGTGAGTTTTGTGGTGGGTGTAGGCCCGTAGGCATAGCATCCTGAAAGATGCCTTTAACCGTGGCACTCATGCTAAGTCGTCTGCATTCAACGCCTTCGCTTGCCGATAACCATGTTTCTCTGACATAAACATCTCGATCAGTGTCGCCATTTTATTGTAGGTCCTAGCGGATGCCGCTAACGCGTCATCGCTGAACTGGGGGTTAGCATCCTCATTCGACACGATTAAAGTATGGGCCCTTAGCTGTGTTTCGTGCCCCGCCGACTACGAAATCAAAACCCAATGGGCAAGGTTTTTCTAGCACTGCACCAATGCCTGATGAGGCACCTGTTATCACGACTGTCTCTTTACCCATTCCCATCGCCCTCATTATTCACTCGCACCCCAACAGGGCCAGGGCCTGAAAAATCACATCCCTAACAGCTCCATAGTTGAGCATTCATCAAGTTTTTTTCCATAGGCATTATTGATGGTTCTGTCATACCGCATACCACAGTTATCACAGCTTGCTCCCATGATGTGATACCCCACGTCATCTTCATCATCTTCCTCATACTCAAGGGGCATGTCTCCATCGCACTCCTCGCAGGTCCATGTTGCTTCACGCAGAATTTTCTCAGCTTTTAACTTTAAATCTTTGTCATATGACATAGGATTTGAACACCCCTCAGACTCGTAATTTTCAGTTGCGATGATAACACTAGATCGCCCATCCAAGACGGCGACACCTCCCTCGGGAGACGTTTCAGCCATGCGCTGCTCTATACGGTCGATGAAGCCTGTGATAAACCCTCTAAATTCCTGAGTCAGTCGCTCGAAACGGGCTTAATCAAATACTCGCTCATGGGAATAACATCGATCTTTTGAAAGTCGATGAATCGTGTGCAGCTTTCAATCATCGCGTTCATATTTTTTTGCAGCAAAGCCTCATCGCCACCGGTTGCATAGAACGCATGGTCTGATGCCATCGCCTCCGGCGGAAAATTCTCTTCCACTACGGCAAAACACACAGGCGTGTCCTCACTCAATCGACGCACCACCAGGTTCTGCCGGTAACCGAAGGTTGACTGAGTGTCTATTGCCACTTGAGTATGGCTGTCCTTCCAGGTCGACAGCCACTCGTCCCGGTCCATATCATCAGGAGGAGACATAAACACCACCTGACACACACCGTAAAGCCGCTCTCCCGGCATTGAGGGGTGCGTCTGCTGACTTACCAAAGGCTCAGCCTCGGCAACCAAATAAACCGTCTTAGTACTAACGTGCGCATCGATTAAAGGCTCCCAATGTCCTGCCGCGCCGGCGAAATCCACCCACAGAGACAACATAGCATCCGGCACTGGCGCATGACTTTCAATAGACCGTCCGGCCGCCTCAGACACCGCACTGTCCACCACGCAAATGCGCAGGCCGTGAACGCCTTCAATCCCCGTCAGTTTCGGCGCAAGCTGCAGCAGCAGCTCGTCGCGAAACTCATCACCGCTGAGGGTCGGGGCTTTCCAAAGGGGGTACAGTAGTTTTTCCACGATGCTCTCCTAACGCGCTGGCTAAATACCCACTGGCGGCGTGATAGTCGCCGCATTGTCTATCAACATCTCTGCACCGTTGATAAAACGGGACTCCTCGGAGGCCAGAAATAGAACCAGATTAGCAATATCCTCGGGCTCGCACATGTTGCCAAATGCACTGAGCGCGTCAATATCGGCCTGCGTCGCCGTCTCCTTTCCTGTAGCGACCTTGACCACCATAGGAGTCTTTACGCCATCAGGGTGTATCGAGTTGCAGCGAATACCGTTTTTCTGTTCTTTACAATACATGGCGATGTTCTTGGTCAGCGCACGCACCGCGCCTTTGCTGGCAGTATAAGCCGCAACAAACGACTGGCCATGAATAGCTGCGACCGAAGACATATTGATAATGGAGCCGCCCCCGGAGGCCGTCATGGCCGGAATCGCATGTTTACAGCCCAAGAATACGCCGTCACTATTCACCGAATTGATTAGGCGCCAAGATTCCAGCGTGGTGTCAACAATACTACCAAGGGCAATAATACCGGCGTTATTGACCAAAATATCGAGCCGGCCAAACGTCTCGAGCGTCGCAGCAATGACCTGCTTCCAGTTTTCCTCGTCGGAGACGTCGAGCCGCATGAAAATAGCGTCCTTACCAATCTCTTTTACAACTGCCTGACCGGCGGACTCATTCAGGTCCGCCAGCACGACAGTGGCGCCCTGTGCAGCAAGCAATATTGCATCAGCCTGTCCCATGCCACTGGCTGCTCCGGTTACAATGGCGACTTTGCCCGCTACTCTACCCATAGTTCTTCTCTCGATGTGTGACAGTGAATTTCACGGCGACCTGCTCCGCCGCGATCAGGTTCCAGTTAATCAGATGCCTCGTCACACCTCAAACCTCCGCCCTCTAAACTCGTCACAGGGCTACCCAATTGAACCGTTAGAACAAGCCTTCAAGCCTAGTTGATGACGTTTCAACCACACGCTTGCGACAGCCTCTTGCGCTGACAACCTCGCCTCCACTCTAGCCATAATGGCGCCATTGCACTCTACCGGTCAATTTTATGGCAATCTATGACACAGTGATACTGACTGTGAGTGCGGCCGTCAGATGCTTTCGCATTAACTCGGGTCCCTCACCTCTGAAACCACCGCAATCTATCCAACCGCAGGCACATGAGGCCTCGCCAGCATGGGTTGCCACGGTGTATTCTTAGCTTCTATTTCACGCATATCGATGAGGGAGACGTAATGAACTCACAACACAACATGCCACGCCTGATTAACTGGCTAGGTTACTTTGCTATCGGCTTGTTACTGATACTGCCACTGTCCGTACTGACCATCCGCACCGGCCAATGGCAGCTGGGATTACCCCTGTATGCGATCGCTTGCTTTGGCAGTACGCTGCTGCTAATCCTGGCGATCGTCCTACTACTGCGGAGTCGTTTCACACCTTGGCGCAAAGACATCCTGCTGCGCGCGCTGTTTGCTCTGCCCGGCGCGGTCTTGCTGCTAGCACTGACCAGCGGGGGAAATCACCCCATGATTCATGACATTTCCACCGATACGGCAGACCCACCAACGTTCACAGTGGCGCTACAAGAGCGCGGGGCAGAGTCCAACACTCTCGAGATCAATCAGGACGTGATGCGACAGCAAGAAGAAGCCTATCCGGACCTGAATACCCTGGTAAGCCCGCTATCCACCGACGAGGCCTACAACCGCGCGCTACAAGTGGCGGCTAATTTGGGGTGGGACATTTACCACCAAGATAGCAACACCGGCGTGATCGAGGCAGTGGACACCACCAGCATCATGGGCTTCAAAGACGATATCGTTATACGGGTGCGCAGCAGTGCTCAGGGGACGCTACTTGATCTGCGTTCGGTATCTCGGGTAGGTGAAGGCGATCTGGGCGCCAATGCACAACGGATCCGCGCCTTCCGCGACGCATTCCAGCAGCAGGAATAAAGTCTGCAGAAGCAGAACGTTTTTACGATAGAGTCCCGCCGTCGACCCGGATATCCTCGCCGGTGATGTGCACGCCATCCTCAGACACCAGCATGGCGATGACCCCGGCCACCACTTCAGGCGACTTGGCGCCGGTCAGCGACATGATGCGAGGCATGAGTTCAAAATCCATGGTCTTGGGAAATGCGAGCTTATCCGTCATACCCGTGTTGATGTCGCCGGGACAAATGCAGTTGGCGCGCACACCGCGCTTGGCATACTCAACGGCAATACTGCGCGTCATGGCCAGCACTCCACCCTTACTCGCCGAATAGGCCAGACCGCAGGGAAGTCCAGACAGGGCTGCTGTCGAGGCTGCATTGACAATACTGCCCTTAGTTTCCACTAGGTGTGGTAACGCTGCGCGGCATAAAAACATGGTGCCCGTAAGATTGATATCGATGACTTTTTGCCAGTCGTCAGTTTGCAACTCCTCGGTATCGTCAAAACGTAGAATTCCCGCCATATTGACGACACCATAAAGGCTCCCATAGCCCTCAATACAAGCTCCAACGGCTTCCTGCACACTCGCTTCGTTACCCACATCACAGACCCAAGGAGTGGCCACCCCACCTTCTGCGGTAATTTCAGCGGCCGCAGATTCCACTGCTTCCCGGTTAAGATCTACGCAAAAAATCGAACCGCCCTCAGCAGCTAAACGCAATGCACTGGCCTTACCTATACCACTGCCAGCGCCAGTCACCAGAACCACTTTCCCCATAAACCTTTGCATAACTTTCTCCCAGAGTCCGCACTGCACAATGCCCTCTGTTGCCCGTTCGGTCAAACTCCGCAGTACGCGCCAATAAACCGACACGCTATGTTTAAAATAGGCACCTTATATGCCTTATTTAGTCACATGGGACTGACTTTTTAAGCCATTGCCTTGTACTGCGTGTGCTGTACCTTTATCTGCACTGGATGCACCCGTATCATACTGCAGACTCAAAGCCCTGGCGCTAGACAAGGGTTATGGAAGGCAGCAGTAAGAGCACCTATTAGGAGAGAAATTTTGGAAGACCTAGATCAGTTTGGTTTAGACGTGCGCGATTGGCTGGAGGCTAACTGTCCCACCTCACAGCGCCAACCAATGGGACCTGAAGATCAGTATTGGGGTGGCCGACGGGGGACGTTCCCCAGTGAGGATGCCAAAGTATGGTTCGAACGGATGCGAGATAAAGGCTGGACCGTGCCTGAATGGCCCACGCAATACGGCGGCGGCGGACTCACTCCGCAGCAGTCCAAGGTGCTCAAGAGCGAGATGAAGCGTATTCAGGCCCGCACCCCTCTGTACGGCCTCGGCATCTGGATGCTGGGCCCAGCAGTGCTTGAATATGGGACAGAGAAGCAAAAGCAGCAGCATATTCACGCCATCCTAAATGGGGAGACTCGCTGGGCTCAGGGTTACTCCGAACCCGGCGCCGGATCTGACCTGGCCAGCCTGCAGTGTAAGGCTGAAGACATGGGCGATCATTTCCTAGTTAATGGGACCAAGATCTGGACCACTGCAGGCGACAAATGTGACTGGATATTTTGCCTGGTACGCACTGACCCCAATGTCAAAAAACAGGAAGGTATCAGTTTCCTTCTTATCGATATGGACGACCCAGGCATTACGACGACTCCGATCGCACTGATCAGCGGCGAATCCGAATTCTGCCAGACTTTTTTCGACAACGTAAAAGTACCCAAAGAAAATTTGATTGGGGAATTAAACAAGGGATGGTCTGTTGCCAAGGCTCTGTTAGTACATGAACGTAAGCTGATGGCGGAAATCGGCAGCGATAGCCCCCGTCATATTTTGCAACCCAACGTGGCGGCCCGCGAATACCTAGAATTTGAAAATGGCAAAATCACCGATGCTCGACTGCGCGACGACCTAGTAGAGTACGATATGCTAATGCAGGCAGTCGCGCTCACTCACTTTCGTACCTTCGAAGAGAAATCAAACGGTGTGCGCAGCGCAGCACCGATGGTCATGAAGTACGTGGGCACGGAGGCAGAAAAAACTAAGAGTGAGTTGTTACTGGCCATCATGGGCAGCCGCGGAATGGGCTGGGAAGGTGACGGCTTTACGCCCCAGGAAATCGACACGACACGCCTATGGGCCACGTCCAAGGTGATGACTATCGCGGGTGGCAGTTCCGAAATACAGCTTAACTTGATTGCCCAAAAAGTCCTCGAACTACCACAGCGCTAGGAGCAAACGATAATGGCACTGGTACTCAATGAAGAACAACGCTTGCTACAAGATACGGCAAAGGATTTCCTGTCCAAGTATGCCCCGATAGCGTCTCTGCGCAAGCTGCGCGACGAACATAATCCCATCGGATATGACCCTGCTCTATGGCTGCAGATGACCGAAATGGGCTGGGCAAGCGTCATACTGCCTGAAGCCTATGGCGGACTCGAATTTGGCTTTCTGGGACTAGGTGTAGTACTGGAAGAATCCGGACGTACGCTCACCGCATCGCCCTTGTTTGCCTCCGCTGTGGTCGGTGCGTCTGCTGTGCTGCTAGGGGGTAGCGAGCAACAGAAGCAAATGTTACTACCGCAAATCGCTAGCGGAGATCTTACTCTGGCACTGGCATTGGAAGAATCCCATCACCACAGGCCGACGCATATTACTACCACCGCGAACATGCAGGGCGACGATTTTGTTCTCAACGGCAATAAATGTTTCGTGCTCGATGGCCACAGTGCCAACAAACTGATTGTGGTAGCCCGCTCTAGCGGCACAGAATCTGACAGCGTCGGGTTAACCCTGTTACTGGTGGACCGCAATGCAAAAGGAATAAGCTGCCACAGGACCATCATGGCGGACAGTCGTAACGCCGCTAACATTACATTTGAGAATGTCATAGTGCCTGCTGCAGACATTCTCGGCACAGTCGATAATGGCTGGTCGATTCTCGAGCCCGTACTCGACCGAGGACGAGTGGCCATCGCTGCAGAAATGATGGGTTGTGCGCTGGAAACCTTCGAACGCACCGTTGCCTATCTAAAGGAACGGGAGCAATTCGGTGTGCAAATCGGATCCTTCCAGGCATTGCAACATCGGGCCGCGCATATGCAATCAGAGTTAGAACTGTGTCGATCAGTATTGCTGCAGGCGCTGTCCACGGTGGATGACGCACCGGAACAGCTGCCTCTGTTGGCCAGCCTAGCCAAGGCCCGATTGAATGTTCTGGTAAAGCTTGTCACTAATGAGGCGGTACAGATGCACGGTGGCATCGGTGTTACCGATGACCTGGAAATCGGTTTCTTTCTCAAGCGGGCTCGGGTTGCTATGCAAATTTTTGGAGATACCGGGTTTCACAAGGATCGCTATGCCACATTGTGTGGCTACTAACAACGAGGATATCAGTATGGAAGCCAACACAATGATAGCCATGGTCCACAAGTACGTGGAAGCATTCGAAAAACAGGATATGGACATTATCAGAGAAATTTACTCCCAGGATGCCTTGGTTGAGGATCCGGTCGGCACTGACGTGCACATAGGGATCGATGCCGTATGCGCTTTCTATGAAGGTGCTTTAAAGTCCGGCGCCAAACTAGCTCTGAGCGGTGAGCCGCGCTGCAGTGGTAACGCAGTTGCGTTTCCTTTTCAGGTTCAGATGCCAGGGATCGCCATTGATATTATCGATGTGTTCGAGTTTAACGCTGAGGGCAAAGTCAACAGTATGAAGGCATATTGGAGCGACGGGAATATGAAGTCAGTGTGATTCTGGCAGTGGTCGCATGATTCTCGGTACAGCTGCTATTGAGTTTAGCTGCCGAGAGCATCATTATCGAATGTCGCCGCGTAGCGCTCGATCCACTCTAGTGCAGCCTCGTCAGGGCTGAGTAGTCGGCCACACTCTCTAAGCATGGCCCGACGGTATTCTTTGATCTGCAGACACTGATTTTCCATGCGCAACCGGAACGCGTCCTGACCCATCAACATATCATTTCTACTGTGCACAAACCCGTTAGACACGCTGCTCTCCACTCGCTACCTACAGGGAGTAGTAATACCACCCCAAAGCAAAAAAAGCAGTGACCCTAAAGGTAGGTTGTGAAGCAATACACAGAATTAGCATGGTTCCATCGTGGTTTGTGCAATATTACCGCGCTATCGAGTTTTGTCTTCAGCCATTAGAGCGCCTTGATAGAGAGGCTCTGGATTATGGGTTGCGCGCCGAGACTGAATACAGCATCGCTATATTTTGGGGGCCCAAATTTCGCCACGGCATTATTGGACAGGGCAATCGGTTCTTTGGGCATACCGATAAAATTTGTTTTCAACTCGCCATCACCATCCTGATCATAAAATACAGACAGCGCATAATCACCAAGCGGCAATAGCAGTTCCGTCCGCACCAGGTCTCCGTCAAGGGCATCAGCGATGTCCATTTTTCGATTGAGCACCATTTCATCACTCAACCAGGTTGAATCAGAATCGTAGACTGCAATATACACATTACCCGACGCATCTTTGAGGCCCGAGATTTCGACCATCAAAATACCCGTGAGCTCTTCCGCCTGCGCGGACTGGAAACTCAGTACCAACACTAAAAATTGCAGCACACAGGCTGCTCGCATCAACCGAGTCATCATAGTAACTTCTCCCTATCAACAACCAGCATAACTCAAACCAGCAACTCATCCAGCCCTTTCGTGCGGCTAAAAGAGAATACACAATGCCACAATGGCAGCGGAAACTCCCCGCGCACCCAATAGAACCTTTCCGCCAAGCCCAAAAATTCAGTACACTGTATCCCTATTTTTATTAAGGCGTAAAGCTATGTCACTGGGTTCCTGGGATCCAAAGGTCGAAGCACGGAGCACCGAGCTCTTGTTAGAGTCTGACCTCCTACGCCGCCTCATCGCTTATAGCCATGAGGAACAGTTAGCGCAGCTCGAACAACTACTGAACGCGAACGACAAGCAACGTTTAGCAGGACTGATGAAGATAGACCCTCTTATTTGGCAAACCGCCGCCGAGCCCTTGCTGGAAAATGACCTGTTGCATCTGATTCGCTTTTTCGCCGTGGCCGAGAACCTGCCCGGGTGGGAGGCTGGAGCCACGTCGCCGGTAATCCCGCTGGCTAAAATCCTGCGCCAGCGGGGCGTGCGCCTAGACAAGTCCCTGCTACAGTGGCTTCGCGAGGTCAACGACAACCGCTATCTGCCCTACGGCCCGCTCTAACCGTTCACTCTGATTTAGCTTTCTCAAACGCCGCCATGCTCTTGTCAGTGGCCGAAGTCTGGTATTTCAGCTTCCACTGATCATATGGCATACCATACACACGCTCTCTGGCCTCGTCATAATCCACCTCCAGTCCCGCGTCGTCGGCTGCTGCCATATACCACTTGGACAGACAATTACGACAAAAACCCGCAAGGTTCATCAGGTCGATATTCTGTGCATCCTTGCGGCTGTCCAAATGGGCTAGCAGACGACGAAATACCGCCGCCTCAATTTTGTCTGAATCGTCCATTTTTCTCTCACTCCCTTTAGATAATGCCGCGGACTAAACGGGCATATATTCGCCACCATTAACATCCAGTGCTGCACCCGTCACAACGCTAGCGTAATCCGAGCCAAAGAACATAGCGGCCTTGGCGCACTCGCCGTCATCGGGAATAATCCCCAACGGAATACTGCGCGTAACGTCCTTGATCAACTCGTCCTGACTCTTGCCAGTCGCCTTGGCCTGCCAGGAAAAATAACCCTCCACACTTGGGCCCCACATCCACCCCATATGGCAACTGTTCACTCGAATATTGTACTTCCCCAGCTCCAATGCTAGATGCTTAGTGGCACAACGCAACGCGGCCTTGGATGAGCCGTAGCCGGCCTGAGTCGCCAATGGCTTGTGTTCCACCATAGTGGCAATCATGACTATGGCACCACCGCCACTTTCTTTCATATGCGGGACACAGGCTTGCGTAAGATGCATCGTGCCGAAAAAGTTGACGTCCATGGCGCGCCGCCAGCCGTCCATACTCGCTTCTTCGATCGGCTCAAAACTGCCGGGGTCATACGCACTGTTGAACAGCACATCGATGCGCCCAAACTCCTTTGCGACGCGGTCTGCCAATGCCAGACACTGCGCCGGATCGGAAATATCAGTAGGCACTTTGAGGACAGCTGTTCCCAGACCCAGGTTAAGTATCTCCTGCTCTGCGACATCAAGTTTTGCTTGAGTGCGCGCTGCCAACACCACCGCTGAAGCTCCCTCTTTTGCAGCGAGTGTCGATAACTCCTGACCAAGGCCGGGGCCAATTCCGGAAACAATGACCACTTTGTCTTTCATTAACATACTGAGTTTCTCCTATATTTAGAGCATTGATAACACTGAATATACACATTCGACAAAAGGGCTGAACAAGGATTCAAGAATACGCTAACGCAACACCTTCACCACCTAATGCGTCGCGCAATTCCTGCAATAATTCATCACTGGGCACGACTTGCCAGCCAACGCCCAACCTAATACGCGCCGAATTGTGCGGTTGTCGGTAAATCAACGACACCGGACAACTGCCTCCGCGGGCGCTCGCGAGCGTTTTCTCCAACAGGTCAGCAAACTGATCATTCATCTTCTCAGCGCTTATCTCGATTGTCAGCTCTGAAACCTTACTCTGTCTGGCTTCAGCAAGACTGCGCAAGCTATTGGCACGCATTGCCAGCTTTCCCGTTTTTTCATCAACGGATATCCGCCCTTCTGCTATCACTATCGTATCTTTTATCAGCAATTGCCGAAACTCGGAAAACGCCTCAGAAAATAACGTTACCTCAATCTGAGCACTACTGTCATCGAGGGTAATCACCCCCATGGCACCGCGCCGACTGTTCATAGAGCGGGTCGCCATAATGAGTCCAACGACAACCTGGTTACCCTGTTTGCCTCGACTGTTAGCACTAAGATCGGCAATGCGGTTAGGCGCGAACTTACGCACTTCCGCCCTGTATTCATCGATAGGGTGCCCAGTAATGTAGAGCCCCAATGTATCGCGTTCGCCGCCCAGGCGCTCTTTGTCCGACCACGTGCGAGCCGCGCGAAAATCAGCATAGACATCATTGCTACCATTAAGCGGGCTTGGCACCACTTCCCCGAACAGGTCGTTCATACAGTTATCACGATTGCTGGCGCTCTGCTCAGCCGCTTTCAGAGCATCGTCCAGAGCCGCCATCAGCGTCCAGCGCTCCACATTCAGTGAATCGAGGGCACCCGAGCGAATCATCGCTTCGAGAGCACGCCGATTGACCTTGCGCGGATCTGTGCGAGCACAAAAATCAAACAAATCAGAAAACGGACCACCCTCATTGCGTGCCTGCAAAATACAATCAACAGGCCCCGCACCCAATCCCTTGATAGCACCAAGGCCATAGATAATGTCGTCGCTCGTATTTACCGTAAACATATACTGCCCTTCATTGACGTCAGGCAGTTTCAATACGAGCTTCATACGCTTGCACTCGTCGACAAACACCACGATCTTGTCAGTGTTATCCATTTCTGAGCTCATCACTGCAGCCATAAAATACGCCGAGTAGTGCGTTTTCAACCAGGCGGTTTGGTAGGACACTAGCGCATAGGCAGCGGAGTGAGACTTGTTGAAGCCATAGCCGGCAAATTTTTCCACCAAATCGAAAATCTTAATCGCGAGACCGCCATTTACCCCCTTCGCTCCGGCACCCTCTTCAAATATTTCGCGCTGCCTTTCCATCTCTTTGGGATCTTTCTTTCCCATGGCACGACGCAACATATCGGCACCACCGAGCGTGTAGCCTGCAAGTACCTGGGCGATCTGCATCACCTGTTCTTGGTAGAGAATAACGCCATAGGTGGGCTGCAGAATGGGCTGTAACCATTCATGTTGGTACTGGGCGTCCGGGTAGGATATTTTTTCACGGCCTTGCTTGCGATTGACGAAATTATCGACCATACCGGACTGCAATGGGCCGGGTCGAAACAGTGCCAACAGCGCGACAATATCTTCGAAACAATCAGGTTGCAGCCGTTCGATCAACTCCTTCATACCCCGAGATTCCAGCTGGAAAACCGCTGTAGTTTCTCCAGACCGGAGCAGCTCAAAGCTACGCATATCGTCCAGAGGAATCTGCAAAATCTCCAGAGGCAACTCCCCTGCCCGCGCTCGAGCAGGGTTAATCATTTTTACTGCCCAATCGATGATGGTCAAAGTGCGCAGACCGAGGAAGTCGAACTTCACCAGACCCGCGTCTTCCACGTCACCCTTGTCGAACTGTGTGACCAGACCCGAACCACTCTCGTCACAGTAAAGGGCCGAAAAATCAGTAAGCTTTGAAGGTGCAATAACCACGCCGCCGGCGTGTTTACCCACGTTTTTCACCACGCCTTCGAGTTGTTCAGCCATATCCCAGATTTCTTGGGCCTGCTCATCCGCCTGTAAAAACTCACGCAAGGGTTCCTCTTGCTCCAGAGCCTTGGCCAGGGTAATGCCCACTTCAAAGGGAATCATCTTGGACAACTTGTCTGCCAGTCCGTACGACTTACCTTGAACGCGGGCCACGTCGCGCACAACAGCCTTGGCCGCCATGGTCCCGAAGGTAATAATCTGGGAAACTGACTCCCGTCCATACGTTTCGGCCACATAATCAATGACTCGATCGCGTTTTTCCATACAGAAATCCACGTCGAAATCTGGCATGGAAACACGCTCGGGATTCAAAAAACGCTCGAACAGCAACTCATACTCAAGAGGGTCAAGATCAGTAATCTCCAACGCGTAAGCCACAAGCGACCCTGCACCTGAGCCTCGGCCCGGACCGACTGGAATGTCGTTATTCTTAGCCCATCGAATGAAGTCCATCACAATAAGAAAATAGCCCGGGAAGCCCATCTGGATAATGGTATCCAGCTCGAATTCAAGACGATCGCGATAGGTTTGCTGTGTCTGCTGAAAATCGGGCGCACTGGCATCAAACAAAGCCTGCAGCCGTAAATCTAAACCTTGGTGAGACTGCTGCCGAAAAAACTCATCCATGGGCAGGTCATCGGGCACGGGATAATCGGGCAAGTAAGGTTTACCCAACTCCAGTACCACGTTACAGCGGCGTGCAATCTCTACACTGTTCGCCAGTGCTTCAGGAATATCCGCGAACAACTCCACCATCTCCTGCGTGGAACGCAAATACTGCTGCTCAGTATAATGACGCGGCCGCCGAGGATCATCCAGCGTACGACCCTCGCGAACACAGACTCGAGTCTCGTGTGCTTCAAACTCCTGAGCATCAAGAAAGCGGACATCGTTGGTCGCTACCACGGGACACTGCAGACCTTGAGCCAGTTTTATCGCAGCATGCAGGTGGGTCTCATCGCCCTCTCGACCAGTACGGTGCAACTCTAGATAAAAGCGCTGGGGATACAATTGCATCCAATAGCTCGCTCGCTCTAGCGCGAGCGCGGCTCTTTCACCCAATAGTGCCTGGCCCACGTCCCCAGCCGCGCCAACTGACAGTGCAATTACCCCCTCCGCAGTCTCTTCAAGCCAGCGCTTACTGACATAGGGCAACCCCAGATACTGGCCCTCGGTATAGGCTCGTGAAATCAACAACGTGAGATTGTGATAGCCCGTCTGGTTCATCGCCAACAGGCACAACGGATAGGCCCGCTCTGGGTCATCCGCATCCATCACCATCAGGTCTACCCCAAAGATAGGCTGGACACCTGCGGCAATTGCGGCTTTGTGGAACTTGATCAGTCCGTAGAAATTACACACGTCAGTAACGGCCACCGCGGGCATAGCTAGTTCCGCAACCCTCCCTATCAGGGATTTTATGCGAACCAGGCCGTCGACCAGGGAGTACTCAGTGTGCAGGCGTAAGTGGACAAACTCAGTCATGAAATGATTCTATACGGCTTGCTGCAAATGTTGTACAAAAGCTAGCATGCAGCCAGTATTTTTTTTACCGGAGCGAAGCTGCGGCGATGAACCGGCGTCACGCCGAGGGTCTTCAGAGCCTGTAAATGCACCACTGTGGGGTAACCTTTGTGAGCAGCAAATCCATAGCCCGGATACACGCTGTCCAGAGCAATCAGCGCATTGTCTCTATGAACCTTCGCCAGAATTGAGGCAGCGGCAATCGCCGGCACTCTGTCGTCTCCTCCAACGACTGCTTCCGAGGCATAGTGCCAACGGGGTAGCCGATTACCATCCACCAGAACGTATTCAGGCTGGGGTTGAAGCGTCTGAACCGCGCGGTGCATCGCTAAAAGAGAAGCCTGCAGGATGTTCATCTCATCGATTTCGGCCACACTGGCACTGGCAATCGACCAGCCCAGAGCTCGAGACCTGATCAACTGGGCCAACTCCTCCCTGCGTGCAGCGGTCAGTTTCTTTGAATCACGCAGCCCCTCTATTGGCTGCTGTGGATCCAAAATGACGGCGGCCGCTACCACGTCACCGGCGAGTGGCCCACGGCCTACTTCGTCTACGCCAGCCAACGCGGAGCCTGTGTAGCTACTTTCAAAAAGATCTTTCATCCCGACTCACCGAAGGTCTGACTCTGTGCCATCTCGCCCTAGCGATCCGCGCAGAGTATCGTCGCACTAGCGGCCAGCTCACCTTCTACGTCAGAACTTACATCGAACTTCCAAATTCCGCGACGCTGTGAGACGACAGTAGCACGTAACATCACCCGATCCCCGGGAACACAGGGACGCTTGAAACGTAGATTATCAGCGCCAGCAAAGTAATACATCGAATCGGATTCGTTGGTCTTGCCTTGACTGTAAAAACCTAAAATTCCAGCCGCCTGAGCCATCGCTTCAAGCAGCAACACACCGGGGAATATGGGATTGTCTGGAAAGTGTCCATCAAAATAGGGTTCGTTGATACTGAGGTTCTTGTACGCAACGATGAACTCGCCCGCTTTGAGTTCCACAACGCGATCAACCAGTAAGAATGGGGAGCGATGCGGCAGATGCCTGCGAATATCCGTAATGTCCATCATCTTGAGTATAGCGCCGGAAACGGTTGGGGGTAATCGATATCGCAGTGAGTCCGGCGCCCAGACCGTCTATTACTTCGCCGAAAGTTGGTTCAATTTATCCGTTAGCTGTGCAGTAATGCTATAACTGGGCTCAGCATGGATTACCGCGTTACGCTGCAACAAAAGGCCAATACCGTCTTTCTCAATAATTTCGCGCAAAACTTCTTGCACCTTTGGCGCCATCTCCTCCAGCAGCGCCTGGCCGGCCGACTGTTCAGCTTGCTGCAATTTCCCAGTCACATGGTCGAGATCGTCTTGCAGACTGCTCAGTTGCTTCTGAGCCGCAATCTTCTGGTCCTGACTCATCACCGCTGCGTCTTTCTGGAACGTCTTGAGTAGCGCTTCGCCCTCAACCTGAAGTCGCCCATACTCGGCTTTGTTTTTCTTAAATTCTTCCTCGTTTCTAATTTCATCGACACGCTTCTGGGCAACATCGGTTTGCAGGATAGCGCCCTGCACATCAACCACGGCTATTTTGCCCTGAGTCCAACCAAGCGTCGGCACCGAGAATGCCAGCACAGCAAGTGACAGTTTAAATAATCTAGACACATTCTTCTCCAAAAATTAACAATAAAAAATCAGAAACCACGACCCAAAGTGAATTGAAAGACCTCTTCCTCGTCAAAGTCGCCAGAATTTATCGGCTTGGCAAGACTGAAAGACATAGGACCAAAACCCGTGACCCAGGTCAAACCTATGCCTACCGAATAGCGCAGCTCACCGAAATCAACGTCATTGCAGCTCTGCTGCAATGGCCCGCAATCGGTATCAAACACATTACCCGCATCCAGAAAAAAAGAAGAGCGCAACTGGCTTTGATCCTTGATAAACGGGAGTGGGAACAACAACTCAGCACCGCCCTCGATCAGCACATTACCGCCAAAGGGGTCATTATCGTTATCAATCACTCCATACGACAGCTGTCCGTCACTGGCGACATACCCGAACTCAGACCCGTCGGGGCCACCAATTTGCACCGGATTACCTTCATCATCTATTTCAGTAACGGGTTGCACCACTCGGTATTGTTCAGCCGGTGTACTGCGTGGTCCCAGTGTATTGCTCTCGTAACCTCTTACTGAACCAAAACCGCCAGCGAAATAGTTTTCATAGAAGGGCAACCCAGTAGTATTACCGTAACCATCGCCATAACCCAACTCCGTGCGCAAACGCAGTGTCCAGGTGTTCAGAAACGGCACCGGATAGAATACCTGAGCTTCATAGGTCAATTTGTAGAACTCAAGGTCGGAGATTTCTGGCGCAGACACTTCCAAAGCCAAGGTCTGCGATGCACCCCGCGTCGCCATACGGCCTCGATTCAATGTCGACTCGGTCCAGCTGGCGGTCATGGTCCAGTTTAGGAACTCATTACCATTTTCATCAAGGAACCCTGGGCCAGTGGGCGGCGCGACCTGATAGCTGGGCGGCAAGTCGCTGACAGGATCCAGCACCTCAATACCACTGTATGTACCATCACCATTGCTAGTACTTTGAAACCAGCTATAGTTTTCATCCAGTCGGGGGCTGGCTCGAATTTCTTGCACAGCATATTGCCCGGTACTAATGTCCGTATTCGCCACACCAAAACTGAATCCGAGACGGGCTGTTTCCTTGATGGGATATCCAAAGTTAACCGCGCCACCAACCGTGTTAGTGCTGTAGTTCGCAATATTGACTTCGCTGAGGTCGGTGGAGCGATAGAATATATTAAAACCACGGCTCACCCCATCCTCTGTAAAATAAGGATTGGTGTAACTGAAATTGTAAACATCCTGATAACGAGAGGCGTTCAGGCCAATGCCAACTCGCTTGCCTGTTCCCATGAAATTATCCTGCTGCAGATTTAGGCCATAAATAATGCCTGCATCCTGTGCATAGCCGACGCTTGCGCCAATACTGCCAGAGGACTGCTCCTCTACGGTGTAAGTCACATCGATCAGGTCGTCCTGCCCGGGCACTCCTGGCGTCTCCACCGTGGCGCTGCTGAAATAGCCCAGACGCTGCAGGCGAACGCGTGATTGCTCAATCTTAGCCGCGGAAGCAGGCGCGCTCTCCATCTGACGCATCTCTCGGCGCAGCACATCGTCTGCTGTTTTTAGGTTGCCCTTGAAATTGATTCTACGCACATAGGTACGTTTACCAGGATCGACAAAAAACTTCATGGCGACTGTATTGTCTTCGTCATTGACCTCAGGAATACCGGTGACCTTAGCAAAATTGTAACCCTCATCACCTAAACGGCGAGTCAGGTACTCCTCGGTGGAAGTCACCATCTGCTGAGAAAAAATCTGCCCGTCGGCTATGAGTAAAAATCTGCTCAAATCAGACGCAGGCAGCACTAGATCTCCCGACAGTTCCACCGAACTAATAGTGAACTTTTCGCCCTCGGTGATATTGGCCGTGATGTAGACCTCTTTTTTGTCTGGAGAAACTGACACTTGCGTGGAATCAATACGGAACTCTAGGTAGCCCCTGTCCATGTAGTAGGACGTCAAACCTTCCAGATCGCCGGTCAGTTTTTCTTTTGAATACTTATCGTCATTGGTAAAGAATGAGAGCCAACCGGTAGTGTGCAGTTCGAACACGTCACTCAGCTGATCCTCGGTAAAAACTTTATTGCCGACCACGTTGATATGTTTGATGGATGCGACAGTACCTTCGTCAACATCAATACTGATGGTCACTCGATTGCGTGGCTCAGGTATCACCTCGGTTTCGATAGTGGCATCATATCTGCCCTGAAGCACATACTGTCTTTGTAGCTCTAGCTGCATACCTTCGAGCGTGGAACGTCGAAAAACCTGTCCCACTGAGAGACCGGCTCCTTTTAAACCATCCAAAAGCGCTTCCGTTTCAATCGCCTTGTTCCCTTCGATATTGATCTCGCTGATGCTAGGGCGTTCGTTCACAATGATCACCAACACATTGCCGTCCTGACCAATATTAATATCGTCGAAGTTGCCCGTGGCAAACAGGCTGCGCGTTGCAGCTCGGATCATGGGTTCATCAACAACGTCACCCACACCCACCGGCAGTGCAGCGAATACGGTCCCAGCTGAAATACGCTGCAAGCCCTCCACTCGAATATCTGAGATGACGAAACTATCGGCAGCAACAAAAGGTGCTATCAATACCAGCACCAAAATGAGCGCTTTAGCCGCTTGTCTATTCAAAATGCATCCAATCACCGAATGTACGCCCCAATTTGGAGAAGTCCAAAATCTGTTATTTCCATAGCCTTTAACTAAAGGCGAGTAAAATCATTATACAGCGCCAGCATCATTATCCCCAAGACCATAAGCAGCCCAAGCTGATACCCCATGGCTTGTATCTTCTCAGGTACTGGTCGCCCCGCCAATAGCTCAACCGTATAAAACAACAAATGCCCCCCATCCAGCACTGGAATAGGCAGCAAATTCAATACACCCAGACTGATACTCAGCAACGCTATGAAGCTGATGTAGGACTCCAGTCCGGATTTAGCCGAAGCGGTGGCCACTTTAGCAATGGTGATAGGTCCACTCAAGTTTTTTGAAGAGATTAAGCCCGTCAACATCTTCTTGATGGATTTCAGGGTAAACACTGACAATTCACCCGTTCGAACGAGGCTGGCGCCAAGGGCCGCTAGCGGGCCCCGCGGATAACTCCTCACCATCTCTGGCGGCATGTCGGGAATTGCGACAGCAACACCGACACGGCCAATATCTTCACCGTTTTCATCGGCGATACGTTGGGGCACTATAGTGGCCTGCAAAAATTCGCCATCACGCTCGTAATCTAGCTCGATTGCCTGTTCAGGGCGCGCCCGAACATAATCGACCCAATCTCCCCACAGCGGCATGGCCACACCATCCACTCGCAACACCTTATCTCCGGGAACCAAACCTATGGCCGCAGCCGGACTCTGCGGCACCACTTCGCCTACTATCGCAGGAACCTCCGGTATATACAGGCGGAGACCCAAGCCCGCATAAATATCGGGTTGCTCCTGGTCCGACAGCCACCGATGAATAGCCGCCTCAGACTCATAGATCACATCAGAATCGGGATACTTCACTGCAAATTTAATAGTGCCGCTATCACCTATGCGATCAAGTAAGCGGAGACTGAGCGCCTGCCAGGTCGGCGTTTCACTACCGTCGACAGCCACAATTTCCTGATCGGGTTCCAGGCCTGCCACCGCCGCCACTGACCCCTGCTCAACCTCACCGATAATCGGCACATAGCCTGTTTCTCCGGCCATAAACAGAAACCAGTAGGCGACTACCGCCAGCAGCAGATTGGCTAGGGGGCCTGCTACGACCACAGCGATACGCTGTAATACCGGTTTGCGATTAAACGCCCGATGCAGTTCTGAATCGGGAACTTCTCCCTCACGCTCGTCGAGCATTTTGACGTAGCCGCCCAAGGGTATCGCTGCAATACTATACTCAGTGCCTTGGCTATCACGCCAGCTATAGAGCGATGTGCCAAAGCCTATGGAAAAACGCAACACCTGCACCCCGCAACGCCGCGCCACCCAGAAATGGCCAAACTCGTGAATCGCCACTAAAATTGCGAGGGTGCCAAGGGTTAAGCCAATGGTGTAGAGAAGCTCCATCAGACTCGTTTCGATGTGCTAGTAAAGCGCTGCAAATCAACCAAGGCACCCAATGCGCATTCTCTTGCCTGGGTATCGGCATCTTCGGCCACAGACAACGTAGTCACTTCAACAATATTCATGCGTTCCAACGTTCGCTCAATGATCACGGCGATATCTGTAAAACGAATTTTTTTATCCAGAAATGCTGCTACAGCAACTTCATTGGCCGCATTACACACCGCCATAGCCGTGCCGCCGACTGCGACAGATTCCCGTGCTAGGCGCAAGCAGGGAAAACGCGTTTCATCTGGAGCCTCAAAATCGAGACGGGCTGTGGCGACAAGATCAAGCGGGCTCACTCCTGACGCTAGACGCTCAGGCCAACCTAGCCCATACGCAATGGCGGTACGCATATCTGGATTGCCCATCTGCGCCAACACCGAGCCATCCAGGTATTGGACCATAGAGTGGACAACACTCTGGGGATGAACCACCACCTCCACTCGCTCAGGTTGCAAGTCAAAAATCCAACACGCTTCAATAAATTCCAGGCCCTTGTTCATCAAGGTCGCAGAATCAACAGAAATCTTGCGCCCCATGGACCAATTGGGATGAGCACACGCTTGGTCCGGTGTGGCTTCAGTCATTTGCTCATAACTCCAGCGGCGAAAGGGTCCGCCAGAGGCTGTCAACAGCACTTTACTGACACCCTTGTGGCCTGGTGTCGCCTGGTCGTCGACCGGCAGACACTGAAAAATTGCATTGTGCTCACTGTCAATGGGCAACAATCGGGCCCCCGCTTCACGCACCGCCTGCATCAGTAAATGCCCCCCCATTACCAGCGATTCTTTGTTTGCCAATAATAGGGTTTTCCCCGCCTGCGCGGCCGCCAGCGTGGAAGGCAAGCCCGCCGCACCCACAATAGCCGCCATCACCACGTCAACTTCTGGCGCCGTAACCACATCCGCTAAGCCGCTCTCTCCGTGCTTTACTTCAGTGGCACATTCCGCGGGCAACTGTTGCCGCAGCAAAGTCGCTGCAGCCTCATCCATCATAACTGCATAGCGAGGCGCAAACGCCAAGCACTGGGCCAGCATGACATCCACCGATGAATTTGCCGCCAGTGCATAAACCTCAAAACGACTTGGATGCTGGGCTATCACGTCGAGAGTATTGATCCCAATAGACCCGGTGGAGCCCAGTACGCTGACCCTGCGTTTGACGTTAGCCATAGCTACCAGTCCACCAGTAGCAAGCCCATTGCAAACACCGGCGCTGCACCACACAAACTGTCTAAGCGATCCAATACCCCACCATGACCCGGCAGGAGACTACCGCTGTCCTTGACACCACTTTCGCGCTTGACCATGCTCACCGTAAGATCACCAATCACCGAGGCGAGTGCGGTAATGACTGTCACCACCACTACCGACGCCAATCCAATATGTGCAGCGTGACTTGGCAACAGGCTCCACAGCATTACTGCCAGCAGCACACAGGCTGCCAAGCCTCCCCAGAACCCTTCCCAAGTCTTGGACGGGCTGACCAACACAGCCAGCTTGTGCTTACCAAAACACCTACCAGTAAAATATGCGCCTATATCTGCCGTCGCTGTCACCAGCACCATGGCCACCATTAATACTCCCCCCTTGGGAAAACTGAGCAGGTAGACAGAAGACATCCAGCCCGGCACAAGAATCAGCATACCCATAGCGCTGCGCATTGCCACGCTGCGCCAAAGAACTGCACTAGTAGGGAAACCCTTGACCCATAGTAACGCGAACGACCACCACAGGCAGGCAAGTCCAAGTAAAGGCTGCACCTCACTCCGCAGCGGAACGCCACCCAACTGACAGTAAACATAAACGGTGCCCAACGCTGCGAGTATCACTAACACGTATATAGCCCGCGCAACCGGATGTTCCCAACCGGACATTCTTGACCATTCCCACGCGCCCAAACCAACAAGAATGGCAAGCAACAGGGCCAGCAATGGCAACGGGAAATAGGCGATGGCCGCACAAAATAATCCAACCATTATCAGAGCGGTAAAGACTCTCTGCCTAAGCATTATAACGGAGGCCTGCAACCAGATCATCAGGCTGTCTGATACCGAAACGACGTTCGCGCCGGCTGTATTCATCAAGGGCGCACGCAAATTCAGACTCTGTAAAATCGGGCCACAAAATATCGGTAAAATACAGTTCGGTGTAGGCAAACTGCCACAACATAAAATTACTGATGCGACAGTCGCCGCCTGTGCGGATACATAAATCCGGTCGCGGCAATTCACTAATGGACATATTATGATCCATTAGCTCGGGCGTAATATCCTCTGGCTGCAAGCTTCCTGCCTGAACCTGTCGAGCCAGGGCCTGAACTGCCTGAGTAATATCCCACTGGCCACCGTAATCCACTGCGATCACTATGGTCGCACTCGTATTGTCGCGGGTCAGGTCCTCAGAATCTTGCATAAGTTTCTGCTGTCGCTGACTAAAACGCTCCCGCTTGCCAATGAACCGCACGCGAATTCCATCTTTGTGTAATTCCTTCACTTCATTGCGCAGATAACGGGACAAAAGCGCCAGCAAAGCGCGCACCTCGGGCAAGGGACGACCCCAGTTTTCACTACTAAATGCGAACAGTGTCAGTACTTCAACCCCATGATGCTTGCAAGCACGCATCACTCCCCTTACCGCCTCCACTCCTGCGCGATGACCTTTAGGACCGCTCATACCTCTGTGTTTTCCCCAGCGGTTATTACCATCCATAATAATAGCCACGTGGCGCGGAATTACTGGGGGCGCACCGTATTCTGAAGCAGTTACGTTATCGCGATTAGACACTGGTGGGCTCTATATTTCCATCAGATCGGCTTCTTTATCATCTAAAAGCTTTTCAACTTTGGCGATGAAACTGTCAGTCAACTTTTGCACCTCATCCTGCCCTCGACGTTCGTCATCTTCACTAATGTCTTTTTCCTTGACCAGCTCCTTAAGCATGGCCATGGCGTCGCGCCTGGCATTGCGCATCGAAACTCGCGCTGACTCAGCCCCTTGTTTGGCCTGCCGAAAAAAACCCTTGCGGGTTTCCTCCGTTAGCATCGGCATGGGTATGCGAATCACCTCTCCGGCCGTGACAGGATTGAGACCCAGGTCGGATTTGTAGATGGCCTTTTCAACGGCAGGAATCATAGCTCTATCCCACACTGTGAGTATCAGCGTGCGGGCATCTTCCACGTTAACATTAGCAACTTGATTGAGTGGTGTATCCGATCCATAGTACTCAAGCCTCAATCCATCCAACAAGCTAGGGTGAGCTCGCCCTGTGCGAATCTTGTTAAAATGATTAGACAGCGCATCGAGACTCTTTCCCATGCGATCTCTGGCTTCGTCTTTTATATCATTAACCATACTACTCCTCCTACCTGGGCCACACTACTCGATCAATGTGCCTTCGTGGCCGCCCCTGACAATATTAAGCAGCGCCCCGGGCTTTTCCATTTTAAATACCCGCACCGGCATTTTGTGGTCTCGGCATAAGCAAATGGCGGTCAAATCCATAACCTCCAACTTCTTTTCCAATACTTCATCGTAGCTAAGGCGCTCGTACTTCACCGCGTCGGGTACTTTCATCGGGTCGGCAGAATACACACCGTCGACCTTTGTCGCCTTCAGCACCAGTTCGGCATCCATCTCAATCGCGCGCAGGCAGGCCGCAGAATCAGTTGTAAAAAAGGGGTTGCCCGTGCCTGCAGAAAAGATCACGACATCGCCATTCATAAGTGCTCGGATGGCCTTGCGTCGATCATAGTGGTCTACAACACCGGTCATTGGTATAGCCGACATAGCTTGAGTGGCAATATTGGAACGCTCAAGCGCATCTCGCATCGCCAGCGCATTCATCACCGTGGCCAGCATACCCATGTGGTCTCCGGTCACCCTGTCCAGTCCAGCTTTCTGCAGAGCGGCACCACGAAACAGATTGCCCCCTCCAACGACGAGACCCACCTGTACTCCGATACCCACTAACTGGCCGATAGCCAACGCCATCGAATCTAGAACTTTCGGGTCTATCCCGAAGCTTTCACTACCGGTAAGTGCCTCGCCACTGAGCTTGAGCAGTATCCGCTTATATTTTTTTTCAGTCACCAACTGGGGCATAAAAGTCCCTCCAAAAGCTGAGATGCATACTACAGGACATCAGGCCAAGTCCCTAGTGGCTGGGGCGATATTTCTGGCTCTTTTTAGCGTTTGCACGCATGTGCGCCACTCAGTGAGACAGCCTGACTTATAGCGCTGCCCAGGCAAACTTCGACCACAAAAAAGGGGCCGAAGCCCCATTTTTCAACCTGTTGCAAACTCGCTCAACCGTTGAGCTGTGCCGCAACCTCTTCAGCAAAGTCCACTTTATCGACTTGTATACCTTCGCCGACCTCAAAACGAACAAACGAAATCACTTCTGCTCCAGCGTCGGAAACCAACTGGCCTACAGTCACATCAGGATTCTTGACGAACGACTGCTCAAGCAGACTATTTTCCGCCAGAAACTTTTTGACGCGACCACCGATCATTTTTTCGATGATTTCGTCAGGCTTACCCGACTCCTGAGCCTGCGCCCTAAAAATTTCTTTTTCCTTTGCCACTAGCTCTTCAGGCATATCCGCTGCAGAGACTACCTGCGGATTAACTGCCGCCACGTGCATGGCCACATCCTTGGCCAGATCCTGATCGCCACCCTTGAGCTTCACCAATACTGCGATACGATTGTTACTGTGCACATAAAAACCGACAACACCTGAATCAGCATCGATCAACTCAATACGGCGCACACCAATATTTTCACCAATCTTCTGCACCAATGCTGCGCGAGTCGTCTCCAACTCCCCAGACATCAAAGCTGCAACATCCGACTCCCTGGCGTCAAAAGCAGTATCAACAACGCTTTTGACAAAGGCCAAGAAGCTTTCATCCCGCGCCACAAAATCAGTCTCACTGTTCACTTCTATCAACACGCCAAAGCCACCGTCGTCGGCCACGCGGGCGGATACAACGCCATCAGCTGCAGTGCGGCCAGCCTTCTTAGCCGCTTTCATACCACTTGACTTACGCAGTTCCTCAATCGCCAATTCAACGTCGCCGCCGACAGTAGCAAGTGCCCTTTTACACTCCAAAAGGCCCAGACCTGTGCGCTCGCGTAATTCTTTTACCAGTGCTGCTGACATTGGTACTTCTCCTCTTAAAAACCCAGAAACCATGTTCCTTGAAACGAAAACCCCCGGCAGCCTCACCAGGGGAAATAAAACTCTCTGGCCAAAAAGCCAGAGACGATATCCATCACCTACGCTGCCGGCGCTGCGGGCTCCGAGCTTTCTTCAACTACAGTTTCCGCCTCAACTACAGCCTCTACTTCAACTTCAACTGCAGCCTCCGCAACGGGCTGTGCTTCAACGTCGACCGCCACAGCTGCTTCTTCAACAAATTCATTTGCTGCCGTTGCCGCTTCTCCGGACTCAACCTTGGCCTGAATACAAGCATCAGCCACCGCCGTCACATACAACCTAACGGCGCGAGTCGCGTCATCATTGCCGGGAATAATGTAATCCACACCATCGGGATTGCTATTGGTATCGACAATACCAATGACCGGAATACCTAGCTTATTCGCTTCAGTAATAGCGATGCGCTCATGGTCTACGTCGACAACAAACAGAGCATCGGGCAAGCCACCCATATCCTTAATGCCACCAATACTGCGCTCGAGTTTTTCCATATCCCGGGTTCGCATCAAAGCTTCTTTTTTGGTTAAGCTCTCAAACGTGCCGTCGCTCTGCTGAGCTTCCAGATCACGCAAACGCTTGATCGACGCACGAATTGTTTTGTAGTTGGTCAACATACCACCCAACCAGCGATGATTCACATAGGGCATGCCGGCGAGCTGAGCTTGCTCTTTTATCACTTTGCCAGCAGCGCGCTTGGTACCAACAAACAAGATCTTGTTCTTATTGGCGACCAGTCGCATAACCATTTCCAGCGCCTCGTTAAAAGCTGGGACGGTATATTCAAGATTGATAATATGGATTTTATTGCGAGCACCGAAGATGTACTGGTCCATTTTAGGATTCCAGTAGCGGGTCTGGTGACCGAAGTGCGCACCTGCTTGAAGCAGTTCGCGCATACTAACTTGCACTTGAGACATAATAATTACCTTGTATGGGTTAATCCTCCACATATCCCTGCAACCAAACCTACTGAACCTTAAAGGACAGACGGCACCCTGGTACAGGTGTTGATATGTGTGCGACGTTTAGGTTTCTATTTACTTTCTCTTAATCCGCGACCCTGACCTATCCCCTGCGTTTTAGGCTACAGCACCCCCGAAAAGAGGCGCGCTTTATACCATAACAAGGCCATGGATAAAAGAACTTTGCCTTGCAGCGATGTCATCACATTACTCCTTTGCCCTTCGAATAGGGTAGAATATCACCGCTTCAGCGCAGAAATTACGTCCACTTAAAATATTTTTTTAATATATATCAATAGGTTACTGATGAGTGCATCGATTAAAACAGCTGGTGAGATAGAAAAAATGCGCATCGCGGGTCGCCTCGCCGCAGAAACTCTCGAAATGATTTTACCGCATGTTCAGGTGGGGGTTACCACCGGCGAGCTGGACCGCATTTGCCACGAGCATATTACTCAGGTCCAGCAAGCCATTCCCGCGCCACTCAATTACCACGGATTCCCGCGTTCAATATGCACCTCAATCAATGATGTGGTGTGCCACGGCATTCCTTCTGATACAAAAAAATTAAAAAATGGCGATATCGTCAATATTGATGTCACCGTCATCAAAGACGAATACCACGGTGACACCAGCATTATGGTGCGGGTAGGTGACGTGGCCACCCATGCAAGTCGACTCATAGATGTTACCCAAGAATGCCTGTACAAAGCTATCGAGCTGGTTAAACCCGGTACAACACTGGGGGATATCGGGCATGTCATTCAGCAGCATGCGGAAAACAACTACTACTCGGTTGTTAGAGAATACTGCGGCCACGGTATCGGCAAGGTGTTCCACGAAGATCCACAGGTCTTGCACTATGGGCGCAAGGGCACCGGACTGGTACTCGAACCCGGAATGACATTTACTATCGAGCCCATGATTAATGCAGGCCGGCGGGACACCCGCTTAAACAAGTCCGATGGATGGACAGTTACCACGCAAGATGGTCGATTGTCAGCCCAGTGGGAACATACTCTGTGTGTTACCGAGGGTGGCTGCGAGGTATTAACGCGTCGCAGCACCGAAGCGAGGCTGGACGCATAATGAACGCACTCATGCGGTTACCAACAGAGATGTTCGACGCGGCCCTTTTCAAAGTACAGCTCGATAGCGGAAATGAAATCCAATGCGGTAAAGAAGCTATCGCCAGCACCACACAATACCTTCACCAACAGTTCCTTTTAGGGGCTCAAGCTAAAGATCTCATTCGCCAGCGAGCTGTGTTCATCGACACACTGCTGGGCATCTTGTGGGACCGTCAGAATTGGGAGCCGTCAGAATTAGCTATGGTCGCGGTGGGCGGCTATGGGCGTGGCGAGTTGCATCCGCACTCGGATGTAGATCTGTTATTTCTACTCGGGGATAACGGCGAACGCTGCAAGGATGTACTCTCTGGATTCCTGACCGTACTGTGGGATATTGGACTCAACATTGGGCACAGTGTTCGCGATGTGGCTGATTGTGTCGAGCAGGCCGCAGGCGACATTACCATACTGACCAACCTGATGGAGGCCCGTGTTCTCCGCGGCCCCGAATATCTGATGCAGCAGGTGCGCACACTAACAGGTACGGACAAAATGTGGTCAAGTCAGGATTTTTTTCAGGCCAAGCTGCAAGAACAGACGACCCGACATACCAAGTTCGCAGATACCGAGTACAACCTGGAACCCAACGTTAAAAGCTCTCCAGGAGGCTTGCGTGACCTGCAGATCATCGGCTGGATTGCCGAGCGCCACTTCGGGGTAGAGTCGCTAGAAAAGATTACAGCAGAAGAATTTCTGAATCCTGAAGAGATGACTATTCTGACTACGGGACGAGATTTTATGTGGCAGGTGCGCTACGCACTGCACATGATTACAAACCGCGAAGAAGACCGACTGCTGTTCGACCACCAGCGTGAAATTGCAGCTCTGTGGGGCCTAAAAGACGGCGACAAGCTGGCAGTAGAGCAATTCATGCAAACTTACTATCGCTGGGCCTTGGCCCTTGGGCAACTGAACGAGGTTTTGATCCAGAATTTTGATCAGGCAATCCTACGCCAAAATATGGAAGATGACATTAGCACCCTTAACGAGCGTTTCCATGTTCGCAACGGCTATATCGAGGCCAGCAGCAGCGATCTTTTTAGCAGGCATCCCCAAGCGCTGCTAGAGGTATTCCTGCTGTGTAGCACGCATGAACAAATTATAGGCGTCGCTGCCCCCACCATCCGCCTGATTCGTGACAGCCGATCATTAATAGATGACGCTTTTAGAGCGGACAAATACAACAAAAATACCTTCCTGCAAATTTTGCGCAGTCCTCATGAATTGACAACGCAACTGCGTCGCATGACTCGCTACGGCATCCTGGGCGACTATCTGCCTGAATTCGGCCGCATCATGGGGCAAATGCAACACGACCTGTTCCACACGTACACGGTTGATGCTCATACTCTGGAAGTGATCAAAAATACACGACGCTTCCGAGTTCCCGATGCCGAGGATAGGTTTCCAGTGTCCAGCCGAGTGGCGAGGCGACTGCGCAAAATTGAGCTGCTGTATATCGCCGCTCTCTATCACGATATCGGAAAAGGACGTGGCGGCGATCATTCGGATCTGGGCGCAGTCGATGCCGAACGCTTCTGCCGAGAACATGGACTGGATCAGAAGGATACTGAACTGGTTGTGTGGCTGGTGCGAAACCATCTACTCATGTCGGCCGTGTCGCAACGAAAGGATATCTCTGACCCGGAGGTCATTCAGCAATTCGCCGAACATGTCGGTGACGAGGAGCATTTGGACTATCTGTTTACGCTGACCGTGGCCGACATTAATGGCACCAATCCGACCTTATGGAACGCCTGGCGCGGCAGCCTGCTGCGTCAGCTCTATACCGAGACAAGACGGGCCCTGCGCCGTGGGCTGGATAACCCCATCGACAAAGACGCCGTGGTCGCTATGGCTCGCGAAGCATCTGCGGAAATACTGGAAGGCCGTGGGTTTACATTGGAGGAACTCACCGAGTTATGGCAGGGTCGCACCGAAGATTATTTTCTGAGAGAACGGAGTGAAGATATCGCATGGCATACCGAGGCTATCGCGGGCCACCTGCAAAGCGATGTCCCGCTCGTGCTGGCCCGTAATAGTGTGGAGTCGAGTGTTGCCAACACCACACAAATTTTTATTCATGCTCGCAGTAACGCCAAGCTGTTCTCCAACATCTGTGCCAGTCTGGAACAGCTTGATCTGAGCGTACATGACGCCAGGATATATAATGCTAACGATGGCATGAGTCTGGACACTTTCTTCGTTCTCGATTCCGATGGCCAATCCATCGCGGAAGATGGACCACGACTGGCACACATCAAAGAGCACCTCAGCAAAAATCTGGCCAATATCTCCGAAGAGTTAACACACCCTAATTGGCATACGCCCAGAAAAATGAAATCCTTCGCCGACCCCACCGAGACCAGCATATCCCTAGACGATATCAAGAACGTTTCTGTACTGGAAGTCTCCACCCCCGACAGGCCTGGCCTGCTGGCACGCCTGGGTAGAATTTTCGTGTCGTTCAATGTCGAGCTGCAAGCAGCCAAAATCCAAACGCTGGGGGAGCGAGTGGAAGACGTATTTTTCATTACCGATGATCAGCAACAAGCTCTCACAGACCCCAAACTGTGCGACGCCTTACAACGCGCGATTTGCGACGAGCTAGATGAACAGGCTGCAAGCTGAAACACTAATGAACCCTTATTTACAGCACCTTCAGCCCTACCCTTTTGCAAAACTGGATCAGTTATTCAGTGACTTGACGCCAGCCGCTCAAAAGACACGTATTGCATTGTCCATTGGCGAACCGCAGCACGAGTCACCGGCGTTCGTTCTCAAGGCAATAACGGATAACCTGCATCGTCTTGCCAACTACCCCTCAAGCGCGGGACTGCCTGAACTGCGGAGCACAATTGCCCTCTGGTTACAGCGCCGCTACGGGTTAACTGATGTTGATCCCGACACTCAAGTCCTCCCTGTGAGCGGAACTCGGGAAGCATTATTTTCTTTCGCCCAAGCGGTAGTCACCGCGAGCCCAACAACGCTGATCATGAGCCCCAATCCTTTTTACCAGATTTACGAAGGGGCCGCGCTACTAGCAGGGGCCACTCCGCACTTTATCAACTGCACCGAGGAGTCGGGACTGTTGCCCGACTTCAGTAGTGTGACAGAACAACAGTGGCGGCGATGCCAGCTGCTCTACCTATGCAATCCCGGAAACCCGACGGGCGCTCTCATGTCTCTTGAACAACTCCAGCACGTCATCCGACTGGCTCAGGAACACGACTTTGTCATCGCCAGCGATGAATGCTATTCAGAAATTTATTTTGATGAAGAATCCCCGCCGCCGGGTCTTCTGCAGGCGTGCATGGCAATGGGCAATAATGACTACAGTAACTGCGTGGTGTTTCACAGCCTGTCCAAGCGCTCCAATCTACCCGGCCTCCGTTCGGGTTTTGTGGCCGGAGATGCTGGAATACTGCGTGGTTTTCTTCAGTATCGAACCTATCACGGCTGTGCTATGCCGATACACCACCAACTTGGCAGCATCGCAGCCTGGAGCGATGAACAACATGTCAAAACCAACCGACAGCAATACCGTGACAAGTTTGCAGCCGTTCTGGCAGAGCTAGAAGGCCATCTTCCCGTGGCGGCACCGGAAGCAGGCTTTTATCTATGGCCACAAACGCCCATTAGCGATACTGAGTTCGCTCGTCAACTCTACGCCGAAGAGAATGTCATCGTATTACCAGGCCGCTTTCTCGCCAGGGAGTCGGCTGGCATCAACCCTGGAGAAAATAGGGTACGCATGGCTCTCGTGGCCACCATCGAGGACTGTGTCGAAGCCGCCCAACGCATTGTTCACCGCCTAGAAAAGTTCTAGGCTCAGTAACGTGCTGAAAGCTGAACGTGTCAAATATATCCTGCAACGCCTACAGGAATTGTACCCAGAAACACCGGTCCCACTGGATCATAGTGACCCCTTCACACTGCTCATTGCAGTGCTTTTGAGCGCACAGTGTACCGACAAACGCGTGAACACAATAACGCCTGCTCTGTTCAAGCTAGCTGACAATCCGGCAGACATGGCGACCAAAAGCGCAGAGCAGATCAGAGAGATCATACGGCCGTGTGGCCTGTCACCACAAAAATCCAAAGCTATTCAGCGCTTGAGTGAAATACTGCTTGAAGAACACCGTGGTGAAGTGCCCGCCCACATGGAGGCACTTGAGCGCCTGCCCGGCGTCGGGCACAAGACTGCGAGTGTCGTTATGTCTCAGGCCTTTGGCGTACCGGCATTTCCCGTGGACACCCACATACATCGGTTGGGGCAGCGCTGGGGGCTGACTAGCGGCAAAAATGTCGTGCAGACAGAGAGAGATTTGAAGCGGCTATTCCCACAAAAGTACTGGAACCGCCTTCATCTGCAGATTATTTTTTATGGCCGAGAATATTGCTCAGCACACAGCTGCGATGGGCGAGCATGCGAAATATGCCGTGCCTGTTACCCACAGCGAAAACACCCAAAGAAAACCCTCAAGGCTTGAAGCGCGCGCTTATTCCCCTCAATTATCGGCGTAACAAATACAATCGATGCGTTACGGGGCAGCTATAACTCAGCGGCCGCCTTTGCTATGCTATTCGACCAATCAAGACGCTACCCATGGGAGTATTACCGTGATTACACTCTATGGCATCAAAAATTGCGACACCGTGAGAAAAACGCGAAAATGGCTGGATACACATGGCATCGATTACCAGTATCACGATTTTCGGGAAGATGGGTTGGACCCCAAAGCGGTTACAGCGTGGATTGAGGAGTTGGGCTGGCAAAATCTATTAAACAGGCGCAGTACGAGCTGGAAGGCACTCGATGAACAGGCCCGCATGACAATGGACGAGGTGAATGCTCACAAGGTGATTCTGTCACACCCCACGCTAATCAAACGGCCCCTACTGGACACGGGACAGCAGCGGTTTGTCGGATTTTCCGCGGCGAACTACGCCAAAATATTCAATCTACGCACCCTCTGAATGGGTGCTTAATTTATGGTGGAACGAGAATGAAAAATGGCGCATTTGCCCTTGGACTGGGTGTTGGCACCCACAATAGTGATGGAGAGTGGCTGGAAATATTCTTTCCGCTACCGATCTTGCATCCCACGCAGCACCTAGCGGCTGCACTGGGAAATTACGATAGCAATGAGACACTCAGCCTCAAGCAGTTGACGGAGCTGCAGTTGGCGCTGGAGACAGCTGGCGCGACCGATCATGCAAACCTTGCCGCACAGCTTATCGACAGTGACAGACCTGCCGTGGCCGTACTGCTTAAGGAAGACCTGCCACCGTGCAATGTGCCTGAGGCCTATTTAAAGCTACACCTACTCTCACATCGTCTGGTATCTCCACACGGCACCAACCTAGAAGGTCTGTTTGGCGCGCTGCCCAATGTCGCATGGACCAGTGAGGGCGCGATCGCTATCAGTGAACTACCCGCGCGCCAACTATCGGCGAGATTGCGCGGCGAGGTACTTGAGGTCAGCAGTGTCGATAAATTTCCGAAGATGACGAATTATGTGGTTCCGAGCGGAGTCCGCATTGCCCATACCGCCCGTGTGCGCTTAGGGGCTTATCTGGGAGAAGGCACAACAATCATGCACGAGGGCTTTGTCAATTTTAACGCGGGCACCGAGGGTCCGGGTATGATCGAGGGCCGTATTTCAGCAGGCGTCATGGTGGGTACCGGATCTGATCTGGGCGGAGGATGCTCCACCATTGGCACCCTGTCTGGCGGCGGGAATATCGTAATATCTGTGGGAGAGAAGTGCCTAATCGGCGCTAACGCAGGCATTGGCATCCCGCTCGGTGATCGCTGCACCGTAGAGGCTGGATTATTTGTCACTGCCGGTACAAAAGTCACGATGTTGGACGCTAACGGCATGGCAGTGGAAATGGCAAAAGCACGGGATCTCGCTGGAAAATCGGATCTGCTATTTCGTCGCAATTCCACCACAGGCGCGGTCGAGTGTTTAACCAATCGCAGTGCGGTGGAACTGAACAACGAGCTGCACTCTCACAACTGAGCCCAAGGATAGACATTCAACATGGAAAAAACGCTGGAACTATGCTGCGAGCTGATCCGTAGGCCCTCAGTAACCCCTGAGGATGCCGGCTGCCAGGCGCTGATGATTGAACGACTGCACGCGCTTAATTTCAACTGTACTGAACTTCCCTGCGGTGACGTCAGTAATTTTTGGGCCGAGCACGGCGATCAGGGTCCACTGCTGGTTTTTGCGGGGCACACTGACGTGGTTCCGCCCGGACCAGCCAGCCGCTGGAGCAATCCTCCTTTTGAGCCTACCGTGATCGACGGCATACTGTTTGGTCGCGGGAGCGCGGACATGAAAGGCAGCCTCGCAGCTATGCTGATCGCGTGTGAAGAATTTTTAGCTGAGCAACCAAACCATGCAGGGCGGATTGGCTTTCTGATCACGTCGGACGAAGAAGGTCCGGCGGTGGATGGCACGGTCAAAGTCTTGGATTATCTGCGTGAAAGAGGCGAGTCGATAGACTGGTGCGTAGTAGGAGAGCCAGCAAGTTCCGCCACTTTAGGCGATGCCATTAAAAATGGCCGCAGAGGCTCGCTCGGAGCGACACTGACTGTGCGTGGTGTGCAAGGACATATCGCCTATCCACACCTGGCAGACAACCCCATCCATCGGCTTCTTCCTGCCCTGCATGCGCTAACCTCTGAAGTATGGGATGAGGGCAATGCGTTTTTTCCGCCCACGTCGATGCAAGTTTCAAACATTCAGGGAGGCACCGGAGTCACCAACATTATTCCGGGGGAAGTAGAAGTCGTATTTAACTTCCGTTTTTCTACCGAGGTCAGCGATGATGAGCTGCGCCAGCGAACGGCATCAATATTGCAGGCCCACGGGCTTGATTACGCTATACAGTGGAATTTAAGTGGGCAGCCATTTCTAACCCCTAATGGAAAGCTGTTGGACGCCGCCATAGCAAGCGTACTGGAAGTCACAGGGAAGGCACCTGAGCTCTCGACTGCCGGGGGCACGTCTGATGGCCGCTTTATTGCGCCTACCGGAGCTCAAGTAGTGGAAGTGGGCCCAGTCAATGCGACCATCCACAAGATTGATGAACAGGTGCTGGTCTCTGACCTGCCGCGTCTGGCCGCGATCTACAAAGGCATTCTGACGCGGTTGTTGCTATAAGTTGTCTAACTGCTGTTGCAGGCCCGACCTCGCGAAGTCGAGATTATCATCGCCGGGCACAACGAGCACCTGTCCATTACCCAGCGCTGCGAGACTGGCCGCTACAACGGCGTCAGCATTCATCCACATTTGATCTGGAATCCGGCTGCGATCGAAGCCACCTTCTGCCATAGAATCGTGGAATTCCGTGTGTGTGAATCCCGGACAAAGCGCTTGCACCTCAATCCCAGAACCTGCCAGCTCCGCCTGTAAAGCCTGTGAGTAATAGTTGAGGAAGGCCTTAGACGCGCCATAAACCGCCATCCCCTTGCCCGGAAAAAATGTCCCCAGTGAAGACACGTTAATAATTCTGCCGCTACCAAGCTCACGCATAAAAGGAATCGCTGCGCGGCACAGGGTGATGCAAGCGTCAATATGCAGATTCACCATGTCCCGTTGCCCATCAATCGGCAACTGGTCGAAATGACCAAAGGTGGTAAAACCTGCATTGTTAACCAGATAGTCGACCGGGCCCTGCTGGCGTATGGCCTCCATGGTTATGGCCACCCCCTCGACCGTACCGAGGTCAGCCTCTAGACAGTGCACCTCCGCAGAATCGGCTAATTCACTTGCCAAGGCGTCAAGCTTCTCCTTACGTCGTGCCACTGCGATGATGACATCACACAGCGGGGCCAACTGACGGCAAAACTCCGCACCCAGACCCGCCGAGGCGCCAGTAACCAACGCAGTAACTTTGTGCTCAGACATGAAATCTCCCAACCTTTTTAAAGTGGCCGCCTGTGCAACCCTTAGTTTAACTGAGCCACGATAACACGGCAAAAAAACGGCTCCGATCGCCGCGACTCAACATAATTTGCGGTGCACGTAAACATCATAACGCACTGACTTTCCCTCGATGCAGTGAGATGGCTTCCGCGTCGCTAGATTCGGCGCCTTAGAGGGACGCTTGACTACCACTCTGGCAGTGTCCTGTTCCAATGCCCAAGCCAACAATGCATCTGCATCCTGCGGATCTTCCGAGCACTGCAGTAACAGCTGAAAAAGGGCCATCTCCTTTTTTACGGCGGCACTTTTAGCCCGCTGTGGAAACATTGGGTCTAGATAAATTACATCCATACCCTGAACCTCCTTCGCACGAATGTGTCGCGCATCTTGTGAACACAAGCGCATGCGCTGGACAACACCGGACAACCAGATATCGCTGCTGCTAGTTGCACTTTGCAAGCCGCAACGCAGCATCTCCAAAATGACGGGCTCGCGCTCACACATCAGGACCTCACAACCCAAGTCGGCGAGCACAAAGGCGTCCCTGCCTAGCCCAGCGGTCGCATCCAATATCCTTAGAGGTATTTTCTTGCCGTGCCCTACGGCCTTACCCAGCAGCTCACTGGTGCCTGAGCGACTGCGATGGCGCATGCCCGCACTGCCGAAATTCACCGCCACGGGGCCCGGCACTCCTCTCCCGGTCTGCTGCAGATAGAGTGCCTGACCACTGACAACCAATACGGCTCTTGCCAGGGTAAAATGGGCAAGATCTATGCCCGTCGTTAGCAAAGGCAAACTGAGCCTCTGCGCCAATTGAACAGCACAGACTTCGTCTGCGGTGGTGGCGGCCTGCAGCGCCAAACCTTCCTGTGCTGGTCTGCTGGCATCGCTTGTTGTCGACATCTGGGTACTCGTAGGTTAATGTCTTAAGTGAGTGAAGTGCATCGCAACTACTGGCATTATAGAGGCCTGTCGGCGTGGGAGCTATGCTCAACTCACCAAATCCGCCGACTTTACCGACTCAGATAACCAAGGGGAGTGCCAGGCATGTTACGCCGTCTAGTCTATTGTTTTGTGGGGCCCGCATTTCTCATCCTTAGCGCCTGCCAGGAATACGACTTTAAGGTCAACGATAAAATCGTTTACGCACCAAAGCCGCTTTTTCGCGACTACGCTATACCCGACACAGGTTTGAATGATTGCGTGAAACAGGCAATCAATGATGGGACCATCACGACCGCGCCACAGCTGATGAGCCTCGACTGCAGTTTTGCCGGTATCGAAAGTCTCGACGGACTCTCTATTTTCACCGGCCTAAAAGCGCTGCGTCTATCGGCTAATCAAGTCCGCAATTTGGTCGAACTCAGCAAGATAACAACATTGGAGGCCCTCTATCTTGATGACAACCAAATCGTTGACCCCGTGCCGCTTTATGGCTTGGCCGGACTTCGTGAGCTCGATCTATCCGGCAATCCAAACTTGCAGTGTCCAAAACCGGGAAGCCTCACGCAGGTAACATCCATGGTACTGCCGCAGCACTGTCGCTGAGTAACCCGAAAAGCGTTTTTCTAGGCTAGATCCAACCAATCAAAACCGTCAACCTGATCGGCAAAAATCACACCATCGAGAGAATCGAGTAACGACAATAGTGCGTTTTCTGCTAGCTGCCTGCTATTATTTTTTTCGCTGATATGCGCTACCACCAGATGACGCAGTGCCACATGGTGTATCTGAGCCAATAAATCAACGGCCTGTTGGTTATTGAGATGCCCCCAATCGCCACCCACCCGCTGCTTCAGGTGTGACGGATAGGGGCCCCCCATCAACAGTGGAAGATCGTGGTTGAACTCCAACAACAGGCCGTGGCAGGCACGGAAATTATCAATCACATGGGGTGTAATGCTGCCTAGGTCGGTGAGGATCCCCAAGGTGTAACCCCCCGAACTCAAACGATACTGGCAGGGTTCCACTGCATCATGAGGCACAGCAACCGCCTTGATTGACAGACTGCCAATACTGAAATCATCCTCGCAATCAAATAAGCACTGATCAAAGCTGTCATCACAGCGACCGGTACTGAACGTGCCGTGAGTCAGGTATACCGGTATCTGGAATTTGCGCGACAGTGCCGCGACACCACTACTGTGATCGGAGTGCTCATGGGTGACCAGTATGGCATCGAGCTGACTCGGTTCAACGCACAAACGCGACATTCGCCGAACAGTTTCGCGCACCGAAAACCCGCAATCGACCATGACCAGAGTATCGTCGGCCCGAACCAGAGTTGCATTGCCTTTACTCCCCGATCCGAGAGAGGCGAATTGCACTTGCTAGTTCCTCGCTCCAGATTGCACGAGTTAGTTTATATTGCCCTTTATGAGAGACAATAGTTCCTGTGCTTTGCGCTTGCCGAAGGGAACACTGACTTCCTGAGGTTGAATAGTAATGGTCATCGTCGTCCCCGTTGGCAGAGCTTTCAGAAAAACGACTAACACCTCATCGAACAAAGTTTCATCGTCAGCACTGTCCCAAAAATCGCCCCACCATCCGTCTTCATCCTCTGCGCCAGCCTCAAGAAAACGGATATAGTAAGTGCCATTACTGCGGTCGCGATCAGTAATTTCAAACGAAGACTTTTCCAATGCGCGACCGAGAGACGCCCAGGCTCGATTAAAGGGCAGTTCAAGTCGCAAAAAAGTATAACCATTTGGCGCTTCCTGCATGCTTATTTTTCCACTGGCGGCAATCCCCTGCTCGGCAATCATTGACACCGGCGCAGAGTCAGCACTATCCGCTAGAAACTGCGCGATTGCTCTCAACATTTCAGCGGCTTGATCGGGATCATCAGATTTGGCAGGCCACGCAGTTACCGTGCCCGCCTGCTGCATCTGCAGCACATGCAACTCACTCGTCTCACGCTGCACGCCCTGCTCCATACGGAACTGGAAACGGCTTTCCAATGGCTGCCCTTCCACTGTCAGCCAGTTAGACTCCATGACCCCAGCCCGCGCATCAGCATGGACAATCTGCATCCCTGAGGCTGCCATAAAATTACGCACCTGAGGCCACACCTGACCTGGCGCGAGACTAATCAGGGCCCAACTATCGTCCCCGAGTTTCTGTAACCGAACCACTTCCGTCCCATTTCCGACGGACAAAGGTACCGGCTTGGGCACCTCGAAGTCTCCTTGTGATAGGAACTTGTCATCGATCTCTGGAATCACGTAAATATCTCGCAGAGATACGCTCTCAGTCCCTGCAGGCAGAATAACCGAGGGAGTTTCCACCGCCTTTTTGTAATCCTGAGAGCTATCGCGAAATACACCCTGGTCTCCCAATATCGCCCCACAACCGGTAGTCGACAGCAACAAACCGCCCACCAATATCGCTTTCACCCTATTCACCTGCATAACTATCAAACTCCCGCTGTTTCTAGGGCCTTAAGAACCTGGGCCTGATACTGCTCATCCAAGGCTGTCAAAGGCAGACGTATGCCCTCCCCGATCAAGCCGCGCTGACATAACGCCCACTTGACGGGAATGGGGTTGGGCTCCAAAAACAAAGCCTGGTTCAAGGGTAATAGGCGACGATTGATCGCCTCGGCTTGCTCTCGCTCGCCCGCCAACGCCAGCGCACACAACTGCGACATCAGCGATGGTGCCACATTAGCGGTGACCGAAATATTTCCATTGCCCCCGGCCAGCATCAACTCCATCGCCGTGGCGTCATCTCCCGAATAAATCGCAATAACATCACCACAGCGCTTTATCAGCGCCTTGCCCCGCGCGACGTCTCCCGTCGCATCCTTGATCCCTACAATATTATCCAGTTCTGCCAATCGGGCTACCGTATCATTGGCCAAATCGACGGCAGTGCGCCCGGGCACATTGTAAAGGATCTGAGGGATGTCTACCGCCTCGGCAATGGTCCTGAAATGTTCGTAGAGTCCGCGTTGGGTCGGACGATTATAATAGGGAGTGACTAACAAACAGGCGTCTGCGCCAGCCCCTGCGGCCGCCTTGGTAAAGTAGACCGCTTCCCGCGTGGAATTAGAGCCCGTTCCTGCCACTATGGGGATACGGCCCGCACTGTGTTTGACACAATACTTGATCACTTCGCAATGCTCTGCAGCGTCGAGTGTGGAACTCTCACCAGTGGTGCCTACTGCGCCAATTGCCGCCGTGCCAGCTTCCAAATGTAAATCCATAAGCCGCGCCAAGGCAGACCAATCGACACTGCCGTCGGCGTGCATTGGGGTAACCAAGGCCACGATACTGCCGGTAATCATTTGCTGTCTCCGCATCATGGTCTGTGGGGTAGGCCCAAACGCCCAAATTGAAGGCCATCATTATAAATGACGGCAGCAGGATGACAACCTTGTAGGTCAAAATGAACAGAAAGCTGCTACTGTTAATGCCATCACAACGTTAGCTCATGAAGGTTATTAGATGACACCGCCAAAAAAAATCAGGCTCGCGCTTTTGCTTTTGCTCTGCTGGGGCTCGCCTGGGAGTCTGGCACAGGAACCAACGCGCATGGGCGATCTGACCAACGTGGATTGGCAATTTATGGCTCAGCAGCGGGAGACTATGCAAGATTTAGCTATGATGAACCTCGGTCGACAATTCAACGGCGACCGCAATCTCGACCTAGAACTACTGCAGGCGCTGCTGGACAAGCAATTGGTGCGACCGGACCAGGTCCGCGAACTGCAAGCCATGGGGGTCATTATGGGCGACCTGCTCGCGGCCGAACTGGGTATGCGCTGGGTGCTCTATGAAGACAATGTCGGCCGCAGCCGTGCCCTGCGCTACCAGGAGAGCGATACCCTTCTTTTCCCAATCACCATGATTGCCAGGCGCAGGGAAGCGGGAAACATGACTTCCGTCGTCGAAATTTACCAAAATGCGTCCAATATTATCGCCAAAAGCACATCTGCTTTTCCGTTTCAGTAGGGCATAGCAATTACAGGTACTAGCCATTAAACTAAAAACCTATAGTCGACAATCAACACTCCATGAATTCACTGCAGCCAGAATACAAGCTTGCCCCCGACGCAATGGACACGTCTACATTGTCATTTTCCGGGGACTGGGTGCAAGGTAAGAGCACAGCAAGCTTCAGTATTTTACAATCTGAACTGCGCAGTAGCCGCCCCAGTCATCTGACTATTGATGGATCATCTCTAGGGGCGTGGGATTCCATTTTTATGGCATTTTTGCTGCGATGTCACGACTATTGCCATACTCAGGGCATCGCACTCCAAAATCAAAATATGCCTGCGGGAGTTGATAAACTGCTAGCTGTAGCAACAGCAGTGCAACCCTATCAACCTACCTCAGAGGACTCACCATCTTGGTGGTCAACCCTCAATCCCCGACACTTACTGCGCACAGTCACCCTTGATATACGGGAATCCTTGTCCTTTACCGGCGAAGTGACTATCGCTCTGTCTCGCCTGGTCAGAGGTAAGGCCAACACCCGCTTCAGCGATTTTTGGAATTTCTGCTTCCAGGCCGGCCCTAATGCCTTTGCCATCATCACCCTCACCAGCGTCCTCGTCGGCATGATTTTAGGGTATCTCGGCGCAGTACAATTAAAGCAGTTCGGGGCGGAGGTCTATGTCGCTAATCTGGTGGTGATTGGAATGCTGCGCGAAATGGGAGTTTTGATGACAGCAGTCGTTATGGCAGGTCGCACTGGCGCCGCCTATGCCGCGCAACTGGGAACCATGCAGACCAACGAAGAAATCGATGCCATCACGACCATGGGTATATCCCCGATTGAATTTTTGGTATTACCTCGGATGTTGGCTCTGATTATTATTATGCCGCTGCTGACCATCTATGCCGATATCCTAGGCATTTTGGGCGGAGGCATTGTAGCAGGCAGCTTAGGGGTTTCGCCGATCCAATACATCGTCCAAGGTGAGGCCGCGCTGTCTTTGATTGATGTCGTGGTGGGCCTCTTGAAAGCATTGGTCTTCGCTATACTAATTGCCATAGCGGGTTGTCGCGCCGGGATCAACTCCGGCCGCAGCTCCGCAGCCGTTGGCCAGGCTGCAACCAATGCTGTTGTAACTGCTCTCATTTATCTGATCGTCGCTGACGCCGCGATCAACATCATATTTCAGCAGCTAAGCATATGACAGACTCAAAGAAAGGACAGATTGAGGTCGTTGACCTCACCATGGCTTACGGCCAAACAGTGATCCAGCATGACCTTTCTTTTACCATTAATAGTGGCGATATCTTCGTCATCATGGGTGGCAGCGGCTGCGGCAAAAGTACTCTACTTAAACACATGCTTGGTTTAATAACGCCAGTTCGCGGCGACATCTTATATGGCGGTGCTAGCTTTTTTCAGTCAGATGAATACGAGCAAGGCGCCATGCGACAACGCTGGGGCATCACTTATCAGTCCGGGGGGTTGTTCAGTGCGATGACTCTGGCAGAAAACATTACTCTGCCGTTAGAACTCTATACATCTTATACCGCGGCAGAGATTTCCGATATCGTGGCCTACAAGTTGGCATTGGTAGGTCTCGCGGGATACCAGTCGTACTACCCCTCAGAAATCAGCGGAGGCATGCAGAAAAGAGCTGCCCTGGCTCGCGCCATCGCATTGGATCCTGAAATCTTATTCTTTGATGAGCCCTCAGCAGGCCTAGATCCGATTAGCTCGCGCCTCCTTGACGAATTGATTCTACAAATCAAGGAATCCATGGGCGCGACCGTGGTGATCGTGACCCACGAATTACCCAGCATTTTCGCAATCGCTAACAATTCGGTTTATCTTGATAATGTTAGCAAAACCATGATCGCCTATGGCAACCCTGCGCAGCTGCGTGATTTTGATGAGGAGCCAGTGGTGAGGCAATTTCTGACACGCAGCGCCGCTGCCGACATAAAGGATACGCCATGAGTGAAAAACCGCATACCGTCGCTATTGGTGCCTTTGTTTTAGGCGCAGTCCTGATTGCTGTCGCCACCGTGCTCTTATTGATGGGCTCGGGCTTTGGCACCAAAGAAAAAGTGGTTATGGTATTTGATGGCTCGGTAAAAGGTCTCAGCGTCGGTGCTCCGCTCGCCCTGCGCGGAGTAAAAGTCGGAGAGGTAACCGATATTGATTTAGTTCTTGATACTGACACGGCCAGCGCAACCATGATCGTTGAGGCGAATTTTAATAAAAATAATATTCGACGAGAAGGAGACCCAGACGTTAACCTCACAGAAGAATTGATCAAAAGTGGTCTGCGTGCGCAACTGAATACGCAAAGCCTACTGACAGGCCTACTGTATATTGAACTTGATTTTCATCCGAAAACTGCGGCGCATTTGGTGAAAATTAACTCGCCTTATCTGCAGATCCCCACTATCGAAACCGATCTCGAACGCTTTACCAAAACACTACAAAATATCGATTTTTCAAAACTGAATACACAGATAGATAACATCAGCAGCAGTATCGACTCTCTGGTCAGCAGCAAAGATTTTCAGGCGCTGCCCGGCAACGCCAATAGTACATTAACATCACTGCGCGAACTGAGCGTCCAACTGCAGGAACAACTAGCCACATCTGTGCCCAAACTGGACACACTGCTGGATGAAACGTCGGTCACTGTTAGCAATGCAAACAAAGAACTGCCACAACTATCAGCGCTACTAGAAACCAACCTAACCGCACTAAATGCCGCCATCATAACGTTTCAGCAGGGCATGACAGGTATCGATGAACTGGTATCTCCGGATTCGGCAATTTTGTACCAGTTAAATAATACGTTAGCGGAAATGACCCGTACTGGAAGATCATTACAATCGCTGGCCAGCACATTGCAAGAACAACCCGAGTCAGTAATCATCGGCAAAAAAGGAGGCGAACAATGAGCAGAAAATTCCTGCCGCTATTATGGCTAATGGCTCTAGGCCTAACGCTCACCGGCTGCGGCAGCAGTCCGCCCAACAACTACTACGTGCTGTCTGCCCACGAATTTCCAGCAACAAATGGCGACACACCCGCGGTAGGTGTTGGCCCCATCGTGGTGCCCGAATACTTGATACGCCAAAATCTAGTGTATAACCGCGATGCAAATACCTTGCATGTGGCCGGCTTGGACATGTGGGGTGAGCCCCTTGAAGATGGAATACAGCGTGTGCTAGCACTGAATCTCTCTGGGCTTTTACAGACGCAAAACATGCGCTTTTTTCCCTGGAACCCGAAACGCGCACCAGACTATGGCGTCAAGGTTAACCTACTGCAGCTGGATGTAAACGAGGATGAAGCCAGTCTAAAGGCAGAGTGGCTGGTATATCGCCCGGCCAATGGCGAGTCTATAAAACGTCGCATCAGCCAACTCATACTGCCTCTATCGTCCGGAACATCAGAGCCGGACCAGGTCGCAGAGGCATACAGTAAGCTGCTACTGCAACTCAGCGAAATTATCGCGGCCAGCATTAGAACAGATCAAACAGAGCAGAGCAGCGCTACCTCACACTGAGGCGTGATCGTACTTTAGAAATCGTCTGCGCGCATCATGGCGTCAGAGCCACCGTCGACAAAAAACACGGAACCGCAGAGATAACTGGCCTCATCGCTGAGCATAAAACGCATCACATTGGCAATATCGACTGGCTGAGCGGTGCGGCCCACAGGAACTGAATCACCAAACTCTTTCATCACTTGGCCCAATTCAGCATCTGCGAACACGAGGTCGGTCAGGGGTGTCATTGTGATGCCTGGTGCCACTGCATTCATGCGCACTCCGGCCGCAGCATATTCCACTGCGTGGCGTCGCATCCAGATAGTCACCGCTCGTTTGGAGCCGGCATATGCTGTGTGTCCGTCACGCCCGTCGATCTCGGCGCAAGCCGCTGCTTCGTCACCCGCCAAACAAATCTGAACAAAGGAATCATCGGCCGCAACCATAGGGGCAGAGTTCGATGAGACGAATAACACGCTACCCTTTTTCTTCTCCAATAGACCGCGCAGCCCTTCAACCGTGGCCACCACAGCAAAGTAATTGACTTGCGCAATCAGAGATAACGGTTTGGCTACCGGAGGCAGGCCCGCACAAGGAATAAATCCATCCAACCCCTCCGGTGCCAACCGCTGTACGCCGTCGATGGCAACCTCACGACCTTCGGCTGTGGACAGGTCAGCGATGATATCGCCCTTTTTGATGTCTACCGAAATCACCTTGTGTCCCGCGGCCTGCAATTGCTGCCTTAATTCCGCGCCGATACCTGTGGCACCACCTGTCATTGCATATGTACGCATAGTCACTCCCGACTCGTTAGTCTCATCAATACGGTAATTAGATAGCGCCGATATTTTCGGGCAAAACCTTCATCCCACACGAGGTGTTGGGGCAACATTGCACAAGCAAATAAACGAGATTAACAGGAAACAATCTGCGTAAAGTCACGAGGCAAGCACATCCTCGCTAAAAGTGTCTAGCGTGGGTCTTCTACTTAACTTCCTGAATTCAGAGAGGACCCAAGAAATTTGCATTCTTAACTGTGCAGTAAATGCGTTAGCGAGTGTTAAGGCGAACTAACGCATTCTAAGTTGGCGCCCGAGTGGGGCAGCGGCTACATCTTGTCGCTGACTTTGTCTGCCGCTTTCGTTGTTGATTCGCCTGCCGCCTGAACATCTTTACCAACACCCGCGACGGTGTTGCATCCGCTGAGGATCGCCACAGCGGCAATCGATAGCGCAACCATTTTGTATTTGCCATAGGATTTTTCAGTATTCATTAATGTGAACCTCAAGTGTAATAGGATTACTAGGTCGGGAACCAAATTTTCCCAGCATTGTGAGTATAGTAGAGCCCTCTATCGGCTGTCTACTCTACAGCAGGTCTACCATGGCAGACTCACTTCGCCTACTCCAGTTTCATGAGAATAGACCCTTGCCTGTATCTACCGCCCGGTAGTACTCTAGCCACCGTTTTTATAGGGAATTAACATATGAGCTCAAAGCCCCTTGTACCTGCCATTGAGGGCTGGCATACCATGGAAGCGAAACCGCACCTTATAGGCACCCAGTGCCAAGATTGTGGCACGTATTTTTTCCCCAAGCAGAACGACTACTGTAGAAATCCGCAGTGTGAAAGTACAGATTTTCGCGAAGTCGAGCTCAGTCGGACGGGTAAAGTCTGGAGCTATACCAATGCCTGCTATAAACCTCCTGCGCCGTTTGTGGCACAGGAACCCTTTGTGCCCTACGCGATTGCTGGAGTGCAGCTCGAAACAGAGCAAATGGTGATTCTAGGGCAAGTCATTGAGGGGCTCACTGTGGATGATTTAAAGGTCGGCATGCCGATGGAGCTGGTACTGCAACCGCTACACGAAACAGACGACGACATCAAAGTCACCTGGAAGTGGCAACCGCTGGCGCAATAGCCGCCCGCTGAATCTGGAGCACAATATTATGTCCAATGAAATCGCAATTCTGGGTGCAGGCATGCACCCTTGGGGCAAATGGGGTCACAACTTCGTGCAATACGGTGTGGCGGCGGCGCGCGAGGCGCTAGCAGATGCGGGAGTGCCATGGCAGGACGTCAAGTTTGTCTCTGGCGGCGCTACAATCCGCTGCGGCTATCCGGGCTTTGTGGCCGGCGCCACCTTCGCTCAGGCGCTGGGCTGGCAAGGGGCAGAGGTCAACACATCCTATGCAGCCTGCGCATCGGGATCCCAAGCGCTAGCGGCAGCACGCAACAAAATTTTGTCAGGCGAGTGTGAAGTCGCCCTCGTTGTAGGTGCTGATACAACGCCAAAAGGATTCCTGGCACCCGCAGGCGGTTATCGGCCGGAAGATCCTGACTGGGTGCGTTTCTACCTCGGCATCACCAATCCGACCTATTTTGCGCTCTATGCCCGACGCCGCATGGATCTCTACGGCGATACTCTGCAGGATTTTGCTGCGGTCAAGGTCAAGAACTCGCTAGTGGGCAGCAAAAATCCGCGGGCGCGCTATCGTAAATGTTTTACCGCTGAGGATGTCGCGGCTTCAGCCATGGTTGCCGACCCTCTGCGACTGATGGATATTTGCGCCACGAGTGACGGCGGCGCAGCCCTGATCGTATCCAGCCTGGAATATGCACGCAAAATAGGCAAAGGGAACGCACCGCGCGTAGCGGCTATTTCTACGGTGACACCGACCTTTGCTAGCGGGGTGTTAGAGATGCCCGACATCGCCACTGACTCTGCAGCGGCTGCAGGTGTGGAAGCGCATGCCTACCGTTCCACCATACCCCTTAAGGCCTACGAAGAGGCAGGTATAGGTCCGGAGGATATCAGCCTGGCCGAGGTCTACGACCTGTCCACCGCATTAGAACTGGACTGGATTGAAGATTTACAATTGGCTCCACGGGGTGAGGCAGCGGCCCTGTTGCGCGCCGGTGACACTGCGCTTGGTGGCAAAATCCCGATCAACGTCTCCGGCGGCTTAGCCTGTTTCGGCGAGGCGGTGCCGGCTCAGGCCCTGTCCCAGATCTGTGAGCTGACCTGGCAGTTACGCGGGCAGGCGGGAGATAGACAGGTTCAAGGCGCAAAAGTCGGCATTACCGCCAATCAAGGATTGTTTGGGCACGGCAGTTCGGTGATCGTTAAAAAATAGGCTCGCTGGCCAATAGGTTAAAGTGCGCGCACAGAGGCTTGCCCCTTCTGGCGTTACCCTGATCGTCGACATTCCCCAGGGCACAGGGCAATTACCCAGATTAACACTCGCTCTAGTCACGTGCCCTTTCTCCAGTAGACATCAGAGATGTCGAATGTATTCCAGTTGATCGTTGACCATATACAGACGGTGGCGCGCACCTTTTGCCTGCAAATTCGAGTCGTGATGACCGGCATCACCCGCATATAAAAAACAGATGCCGTCCTCAACAAAAACCATGCGCGGTGCATAGACAATGGCGTCACGACCACTGATTCTCTGCCTGGCGTCCGCGCAGCTTTGACAGTCGGCAATATCAGAAAGACTCACAAAAGTTGGCGGCATCAAGCGCAGCGGATGTTTCGAATCTGCCGACTCTGCCAATGCTGCTTGGGGCGTCACCCAGCGGTGGCGGGCGATCTCACCGCCGTCGACCTGGACTTTCTGGTCGTCGTCTAATATCGCCAGAAAAAACCAAGTCGCAAAACGTTTTTTCGCGCCTTCGGGCGTTGTCCAGTGTGACAGATACACCAACTGATCCGCAGTGACATTCAGGCCAGCCTCTTCCCTAGTCTCACGAATGGCAGCGTTTACCGCGGCCTGGTACTCATCTCGATCCCCGGGATAATCCGCTTCATCCACCTTGCCGCCAGGAAACACCCACATTCCGCCCATGTGTTGCACCGCTTTGTTGCGCTGCACTAATAGCGCCTCGATGCCCTCCTCACAATCACGCACCAGAACCACGGTGGCGGCGGGATAGATTGGCTCTATAAGATCACTTGTTTCCAGCACTGATAGCGTCTCCTGTGAAAACTTCGGCTGTGAGTGTCCACATAAATAAACACCGCGGCTCGGGCTCAGGGAAAAAAGCGACTAATTGTGTCAAGTACACAAGCGGGGCGCTCGCCGCTCTCGATCTCAATTGTCATGCGCACAACAACCTGCACACTCCCCTTTACCTCTTCGGCACTAATGATTTCGCCACCACCCCGTATCCGACTTCCCACAGGCACCGCGGCAGGAAAGCGTACTTTTTCACAGCCGTAGTTAACCCCCATGGACGTATTGTCTACCTGCATGATCTGTGGCAAAAAAAGATTCGCCATAGACAGCGTGAGGTAGCCATGTGCGATGGTTGTACCAAAAGGACCCTCTGCCGCTTTTTCAGGGTTCACGTGGATCCACTGATGGTCTCCGGTGGCATCAGCAAACTGGTTGATGCGCTGCTGGCTTATTGTTTCCCAGCCGCTGTAACCCAGATGTTGTCCGACCGCGCCCAACAGTGCGGCCGGATTGTCAAACAATGTTGTCATAATGTGCATCTCTTTATTGCCCAAGTCACAGGCACTATACCATCCCCATCTCGCGCATCAGGCATATCTGCTTAAACCGTTTAATTACAAGTATTTCACACTCATAAATATCTGAATTATGGTTAAATAGGCCCGTTCATTTTTGCAATGTCCGTACTGGCACGTTTCAGCGTCCTCTGCCAACGGACTCTAATTGGTAGCTACACAGTGGTCTCCAGAAACAAACAAATCTTTTTTTCGATTGTCATGCTGGCGGGTTCCGTCGTGATCACAACGATGCTTTATCTGAACCGACCCGCAACGAGCATTGAAGATCCTGTCAGAGCGATTGTTACCGTAGACGTCACAAAAGTTGTGAAGCAAAGCCTGCGCATTCCGATTCAGGCTCAGGGTACTGTTACGCCACTGCAGGAGACTTCCGTTGTTTCAGAGGTTAACGGGCGCATTATCGAAGTTTCTCCCTTTTTTATCGTCGGCGGGTTCGTATCCAAAGGTGATGTTTTGTTACGGATTGACCCACGGAATTATGAAACTAACCTGTTACGCGCTGAAGCGTCGGTCAAGTCTGCACAGAGCAGCCTCGCGCAGGAAACAGGCCGTGCAAAAGTCGCAGAGCAGGAATGGCAGAAATCACCAAAGGGTGGGCAACGTACTCAAGCAGCAAAAGATCTCTACCTGCGCAAACCACAACTGGACCAAGCACTTTCGCAGATGCTGGCCGCACAGGCCGATCTCAATACCGCCAGAGACAACCTGGAGCGCACCAGTATCAGGGCGCCGTATGATGCATTGATTCGAACAAAACACAGCGAGTTGGGTCAGTTTGTCGCCGCAGGGACTCCGCTAGTAGACATCTTCTCAGTTGAATATGCGCAGGTACGGCTGCCAATACCGCAAAACAAATTAAAGTACCTAGAATTGCCTGAGCTTGGCACGATGCAAAATGGCTCACCCGTCGACTTGTATACCGAGGTGGGTGGTCAAATAAAACGCTGGAGCGCTTACATGCATCACACTGAAGGTGTTTTCGATGCGCGTTCGCGCGTACTTTTTAGTGTGGTGCGCATCGAAGATCCTTACGGCCTTCAATATCCACGCGCCGAGCCACTGCGGATCGGCACGTTTGTCAATGCCCGCATCGAGGGCAAAGAGCTGTTCGATATCGTCCGACTGCCCCGCTACGTTATCCGCGCGGGCAACAGCTTATGGGTCATCGATGGGACTGGTCACCTGCGCACTCGCGCAGTGACCTTATTGCGCGCCGGCGGCGACTTTGTCTATGTCAGCGCCGGCCTGAACGATGGCGAGCTTGTCTCACTAACAACGCTAGACAGCTCATTCGAAGGCGCCCAAGTTCGCATAGAGTCACAAACGCCCAGTAACATGCTAGACCAAGCGGGCAGACCCCAAGAGCAGCCGGAGCCAAAAATCATCGAGGCCACTGCTGCAGCCGAGCTTCTAACTAACGACAGCTATGGCGACTAATGCCTCAACATCCTAAAAAAGGGGTCATTGCCTGGTTCGCACAAAACCCGGTGGCCGCCAATCTTCTTATGTTGATCATCATGACCGTAGGTCTGGGGTCCGCTTTTAATATTCAGCGCGCAATGTTTCCCGCCTTCGATATTGAAGTCATTTTTATCTCCGTAGCGTACCCCGGTTCAGCGCCGGAAGAGGTCGAGCAGGGTGTCGTCCTTAAAATTGAAGAAGCGATTAACGACATCGATGGTATAAAGCGCGTGGAAGCAGACTCATTCGAGTCTAGTGCCTTTATGATGATTGAGCCGCAAGAGGGCATCGACCTAGCCAAGTTAATGGCCGACATCCAGAGCAGGGTCGACGGAATACAACACTTTCCAGAGCAAGCGGAAAAACCTGTCATCAGCCAGCCTGAGCTTCTATTCCCAGCGCTCACTCTGCAACTATCGGGCAGTATTAATGAACGCGGGATGAAGGCTCTTGCTGATCAAATCCGACGTGAGTTACTAACCTACCCTGCGATCTCTGCTGCCAGTGTGGTCGGCGCTCGGGACTATGAAATCGGCATCGAAGTTTCCGAACAACTGCTGCGCGAATACCATCTCAGTCTGGGGGACATTGCCAACATTATCGCTGCCTCGTCGCTGGACCTGCCTGCGGGTTCGGTGCGAACTGATAATGGCGAAATCATGTTGCGAACTATGGGCCAAGCCTACGTGCAACAGGATTTTGAACGTATCGTAGTGAAGACCTGGCCAGACGGCACCCGCCTGATGCTGGGCGATATAGCTACCGTTGACGACGGTTTCGTCGACTCGGCCGGATTTGCAGCCTTCAACGGCACTTACTCACTGGGCGTTAACGTTTTCTCAATGGGCAACCAGGACATTATCGAAACAGCGGATGCCGTCAAAGCCTATGCGGCAGAAAAAGTTAATAATCTGCCTGAAGGCGTAAAGCTTGATATCTGGTATGACACGACCTATTACCTGAAGGGTCGGCTGGGCATGATGGTGAAAAACCTGGCGATGGGTGCACTACTCGTATTCATCATTCTCGCCCTATTTTTGGAAATAAAATTAGCATTCTGGGTCATGCTGGGGATACCCGTGTGCTTTCTCGGTGCCATGGCATTGATTAACACCACCTTTATCGGTCAATCACTGAACATGGTCAGCATATTTGGCTTCATACTGGTGCTGGGTATCGTGGTCGATGACGCCATTATTATGGGTGAAAGTGCTTACACAGAGACTGAAGAGTTCGGCCACAGCGTCACAAACGTCATCAATGGCGTCTATCGCGTATCTACCCCTGCTACATTTGGCGTCTTAACGACCATCATGGCTTTTATACCCGCGTTGTTTATAGATGGGGTGTTTGGGGCCTTTCCCGCAGCCTGTGGTTGGGTTGTCATTATGTGCCTGTGCTTTTCACTGGTCGAATCAAAGTGGATTCTGCCGGCTCATCTGGCGCACTCTAAGCCCACCACTAACCCTATCCTCTTGAAGATTGACCATGTCCAGGAGGCTGTGAATAGACATTTAACCCGTTTCGTACAACGGCGCTATAAACCGTTCATGCTGCGTTGCGTCGACAACCGCTATATGACATTGGCCTTTTTTCTAATGTTGCTGGTGTTATCCGCGGGATTGCTAGCAGGTGGCTCCGTGCGCACTGTATTAGCACCTGACACTCCGGGAGAGTTCTTACAGGTCGAATTACGGATGTCCCCAGGTGCTCCTGAGGAGCAAACCCTGCAGGCGGTCACTCAAATCGCCGATGCCTTTACAACAATAGAAGAGCGATACCGGCGCGATAGTGCTACTGATGAGCGTTTACTCGAACACATGGCCACCTATGGCTTCGAGCGCATTAACGGCCGCATTGATGTTGAGTTGACTAAAGAAGATCAGCGAACCATCTCAACCCGTGAAATCGAAGAACTCTGGCGCTTAGAAGTCGGGAAAATACACGGCGCAGAAGTGTTCTCTATCACCAGTGCAGAGGGCCCCAGCTTTGGTCCGTCCATTGCGTTCGACCTGATGCATAACAACTTTGATACGCTGCAAAAGGCGTCCGATGATTTTGAAGAAGCGTTAAGGCACTACACCGGATTGTACGATATCCGTAACGGCGTTAGTGATATGTCTGATGAGTTTCATCTCGATATTTTGCCCGAGGCGGAGGCTCTAGGTATTACTCGCTTTGACCTGGGAACGCAGGTACGGCACGCGTTTTATGGCGCGGAGGCCCAGCGCGTGCAACGCGATATCGATGAGATAAAGGTGATGGTGCGTTATCCTAAAACAGACCGTGAGAACGTCAGTAGTTTGAGCAATATGTTCATCCGAACACCTACAGGGGATGAGGTGCCTTTCGACACGGTAGCTGACCTGCAGGTCAAACAGGGCTTAGTGAAAGCCACGCGTATCAACTACCAGCGAGCTGCGGAGCTAACCGCAGAGGTCAATAAGCGTATCGTCGAGCCGGACAAAATCATCAAGGATATCGAAAAAAATCTGATACCTGCCCTGCAGAAAAAATATCCAGGGCTAAGTTACAACATCTCGGGCGCTGCCGACGAAGAGGCTAAAATGGCCGCGAGTATGATCATAGGCTTTTCTTTAGCGCTGTTCGGTATTTATGCGCTACTGGCGATTCCCACCAAGTCTTACTTGCAGCCTTTAATTATAATGGGTGTTATACCCTTCGGCATGATCGGTGCGATCTTCGGCCATTGGGTAATGGGGTATCCGATGAGCATGATGTCGCTCATGGGTGTGATTGCGCTAAGTGGCGTGGTCGTCAACGACAGCCTCATACTAGTGGACTTCGTCAACAAGGCCGTTGCAAACGGCGCTGAGCGCTATGCCGCAGTGATAGAGGCAGGGGCGAGACGTTTTCGGGCTATCCTGCTAACCTCGCTGACAACCTTTTTTGGTCTTTTACCCATGCTAACCGAGCGCACAACTCAGGCAGAGGCAATGGTGCCCATGGCCATATCCTTAGCCTATGGCATTGTGTTTGCCACGGTGATTACGCTGCTACTAATACCTTGCCTTTATATGATTCTGGAAGACCTCGCAAACTGGCGAGCACGCAAGAATACCGCGCATGATGAGCTTGTAGCACCTAACAGACAGGAGCCTGCTAGCGCGCCATAGAACAAGAGACACAACGCATATAAAGATATCCCGGGTCTTGCATACTGCCCAATTCCTTTGCGGCTTCCTGCATAGGGCCCAACAAACCCGACAGCGCGGAGCTGGCAGCAGACTGGGTCAACACATGCAGGCTTCCAACGCTGTTCGCCAATTGCTTCATTAACATATCCCGAGGAGACAGCGGTATCTCCACATACTGTACCTCGTAGGTTTCTAGATCCGCTCTGGCAGCAGCAGCGGCGATAGCATCATCCAGACTGCCAAGGCTATCGACCAGACCCGCCTTTAATGCATCGGCGGCACTCCATACCCGACCCTGGGCTAAGGGATCAACCTCAGCGACAGTCATATCACGACCCTGGGCAACAATCTGCACAAAGCTCTTGTAGGCAAACGCAACGCCACTCGTAAGGGCAGCCTCCAACTGCGGATTCAGCGGTCGATCTGCCCGCATTGACCCGGCAAGGTCCGTGGTTCCCACGCCGTCCGTATAGATGCCCACGCGCTGCAGCAACTTCTCAAAAGTGGGGAATGCGGCGAACACGCCTATACTGCCAGTGATCGTGGACGGAGTCGCCCAAATCTCATCCGCGTCGGCGGCAATATAATAGCCTCCGGAAGCGGCAACAGCCCCCATTGACACAACCACGGGCAAGCCCATATTCCGCGCATAGACCACCTGTTCTCGAATAATTTCCGATGCAAACATGCTGCCGCCACCGCTATTAATACGCAATACTATCGCTTTCACCCCGTCGGCTTCGACTGCGCCGCGAATCAATCGCGCCAAAGAATCACCCCCAATCGATCCAGGAGGTTGCTCTCCGGGAAGTATGGTGCCCTCCGCCGTTATTACCGCAACGCGGTCGCCGTCAGAAGCACCCAATGACAGCGGACGCTTTCGCGCCACATAGCGCTCAAATACAACCGCTTCATAGAGGCCATCGTCATCGTTAGCACCCACGACTTCAACTAAGTAATCATTGCCCTCACTGCGAGTGAGCAACTTGTCTACCAGGCCCCACTGCAAAGCTGTCTCTGCCGCATCCCCCCCCTGCTTTTGCAGAAGCTGTGCAAAGTTGTTCACATAGCTATCGACCATTCCGGGTTTAAGCCCCCGTTGTATTTCCACGATAGTGCTGTACTGCCCCCACAAGTTATTCAGCCACCGACTGGTCAGTTCTTTTTCAGCGGGAGACATATCGTCTCGCATAAAAGGCTCCACCGCCGACTTGTGATCTCCGGCCCGGAAAACGTGCACATTGACCGATATTTTCTTCAGCGCCTCTCGAAAGTAGTTGTGATAGCTGCTGTATCCTTCCAATGCCACCCCACCCAAAGGATGTGCAATCACAGTATCAGCATGACTGGCCAGCAAGTACTGATCCTGAGTGTAGTAATCACCGATCGCGACGATAGGCTTTCCACTCTCGCGAAAATTTTCCAGCGCATCAACAATCTCTTGGGTTTTACTGATGCCGAGACGTCCCAGAGAGTCAAGCTCCATGACCAAGGAATTAATGGCTGGGTCTTCCGCTGCGTAATCAATCGCTTCTATGATATCTCTAAGCAGTACCTCATGATTTTCACGAGACGGGGCACCTAACAGAGCTTGAAAAGGGTTAACCTCTGACTTCTGGTCCACCACAGTGCCAGTCATATTCAATAACAACGCCGCTTTGTCCGGCAACGGTTCAGGCGCGCCGCCGACATAAATAAAATAGATGAAAGCGATCATTGCCAGGAACAGGATATTTGACAGTGCCAGTCTGATGCGAGTCAGGAGCCGCCAAATCCCGGAAAAAAAACGGCGCACAAGTGAGGGTTTACTCATGTTCTAGTCTCCAGTATCTATGTGAGATGCACCTATCACACTCAGCTCTCTAGCCCGCCAGCGCACATACAACATCGCCGCCGTAAACAGTATCACGACGGCAACCAAACCAATCGCTACCTGCAGACTATCCGGCTGCGCAAACATACGCTGCACCAGTATCATGAAATACCCTAGGCAAACGAAACACAGCCAGATATAGCTGCGCAAATTATCCTTAAGCATGCCCGGCAAAAAAATCAGCAAAGGCAATAATTTCAGTGTCCAGATAAACCACGGCGCCTGATACGCCCATGCATCAGCGGCCTGCTGTAAGAACAGCGTCAACCAACTCACCCATGTCAACCGCAACGCAAAAGAGGCACTCATCGCCGTTCTCCCGTTACCAGGCGCGCTACTCGCTGCCCTAGCGCACGACACAACCCCGCCTCGACCTCGTCCACTGCCCGCATATTATCATTACCCGCCCAGTGCGAAGCCCCGTAAGGTGTTCCTCCGGAGGTAGTACTCATTAATCCCGTTTCACTGTAGGGAAGGCCCGCAATGATCATGCCGTGATGTAACAGCGGCAGCAGCATACTGAGTAAAGTCGACTCCTGCCCCCCGTGCATACTTGAACTGGAGGTGAAAACAGCAGCCGGCTTGTCAATCATAGTGCCGCTTAACCACAGCGTTGAGGTTTGATCGATAAAATACTTCAGCGGCGCAGCCATATTACCAAACCGAGTGGGACTGCCCATAACCATTCCAGCACAGTCACGCAGATCTTCCAGTTCGCAGTAGAGCGGGCCGTCTGAGGGAATATCGTCTTCACTTTTCTCGCACGTTGCAGACACCGCTGGGACGGTGCGCAGTCGGGCAGCCACACCTGACACCCGTTCAATACCGCGTGCTATGTGCTGTGCCATCGTCGCTGTGGCACCCTGCCGGGAATAGTAAAGCACCAGCACATAGGGCTCCGCACTCACTTGATAAGCTCCAGAACATTCTCAGGGGGACGACCCAGCACGGCCCGACTTCCTTTGACCACGATGGGCCGTTCAATCAGCTTCGGATATTTGGCCATGGCTGCTAGTATTTCCTCGTCATCGGAGTCCTTGTTCAAGCCGGAAGATTTATACGCGTCCTCGCCGCGTCGCACCAACTGAGCTGCTGTCAGGCCAAGTTTCTTTAATAGCGCTTTTAGTTCTCTAGTGTCCGGAGGGGTGTCTAAATAGAGTACCACCTCCGGGTTTACGCTATTTTCCTTCAGCAACGCAAGAGTATTACGCGATTTGGAACAACGTGGATTATGATAAAGCGTAACTAAACTCATGGTTGATTTCCTATGACCGCGACAAAATTGCGGGCAAGTATACCAAAACATCGACAGATTTCGCCCAGACAACTTACAGAATAGAGCATACTGATTCGTGCAGGCGCCCCTCGAGTCATGCAATAATGCTCATATGACATCTCGCATACTATTATTTTCCGAACTATGGGGCCGCATACGCTATTTCGCGAGTCGGTTTGTAGCGGATCGTTGCTCTGAAAATGCAGCCGCACTGACCTATATGAGCCTGTTTGCGCTGGTGCCGCTGTTAACGGTCCTCTATACAATCGCGTCGGCCATTCCAGCTTTTCAGGGCGCCGAGGACCAGATGCAAACGATCTTGTTCACACACCTGATGCCTGAAAGCGGCTCTGATATCGAAAATTACCTCAACGGTTTCTCCCAGCAAGCGAAAAACCTTACCGGACCTGGCATTGTCTTTCTACTCGTTACGGCTATCCTGATGCTGCGCAATATTGAGCACGCGTTCAACATGATTTGGCATGCTAGGGAGAACCGTAGCGCTCTATCCAGCTTTCTGTTGTATTGGGCTGTATTGACCCTGGCACCCATCACCATCGGTCTGGCGCTGGGCATAAGCACCTACCTTTCATCCTTCGCCAACGCGCTGGAAAACCTCGACATCTTTGGGGCTAAAGCTTTCCTGTTGGAGAGCACGCCGCTATTACTGAGTACGGCAGGTTTCAGCCTGATTTACGCCGCTGTTCCCAATTGCCGGGTGCCGTTCAAGCACGCGTTGATAGGGGGGATATTCGTCGCTCTGGCATTTCACGCTGCCCGCGCGGCATTTACACAATTAGTCGTGGGTTCCAATTACACATTCATCTACGGCGCGTTCGCCGCTGTACCATTGTTCCTATTGTGGATTTATCTGTCTTGGAACATCGTACTCATGGGAGGTATTCTAGTACATAGTCTATCGGCCTATCAAAACAATGAACAAGCAAATCGACCAGCAACCCTGAAGGCACTCGATGTATTGCATTTATTCTGGCAAAAACAAAAATCAGGGGATGCCGTACGAGAGATCGAACTCCTTGACGGTAGGCACGACGTCATTCGGGGTCTGGACAGCGAAACGTGGAGTATGGTGCGTGACATTCTTATTCAGGAAAAAGTGATTGCCGAGAACGATAAGGGCCACTATCTACTGAGCCGAGATCTACACACCATTCCCTTCTGGCAATTGAAAGAATGGATCGACGATGAGCACTCCCTATCCGAACACGACTTCGCTACCCACAGTGGCTGGCAGAGCGATGCTTTGCGCCTACTCGCCAGTGAACGCAAGGATCAACGCGATATCCTGAGCATCAATCTAGCGGATTTATTCAGCCAGTGAGGTATGTACTCATTCTTGCTGCGGTATTGTCGCTACTGGGGTGCACCAAACATGATCCTGGCACGACTCTGTCAAGCTTGGAACGTCTGCAGGGGCAGTGGGTTGTGGTCAACTACTGGGCGCAATGGTGCACACCCTGTATCAAAGAAATTCCAGAATTAAACCGTCTTGACCAAGACTACGCTCAGGTCACTGTGGTGGGGGTAAACTATGACGGGACAAATGGCCATGAACTGGAACTACAGCGGCAAAAATTGGGCGTCACATTTGCCAGCTTGGAATCAGATCCAGCGGCACAACTGGGCATACCCAGGCCTGTAGTCTTGCCCACAACACTGATTCTCGATCCAACAGGGCGACTCGTCGCAACACTGATTGGGCCACAGACTCTCGCCTCACTGGCACAAGCGACCCAGCAAGATTTGAACAAAGCGTCGAACTAGAATAAAAAAAGCCGGTCCAAAGGACCGGCTGAAACAGGCTAGCAGCCTGCAAGGAGAGGAAGATCTGGACAAAATTCAGTATTGCCACAACAGGCTCACTACCTTCACGGCAACGACTGTCACAGCGTCTGTATTTAATATGACTTTGCTACTGGCTAAAAGTTCCGCCAAAATTGAAATAAATTTCTTTTTTTCGCCACAATCGAGCGCCTATAGTGGCAGGCAATAGACAGCCACGTCTGACGAGACTAGTCTTATGCAGGAAGAGCGGCCTGAATCAGTTCAATAGAGGGTATCAACATGGGCAATGTCCACCAAAACAATGCTGAAACCATTGGCGGTACGCCTTTGGTCAAGATCAATCACATCAGTGATGGAAATATTTATGCCAAACTGGAGAATCGCAATCCGGCCATGTCCGTCAAGTGCCGTATAGGCACTAATATGGTCGCTATGGCGGAGCGTGATGGCAGCCTCAGGCCCGGAATGACTATCGTTGAACCCACGAGTGGCAATACAGGCGTCGCCCTCGCGTTCGTCGCAGCGGCCAAAGGCTATGGTTGCATATTGGCCATGCCCAACACCATGAGCTTAGAACGGCGCATGCTAATGAAGGCGATGGGGGCAGAGGTGGTTCTTACCGATGGCGCCAAAGGCGTTTCTGCAGCAATTCAGAAGGCGGAGGACATCATCGCCGCTGATCCCGAAAAGTACTGGGGGCCGCGCCAGTTCGAAAACCCGGCCAACCCTGCGATTCATGAACAAACCACCGGGCCAGAAATTTGGGAGGACACAGACGGCGAGGTCGACATCCTAGTATCGGGCGTAGGAACCGGTGGCACCCTTACGGGTATTTCCCGTTATCTGAAAAAAACCCGGGGCAAGAACGTACTAACTGTGGCGGTTGAACCCGACTCTACCACTATCATCACGGCAGCCAAGGCTGGAATAGAACCCACCCATGCTCCCCACAAAATACAGGGCATCGGTGCCGGCTTTTTGCCGAAAAATCTGGACCTAAGTATGGTCGACCACGTTGAACAGGTGTCCAGCGAGGAAGCGATTGAATGGGCCCACAAACTGATGCAGCGGGAGGGTATTTTGGCGGGCATCTCCTCGGGCGCAGCAATGGCTGTTGCACATCGACTCTCGCAACGAAAAGAACACAGGGGCAAGCTGATCGTTGCGATCTTGCCTGACTCCGCAGAGCGCTACCTCACGTCTCCACTGTTTGCCGACACCTTTTCGGAAAACGAAACCGTTCAGACCACTGTGAGTTGAGCGAATCAAAAATTAGGAGCGGCCTCCAAGTCTTTCGAGACGCTCCTTGATCTCTAACCATTCACTACTGATCACGCTGAAACAGACTGAATCACGCACAAAGTCGTCCTGCACAATCATATGATTACGCAGCACACCCTCCTTCGTGGCACCGATTCTCTGCAGCGCTCGTTGCGAACGTTCGTTACGCGTGTCAGTCTTAAATTCCACGCGTACACAGCCCAATTTTTCAAATGCGTGAGACAACAGAAGCAGCTTTGTCTCGGTGTTAATTGCTGTACGTTGCCAATTCTGTCCAAGCCATGTCCAGCCTATCTCCAGCGAACGATGTTCTGGCCTAATATTCAAATAACGTGTGCTGCCTATCACCTTGTCCTTGGCTGTTTCTACGATAGCGAAGGGCAATTGTCCTTCTACAGCTAAAGCTTCATCAATCCAATGACGGGTATCTGCCAGATCAACGAAACACGAGCGAGGCAGGTGAGTCCAGTCGGCTTCTACCCGGCCACGGTTGTATAGCCCCTGGGCGTGGATAAGCCCCAACGGTTCCAAGCGAACCTCTTTCCCCCGCAATACAACCGGTGTGACGCGCAGTGACATGCCTTACTCTCCTGGATGATGAGCGCAGTATAATAGCGCAGCACGGTAGTATTTTAGACCCCATGCCAACAAAGCCGCTGCGAGAGGACAAACCAGCAAAGGTAGCAGGCTCAATGAATGGGCTAAGTCAGCGTCATTGGCAAAAACAAAGTCGGTCAATGCGGCAATCACGCTGGGCCCCAGGGCCAACCCTAATAGGTTGGTCATAAAGAGCATCAGAGCAGATACTTGGGCCCGCATCCGGTTGGGCGTGATGTTTTGCAGTGCCGAAATTGCCAACGCAAAATAGCTGTTAAGAAAAAACACAATAGGCACCGCTGCCCATAGTGCCAGGCTGCTGTTGGAAGACAGGGGGCCAAGCGCAGCAGGCAGCAACCACAGCAGAGCAATCCACACGATTAAGCGCATGCTGGCATCCTCAAAACCACGCTCACGCAAAGGCTTCGCACTGAAACCCCCCAGCAGTGCACCGACGCTGCCGGCGACAATAAAGATCAGACCAAACTGCGACCCTGCTTCCGCCCGATCCATACCATGACTGCGCACCAGAAACTCCGGATACCACGCCATCGTGCCATAACCCAGCACGGCAAGCAGCGATACTCCCATGATCAAACTACCATAGGCTTGCCAGTGCAGACGCAGGTGTGTCTTCACTTCGGAGACACTATAGTCCCCAGCTTCTTCAGGCAAATCCCCGCGGCGCGGCGGCTCTGCGATGAGCGACAGCATCAGCACGAGCAAAAATCCTGGCAGTCCGACAATAAAAAATGTGCTCTGCCAAGGACGTAGTTCTCCCACAAATGGCAATGACAGCGCACCGTACTCGGTAAAATATTCATAGACGCCACCGCCGATAATATAGGCTAGACCACCGCCTATGGTAATTCCAAGCGTGTAAACCGCCATCGCCTTGGGCAAATTCCCCTCACTAAAATAGTCACTCAGCAAACTGTAAGCGGGCGGTGACAGCGCCGCTTCTCCAATACCCACACCGGCGCGGGCAACAAAAAGAGTGCTAAAACTGCGTGTTATCCCGCATAGGCAGGTCATTAGACTCCAAAAAAGAACCCCGATGGTAATCACCCATTTGCGACTTCCCCTGTCCGCCAATCGCGCAATAGGCAACCCAAGAAAAATATAGAACATAGAAAAGGCAAACCCATGTAACAGGCTGTACTGGAAATCACTGATTGCAAAATCAGCTCGAATAGGACCGATTAAAACCGCCATCACATTGCGGTCGATAAAAGACAATATATACGCCAGCAATAAAGCGATCAGGGCATACATCGCCCTACCCTGGTGGGCAGTCTGATGACTGACAACGGACGAGCGTGTCATACGCTGCCTCCGTTGCCTCTACTCAAAGTCGTTATAATCACATGCATGCAACAAAATAGTCTCTTTATCTACTTAATTTATATAAGTATTATTAAATACTCGATTTGTCTGAAGAACACTGCGGGGCCTATGCGAGCAACATTGATGCATAATTTATTACCAAAGGAACAGACATCTTCCGCATTATACCGGTTGCAGGCAAGCGGACCCTAGTGCGTGCGGGCTAGCGACTTTCGGTGGCTTAACCTGATCGACTTCACTGCAACGGCTAAAGCCGAAAAATTGTGTTTATGCCTAGTTACAAATCACTTATGCTGCCGACCCACCAAACCTCCCAGAGACCAAGTTCCATGTGTGCCGATACGACACATCAATCAGCATCAGAACCACAACTGATCAGCCTCGGCTGGCGTGAGTGGGTGAGCCTGCCAGATTTGGGTATTTTATTTATCAAATCAAAAGTCGATACGGGTGCACGGACTTCTGCCCTACATGCCTACTTCGTAGAGTCTTATCATGCAGATGGCGAACACCGCATAAGGTTTGGCATTCACCCCAATCAAAACGACATCGAAACCAATATCATCTGCGACGCCGCGGTGCTTGAAGAGCGCACAATCACTGATTCCGGAGGTCATGCAGAATGTCGCTTTGTTATACAGACGACCGTCGTTATGGGCGACCTACACCGAATGATCGAAATCACACTAACCAATCGCGACACCATGAAGTTTCGCTTGTTACTTGGGCGCACTGCCTTGAGCAACTTGTATTCTGTCAACCCCGCAGCATCTTATCTCTTAGGAAAACCCTAGTGGGGGCTTACAGCCTTGCCCTCTTGACCACTAAACGTTCCCAAGAGACGACTCAAATAATGCAGGAAAAGCCATGAAGATCGCCATTTTATCCAGGAACTCCAACCTGTACTCCACCCGCCGTCTAACGGAAGCCGCTAAAGAGCGTGATCACGAGGTCCGTGTAATTGACCATATTCGCTGCTTTATGGATATGGGTACCGACAATCCCTCAATACATTTTAAAAGTGAAGAATTTAATCCTGGTGACTTTGATGCGATCATTCCTCGAATCGGGGCGTCAGTCACATTTTACGGTACTTCCGTTGTGCGCCAGTTTGAAATGATGGGTACGTATTGCGTCAATGAGTCCGTTGCTATTTCCCGCTCTCGAGACAAGCTACGTTCCATTCAGTTATTGTCGCGCAAAGGGGTCGGCATCCCGATTACAGCCTTCGCCAATTCCCCTGACGATGTGAAAGGCTTGATTCGAGAGGTCGGAGGCGCGCCACTGGTAATTAAAGTACTGGAAGGCACTCAAGGTATAGGTGTGGTGCTCGCGGAAACCAAAAAAGCTGCGGAAAGTGTTATTGAGGCTTTCATGGGCGTAAAGAGCAACATCCTCATCCAAGAGTTTATTAAAGAGGCTGGGGGTAGCGATATTCGCTGCTTAGTCGTTGGTGGTAAAGTGATCGCGGCCATGCAAAGAACCGCCCCTGAAGGGGAGTTTCGCTCCAACCTCCATAGAGGCGGCTCTGCTCAGCTGGTCAAATTAACACCGGATGAGCGCGCCACCGCCATTAAGGCCGCCAAGGTTATGGGGCTTAATGTTTGCGGGGTTGATTTGTTACGTTCCGACAGAGGTCCGCTGGTAATGGAAGTTAATTCATCCCCCGGTTTAAAAGGTATCGAGGAAGCAACAGGTAAAGATGTCGCCGGAATGATAATTGACTTCATTGCGCAAAACGCCAAACCCAATAAAACCCGCACTCGCGGCAAAGGATAACCCTTATTCCTAGGCCAACCAAAAAGAAGCCTGTGACTATTAATGGGATCACTATACAACCCGGTGGAGCGGGAAACCGATCCTCATTCCTGTGGTACCTATGTTTGCCATTATCCAGCTCTCTCGCTACCTACCGGACAGACGTGATCTGAATCGGTCCTTTACAGGATCGAATCGAGGATTCTTGGCCGCAAGGCTGACGCATCTATTTTTGCCGAATGTTGTGCAGTAGTGCGACGATGGTATCGTTCTGCATGCCGGCTCGACATATCGCTCAAATCTGCCATAAATCCGTGTCAATCTGGATGATCAACTATAGGAAGTATTGCGGGCATATCGCGAACAGATTGTCTTCTGCGACCTAATTGCTGAACCGGACGGGATCGCACCTTACCGTATTGTTGCCTGGAATCCTGATCGCTCAGGCGGCACAACAAGAAGCTGTTAGGTCCTATTAAGTCGTTGAGTCTAGTAAGAGGCTATTCGACATCCAACGACACGCTCGCGAAAGCGTAGCGCTTGTGCTTTCTTTTTGATCTAATTTGAAGGCAGGAGAATGCTTGAACCCGTGGTCTTTCTGTTTTCCAGATCACGGTGTGCCTGTTGTGCATCGGCCAGCGGGTAACGCTGGTTAATTGCGACACGCACATCACCGCTCAGCACACGAGCGAACAGATCGTCAGCAGATTGCTGCAGCTCTTCGCTCGACAGCGTATAGGTGACCATCGTGGGGCGCGTAATATACAGAGAACCCTTGTTGGCCAACGTTTGTAAATCGAGTGGAGCAGGTGGCCCTGAGGCGTTTCCAAAACTCACCATCAATCCGCGAGGCTGCAGACAATCTAATGACCTGTCGAAGGTATCCAAACCCACACCGTCGTAAACCACCGGCACCTTCTGGCCCTGCGTAATCTCCAGCACCCGCTGCACCACGTGTTCCGTGCGGTAATTGATGACATGGGCGAAACCATGAGCCCGGGCCAGCTCGGCTTTTTGCATGGAACCCACGGTGCCAATCACCGTGGCGCCGATGCTGTTAGCCCATTGCCCGAATAGTAGCCCAACTCCGCCCGCCGCCGCATGGAAGAGGCAGGTCTCGCCGGAAGACAAGGGATAGGTCCTCTGTAGCAGGTATTCGGTGGTCTGTCCCTTTAATAAGCACGCCGCCGCTTGTTCAAAGCTGATCCCATCAGGAATTTTTATCAGACGTGCAGCCGGCAGGTTCAATGCCTGCGCGTAAGCGCCAAAGCCCGCCGAGCAATAGGCAACCCTATCACCTTCAGCAAGCGTGACACCCTCCCCCACAGCTTGCACTACCCCGGCGCCCTCCAGACCTATTCCTGTGGGCAACGGCAGTGGATACAGTCCACTGCGATGGTATGTGTCGATATAATTAAGACCGATCGCCCTATTCTCAACGGTCACCATGCCCGGGCCCGGCGCATTCAGCAGCACCTCTTCCAGCATCATCACCTCGGGGCCGCCGGTCTCAGAAATTCTTATCGCCTGCACCATTAAACCCTTCTCCCTGTTCAACCTGTGACAACTGGTCTAAAGTACCACTCGTTCCAGCCAGAATGGAACCAGCCATACACATACACATTACCCGTGGAGCGCAATAGAGTGTTCGAAGAACTACAGCTTGACCGTCACCTGCGTCTGGGTATTGATGCTCTTGCGCTAACTGAAGCCACCGAAGTCCAGAAACTGACCGTTCCTATGGCACTGCAGGGCAAAGATCTGCTGGTCAGTGCCGAGACCGGCAGCGGAAAAACACTGGCTTACCTGATTCCCTTATCACAGAAAATTCTTGCCGTGAGTTCTACAAGGCAGACAGGCACGCTGGCACTGATTCTCGTCCCTACCCGAGAGCTAGCAAGGCAGGTGCTCAAGCAGTGCCGCCAGTTGCTGATCATGTCGCCAATACAGGCCCAAGCCATTACCGGTGGAGCCGATTTTAAGTATCAAAAAGCACAACTGCGCAAGGATCCAGAAATCGTTGTGGCCACACCTGGGCGCTTTCTGGAGCACTGTCAGAAACGCAGTGCTGATCTCAGCGGGCTTCAGACTTTGGTGCTCGATGAAGCCGATCGCATGCTGGATATGGGCTTTCGTGAAGACGTGCTCAAAATCGCTGAGCTCAGTGCTGACAGCAAACAGGTGCTGCTGCTATCCGCAACACTTTCACACCGAGGCGTAGGTGACATCGCGGAAACACTACTACATGAGCCACAACAGATTGCGGTAGGCCAAGTACGCCAGCCTCACAGCAGCATTACGCACCAGCTGATACTGGCGGACAGTCAAGAACACAAAGACAAGTTGCTGACTGCGCTAATAAAGGAAGGCGGTTTTCATCGCGCATTGGTATTCAGCAACAAACGTACCACGGCGGTACGACTGTCTAACCTGCTCAGATATGAAGATCTGCGCTGTGGGTGTCTGCACGGTGAAATGAGTACGGAAGAGCGTAAACATGTCATGCATCAATTCCACGACGGCAAAGTCCATATCGTCTGCGCCAGCGATTTGGCCGCCAGAGGTCTCGATGTCAGTGGTATCGACTTGGTGGTCAATTACGACATACCCTACAGCGGAGACAATTACTTGCACCGCACCGGACGCACCGGTCGGGCAGGCGCAAAGGGGCTAGCCGTCTCTCTGGCGAACGCATCAGAGTGGAACATGATGGTCGGCATTGAACGCTATCTCGCACTGCGTTTTGAGCGACGCACTCTGACCGATCTGAAGGCGAAATACAGCGGGCCTAAAAAAGTAAAATCTTCTGGTAAAGCGTCAGGCGTCAAGAAAAAGAAGGAAAAGGCCACTACCGAGAAAAGTAAAACACGCACACGCAACCAAAAGAATATTGGTAAGCGTCGAGCAAAAGCAACAGACGGAACCGTTGTCGTCAATGACGGCTTCACACCACTGAAAAAAAAGAAACCGCGCGAGTGACTTCTGATTTGATTTAGACTCATGTACTGAATGTCAGCTGGAAAATAACACTATGCCCAACCCCCTACTTGAACCACACCTGCTACCGCCTTTTTCACGCATTCAACCCGAGCACGTGGAACCCGCCATCAGACAGCTGATCGAGACCAACAAACTCCGCATTGAAGAACTATTGGCTACCGATAAGGGCTACACGTGGGGCAACCTTCTGCAGCCAATAGAAGAGCTTGAAGACGGACTGGCTAAGGCTTGGTCTCCGGTGTCGCACCTCAATAGCGTGTGCAACAGCGAAGCACTGCGCGAGGCCTACAATGCCTGCCTGCCACTGCTGTCTGAATACAGCACATGGATGGGACAGCACAGTGACCTGTGTGCCGCCTACCAGCAAATAGTCGACGGGAAAGCATTCGCAACGCTGGATACGGCACAGCAAAAATCCATCAATCAATCGCTGCGAGACTTCCGACTTGCGGGGGTTGCCCTGCCACCAGACAAGAAGAAAGATTACGGCGAGCTACGACAGCGCCTGTCCAAGCTGGGCAGTACATTCGGAGAAAACGTACTCGATGCTACGAGTGCCTGGTCTAAGCAGGTGACGGCAGAGCAACTGCGTGGCTTGCCTGAGACGGCAATGGCCAGTGCCAAGCAGGCAGCGGTTGCGGCGGGACATCAGGACTACCTGATCAATCTTGAATTCCCGTCACTGTCACCCGTACTGAACTACTGCGATGATCGAGAGTTGCGGGAAACGGTCTACACCGCACACTGCACAAGGGCGTCAGAACTGGGGCCAAACGGTGGCCAGTGGGACAATACCGCGCTCATCACGGACACGCTGCAACTGCGCAGCGAACTGTCGCAGCTACTAGGATTTGAAAACTACGCAGAACTGTCTCTGGCGACAAAAATGGCTGAATCTGCGGCTAGCGTTGTGGATTTCCTGCAGCAGCTGGCAGAGCAGTCCCTCTCGCAGGCGAAAGAGGAGTGGCGACAGCTGGTGGAGTTTGCGCGCAATGATAGCGGCCTGACTGACCTGCAATCCTGGGATGTGGGCTACTACAGCGAAAAATTACGTCAAAACCTCTACCAAGTGTCGCAAGAAGACATACGACCCTACCTGCCGGTGAACCGGGTTTTGCCCGGCCTGTTCGAGGTGGTGAGGCGTCTTTATGGGGTCGATGTTAACGAAGTAGAGCACTTTGATTCTTATCACCCTGACGTCAAACTGTTCGAGTTGCTGCGCGATGGCGAAGTCATCGCCCGCTTTTTTCTTGATCTGTATGCCCGGGCACATAAACGCGGCGGAGCTTGGATGGACGACTGCAGGGTAAGACGTGAGACTCCCGAGGGTCTGCAAATTCCAGTGGCCTATATGGTGTGTAATTTTACGGCTCCGATAGGGGACAGCCCAGCACTGCTCACCCACAACGAGCTCACTACCCTGTTCCATGAGTTCGGCCATGGGCTGCATCACATGTTGACGCGCCAAACGGTAGCAGCAGTTTCAGGTATCAATGGCGTTGCTTGGGATGCGGTAGAGCTACCCAGTCAATTTCTGGAAAACTGGTGTTGGGAACGCGAGGCATTAGCGTTTATTTCAGGTCATCATGAGACAGGAGAAGCGCTGCCGGAGGCACTGCTGGATAAACTATTGGCGGCGCGAAATTTCCAATCAGGCATGACGATGATGCGACAACTGGAGTTCTCTCTGTTCGATTTCCGCTTACACCTAGAATGGGGGAGCGGCACTTTTGAATCCGTACAAAGCCTTTTGGATCAGATACGACAGCAGGTGGCTGTAACCTCACCCCCGGCATTTAACCGGTTCCAAAATGCTTTCTCCCACATCTTCGCTGGCGGCTACGCCGCCGGATACTACAGCTACAAGTGGGCAGAAGTATTGTCAGCGGACGCATTCTCCCGCTTCGAGGAAGACGGCATCTTCAACGCCGCGACCGGCGCTGCCTTCAGAACAAGTATTCTTGAGGCCGGCGGTTCGAAAGAGCCGATGGAATTATTTATTGCCTTCAGAGGTCGCGAGCCGAGCATTAAGCCACTGCTTCGGCACTGCGGTATTAGCGGCTAATCGTAGCGGCAGCTGTCAGTCGCTGTGCCAATGGGTACAGCCCTTCTGCCCGGGCCCAGAGGCGACACAAAGTTCAACCTCGCGCAAGTCATCCCCCGCACTCTCGTCGAGTAATTTACCCAAAAGATAGCGAGAAAACTCCTCCACAGTGGCATTACGAATTGGAAGGACTTGTGTGTCGCTTTGCAGGAAAAGTATCTCCTGGCCGTCATATCGCACGCAATAGCATGAGCCGGACTCAACCACCTCCTGATACGGAGACTCACCGGCCAGCAGCGTATACTCATCCAATGCGTCGCACAGCACCGCGAGGCGGTTCTTGTATACGTTATAATCTGCAGAGAACCCGTTATAGCCCATCGGGGCCACAATTTTTGCCGAGACCGAATAATTATGCCCGTGCAAGCGCTCACGTTCAGTCGCAGAAAAAATAGTATAATGGGCTGCCGAAAACTTGTGGCTTTCCTTATCGATATACAAAGTAGTCAATTCTTCCATGGGGATAGTTTAACGGAGCTGCAGCTTGACGTCACGATAGAAATCACGGAGCCTCATTATTTCGCGAACACAGCTTGACGGTAGAACGCCGTATCATGCGTTAAGGATTATGGACAATGAAAGTAGCAATAATTACCGGTGCCAGCGTGGGCATAGGAAGTTCGACAGCTCAAACATTCCTCAATGAGGGCTTTACCGTATTTAATCTCGCTCGTCGCCAGTGTGCGATCGACGGGGTTACTAGCCTCCGTTGCGATCTTAGCAGCCAAACATCCATTGATACTGCCTGCGATACGCTGAAAAAAGCCCTGACAGACTGCTCTGAGGCGACCTTAATCCACAATGCCAGTCAGATGAAAAAGGACAGCGTGGGCGACTGCAGCAGCGACAGTCTGAACCAAGTGATGGCAACCAACGTGATTGCCGTCAACAGCCTTAATCAGCACCTGCTGCCGCTAATGCCGACATCGTCAAGCGTACTGTATATTGGTTCTACGCTGTCAGAAAAAGCCGTACCCGGCTCCTTCAGCTATGTCATCAGCAAGCATGCCCAACTGGGGATGATGCGCGCTACTTGCCAGGACCTGATGGGCAGTGGTCTTCATACCGCAATGATCTGCCCCGGCTTCACCGACACCGAAATGTTACGCACACACCTAGGCAGTGACCCTGATATTGAGGCAGGCGTCGCCGCGATGAACAGCTTCAACCGCCTTATAGAACCCGAAGAAATCGCCGAACTGATCCGCTGGGCCCATCACAACCCTGTCATCAATGGCGCGGTTCTGCATGCCAACCTCGGCCAAAAGGAAAACTGAACCATGATCTCACCCGTTGACCTGAGCGCACGTCAAGAACCGGTGTTTTTAACCCTTACGGCGCGGTTATGAAAAATTTAGCGGTCACCCTCATTCAGTGCGAACTTGCCTGGGAGCAACCTGAGGATAATCGGCGACAGATTGGAACGATCATCGATGACATCGAAGGGCATACCGATCTCATTGTACTGCCAGAGATGTTCACTACCGGCTTCTCCATGAACGCGTTGGCCAATGCAGAACAACCGGGCGGGGCCACCGAGCAATGGATGCTGGAAATAGCACAGCGATGCGATTGCGCAATCACCGGCAGCATTGCGGTACGCGAGGGCAAGGGCGCATACAACCGCATGCTATTTGCTACACCTGCCGGCGTTGAGCACTACGACAAGCGCCATCTATTTCGCATGGCAGGTGAAGATAAGCGTTATCTGCCGGGCCAATGTAGAGTAATTGTTCAGTGGCGAGATTGGCGCATCAACTTGCAGGTGTGTTACGACCTGCGCTTCCCTGTGTTCAGTCGCAATTGCGAGGATTACGACCTAGCCCTCTATGTCGCCAATTGGCCGACACAGCGACAATCCCACTGGCGCCAATTACTCATCGCCAGAGCCATAGAGAATCTGGCTTGCGTGGTGGGTGTCAATCGCATCGGGACCGACGCACGAGGACTTAGCTACAGCGGGGGCAGTCTAGCGGTGGCCGCAGATGGTGAAATTTTGCTGGACGCACACAGCGACAACAGTGCTTTTCAGGTCGTTCTCGACGGTGCTGCACTGCAACTTTATCGTGACAGATTTCCCTGCCAGTTAGATGCAGACAGCTTCCAACTCCAGTGACCGGTTAATCTGTATTTTTCAATTCAGTTGCGGCCTACCAACCCAATGCCTCTTTGACAAACGGGATAGACAGCGACCTCTTCTCGGCGAGAGAGGCCTTGTCCAACGTCTCTAGCACGTGCAGCAGCTGATCCATGGCGCGCGGCGCGCGGCTGACGATATAAGATGCGACACTCGGGGTCAGAGACAAACCCCTGCGGCTGGCCCGAAATTGCAAGATAGCCTCTTTGTCGTGGTCTTCCGGCTGCGCCAATTGGTAGACAATGCCCCAGGACAAACGCGAGCGTAGATCTTCCAAATTGACGGTCAGCGCACGAGGGGCAGCATCTGCCGCCACGATCAGCCGACACCCCCGCTGACGAGCGTCGTTATACAGATTGAATAAAGCCTGCTCCCAGTTCGCATCACCTAGCACCACATGGATATCATCGATACAGATCCGATCCAGGTTTGCCACCCCCTGTAACACGTCCCGAGCTGCATACTGGCGCAAGTCCGAGAGAGGCAGGTAAATCGTTTCGGCTCCCGGTTCATGGCAGCTTGCCTGCAGCAGATGAGACTTTCCCGTACCGGCTGGACCGTATAAGTAAATGACCGACTCACCAGAAGGGTCCAACTGGTTCTGCAGAGCCCCCACCAACGGCTGAACCTTCGGCAAAGCCAAAAAGTTGTCCAGTGTGGCGTCGTCGCGCAGACGCACCTCAAGCGATAATTGATGCTTTAGCGAATGGCTCGCCACGTTTACAGGGGGGTCTACCTCTGCCATCGGTAGCTCAGCACCGCATCCAATTCAGTCGTTGGAACAAGCAGGAGATTTTCATTGAGTTCTATAATCGAAGACAGTTGTTCGGCGTCTGTCTGCGCTCGCAGGCGAAACCGAACCCTATCTCCCTGTATCTCTTTGATAATGACTTCTTCAACCAACTCTAGGTTTTCCAACCAACTCACGATAGCCGCATACTCTGCATAGGTGAAAACACCGATGACCGACATGTGCATATCCCCGTCTTCACCGGTTGTGGGCGCCACGGCATATCTGGCGGCCATTTCGCTGGCGACAATATTGACGCCATCACGCATGAATGACGCTAAATTATCAACGGTGACGGATCGATTGACGCGACCGTCCTGATAAAAATAGCTCCAGTCGCCCGCGGACTTCCCCTCGCCCACATTCGCCAGACGGCCTGCCACTATGTCCTGCGCGTTATAACGTGCGGAGGCCGCTTGGATAGCTGCTGCATTTAGACGCCAGGCATCATTGAGGCTCAGCGCTGCCATATCTTCTAGGTCAAATACCGGGAGCTGCACCGGCACGCCGCGACGGGAAAATGCTTCGATTAGCTCCTGCGCCTCGTCGGGCCAATTATCCCTATCGACGAAATGTCTGCCCTGCTCGTCCTCAACCACCACCCACGCCAGCACCAGCGGACGGCTGGCCGTCCATAGCGGCGCGCCCGACTGCCTCACTAGGTCAGTGACATACTCACCGTCAAACTCAAACCGCACCGAAAAGCCCACTTCGGGCAGCTCATTGCGCGTATAAACGTATTGCTGCACATGCGCGCGGGAATCTGATAACGCCTTAACGATCACCGGGTTGGCAAGCAATAGGCGCGAGCCAGACACTTTCACCAATACTTCAGTCAGGGCCTGACTGGCCGCAGCCGTCAGCGCTTTAGACCCTTGATTTGCCACAGGCACACTGGCCGAGTGCAGATCCCGCACCATCTCCGCCCAGGCATTCCCTGCCAACAGCAGAGCCAGCAATCCATACGTCAATGCTATCCGCGTCGCTTTCACCCTATTCTCCAAATGCTCCCACCAACAGGCGCATTGTAGCAGCACTAACGTGCGCCGGGCATATTCTGCCTTCAAAGAGTGCGGCCGACCAGAGCCGTCCGCTACCTAGCAAAAATAAACACGACGAAAATCGACACGACTGGACCCCGAAGACCAATTCATGAGTGCGCTCGCGTATCATGCACGATAAAATACCCAGCCTTACCCATCAGCCAACATCTTACTGGATTCCACGTAATGAGCGATGACAACACAAAGAACGCCCTGAGTTACAAAGACGCAGGGGTCAATATTGACGCCGGTAACGCGCTGGTAGAGCGGATTAAAGGGGTGTCAGCCCGGACTATGCGACCGGAAGTCATGGGTGGCCTTGGGGGATTCGGCGCTCTGTGTGAAATTCCTGCCGGCTACAAACAGCCGGTGCTTGTGTCGGGCACGGATGGCGTAGGCACCAAGCTTCGCTTGGCGATGACAATGGGCATTCACGATACGATAGGTATTGATCTGGTCGCTATGTGCGTAAACGATCTCGTGGTGGCGGGCGCAGAACCGCTGTTCTTCCTTGATTACTACGCTACCGGTGCGCTCAATATCGATACCGCTGCTGATGTGGTCACTGGCATAGGTAAAGGCTGTGAGCTGGCAGGTTGCGCACTGGTCGGCGGCGAGACGGCCGAAATGCCCGGCATGTATGAGGGTGACGACTACGACCTGGCCGGATTTTGTGTCGGTGTCGTGGAAAAATCAGAGATTATCGACGGCAGCACAGTGGCCGCCGGCGATATATTACTTGGCATTGAAAGCAGCGGGCCACACTCCAACGGCTACTCACTGATTCGAAAAATACTCGAAGTGAGTGATGCAGATTTGCAACAAACGCTGGGAAAGACCACCCTGGGACAGGCCCTACTGACGCCCACCACAATCTATGTCAAGGCTCTGCTGGCTTTGTTCGCGGAAGTTCCGGTGAAAACCCTGTCCCATATCACCGGTGGTGGACTGCTAGAAAACCTGCCCCGTGTCCTGCCAAAAAACTGTAACGCGCTTATCGAAACGGGCAGCTGGCAGTGGCCTGAGATATTCCAATGGCTTCAGACTCAGGGCAACGTCGAAACAACTGAAATGTATCGCACCTTTAACTGCGGCGTTGGCATGGTGCTGTGCATCGCACCTCAGCATGTGGAAAAGGCCCTTTCAATGCTGATCGCAGCGGGACACAATGCTTGGGAAATTGGCCGCATTGCCCGGGGTGATAATCAGGTAGAACTGCTGCCGTGAGTTCACAGGTGCCGGCTCGCCTGGCCATTCTCATCTCCGGGCATGGAACGAATTTGCAGGCTTTTATCGACGCTTGCGCCCGCGGCGAACTGGCCGCTCAGATAGGCATCGTCATCAGCAACAATCCTGAGGCCGCTGGTCTGCAGCGCGCAGAGAGTGCCGGGCTCGCCACCCGTGCTATCGATCACCGCAACTTCGCAACACGCGAGGAATTCGACCAAGCATTGGTCAATGAACTTCGCGCCTTCTCAATTGATCTGGTGGTGCTGGCGGGTTTTATGCGAATTCTGACCCCTGTGTTGGTTGAGCCCTTTGTAGGACGTTTATTCAATATTCACCCCTCCCTACTGCCCAATTACCCGGGGATGCACACGCATCAGCGCGCTCTAGATGCAGGCGACGCCGAAGCCGGGGCGACGGTACATTTTGTGACGCAGGAACTGGATGGTGGGCCGCCTGTGCTTCAGTGCCGGGTGCCGATTTTGCCCGATGATACTGCAGAGAGTCTGGCCGCCCGAGTGTCGCTAAAGGAACACACGCTTTATCCGATCGCGGTGCGTTGGTATTTGCAGGGACGCCTGCAGCTAACCGGTGAGGGCGCAACACTGGATGGCCGTGCGATTCCCGCGAACGGCATTCAGTACACGGCTGGCTTGCGCTAGCGGGGGGGGTGTCTCAGTGAGTGCAGCTCACGCCTTGGGCAGAGTCACGCCGCGCTGGCCCTGATACTTGCCGCCGCGGTCCTTATAACTCACCTCACAGACCTCATCCGACTCAAAGAATAGCATTTGTGCGACCCCTTCGTTGGCGTAAATCTTCGCTGGCAAAGTGGTCGTGTTGGAGAACTCCAAAGTGACATGGCCTTCCCACTCGGGCTCCAGAGGCGTTACATTTACGATGATGCCACAGCGGGCATAGGTCGACTTACCCAGACAAATCGTCAGCACATTGCGCGGGATACGGAAGTACTCCACGGTACTCGCTAGCGCAAAAGAGTTCGGTGGAATGACGCAAACATCGCCTACCACATCCACAAAACTGCCCTCATCAAAACTCTTCGGGTCCACTGTCGCCGAATTAATATTCGTAAACACTTTAAACTCGCGGGAGCACCTTACATCGTAACCATAGCTAGATGTGCCATAAGAAATCAGCCGCCTGTCTCCGTCGGAACGCACTTGGCCGGCCTCGAACGGCTCAATCATGCCATGCTCGGTGGCCATTTCGCGAATCCACCTGTCTGCCTTGATACTCATGTGTAATTCACCTGCTCGCTCAATTAGTCGTCAGAGATTTTTATTTCAGGAAACTGACGCACGCCGTTATCCTCTTGGGCCGCTAACGCCTCTCGCACCGCAGCCGCAGCATCCAGATACAGTTTAGCCTCAGGCGATTGCGGGGCAGCAACCACGGTGGGACGTCCGGCATCCGTCTGTTCTCGTATCGAAAGCGTCAGCGGCAAACTGGCCAGCAATGGCACGCCGTAATCTTTTGAAATACGATCCCCGCCCTGCTGGCCAAAAATATGCTCATGATGTCCACACTCACTACAAATATGCACCGACATATTCTCTATAATCCCCAATACTGGGACGTCCACCTTACGGAACATCTCGATACCTTTGCGCGCGTCGAGTAGAGCAATATCCTGCGGCGTAGTCACGATTACCGCACCGGCTACCTTGGCCTTCTGCGACAGGGTAAGCTGAATATCGCCTGTTCCAGGCGGCATATCAATCACCAGATAATCAAGCTCACCCCACAGGGTCTGCTCCAGCATTTGCGCCAGAGCGCCGCCCGCCATCGGTCCACGCCATACCATCGGGGTACGGTCATCCACCAGGTATCCCATAGACATGGTCTTCAAACCGTAAGCCTCCACCGGCAGAAGGTGCTGATCGCCCTGCTGTTCGGGACGATGGCCCGAAGGGATGCCGAGCATCAGCTGTTGACTGGGCCCATAAATATCGGCATCCAATAGTCCCACTCGCGAGCCCATGGCGCTGAGAGCCAAGGCCAGATTGACCGCCGTAGTGGACTTGCCCACGCCCCCTTTACCGGAAGCAACTGCAACAATGTGTTTAATCTGATTCATCAATACCTGTAAGCGCTGTGAGACTGGACCGAGAGCATTGGGCCAGCATTTTCCGGCCCGCCAGTATAGAGACATGCTGTGCGTTCAACAATGGCACCCTAACAACTGCCACGGATGAAACTCCCGCGCAAAAACGCTACAATGAGCGCCGTTTTATGAAGCAGATGACCCTCATGGCAGCACCCGCTCCACGCAAAATCCTCGTTACCAGCGCATTGCCCTATGCCAATGGCTCTCTGCATTTGGGACACCTGCTGGAACAGGTGCAGACCGACATCTGGGTGCGGTTCCAGAAGTCCCGCGGGCATCATTGTATTTACATCTGTGCCGACGACGCCCACGGCACCGCTATCATGCTGACAGCAGAGAAACTGGGGATAAGCGCCCAGCAGCAAATCGACAGCATCAAGCAAGAACACTTGCGTGACAGCACCGGCTTCCTCATCGGCTTTGACAATTTTCATACTACCCACAGCGAAGAAAATCGTTTCTGGTGCGAGACGATTTACCAGCGGCTGAAGGAAAACAACCATATCGCTACTCGGACGATTACGCAGGCGTTCGATCCGGAAAAACAACTATTCCTCGCCGACCGCTTCATCAAGGGCACCTGCCCACGCTGTAAAACCGAGGATCAGTACGGCGATAACTGTGAGGCCTGCGGAGCCACTTACAGCCCGATGGAGCTGATCAACCCGGTGTCAGCCATATCGGGCGCAAAACCCATAGAAAAAGAGTCTACCCATTTGTTCTTCAAACTTCCTGAATTTGAGGCGATGCTTAAGGAATGGCTTAACTCCAATACACTGCAACCGCAGGTCGCCAACAAACTCCGGGAGTGGACGGAGGCGGGTTTGCAAGAGTGGGACATTAGCCGCGACGCCCCCTACTTTGGTTTTGAGATTCCCGGGGAACCGGGCAAGTATTTCTATGTTTGGCTGGATGCCCCTATCGGCTACATTGCCAGCTTTCAACATTACTGTGATCGCACCGGACACGACTTTGAGCCCTACTGGACACTCGGCACTGACACCGAGTTGTACCACTTCATTGGCAAAGACATCATCAACTTCCACGGCCTGTTTTGGCCCGCCATGCTGCAATCAGCGGGGCTGCGCGCGCCCACTGCCGTCTACGCACACGGCTTCCTAACCGTGAATGGCAACAAAATGTCCAAAAGTCGCGGCACCTTCATCAAGGCCAGCACGTATCTGGAGCACCTCGACGCAGAGTATCTGCGCTATTATTTTGCCGCCAAGCTATCGGCTTCTGTGGACGACATCGATCTCAATTTGGAGGACTTTATTCAACGGGTCAACTCCGACATTGTTGGCAAGGTGGTGAATATCGCCAGTCGTTGCGCGGGCTTTTTGCGCAACTCTTTTGACAGTCAACTTGCTCCCAGTTGCGCAGAACACGCGCTAGTGCAGGACTTTATTGCCAAAGGCAGTGCCATCGCCGAATTGTATGAGCAGCGCGAATTCAACAAGGCAATGCGTGAAATTCTGGCGCTGGCGGACAAAGCGAATCAATACATCGATGAGAAAAAACCTTGGGTACTGGCCAAGCAGGATGGGACTGAACATCAGGTGCACGATGTATGCAGCGTCGGCATCAATCTATTTCGAGTACTGATGACCTACCTGAAGCCCGTGTTGCCTGCCATGGCTGAAAAGGCTGAAACCTTTCTGAACTGTTCACTGGATTGGACGGCACTGGAGTCACCCCTGATAGGGCATCAGCTGGCAACGTTCGTGCCACTCCTCACGCGCATCGACAGCAAAAAGGTGGAAGCCCTGATAGAGGCCAGCAAGGATTCGCAGGCGGCAGAGGTCGCGCTATCGAACGAAACCGATAACGCACCCGCCCAAGACAGCACTATCGAGTTTGACGACTTTGCCAAAATTGACTTGAGAATCGTTGAAATTATCGCAGCTGAACACGTCGAGGGTGCGGACAAATTGCTGCGCCTGACACTCAGCCTCGATGCGGAAGGAACCCCTGCGGGACGCAGGCAAGTATTAGCGGGTATCAAATCAGCCTACCAACCGGAAGACCTGGTGGGCAAACTGACGGTGATGGTGGCCAACCTGGCGCCACGTAAAATGCGGTTTGGCCTGTCGGAGGGTATGGTGCTGGCCGCCGGACCCGGAGGCAAGGATATCTTCCTTTTAGAGCCACACGCGGGAGCTACGCCGGGGATGCAAGTCAAATAGTCCCAAAAAGCGACTTTTACCTAATGGTCGTTAGTCTGTAAAATTAGACTCCATTAATCCGTCAGAAACGCTAAAATGACGGTCCTAGAATTGCAGGCGCGAGCGCGCTTAGCGCACAAAGCGCAGCGAGAACCTAACCATGCTGGCAGACTATTCCATATTGTTGATCGGCGCCATTCTCGTCAACAACTTCGTACTGGTGCAGTTCTTGGGACTGTGCCCGTTCATGGGCGTGTCAAATAAGCTAGAAGCCGCTATGGGCATGTCTATGGCGACCACCTTCGTGCTGACGCTCGCAGCGGCCTGTAGCAACCTGACCTATCAGTTCTTGCTGGTCCCGCTAGGGCTGGGCTACCTAAAAACGATCGCATTCATTCTGGTGATCGCCGTCGTCGTGCAGTTTACTGAAATGGTCATGCGCAAGACCAGTCCACTGCTGCACCGTGTACTGGGTGTTTATCTGCCGCTGATTACAACCAATTGCGCCGTACTGGGCGTTGCACTGCTCAACATCTCGAAAGACCACAGTTTTTTGGAGTCGCTGTTCTACGGTTTCGGCGCGGGCGCGGGCTTCTCTTTGGTATTGGTTCTTTTCGCTGCCATGCGTGAACGCTTGACGGTGGCGGATGTGCCTGCGCCCTTCAAGGGCGCAGCCGTGGGTATGATAACCGCCGGCCTGATGTCTTTGGCCTTTATGGGATTTGCTGGACTGGTATAGACACAAGTGATTGACCTCCTAACACAATATCCGCTGTTTGCTGCCCTCATCGCTTTGGTAGGACTCGCGGCTGCGTTTGGCGCTCTTTTGGGATTTGCTGCGGAGAAATTCAAAACCGAAGGCAATCCCATTGCGGACGAGATCAACAACATCTTGCCCCAGACCCAATGTGGCCAGTGTGGGTATCCTGGCTGTCGACCCTATGCGGAGGCCATCGCCAACGGCGAAGCCATCAACAAATGTCCGCCTGGAGGGGAAGCGGGCGTTCAGGCCCTGGCCGACTTATTAGATCTGGAGCCGCTACCCCTGGATGAAGAACACGGCGAGGCCAAGAAAGTCAAAACGATAGCCTTCATCCGTGAAGATGAATGTATTGGCTGCACTAAATGCATACAGGCCTGTCCTGTCGACGCGATTCTAGGCGCGGCGAAGCAGATGCATACGGTTATCATCAGCGAATGCACCGGCTGTGATCTGTGCGTTGAGCCCTGCCCTGTCGACTGCATCGACATGATTGCTCAGGAGGAATCGCTAAAGACCTGGCACTGGCAACTACCTGACCCCGTTAGCCGACGCGTGGACATTATTGCCAGCGATGTTGTCCTTAGCGATGCACCCGAGGACCGCGCTGCATGAGAAAAGTTTTTGACTTCCACGGCGGCATCCATCCGGCTGAAAACAAACATCAGTCTGTGCGCACACCGATCGCCGATGCCGGCATTCCACCTGAGCTGATCATTCCACTATCTCAGCACATCGGTGCACCGGCCCGCCCAGTAGTATCTATTGGCGAGCGTGTGCTCAAGGGCCAGATGATCGCCGAAGCACGAGGCTTTGTCAGTGTGCCGGTGCACGCACCGACTTCGGGTACAGTTCACGCCATTGAGGACCGCCTCATTGCACACCCCTCCGGCTATCTTGCACCCTGTATCGTGATCACCTCAGACGGCCAGGATGAGTGGGTAGAACACAGCGGCGTCTCGGACTATCAGAAACTGGAGACAGCTGACCTGATTGGTATAATTCGCGATGCCGGAATTGCAGGCATGGGCGGCGCCGGTTTTCCGAGCGCGGTCAAACTGTCGGTCAAGGCTGACACCCAAATTAAAACACTGATCATCAACGGCACAGAGTGTGAGCCTTACATCACTGCTGACGATATCCTGATGCGCGAACGGGCTTACGAGATCATTGAGGGCACAAAAATTCTGCGGCAAATCATCGCTCCGAAAGAAACTCTGATCGGTGTCGAGGACAATAAACCAGAAGGCATTGCCGCTTTGCGTGCGGCAGCTCAAGGTACAGATATCGAGATCGTCACGTTCCCCACCAAGTATCCCTCCGGCGGCGAAAAGCAACTCGTTGAGATCCTCACAGGAAAACAAGTGCCCAGCGGCGGTTTGCCCTCTCAAGTTGGCGTTGTGTGCCAGAACATCGGCAGCACTGTGGCTATTTTCAACGCTGTTGTGCACGGGCAGCCGCTTATTTCCAGAATTACCACCGTCACCGGAGAAAGCGTACATGAACCGCAAAATTTTGAGGTATTGATCGGCACCCCGGTGCAGTATCTGATCGAAAAAGCCGGTTACCAGAGTGAGAAAAACAATCGCCTCATTATGGGCGGACCGATGATGGGCTTCACCATACCGGATACAGATGTGCCTGTCGTAAAAACGACTAACTGCCTGCTCGCGCCCAGTGAAACAGAATTGTCCACACCACCACCTGCCCAAGCCTGCATCCGTTGCGGCATGTGTGCTGAGGTCTGCCCGGCCAGCCTATTACCACAACAGATGTTCTGGTTCGCACAGGGCAAAGAATTCGAAAAGCTGGAAGAGCACAACCTGTTCGATTGCATCGAATGCGGCGCTTGCTCCTTTGCCTGCCCTAGTCACATTCCATTGGTCCAATACTACCGGGCCTCCAAGGCCGAAATTTTACAAATGCGTCGCGATCATGAAATCGCGGAGCAGTCTCGCATTCGATTCGAGGCTCGCCAGGAACGCCTAGAGCATGCTGAGGAAGAAAAAGAGGCGAAACGCGCTGCACGAAAAGTTGCGGCACAACAGCGTACCCAGGCAGCGGAAGAAAGTGGCGAAGAAGACCCGATCCAGGCTGCCATTGAGCGCGCTAAGGCTAAAAAAATCGCACAACAGGCCGGTGCTGGTGAGGAAAGTGAACTGGAGAAATTGGAGAAAGTCGTTGTATCCACGTCTAAGCGACTGGCCACTGCAACGACTAAGCTGGAACAGGCCAAGGCAGAAGGGAGTGATCTTGTAGGGGCACTGCAAACCGGTGTCGACAGAACACAAGAGAAACTGACAGCGGCTGAGCAGGCCGTAAAAGACTTTGAGCAGCGTCTCGATACGCATTCTGCAGAGCAACGCCCTGCTGACGCTGCGCAGGCGGCTATAGCGAGAGCGATGCAAGCCCGCATGGCAGAAGCGTCCTTAAGCCCGCAAGAGAAAGCACGACTCGACCTGGGGAAATTACAACACCGTCTGAAAAAATCACAGGCCTTGCTCATCCAGAGTCAGAAAAATGCCGAGGAAGAGAAGGTCATCGAGGCGCTAGAATCGACCGTCGCGCGTCTAACCGAAAAAATCAACGCTGTGCAACAGCAGTTGAATGCCGCCGAGGACGCATAATATGGCTCTGATGCGTCTCACATCACCCCACGCACATGGGCCCATGAGTACTCAGCGGGTCATGCAAAATGTGTTGCTCGCGACTATTCCGGGAATTATTGTACTGACCCATTTTTTCGGCTTCGGCACGCTGGTCAATATTCTTTGGGGAAGCATCGTGGCGCTGGCCTGTGAAGCGCTTGCACTGAAGCTGAGAAGACGCCCTTTGGGGTTTTATCTGAAAGACTATAGTGCTCTGGTGACGGCATTTTTACTGTGTATTGCCTTACCGCCCTATGCACCGTGGTGGCTGATTGCTGTGGGCATCGCAAGCTCTATCCTGTTAGCGAAGCACTTGTATGGCGGTCTGGGCTATAACCCATTCAACCCTGCCATGGTGGGCTACGTTATTCTGCTCATTTCTTTCCCGGTGCAAATGACAGCATGGGCACCACCGCGCGGCGTCGGTGAGTTGCCTGGATTAATGGAAGCCTTGCAGGCGTGTTTTACCCCCGCGGCCTATGACGGCACCACTATGGCGACACCGCTGGACCTGTTAAAACAGAATAATAGTCTGCTGATTAAAGATCTATGGAACCAGTATCCCCAGTTTGGACGCTGGTCTGGCCTAGGTTGGGAGTGGGCCAATATTGCCTTTCTAGCCGGGGGAGTCTGGTTATTGTATCAGCGCATATTTACCTGGCATGCGCCTGTGGCAATGCTGGTCACACTTGGGCTACTCGCCGCCATCTTTTATGACGGCGGCAGTTCCGCAAGTGGGGGTTCGCCTTTGTTCCACCTGCTAGGTGGCGCCACCATGTTCGGAGCCTTCTTCATTGTTACTGACCCGGTGAGCTCTGCGGTATCCTTGCGCGGCCGTTTAATCTTCGGCGCCCTGATTGGGGTATTGATATATACTATTAGGATAAAGGGAAATTACCCTGACGCGGTGGCTTTCGCCGTATTGATTATGAATTTTGCTGCGCCATTCATCGATTACTATACCCAGCCTCGCACGTATGGCCATAGCAACAAGCGCGGAGGAGAGTAGAATGCTTGGACGGTCTATTACCCGCAACAGCATGTTGCTCGCACTTTTTGCTGCGTGCACGACGGCGCTGATCGCTGGCACACACCTACTCACAAAAGACGATATTGCAGAGCAAAAGCGACTGGCGGAAGAGAAAGCTCTGCTGCAAATTGTTCCCAGAAACCGACATGATAATTCAATGCTGGATGACACCATAGCCGTCGGGCCGCGGGACCTGGAGTTGGGATTGAGAGTGAACAAGCAGATTTATGTCGCACGACAAAATGGAGAAGTGGTAGCGGTGATCATTCCAGCCGTCGCACGCGATGGCTACACAGGAGACATCGAACTGATTGTGGGTGTCAATAGAGACGGTACGATCGCAGGTGTGCGTGCACTGGCACAGAGGGAAACACCCGGCCTAGGCGATAAAGTGGATCTCAAAAAATCTGACTGGATGCTGGGCTTCAATGGGCGCTCACTGAAAAATCCGACGTTGTCCGGCTGGGCTGTCAAAAAAGACAAGGGTATTTTTGACCAGTTTACGGGCGCCACGATTACTCCCAGAGCTGTCGTTGCGGCCATTCTCAGAGTCTTACAATTTGCCGAAACCAATAGAGAGGCCCTGTTCGATACTGGCGACACCAACATTGCCCCCACTGGAGATGACACATAATGGCGGATGTCAGTTACAAGGATCTATCCATTAATGGCTTATGGAAAAATAACCCGGCTATCGTCCAGTTACTGGGATTATGCCCGCTGCTTGCGGTCACTGGCAGTGTGGTCAATGCTCTTGGGCTGGGGCTGGCCACGATGATGGTACTGATCATTTCTAATACGTCCGTATCACTGATTCGCAATCTCGTGTCCGACGCCGTGCGCCTTCCCACATTCGTAATGATTATTGCGGCAGCCGTGACGTGTATTGAATTGTTGATGCAGGCCTTTACGTATGAATTATTCCAAATTCTGGGTATTTTCCTGCCCTTAATCACAACCAATTGCGTCATCCTGGGCCGGGCCGATGGATTTGCCGCCAGAAATTCAATAGGGCCGTCCTTCTACGATGGCTTAATTATGGGATTAGGCTTTGCCTGTGTACTGGCGGTCCTGGGTGCTCTGCGCGAACTGAGTGGCACGGGTGCGCTGTTCGCCAATATGGATTTGCTGTTCGGTCCAGACGCGGCCAACTGGAAAATCGTCATGTACCCGGACTATCAACCGTTCCTGTTGGCAATCCTGCCGCCCGGTGCCTTTATCTTTACCGGTCTAATTATTGCCGTTAAAAACCTGATCGACGATCGAATAAAGAAACGACAGAACGCGGTGAAGGCCAGTCCTGTAAAAGGCGCCAAACGCGTGCGCGTAACAGGGGCTGTATCTTAAGGGTTACTCTGTCGCCAACATGAGCGTATCGAGTATTTCATCCACTGCGGCATCGTCCATGCCACCGTTTTCTTCATCGCAACTGTAGGTAATAAATAACAGCAGGGTGCCGCTTGACACATACCATTCACGAACCGCCGCGTCTTCCTCCACGTAGCGGCTGCTGACGCCAGAGAATTCTCCCAGCGTCACTGGCTGCCACTCCAGTACCTGCTCCGATTCCTCTTGCGCTATTGCTGTCACGGAATTTTGATCGAAGTCTCCCTCCTCTTTGTGCAGCGTGCTTATCTCGATGCAGCCTACATCGTCGCGATCGCCGATTAAAATACTGTCCTCCTCCGAGTCTGCCGACCACTCGGGTGGAAGCGCCAGCGTCCACCACTCAGTTTCCAGAACGTTCATTGCATATTCCTTAATAAGCACCGCGACATTAACAAGGCATCCTCTCGTCCGCCTTCTGTGGGGTAATAGCTTTTGCGTATCCCATCCAACTTAAATCCATTGCCCTCATACAGTCGCCGGGCAACGGCATTGGACTGACGCACTTCCAAATAACAGCGAGTGGCGCCATCATGTTTCATTTTTAGCAGCGCAGATTCCAACAGCAGGTACCCCAGACCCTTTCGCTGATGCGCCAAATGAACGCCAATACTATAGATAGAGGCCTCGTCCAGCACCTGAGAAAACACCACAAAACCGTCTATTCGGTCATCCTCCTCGACCACCATCGCACACTGTTTGTTGATGCCGGCACCGCCGCAGGCAGCAGCGAACTGCTGCGCATTCCAAGGATGAATATTGACGCTGGCATCGATGGCCACCAGTGATCCGGCGTCGGCCGCACAGGCAGGCCTAAGCTTGCGCAGCACTACCGCAAACACTCTGAATCAGGGAGGCAGATACTAGCGCGTTGTCGTGTCTCACGCCTTGCGCACCAGGGGCAACAAATCGCGCCACACTTGCCGCTTGAGCGCGGGTTGTGCCAATATTTCTGCGCTGCTCATCGTATCCACTGTGACAATACTGATCTGCTGCCGAGGCACGCGCTGCACACAGGCTTGACCTAGCAACACCAGGCCACGGCATCCATGCTGCCCCAGCCTTCTATCAACAAAGCCGACGACACTGGCTCGAGCCGCCTCTTCACCCAGAGCAAGTTGATGGTTCGTATGAATAGGCCAATCAAACTGAGCCACTTCGGGTTGAACAGCAGGCTTTACCTCGCCCCCTGGCGATTGATGACACAGTAGCAGGGCTTGGGCCATGGATTGCACCAGTCTGACCTGATCCGTGGTCAGCGGCCCAGCCAACTCCTCAAGCCACAGCCAATCACCCGCGACAATCGCCGTTAAGCTGAACCGCGGCACAGGCTCGCTCTGCTGTGACGCGGCACTAGCCTGCACGCTGACCGCCGCCGGACGTGCGGGCTGAGCAACGAGCGCAGGCCGTGATAGTAGGGACTCTGGCGGTATCACTCCAGCAGGTAGCTGCTGGCTGCTAGGCGCTATCACTATCGCGAGGCGTTGAGTAGCGGCTGCACCTGGCAACTGGGCCCGCGACACATAACTGTCGATCCCCAGTGCGTCTAGGTACGCCATACGACTCAATTCATGCATTTTTGCTCTCATTTAGACCCGGTAACCGAGCGTAAAGTCTAACAGTTTTTAACCGCTGACTATATCCAGCGCCACCCATGACGGTTAAAAAACATCATTCCTGACGTAATGAAGTACCGCAGGTGGAGTCGACCCTTGTTCGCCGCGTAACCTC